>Ga0265295_1000479_pt1 | contig 80678 bp, 80 predicted proteins | sample Munlansysbiofilm_FD_192503 | JGI IMG/M metagenome (GOLD analysis project Ga0265295, IMG submission 192503) | Leachate microbial communities from a municipal landfill in Southern Ontario, Canada - Methane capture system biofilm | ecosystem: Engineered > Solid waste > Landfill > Unclassified ... | reverse complement strand
CTGCGAGATTGTAGAAACAGGGAATGAAAGCTGGAGAATCAAAACCAGAAATTCACACAAAAACTAACCGCTGGGGTGGGTCAATTTTGGACGCCGATGGTGGGTCAATTTTCAATGCCGATTGACAAAAGAAAAACAGAAACCGCTTACAGAGAATTAAAGACCTTTCCATCACGCGCCTGTAGCTCAGTTGGATAGAGCATCCGCCTTCTAAGCGGATGGTCGCAGGTTCGAGTCCTGCCAGGCGCGCCAATCACTTATTCACCACCCCCACCATAACCGCCGGTGCCAGCATGGCCAGATGCTCGGGCGTTACCCGGTGCAGGATATCGGGCCGAAACAGCGGCGAGCGGCCCTGATGAAAAGACCACGCCACCAGCTCGCTGCAGAACCAGCTATCATCATCTTGCCAATCCCTGCGCAGTAGCCATGCGATAAGAGCGGTCCAGTCGTAGGGTTTACCGATCTGGCTGGCAGCGGCGGCTGTTACCGCCGCAGGGGCTTGCGCCGCTGCCGTGAGAGCGGTTGTTGCGCTACTGTCTAAAAAGGGACCGGTTATGAGCCGGTCCCTTTTGTTGTGTATATGGTGTACAACACTTACTGTTTGTTGCGGTGCCCCAGGGAGGCGCCGATAAAGGCCTTGAACAGCGGATGCGGCACCAGCGGCTTGGATTTGAATTCCGGGTGGAACTGGCAGGCCAGGAACCAGGGGTGCTCGGGCAGTTCGATGATCTCCACCAGGTCTTTTTGCTGGTTGATGCCGGACAATACCAGCCCTTTGGTGGTCATGATCTCGCGGAAGGTGTTGTTGAACTCGTAGCGGTGACGGTGACGCTCGGAGATCTCGGTCTCGTTGTAGGCGGCAAAGGCCTTGGTGCCTTTGGTAACGGTGCAGGGGCAGGCCCCAAGCCGCATGGTGCCGCCTTTTTTATGCACTGATTTCTGCTCTTCCATCAGGTGGATCACCGGTTCTTTGCAGTCGGGCTTGAACTCGGTGGAGCAGGCTTTTTTGAGGCCGCAGACGTTGCGGGCAAACTCAACCGCCGCCATCTGCATCCCCAGGCAGATGCCGAAGAAGGGGATCTGTTTGGTGCGGGCATACTCGATGGCCAGCACCTTGCCTTCGGTGCCGCGCTCACCAAAGCCGCCCGGCACCAGCACGCCGTCCACATCGTCCAGCCAGCCGTCCACGCCGTTTTCTTCAAGCTTTTCGGCATCGATGTACTTGAGGTAGACCCGGCAGTCGTTGGCGATGCCGCCGTGGGTCAGCGCCTCGGCCAGGGATTTGTAGGACTCGGTCAGGTCGACGTACTTGCCGACAATGGCGATCCGCACTTCACCGTGGCTGGGGTGGCGCAGGGTCTCCACCACATTCTGCCAGTGGGTCAGGTCGGGCTGCTTGGTCCAGATGTTGAGCTTCTCCACCACCTGCTCGTCCAGCCGCTCCTTGTTGAGGGCCAGCGGTACGGCGTAGATATGTTCGGCGTCCACCGACTGGATCACGCAGGATTCATCCACGTTGCAGAACAGTGATATCTTGCGCTTCATGTCCTGGGGCAGCTCACGGTCGCAGCGGCAGACCAGGATGTCGGGCTGGATACCGATCTTGCGCAGCTCCATCACCGAGTGTTGGGTCGGCTTGGTCTTCAGCTCGCCGGCGGTGCGGATGTAGGGCACCAGGGTGACGTGCAGGTACAGCGTGTTGCTATGGCCGCGGTCGTGACGCAGCTGGCGGATCGCCTCCAGAAAGGGCAGTGATTCGATGTCGCCCACGGTGCCGCCCACCTCGACGATGGCCACGTCGGCCCCTTTGGCGTTTTCCAGCACCTTGCTCTTGATCTCATCGGTGATATGGGGGATGACCTGCACGGTGCCGCCCAGGTAGTCGCCGCGGCGTTCCTTGTCGATCACCGAGAAGTAGACCTGGCCGGTGGTGAAGTTGCTCTTCTTGGACAGTTTGGCCGAGGTGTAGCGCTCGTAATGGCCCAGGTCCAGGTCGGTCTCGGCGCCGTCGTCGGTGACGAACACCTCGCCGTGCTGGAAGGGAGACATGGTGCCGGGGTCGACGTTGATGTAGGGGTCCAGCTTCTGCATGGTCACCCGTAGGCCACGGGCCTCCAGCAGGGCGCCCAGCGAGGCGGCTGCCAGGCCTTTACCGATGGAGGAGACCACGCCGCCGGTGATAAAGATAAACTTGGTTTTCATGGAATTCTGCTCCTGATGTTTTGCGCGTGCAGTCATGCGTTATCCTTGTTTCATCAGCCGTTCGCGGGCCTTGGTGAGATCTTCAGGGGTATCGACACCCAGTGATTCAAAGTTGGTCTCCACCACCTTGATCCGTACACCGTTTTCCAGCGCCCGCAACTGTTCCAGTTTTTCGGCCGTCTCCAGCGGGGTAGGGGTTAAGGCGGCGTAGCGGATCAGGAAGTCGCGCTGGTAGACGTACAGGCCGACATGCTTGTAGCAGAGCAGCTTGCCCGAGGCAAAGGCGTCGTCTTTCAAGTCCTGCCACTTGTCGCGGAAAAACGGCAGCGGCGAGCGGGAGAAGTAGAGCGCGTCGTTGTTGGCGTCGGTGACCACCTTGACCACGTTGGGCGAGAGGAAGTCGTGCAGGCAGCTGATACGGCATTTGAGGGTGCCCATCTGCAGTCCGCCATCGCTCAAAAACGGTCCAATGGCCTGATCGATCATGGTTGGGTCGATCAGCGGCTCATCGCCCTGGACATTGACGATGATGTCGCTGGTAAGGGTTTGGGCCACCTCGGCCAGACGGTCGGTGCCGGTCTCATGGTCGGGGGAGGTCATGGCCACGGTGCCGCCGAAGCGGGTCACCGCCTCGGCGATACGCTGGTCATCGGTGGCCACGATCACCTGCGACAGGTGGCGGGCCTGGCTGGTCCGTTCGTAGACGTGCTGGATCATCGGCTTGCCGCACAGGTCGGCCAAGGCCTTGCCGGGAAAGCGGGTGGAACCGTAACGAGCGGGAATTATGGCAGTGATAGTCATGGATAGAACCGGATTGAGGAGATGTGTCCGGTTAGGACGGATAAGACTAGCCTAAAAGCAGGGCAGGGTCAAGGGGCAGCTTAGGTGCGACGCTGGTCCTGCACGATGCTGTTGCGCCAGTTGAAGGCGTCCAGCTGGGCGGACAACAGCTGTTCAAAGGTGATGCCGCTCTGTTCGAGGATGTCCTGTACCGCGACGAAGTCGGTTTTTTCCAGTTTTTCAGTTAGGAGCAGCAGTTGTCCCAACTGGCCTTCGCGCCGCAGCAGGGCGGCAGCCACCTCGTCGCTCAGGTTCAGGCTGCTGACCACCTCTTCCATATCGGTCTCGAACAGCACATCCAACAGCGAGAGGATGCCGGCCATGAAGGCTGCCTCCACCACATCGCTGGTGCGGGGCAGACCGCTACGCCGCATGGTCAGGATCTCCATCAGGCGGCCGCGTACAGCGGCCATCTCCAGCAGGGGCGAATTGAGCCCGCGCTCATCCTTGCCGGCAAACAGGGCCAGTTGCACCCAGCGCCGCAGGTGGTTAATCCCCAGCATCATGATGGCGTGGCGCAGGTTCTTGATCTTTTCCCGCATGCCGAACATGACCGAGTTGACCAGCTTGAGCAGGTTGAAGGTCAGGGTGGGGTTTTCGCGGAAGGTCTCTTCCACCTCGTTGATGTCCCAATCGGCGTTCAACTGTTTGAGCAGTTTCATCATAGCTAGGCCGGAAGGATCGATCCGCTTTTTGTTCAGCACCACCGGCCGCTCGAAGAAGTAGCCTTGGAACAGCTCGAAACCGTACTTGACGCACTGGTTGAACTGTTCGATGGTCTCCACCCGTTCAGCCAGCAGTCTGACCGGGAACTTGCGCAGTTCAGCCGCGATCTTGGGCAGTTCTTCAGGGTCGGTCTCCATCAGATCGACCTTGATAATATCGACAAATTTATAAAAAGAGGCGTGGTCGGGAGAGTAGACGTGGTCGTCCAGGGCGATCTGGAACCCCTGGGCCTTGAGTTGTTGGCAGCGTAGCCGGACGTTGTCGTCCAGCTCGATGTTTTCGAGGATCTCCAGCACCGACTGCTCGATCGGCAGCAGTTCCAGTATCTCGGAGTGCAGCACCCCGGCGGTGATGTTCAGAAAGCCGAACTTGTCCCCCAGTACCTCCTGAAAGCCGAATTCTGACAGAGCGCTGGCGATCACCGAGGCCGATGCCTGGGCCTGGCTCTCAAACTGGGCGGTCTCATGGTGGCCGGCTGCCCGGAACAGCAGCTCGTAGCCCACAATCTCCTGATTGAGATCAAGGATCGGCTGTCGGCCGATAAAGAAGCGCAGATCCTGATCTTGTCCTGTGGGTGCCGCCATGCGCGAGTCCTAGCGTGAAGGTTGCATTTAGTGTCTGGCTGCTGTAGCACACCGGCTGCCGACTGGTCAAGTCGGCCCTGTTGTACGGTCTTAAATAGATAACTTCATAACTTCTGGGGCGATCCGTTCCAGGGGGAGTATCTTGTCCACGCCACCCTGCTTGATCGCCTCATGGGGCATGCCGAACACCACGCAGCTGGCCTCATCCTGGGCGATGGTCACAGCACCGGCGTCGTGCATCTCCTTCATCCCCTTGGCGCCGTCATCACCCATGCCGGTCATGATCACCCCGACGATATTCTTGCCGCCGTAGCGGGCGGCCGAACGGAACAGCACATCCACTGACGGCCGGTGGCGGGAGACCAGCGGGCCGTCTTTCACCTCCACATAGTAGCGGGCGCCGCTGCGCTTGAGCAGGGTGTGTTTGTTGCCCGGCGCGATCAGCGCACGCCCCCGCACCACGGTGTCGTTATCGGCCGCCTCCTTTACGGTCACCTTGCAGGTGCTGTCCAACCGTTTGGCAAAGGCGGCGGTGAAGTTTTCCGGCATATGCTGCACGATCACAATGCCGGGCGTATCCTCGGGCAGCGACTCCAAAAACACCTTCAATGCCTCGGTGCCGCCGGTGGAGGCGCCCACCACCACCACCTTTTCGGTGGTCTGCACCATGGCCCGCGAGGTTGGCTTTTCGATCATCACATCGGCCGAATATTTGGGCGCTACGTCCCGTTGCGGCCGGTGCTGTTCGACCCGAGCCGAGGCAGCGGCCTTGATGGTATCGCAGATCTGGATGCGTGATTCCTCAATAAATTGTCGGGTACCCATCTTGGGCTTGGTAATGATATCCACCGCCCCGTATTCCAAGGCCCTGAGCGCGGTTTCACTGCCCATGTCGGCCAGGCTGGAGCACATCACCACCGGTATCGGATGCTGGCTCATGATCTTCTGCAGGAAGGTCAGGCCATCCATCTTGGGCATCTCCACATCCAGCGTGATCACATCCGGCACGATGGTCCGCATCCGTTCAGCGGCCAAAAAAGGGTCGGCAGCGGTGGCGATCACCTCGATCTGGGGGTCGGAGTTGAGGATGTCGCTTAAGGTTTGGCGTACAACCGCAGAATCATCAACCACCAGCACCTTTATCTTGTTAGCCATGGGTAGCGACCTCTTGGTTTATATCGTCCAGCGTGCTGTTGCGCACCTTGCGGATGAACACCTCGCCGCTGCCGGAGTTGAAAAACAGCATCCGTCCCCGCAGCCCGCCGGTATCGTCGGCAACCAGTTGCAGGTTCAGCTTGTGCAGCAGTTCTTTGGCACAGGCAACATTCTGTTCGCCCACGGTCAGCCGTTGCGCGGGGGGCACCCCCAGCACCCGGCTGCCGCCAAACAGCTTGGCCTCCAGCAGTTGGTGACGGGCGCCAAAGCCGAGCATCCGATCCAGCAACAGCCTGACCGCGCCATCCACGTGCCGTCCAGGCTCATCAGGTTTGCCGGTTGGAAGTAGTGCGTGGCAGATGCCGCCAAAACCACCACGTGGGCAGAAAAGGGTCACCGATACGCAGGAACCAAGAATGGTCTGCACCAGTGCCGGTTGATTGTCAACGAACAGTTCTCCCGGCTGCAGGTAGATGTGGCGAAGTTCCAGCTCTCTGAAACGCTTCATACTTTTCTATAAACGGTCGAGGCCACCGATTTGAAGGGCACATCCAGCCCGTTTAAGGTCTCGGAATGACCGAGAAACAGGAAACCGCCCGGTGCCAGCCGTTTGTGAAACTTGTGCATCAGGCGGGTCTGGGTCGGTTTGTCAAAATAGATGATCACATTGCGGCAGAAGATCACATCCTGACGCTCGCTGATAGGCAGTTCGTCATCCATCAGGTTGATCCGTTTAAAGCTGACGTGGCTGCGCAGTTCACTGCAGATGCGGACCAATCCCTTTTTTTTGTCTTTGCTGCGCAGCAGATATTTTTGTTTGAAGGCAAGTGAGATGGTATCAACCCGATCTTCTGGATAGATGGCGGCCTTGGCGGTCTTCAGCACCCGGGTGCAGATATCGGAGGCGGTGATAGTGAAGCGGAAGCCGGGATGGGCCTGGGCATACTCGTACAGCACCATGGCCATGGTGTAGGGCTCTTCACCGGTAGAACAACCGGCGCTCCAGATTTTGAACGGGGCACGCAACGCACTGCCTTCACGCCCGTGACGCAGGTTGGGCAGCACCTGCCTGACCAGAAAATCGAAATGTTGCGGCTCGCGGAAAAAATCGGTCTTGTTGGTGGTGACCACATCCACCAGGTGCACCATCTCCTGACGCTGGCCTTCAAGGCTGAAGACAAAATCGGCATACTCCTCAAAACTATGCATGCCCAGAGCCTTCAAGCGTTTCTGCAGCCGGGCCTCCAGCATGGTCTTTTTGGCGGGCGGTATCTTGATGCCGGCTTCATCGTAGATTAGTGCGCTGAAACGTTCAAATTCGTGTTGGCGCATGATATTCAGGCTTGGCGTCAGCTCTATCTTGGTCATGGTTGCATCCTAGCATATTCCGCGCTGCTGTAAGGGATTGAGTTGATCAGGCCTTGCTCTTGTCGGTTCCCACCAACACGACACCGGTCAGGGTATTCATGATCACCTTGCGTCCCTGGCGTCCGCCCAGGTCGGCCGAAACCACCGCTATCTTCCATTCTTCCAGGGTTTGCAGGGCCAGGGCAGCGTTGCGGTCGCCAATCATAAAGGCCTCGTTACCGGTACCGGTGATGTTGGCCCCGCCAAACAGCTTGGCCACCAGATACTCTCTGCGGCAGCCAAGCTGCAGCACCCGTTCCAGCAATTTATCCATGGCGATGCTGCCGTACTTGGGAGTGGCCAGCCCCTCACCATTCCAGAGTGGCAGCATGAAGTGGTTCATGCCGCCGCCGCCATAGACCTTGTCCCACAGGCAGACCGCCACACAGGAGCCCAGTACGGTGGTGATCCGGCACTCTTCACGTGAAGCATAAAGTGTGCCTGGAAAGAGAAAATGTCGGGCAGATTCCTGCTCACTCATACCGCGTTATCACGCCTGATCTGATTCATGATCAAACAGAAACAGGTTGCTGCCGACCCCATAGGTTTCGGCTCCTGCCTCGGTCTGCAGGTCTGGTAGCCATACCGTAAAGCTGCTGCCGGTTTGGGGTTGGGAGTGTATCTCAATCCTGCCGTCCAGCAGATCCACCAGCGACCTGACGATGCACAGGCCCAAGCCGTGGCCAAGGTGGGTCCGGGTGCTGCCGGTGTCGAGCTGGCTGAAGCGCGCAAAAATCTTGGGTATATCCTCCTCCAGGATGCCGATGCCGGTGTCCACCACCTGCACCTGCAGTCCGTCGTTCAGGCAGCCAAGCGTCACCGTGACCGCTCCACCTGGTTTGTTGAACTTGATGGCGTTGGAGACCAGGTTCGCCATGATCAGGGCCAGTTTTTCGGAATCACAGACGACCAGGGCGGGCGGATTTCCGTCCTGGCTGAGTACCGAGCCGTTGAGACTGACGCTGGCATGGTCTGCCACGGGCTGAAAGTCTTCCAGGGTGTCCTTGAGCAGGCTTTCGAGCGGGATCTTGGTCGGGCACGGGTGACTGGCGCCCGCCTCCAGTTCGGCTGCCATAAAGATGTTGCGCAGTTGAAAGACCAGGTTGAGCGCCTCATGGTGTATCAGACCGGCCAGCCGGGCAACTTCCGGTGATTGTGCTGCCTGGGCCATGATCTGGCTGGACAGCACCAGCAGCCCACCCATCGGGTCGCTGATCTCGTTGCGGATATTTGACAGGAAGTTGCTCTTAAGCCGTTCTGAGTATTCCAGTTTCTGGTTCACCTCCCTCAGGCGCAGGGTGACGGTGGTCAGATCGCTGAAGGCCTTGCGGCTCCGCTCGAAACGGAGTTGCAGCTCTTCCATCAATTCCTGGTCGGTCATGGTGTGTGACATGGTGAAGGGCTTCCTTTGCAGGTAGAAACGTAAACAGGGCCCAGGAAACCTGAGCCCTGTTCGGGAGGTCTGATTATGGAGCCGAGCCCGAACTCAAGGCAACGGCGGCAATCTCTCCTTCACTGAACACCTTGTCGATATCGAGGATCATCACGAAGTCACCTTCATGCTTGCCCATCCCCTTGATGAAATTGGTGTTCAGACGGGTGCCGATGTGTGGGGCCGGCTCGATCTGCTCCGGTTCCATCTCAACCACCTCCTGCACCGAGTCGGCCAGGGCACCCAGCACACTGGTTTCACCCTCCATGTTTACCTCGACCACAATGATACAGGTGTTGACCGTCTGTTCCGTGGCCGACATGCCGAACTTGAGTCGCATGTCGATCACCGGCACCACGCTGCCCCGCAGGTTGATTACCCCCCGCATAAACTCAGGGGTCTGGGGCACTTTGGTGACGCTGTTGTATTCCAGAATCTCCCGCACCTTGGCCACGTCGAGGGCAAACACCTCCTCGTCGAGCTTGAAGGTCAGGTACTGAACGGTTTCGGTAATGCTATTCACGCTCATGGCGACCTCCTAGAATTTTTCGAACTCGTCGTCAAGGTGGTCGGCCCCGGCATGGCTCAGGTCGAGATCAACACCGCCGGTGGGGGTGCGCTTGGCCGGCGCGCCGGCCTTGATGGAAGTTGCGTGGGCGATCTGCAGCTTTTTGCCAGCTTTGCGTTGAGCTTGCGATTTGCCGGCCAGGTCCAGTTTGAAGAACGAGATGGCGTCTTTGAGTTGTTCGGCCTGGCTGGAAAGCTCCTCGGAGGTGGAGGCCATCTCCTCGGAGGCCGAGGCGTTCTGCTGGATCACCTGATCCAGTTGCTGGATCGCCTTGTTGATCTGGTCGGCGCCGGTGTCCTGCTCCTTGCTGGAGGCGGTGATCTCCTGCACCAGTTCCGCGGTCTTTTGGATATCGGGCAACATCTTCTCCAGCATATCGCCGGCGGTCTCGGCCACCTGTACGCTGCGGGCCGACAGTTCACTGATCTCGCCGGCGGCCGATTGGCTGCGCTCGGCCAGCTTGCGTACCTCGGAGGCCACCACGGCAAAGCCCTTGCCGTGCTCGCCGGCCCGAGCTGCCTCGATGGCGGCGTTCAGAGCGAGAAGATTTGTCTGGCGGGCGATCTCTTCGATGATCGAGATCTTGGTGGCGATCTCCTTCATCGCATCAACGGTCTGTTTGACCGCCTTGCCGCCTTCCTTGGCGTCGGTGGCCGACTTCATGGAGATCTTCTCAGTCTGCAGGGCGTTATCGGTGTTCTGCTTGATGCTGGAGGCCATCTCTTCCATGGAGGAGGAGACCTCTTCCGCTGAAGCGGCTTGCTCGGTGGCACCCTGCGACATCTGCTGGGCAGTGGAGGAGAGTTCCTGGCTGCCGGCCGCCACGTTGTCGGCGGCGGATACCACATCGCCCACCACATGCTTCAGTTTTTCCACCATATTCTTGATGGCTTCCAACAGTTGGCCGGTCTCATCCTTGGAAGTGACATTCACCTCCATGGTCAGGTCACCGCCAGCCATCCTGTTGGCCACCCCCACCGCCTCGTTCAGCGGCAATACAATGCCGCGGGTCAGCACCACGGCGATCACGATCGACAACACCAGGGCGATGCAGCCCAGCATCAGCATCAGATTGCGTGAACTGTTGTAGGTGGCAACAGCCTCTTGGTAGCGGGCTTCGTTACGCTCATAGTTGTGTTTCAGCAAGGCCTCAAGCTCCTCCATCATGGCCCGTTCGACCGGCGCGGCAAACTTGCTCAGGTACTGGGCCGCCTCGGCATCTTTATTGGTCAGCCCAAGCTCGATCACCTTGTTGTTATGCCCTCGGGAGGCGGCAACGGTCTCTTTGAGTTTGGTGATGATCTCCCACGACTTGGTATCGGTCTTGGTGGTCAGCTCCTCGGTTGCCTTAAAGGCCTTGGCGTATTCCTCGCGGAACCCGGCGATGCGCTGGTTGTATTCCTGTTTCTTCTCAGGATCGTCGTTGACGATGATGTTGCGCATGTTAATGCCGATGTTCTGGATGTTGGTCTCCATATGGTTGATATAGTTGATCCGCACGGCGTTGACCTTGACAATCCGCTCCAGGTCACTGTTGATGTGCGACATGCCCCGGATGCCGAGCCAGATCAGCACCAGCATGATAATCAGCACCAGTGTAAAGGCCATCCCCATCCGTTTTCCGATCTTGATGTTGCTCAGCATGGTTTCCTCCTGTGCGGCATGTGGTATGAGTTTTTGCTACCTTCGGTAAGCTGACAGCGCAACAAGCCTGAGGCCTGTTTGATCACGGTGAAGGGAAGTATAGCAAGGCTTTTGGGCACTGCAAGGAGGGGAGCAAAAAAAGAGGGCGTTACGCAAAAAAAACGGGGCAGGCACATCTCCTGCCCCGCTGAACGTGAAACAGGTGGCTAGTTGAACTGCCGGAGCTCCACCTGCTCGGCGCCACGCACCAGCATGGATGGGTCCAGGATCAGGGCAACAGTGCCATCGCCCAGGATGGTGGCGCCGGAGATGCCCTGTACGTCGCGGTACATTCTGCCCAGGGTCTTGATCACGGTCTGATGTTCGCCCACCACATCGTCCACCACAAAGCCGATCCGGCTGCCATTGACACCGGCAATCACCACCTGTTCAATCTCGGGCTGCTTGCCGCTGATACCGAACTGCTCCCGCAGCGAGACGTAGGGGATCAGGGTGCCGCGCACATGGGCCAGGTTGCGGCCGTGGGCTGCCTCTACATCGGCTCGGCTCAGTTCGATGCATTCCTCCACCATGGCCAGCGGCAGCACGAAGAAGTTGTCGTCAATCCGCACCAGCAGGGTCTCGATGATGGCCAGGGTCAGCGGTATCTTGAGGGTGATCACCGAGCCCTTGCCTGGGGTGCTGTTGATGTCGATGCTGCCGCGCAACGCCTCGATCGCCTTTTTGACCACATCCATCCCCACGCCGCGGCCCGAGACGCTGGTGACCGCCTTGGCGGTGGAAAAACCGGGGGCGAAGATCAGGTTGTAGATCTCTTTGTCGGACAGTTCGCTGGCTGCGGTGATCAGGCCACGCTCGATGGCCTTGGCGCGGATCGCCTCTTTGTCCAGTCCGCCGCCGTCGTCGCGGATGGTAACCAGTACGCTGTCGCCGGAGTGTACGGCCCCCAGGTGGATGATCCCCGTGGGCGCTTTGCCGGCAGCCCGGCGTACCTCGGGCATCTCGATGCCGTGGTCGATGCTGTTGCGGATCAGGTGTACCAGCGGGTCATTCAGTTTTTCGATCACGGTCTTGTCCAGCTCGGTCTCGGCGCCGGAGGTCTCCAGATCGATCTCCTTGCCCAGTTCGGTGGACAGATCCCGTACCAGCCGTTTGAACTTGCTGAAGGTGGAGCCGATCGGCAGCATCCGCATGGTGAGGGTGGTGTCGCGCAACTCGGAGATCAGCCGCTCCACCTCCTCGGCTATGGTGATGATGTCGCCGTCGTTTTTTTCATCGGCGGTCTGGGAAAGGTGGGCCTGTACCGTTACCAGTTCGCCCACCAGGTTCACCAGATAGTCCAGCCGCTCGGCTGGTACCCGGATCGAGAGGGCGCTGTCCTGCGCAACATGCTGCTGACGGGCCTGACGCACCTCTTTCTGTTCCAGCAGCGCCGCTTCCACCTTGGAGGAGGGCACGATCCCCTGTTCTACCAGCAGTTCGCCGAACCGTTTCTGCATCGAGAGGATCTTTTGCATCTCTACCGGGGACAGATCACCACGCTCCACCAGAATTTCGCCCAGGTTCTTGTAGTTGGCGTCTCCTTCGGCGGTGATGGCGCAGGTGTCGTTGACCAGGTCGATCTTCAGTTCGCAGTCGTCCTCCACAAAGATGAAGACATCCTTCAAGGCATCCATGCCGTGGGGAGTGGAGATGATGATATCCCAGTAGAAGTGGCATTGTTCAGGCACCAGATCGCCCAGCAGCGGGATGGCATCCAGATGGGTCACGATCTCGCAACGCCCCAGACTGCGCAGTTCATTCAGCAGGTTAAGCGGGTTGGTGCCGCCCAGCATGATTTCGGGTGCAGGTTTGAAGCGGATCCGGAAGGTGCGTTGACACGCCTCGCCCTGTGCCGCGGCGGGTTCGGCTGTTTTTTCTTCGGCAACAACCGGGGCGTTACTTTGCGGCAGCAGGGCCTGGAGCCCGGCGATGATTTGCTGCCCCAGCGCCTCATCGGCCGGAGGTCCGCCGGCCGAGGCCTGCAGCATGGTGCTGATCTGGTCGCGGGCCTGCAGGGTCAGGTCCAGCAGGGGGCGGGTGACAAACAGCTTGCCGTTGCGCACCTGATCAAAGACCGTTTCCACCTCGTGGGTAAAACGGGCGATGTCATCAAACCCGAACATGGCGCCCGATCCCTTGATGGTATGCATGGCCCGGAAGACGCGGTTGATCAGGTCATCGTCCTGGGGGTTTTCCTCCAGTTCCAGCAGGGAGGTTTCCAGTTCGGCCAAAAGCTCGCCGGCTTCTTCGCGATAGGTGGCGATCGCCTGTTCCATCATAGTCTGCACCCCTTGCCCGGATGGTTAGCCCAGTACCTTTTTGACCACGGCGATCAGCTGTTCCGGCTTGAACGGCTTGACAATCCAGCCGGTGGCGCCGGCGCTCTTGCCTTCGGACTTGCGTGATTCCTGGGATTCGGTGGTCAGCATGATGATCGGGATGAACTTGTTGAGCGAACCGGCCCGCACCCCTTTGATCAGGCCGATGCCGTCCAGGTTGGGCATGTTCAGGTCGGTGATCAGCATATCCACCTTCTGGCTGCCCAGTTTGGTCAGGGCGTCCTTGCCGTCCACCGCCTCAACCACCTCGTAGCCGTTCTGCTTGAGGGTAAAGCTGACCATCTGACGAACGCTGGCCGAATCGTCGGCCGTCATGATTACCTTTGCCATGTTAGTTGAGTCCTCCGCACCAGAGACAGGGTTGATCAATAGTGTGTTTGCAGGTGGTGTGCCGTTGCAGGCCCACCACGCTGATCGCTTCTTGCACGCAGGGCGCCAAGCTTGCGCTGAAGTTGAACGAATGTCCCATTTCCTGCGCCGTACGGCAGGCCGAACAGATCAGCTGCATGCCGGACAGGTCGATGTCTGTCAGGGCCGCAACGTTGAGCCGTGTCTTGCTGGCCGTTGGCAGCTGATCCCGGAGCAACGCCAGCAGCTCGGGAGTGGTATCGATGGCCAGGCGGCCTGCCAGAGCCACTTCAAGCAGCGTGCCGTCACCGGACAGAGTGTGCGAGATGGTCAGATCGGACATGCAACCCCCCAAAAACTAGAATAGATCAACATTGTCGCCATACTCGGAAGCGTTGCCCGTACTGGCATCATCCCGCTTCAGTGAGAGTTGGACGCCGTGGCGGGCAGCCAGCATCTCGTGGATCAAGCGCTCGCTTTCCATGGTGTAGCGCTGTTCCATATGCTGCAGGTTGTTACGGAATTCGTTGGAGGCCGGCACCTGCTGGCGTGCTTCGGAGTAGACCTGCTCCAGTACGGCTTCGGCCTGTTCCGCCATCCTGCCGGATTCTTCATGGACATGGAACCCGGTGGTGGTGGCGTTGATATCTGCCGACAACGAGGCAACCATGTCGGCCAGGGATGACAGCCGGCCACGCACCTGTTGGTTGGTGCTGCCCAGGCCGCTGATGATCTGGCGTGATTCCTGTTCCATGGTGGCCACCTGATCGCTGGCGCTGTCGCTCTGCTGGTCGTTGCTGTGGTTCAGGTGTGCCGTGGTTTGGTTGATTGAGCGCAGGATGCTGGAGACCGCCTCGGTCTGCACCACCGCCTCCAGCGACAGCCGCTTGATCGCCTCGGCCAGCACCCCCAGCGCCGCTCCCTGGGGCCCGGTGTGGGCCGCCTTGATCTGGGCGTTCAAGGCGATCAGGTCGATCTCGGACCCGACGGCCTCGATGTCGCTGACAAAACCGGCGATCTGGCCGATGGTGCCGGTCACCTCGGCCATGGCACGCAGCAGGGTCTGGTCGGCCTCGGCACAGCGCTGCAGGATGGCGGTCACCCGGTGCATATCCTGTTGCATGGTATCCAGCAGCGAGCTCTCGTTGGAGCCGGCATTGCCCATCAGCGCCTGTTGCAGCTGCTGGCTGATCTGAGATTGCTTGATACCGATATTTTGCAGGCTGTCAAGGATGGTCTGGGTGGCCTGGTTCAGTTGGCTGGTGGCGTGGCGCAGTTGGGCATGCTGCAGCTCGCAGACGTCGCCCACCTCGGCAATCAGGTTCTCGCAGTTCGGTTGATCGGCTGCATCATGGGGGCCAGCGGTCTGATGCTGCAGCTTTTCCAGGGCCTCGTACACATGTTCGATCTGTTGACGGGTAATGTCGTGGAACTGCATGGAGGAGACCACGGTGGCGGTGTCGGCGGCCACCTCTTCGGCGATCACGCCGGCCTGGCTACCGGCGGTCGAGCAGGCCGCATTGAGCTGAGACAACGCTTCCAGGCTGGTGCGGATGCCGGAGAGGATACTGCTGGCGTCGGCGTGTTGGCTGGCCTCGGTGTTGCGCACCATGGCAAGGTTGTCGGTGATCAGCTGGGACAGCGCCTGGCGTTGCTGCATGATGCCGATCGATTTTTCGCTGACGGTGTGGGAGAGTTTTTCCACATCCATGGCCAGGGTGATGAAGCCCGTGCCCAGTTCACCCAGCCGGGCGCTCTCGATCTTGGTGGAGATGGAGAGCATCCGCAGGGATTTATCCATCTTCTGGAACCCTTCCAGCGGTTGCACCACCTGATCCAGCTGGGTCATGATCTCTTCAAGGGTGCGGCAGCTGGCGCTGCCCTGTGAACGGACATGCTGCAGATAGCTGTCCATCTCCTGAAACAGGTTGCTCAGCCGTGCGGTGAGCTGGCCGCTCTCGTCGCCGGCAAGCAGCTGGACCAGTTCGCCGGCGGTGGACGATACCTGGGATGAGCGCAATACAAAGTCCTGCAGCCGTTCACCGAGTTGCAGAAACTGAGTCTCGGTTGAACCTGCCAGGCGCTGCAGAATCTCCATGACCGGGGACATTTGGGATTGCCAGCGCTGCAGTTGGTCACACAGGTTGCTGCTCATGGGCACAGGGTTCCTTTCGTGGTTGCGGTTACTACTTGATCAACCCAAGGCTGCGTAGCTCGGCCAACAGCTTGGCCTTGCTGATCGGTTTCACCAGATAGGCGGTGGCTCCCCCCTGGTAGTAGGTGTCAAAGACGGTTTTGGCGTCGTCCAGGGCGGTGGTCATGACGATCTTGGCCTCGCAGTTGGCCGGAATATCCATCTCCTTTTCCAGGGCCCTGATCTGACGCAGCGCCTCACGACCATCCAGCCTGGGCATCATGATATCCAGGCAGATCAGGTCGTAGGGTTGCTTGGTTTCGTGGGCCAGCTTGAAGGAGGCCACGGTCTCTTCGCCATCAACCGCAACATCGCAGGCAAAATAGGGAGACAGCAACTCGCTTAAGACACGGCGTGATATGAAATCATCTTCTGCGATCAGGCATTTCACAGGAGTTACTCCTTTACGGGTTACTTAAAATCGGCAAGGCTTGAAAACACGTAATCACGGTGGGCCACCTTGTTCCGGTGGCACTCGAAACAGGTTGAAACCGGATCCAGTCCGCTTGGTTTGCCCTGGGCGGTGTAGCCGGCATATAACCAGCCGCCGGTGGCCTGCTGGCGTTTGTCCTTCTTCATCAGCACCACCATGTTCTTGGGGCCGTCCACGGACGGGTTATCGGCCTTCAGGTTGAAATGCTCCACGATGATCCGGCTGCCTTCGGGAAACCTGTTAGCGGCACGGTAGCCCTGCATCGCCTTGGCATCGGCGTACAGGTAATGGACACCGTAGAAGAGCGAATGTTTGTCGGTAACCACCTTGCGGGCACTCTTTTTCCAGCTGGTGGCATACGCCTTGGGCAACGCCGGTTGCTGGGCAGCCAGGGCGGGGCAGGCAACGGCCAGGAACAGCAGGAAGAGTACGGTTTTTTTCATGCGGGTACGAACTCCTTGCGGACGGTCTGAAGGGCGTTCTGTCAGACTACAGCATCTTTGTAACATGAAAAATAAAGTTGTCCAGCAAAAGGCTGGTACTTGGCTGTGTGCCACCCTTTTCTCCTAATGTTGACCTCTGTGACGGTATGGTTTATAGCATGTTAGTATTCATGCGACTTTGCAACCTGGAGCCAGCCATGTCACGTCCCTCCTGGGATCAGTATTTCATCGACATCACCCATCTGGTGGCCACCCGTTCCACCTGTCTGCGTCGTCAGGTGGGGGCCCTGCTGGTCAAGGATCGCAATATCCTGGCCACCGGCTACAACGGTACGCCTTCGGGTATTACCCATTGTGAGGATGTGGGTTGTCTGCGGGAACGGCTGAAGGTGCCCTCCGGTGAACGGCACGAGCTCTGCCGGGGGCTGCATGCCGAGCAGAACGCCATCATCCAGGCTGCCCGCCACGGGGTGAACATCGATGGGGCTACGCTGTACTGCACCACCATGCCCTGTATCATCTGCACCAAGATGCTGATCAACGCCGGCATCCGCCGGATTGTATATGAAGAGGGCTATGCCGATGAACTGGCCCGGGAGATGGTGGCCGAGGCGCAGATCGCGGTGGATCAGTTCCAGCGTCAGACCCCGCGGGTGGCACTGCCATGAAGTGTCCTTTTTGTGGTAATCCCGACAGCAAGGTGGTGGATTCCCGGCCTGACAAAGGCGGGGCGGCCATCCGGCGGCGGCGGGAGTGTGAAAGCTGCACCAAACGTTTTACCACCCATGAGCGGATCGAGGAGATGCTGCCCCTGATCTGCAAGAAGGATGGACGGCGAGAGCCGTTCGACCGGTTGAAGGTGGTGTCGGGCATCAAGAAGGCCTGCGAGAAGCGTCCGGTTTCTATCGAGGAGATAGAGCGGATGGCCGACCGTCTGGAGGCCCGCCTGCAGGAAAGCGGTGAGCGGGAGATTCCGGCCTCCCAGGTGGGTGAGTGGATAATGAAGGAGCTGCACGACACCGACGAGGTGGCCTATGTCCGTTTTGCCTCGGTCTATCGTTCGTTCAAGGATATCAGCGAGTTTATGGATGAGTTGCAGGAGCTGTTGAAGAAGTAGGGTGGGGAGGCTGCAATGACCAGCAACGATAGCAGGTATATGCGACGTGCCCTGACCCTGGCCCGCAAAGGGGTGGGACGGACGGCCCCCAACCCGGCGGTGGGCTGCGTGATCGTGAAGGACGGGCAGGTGGTCGGTGAGGGCTGGCACAAAAAGGCCGGCACGCCCCATGCCGAGGTGCATGCCCTGCAGCAGGCCGGTGCCTTGGCCCGCGGAGCCGACGTGTATGTGACCCTTGAACCGTGCAGCCATCACGGCAAGACCCCGCCCTGCAGCGAGGCGCTGATTGCGGCCGGGGTGCGGCGGGTGGTGGTGGGCATGGTTGACCCGTTCGGGCAGGTCAGCGGCAAGGGAATCGCCCAGCTGCGCAGTGCCGGGATCGACGTTGAGGTGGGCCTGCTGGAGGGCGATTGCCGTGAGCTGAACAAGGGCTTCATCAAGTATGTGACCAGCGACCGGCCCTATGTGATCTATAAATCGGCCATGACCCTGGATGGCAATATCGCCACCGTGACCGGCCATTCCCGCTGGGTGAGCGGTGAGGAGTCGCGCCGTTATGTGCACCGTCTGCGGGACGTCTGCGACGCGGTGATGGTGGGGGTGGATACGATCCTGATGGACAACCCGCAGCTGAATGTGCGGCATGTCAAGGGTCGTTCGCCGCTGCGGGTGATTGTGGATACCCATCTGCGGACCCCGGAGAGCGTCAATGTGCTGTCCGGCCCGCTGGCCAAGAAGACAATCATCGCCACCTGCGAGACCAACCCCAAGGTGCACCGTCGCTACGAGCTGCAGGGGGCTATGGTGGTGGTCTGCGAGGAGTTTGACGGCCGGGTGGCAATGGCTGACCTGCTGCGCAAGCTGGGCCTGCATGGTGTGCAGACCATCCTGCTGGAGGGGGGCAGCCGCCTGGCGGGTGATATGCTTAAGAATGGCCTGATTGATGAGTGCATCTTCTTCTATGCCCCCAAGATCGTGGGGAACGGGTTTGCCCCCTTCACCCTGCCCGGTATCGAGACCATGGACAGCGCCATCCGGATGGAGATCACACGGATCGGCATGAGTGGCCCTGATGTGGTGGTGCATGCCCGGCCGGAGGCGCCATGTTTACCGGCCTGATCGAATGCACCGGCAGTCTGGTTGCCCTGCGGCGCGGCGGCCAATCGGCGGTTCTGGAGGTGAGTGCGCCCCTGCCGGCGGACCAGATCGTGATCGGTGATTCGATCGCCGTCAACGGGGTCTGCCTGACGGTGACCGCCATGACGGCTGGTCGCTTCAGTTTCGATGTCTCGCCGGAGACGGTGGCGCGCAGTACCTTCCAGGCAGCGGCACCGGGGGCGGCGGTCAATCTGGAGCGGGCCCTGCGGATGGGGGGACGGCTGGACGGCCATCTGGTGACCGGCCATGTGGATTGCATCGCCCGGCTTGAGAGCCGCAGCCAACGCGACAACGCCACGCAGCTGACCTTCCGCTTGCCGTCGGAGTATGCCCGGCTGTTGGTGGAAAAAGGCTCGGTGGCCATTGACGGCATCAGTCTGACCGTGAATGAGGTGGGCCCGGAACGGTTCGGCGTGACCATCATCCCCCATACCCTGGCCAAGACCACCCTGGCTGATCTCAAGGTGGGCGGAACGGTGAATATTGAGACCGACATCATCGGCAAGTATGTGGCGCGGCTGCTGACGCCCCATGCCGGGGGTGGCGGCCTGACCATCGAAAAACTGCTGCAGAACGGTTTTGTCTAGAGAGAGGAATAACGAGCAATGGGTGTATGTACGATCGAAGAGGCGATTGAGGATATCCGCCAGGGCAAGATGGTGATCCTGGTTGACGACGAAGACCGCGAGAACGAAGGCGACCTGACCATGGCGGCCGAGCTGGCCACCCCCGAGGCGATCAACTTTATGGCCAAATACGGCCGTGGTCTGATCTGCCTGACCCTGACCGCCGAGAAGTGTGACGCCCTGGGCCTGAGGCCGATGGTGCGGGACAATACCTCGCCCTTCGAGACCGCCTTCACCGTCTCCATCGAGGCCAAGCATGGCGTCACCACCGGCATCTCCGCCGCTGATCGCTCCCATACCATCCTGACGGCGGTGGCCCCCCAGGCCACGGCCAATGATCTGGTCAGCCCCGGCCATATCTTTCCGCTACGGGCCAAGCCGGGTGGGGTGCTGGTGCGTACCGGTCAGACCGAAGGTTCGGTGGATCTGGCGCGGCTGGCCGGCCTGACGCCGGCCGGGGTGATCTGCGAGATCATGAACGACGATGGCAGCATGTCGCGCATGCCGGAACTGAAGGAGTTCGCCAAGCAGCATAACCTCAAGATCTGCACCGTGGCCGACCTGGTGGCCTATCGCCTCAAGCATGAGCAGCTGGTGCGGATAGTGGCCGAGGCCAAGCTGCCTTCCCGCTACGGCGGTGATTGGCGGGTGGTGGCCTTTGAAAATGACGTGGACAAGCTGGATCACCTGGCGCTGGTCAAGGGCGACATCTCCGGTGATCAGCCGGTGCTGGTGCGGGTCCACTCGGAGTGTCTGACCGGCGACGTGATGGGTAGCTTGCGCTGCGATTGCGGCGAACAGCTGCACAAGGCGATGGAGATCATCGATCAGGAGGGGCGTGGCGTGGTGCTGTATATGCGTCAGGAAGGACGCGGCATCGGCCTGATCAACAAGCTGAAGGCCTACGAACTGCAGGACCAGGGACTGGACACGGTGGAGGCCAACCAGCAACTGGGATTCAAGGCCGACATGCGTGATTACGGGGTGGGGGCCCAGATCCTGGTTACCCTGGGACTGACCAAGATTCGGTTGCTGACCAACAATCCCCGCAAGATGGTGGGCCTGCAGGGCTACGGCATCGAGCTGGTCGACCGGGTGCCGATCGAGGCCAGTCCCACCTGCTCCAACCTCGGCTATCTGCGGACCAAGCGCGAGAAGCTGGGACACCTGCTGGAAAAGGTCTGATGAGAGTTCTGCTGCATATCTGCTGCGGCCCCTGCGCCCTGTATCCCCTCGCCATGCTCCGTGGCGAGGGGTTTGCCGTTACGGGCTGGTTTTTCAACCACAACATCCACCCCTATCAGGAATATCAGCGTCGCCGTGACGCTGCCCGGCAGATGGCCGAACTGGAAGGGCTGGAGCTGGTGGTGCGGGACGAGTATCGTCTGGAGGAGTTTCTGTCAAATGTGGCGGCCGAGCCGGAGAACCGTTGTGCCTACTGCTATGCCTCCCGGCTTGACGCCGCCGCTGCAGCGGCCCGTGAGGGCGGTTTTGATGGCTTCAGTTCGTCCTTGTTCTACAGCCGCTATCAGAACCATGAGCTGATGCGTCAGCAGGCCGAGGACGCTGCTGAACGGCATGGGGTTGCTTTTGTGTACCGTGACTTTCGACCCGGCTGGCAGGAGGGGATCCGCCGCTCCAAGGAACTGGGCCTGTATCGGCAGCAGTACTGTGGCTGCATCTACAGCGAACAGGAACGCTATCAGCCACGGGAGCAGCGCTGATGCCGAGCCTGGGGCGGAGCTTGATCATGATCGGCCTGCTGCTGGTGGCGGTAGGGGTGGTGGTCAGTCTGGCGCCGCGTATTCCCTGGCTGGGAAAGCTGCCGGGAGATATCTTCATCAGGCGTGAGCAGTTTAGCTTCTATATGCCGTTGACCACCAGCCTGCTGGTTTCGCTGGCGCTTTCATTGCTGTTCTGGCTGCTGCGGCGTTAATGCCCCGATAGGCAAACAGAAACGGCCCGGACAGTGTTGTCCGGGCCGTTTCTGTTTAAAACAGGTTTTGGTCAGTCGATTAAGCGTGGATTGCGTTTACCGGGCAGGTGTCAACGCAGGCGCCGCAGTCGATGCAGGTGTCGGCGTCGATCACGCGCTTGTTGCCCTGCTCGCTGATGGCGTTGACGGGGCAGGAATCTTCACAAGCTGCGCAGTTGGTGCAATCGTCGGTAATGGTATGGGACATGATAGAGCTCCTTTGTGTGGGTTTGTTCCTTGACGGAATGCTTTGGTTTTCTAGCACGGGGTAAAGTAAATGTCCAGCAAAAGTGTATACCGAAAAGTGCATGTCTGCCATGAAAAAGGTTGAATTTAAATTTGTCGCCATGATATATCAAATGCAGTTTTATTTTTAAGCAAACAGTTTATCATCGCTAACGCTTTTTTATTGATACTAATGGCGAATTCCTGTTTATTCTCTGGAGGATTACGATGATTATCATGGCGTTGAACTGTGGCAGTTCCTCAGTCAAATATCAGCTCTTTGACTGGGAAAAAAAGGTGGTCGTGGCCAAGGGGATGGTGGAACGGGTCATTGTCGGCGACTCGTTCATCGAACACGATGTTCCCGGCCGCCCCGCCTATCGCCTTGATGAAGATTGTCCCGATCACCGTGCCGCCATCGACCTGGTGATCAGAACGGTGACCGATTCCCAACATGGTGTCTTGAAGAATGTTAACGAGATCTCGGCCGTTGGCCACCGGGTAGTGCACGGCGGTGAAAAATTCACCCGTTCGGTGCTGATTGACGCGCAGGTGCTGGATGCGGTCAAGGAGGTGCAGCATCTGGCCCCGCTGCACAACCCGCCCAACATCGACGGCATCGAGGCAGCCCAGCTGTTGATGCCCAAGGTACCGCACGTAGCCATCTTTGATACCGCCTTTCACCAGACCATGCCGGAACATGCCTACCTCTATCCGGTGCCCTACGACTGGTACGAGAAGCACGGCGTGCGTCGCTACGGTTTCCACGGCACTTCGCACCTGTACGTCTCCAAGCGGGCGGCGGTGCTGCTGGGCAAACCGGCCAGCGAGTGCAACATCGTCACCATGCATATCGGAAACGGCGTTTCCCACTGCGCCATCAAAAACGGCGTCTCGGTGGATACCACCATGGGCCTGACCCCGCTGGAAGGGGCAGTGATGGGCACCCGTTGCGGCGACATCGACCCGGCCATTCCGTCGTTTATGATGCAGAAAGAGAACCTCTCCGCCAAGGAGATCGACAGCATCCTCAACAAGAAGAGCGGTATCCTGGGGATTACCGGCCGCTACACTGACCGTCGTGACGTGATCGAGCACGCTAAGGCCGGTGACCACCGTTGCGAACTGGCCCTGGATATCGAGGCCTATCGCTTGCGCAAGTACATCGGCGCCTTTATGGCCGCCGTGGGCAGACTGGATGCCGTGGTCTTTACCGCCGGCGTGGGAGAGATGGGGGCTGCCATCCGTGAGCGGGCCATTGAGAACCTTGAGCATATCGGTATTGTTCTGGACCGAGAGCGTAATGCCGGCGCCATGACCCGCAAGCGGGAGTCGCTGATCACCACCGACGATTCGCCGGTCAAGGTGTTTGTGATCCCCACCGACGAGGAGCTGGTCTTTACCGAGGATGTGGTGGCGATCCTGGACGGCAGCTATACCGATCATATGCAGTTTGAGTATTCGTTTGCCAAAAAGGATTTTGTCCGCAAGTAACCCCTGCTGACAAATGGATATGACAACGCCCCGTCAGGTTATCCTGGCGGGGCGTTGTTGTTTGTGCGGGTGATCGGTTTCGACGGTCAGCTGCCCAGTTCTTCTTTCAGTCCCTCCACCACGGCCCTGACCTCGGCCAGCATGTCGGCGGCCTGCGTTGAACGCTCGTGCTTCAGGTAGAGCTGATAGAATTTGAGCGCCTCCTCCATCCGGTCCTGATCCATGCAGATGCTGCCCAGGGTCAGGTAGCTCATGCTGAAGGCGGGGTCCAGCCTGATGGCGGTGAGGCACTGTTCTTCAGCCTCGTCCAGTTCTTCCAGGTCATACAGCAGTTCACCCAGGTTGTGGTAGGCGGCCGGGTCCTCCGGCTCGAGTTCAATGCCTTTTTGATAGGCCTCGATCGCCTGCTGGTGTTCGCCCTTGCCGTACCAGGCATCTCCCAGCGCGTTCCAGGCGAACAGGTTGTCCGGATCCCGTTCCAGGGCCTGCTGAAAGGCGGCGATCGCCTCGTCGGCCTTGTCCTGGGCATGGTACACCAGACCGATACTGACCAGGGCGTCGCTGTCCTGCGGATCCACCTCCAGTACCCGTTGGTAGCTTTGCAGGGCATCCTGGTGCTGCCCTGCCTCCAGCTGCAGATCCCCCAGGGTGGTCAGGGCATCCGGGTCATCCGGCGCCAGGGTGAGCCCTTTGCGGTAGGCGGCGATGGCCTCGTCCAGGCGTCCTAGTTCAGCCAGTGCATCGCCTTGATAGAAATAACCGGCCGGATCGTCAGGATGGTCTGTCTGGTAGCCAACCAGGATCTCCAGGGCAGCGGCAGGATTGTCGGCCTCCAGCTGGTCGATGGCGGTGGTCAATACGGGGTCAAGGGTGTCGCTGCTCATGGTCTGGTATCCTCCTGGCTGCTGTACGTGTCAGCAGGCTAGCACAGTCAATGCCTGCTGTGGATAGTAAAAATTTTGCAATCTGTAAACTTTGTTTTATACTGCCGGCCACCACTCTCATGAACGGGGTTTTCCATGCACCGCGAGCAGCCGCAGCAAACCCTCGGATTGCGTACCCTCGAAGATATCAGCAGCATCATCCTCCATTCCCACGATCTCCACGAGACCCTGGATAATATTGTCACCATCGTAGCCAAACGGATGAACAGCGACGTCTGTTCGATCTACCTGCTGGAGGACGATGGTGAGACCCTGGTGCTGAAGGCTACCAAAGGTCTGGCTCAAAGTGCGGTCAACAAGATCAGCATGAAGACCTCCGAGGGTCTGTCAGGTCTGGTGGTGGAGACCCGCGGCGTGGTGACCACCGATAACGCCCCGGCCCATCCTCGCTACAAGTATTTCAAGTATTCGCGCGAGGAACGCTACAACTCGTTTCTGGGCCTGCCGCTGTTCGAGCGCAAAACGCCGATCGGCGTGATCGTGGTGCAGAACAAGGAACCGCGCCTGTTCAGCGAGGATGAGATCAGTGCCCTGCGTACGATCACCTTTCAGATCAGCAGCATCGTGCTCAACGCCAAGCTGTTGGATTCGATCCAGACCAAGGAGCAGGAACGGGCCTTTTACGAGCAGGAGCTGGCCCGGCTGCGTACCAGCCGTCCCGGTGAGCGGCATGGCGCTGGGCATGACGAGCGGTTGCGTATCCTGCATGGCACGGCGGTGTCGGGCGGTGTCTGCCGCGGCAAGGTCTATATCCTCGATCGCTTCAGCGACAAGGTGATCAATGTCGCCAAGGTGGGCAGCAAGGCCGAGGAGCTGAAAAAGTTCCAGCTGGCCCTGGAAAAGGTCACCATCCAGACCATCTACATGGAAAAGCGGGTCAGCGAACTGCTCTCCGAGGGCGATGCCGCCATCTTTCATACCCATCTGATGATCCTGGAGGATCGCGGCTTCTCCGGCAAGGTGCAGGAGCTGATCGAACAGGGCAGCGGCGCCACCCGGGCGGTGCATGAGGTGGTGCAGGGCTATATTGAGGTCTTCGCCGCCATGGAAGACCCCTATCTGCGTGAACGTTCCGCCGATATGGAAGACATCGGCCGCCGGATCATCGATGTGCTGCAGGGCACCGAGCATGACGGGGTCAAGCTGAAAGAGGCCCGCATCATTGTGGCCGAGGATATCTTCCCTTCCGACATGGCCATGCTGGATCATGAGCGGGTATTGGGAATTGTGATCGAAAAGGGTAATGTCTACTCCCACGCCGCCATCATGGCCAAGTCGCTGGGCATCCCTGCCGTGGTGGGGGTGGCAGGTCTGTTGCAGGCCGCCGATGTCAAGGACCGCATGATCGTTGATGGCGCCTCTGGCAACATCTACCTCAATCCGGACAAACATGTCTGCGAAGAGTATCAGCGGCTGGAGCAGGACTACGCCACCCGGCTGAAAGAGCTGGAGCCGCTGCGCGACCTGCCGGCAGTGACCACCAACGGCACCCGCATCACCCTGCGGGCCAACATCGGTCTGATCTCTGATATCAAGGTGGCAGTGGCCAACGGCGCCGAAGGGGTGGGGCTCTACCGCACCGAGTTTCCCTACATGACCCGCACCAGTTTTCCCAATCGCCATGATCAGGCGGCCCTCTACCGCAAGATTCTGGAAGGGTTTCCGGATCAGCCGGTCAACATCCGTACCCTGGATATCGGCGGTGACAAGGGGCTGCCCTATTTCACCTATCCCCAGGAAGACAACCCGTTTCTGGGCTGGCGATCGATCAGGGTCTCCCTGGAGGAACAGGCCATCTTTAAGGAACAGTTGGCCGGTATCCTGCTGGCAGCCCCGGCCGGACGGCCCACCATCATGTTTCCACTGATCTCCTGTCTGGATGAGGTGCGGGCCATCCGTCGCATCATGGCCGAGGTTGTGCAGGAACTGCGGGCGGAAGGCTGTCAGGTCTGCGATGAACTGCCGCTGGGGATCATGGTGGAGGTGCCGGCTGCGGTGCAGATCGTCCACCTGTTGGCCAGGGAGGTCGAATACCTGAGTATCGGTACCAATGACCTGATCCAGTACCTGCTGGCGGCCGACCGCAACAACCCCAAGGTGAAAAAGTATTACGAACCGTACCATCCGGCGGTGCTGCATGCCATCAAGCGGGTGGCCGATGTGGGGCAGCAGATGGGCACCAAGGTTTCGATCTGCGGCGAGATGGCGGCTGATCCGCTGAATGCCCTGCTGCTGGTGGGGATGGGGATCCGTGAATTCAGCCTGTCGGCCCCCAGTATCCCGGTGGTCAAGCAGGCCCTGCGCAGCCACTCGCTGCGCCAGTGTCAGGCCATGTCGCGCAAGGTGTTGTCGCTGGATTCAGGAGCGGACATCAAGGCGTATCTGGCGAAAAAACGGAAGGAACTGTTCGGCGGGAGTTAGTCGTAGCGCCATTTGAAGGTCACCACCTTGCAGCCCGGCATCGCCTTGCGCAGGCCGGACAGGCCAGCCTCGGTAACCTTGGTGCCGCTGAAGGTCAGCCATTTAAGGCCTTTGAGCGGCAGCAGGTTGACCAGGCCGTCATCGGTGATCTCGCTGTGGTACAGGTAGAGTCGTCGCAGGCCGGTCAGACAGGCCAGGTGCTTCAGGCCGGCATCACTGACCGCCGTGTTGGAGAGGTAAAGTTCCTGCAGGCCGGAGAGCTTGCAGAGCCGTTCCAGGGCATCGTCACTGACTTCATACAGAAACAGGGCCTGCAGGTCGTTTTTGCCCAGCGACTCAAGGAAGGCCAGGCCAGCTGCACCTTCACCCCGCAGATCAAGTCGCAGCGCCATCTCCAGCGGTATCTCCCGTGCCCCCCGTGCTGCCCCAAGCTTTTGCCAGTCACGATAATCCACCGACTTGATCGGCCGTAGATACAGGGTGCCGTAGCTCTGGTCAGACGGGAAGCGTACCAGCCGGGTTTCCAGCTGGGGTGTCTGCTGTTCATCGACGGCTTCCGGTTCGCCCTTCAGCAGCGCCAGCCGCTTGCGGGCCTTGGCCAGGTCCAGGTCCACCGTGGCGGCCATCTCCGCCAGCAGGTCGATCCCGTCTGAGAGCGCGTCATCAACCCGCTGCTTGAAGCGGTAGATGTCGGATCCGATCAGCTCTGCGGTCTGATCGCGCAGTTCCTGAATGGTCTGGCGCACGTGGGCCAGCTGCCGGATCAGGCGGATCAGCTCGGCGCCGATATCCTGCCCCTGGACCAGCTCCGGCCCCAGTTGCCACTCCCGCAGCAGACGGTGCAGGCCGCTGCGGTCGCCTTCCTGGTAGGCCTGGTTGGCGATGACCATCAGCTCCTGGCGTCGAAACCGTTCGTGGTCGTCCACGCCCAGATCGGGGTGGATCGCCTTGGCCACCTCGCGGTAGAGGGCCTTGAGGCTCTTTTCCTCTATGATGCTGGTGGTGTCGGGATCATCATCAAGCAGGCTGGTGGTGCCCAGGGGGCGGTTTAAGGACTCGTGTTCGGAGGTGTGGTAGTACTTGTGATGTTCTTCGTCGGCAGCGCTGCCCAGCAGTCCGCTGATCTGCCATTCCAGCTGTTCCAGCTCGCTGATGCGGGCCCCCAGCAGCTGCTCGTAGGCCCGCTCAAAGATACGAATCTCGGACTTGATGGCGGAGAGATCACGCTCGCAGCGTGCCTGGTCTTCCAACAGGCCGGCCAGTTTCTGGCGCTTTTTGCTGAGTTCTATCTCTTCAGGGGATTTCATGACAGACCGGACTCCGTAAGGTAGCCGTTACGATAGGCAATCGACTGCAATGGTGCAAGGATTTTTACCCGCCGGTGGCGGACGGGGTGAACAGTTCGCGGGCCAGCCGCAGGCTGATCTTGCGTTGTTGCTCCAAGGCTGCCCGGTACAGGCGGTTGCAGGCGCTGACCAGCGCCCCGACGTCCCGTGGCAGCACCGTCAGCAGCCAGGCCGCCACGTCGTCCGGCAGCAGTACCTGACGGTCGGCGGCCAGTTTGGCGATCAGCATCCGGCGCGAGCTGTCGTCGCTCACGTCCAGTTGGGCCACCAGCCCCCACAGTAGCCTCGAGATCAGGTGATCGTCCAGATTGGTCAGCTCACGGGGGGCACGATTGGCCGCCAGCGCCACCGGCAGACCGGCGCTGTGGAAATGGTTGAACAGCTCCCAGAGCATCTGGCGCAGGACCGGCGTGTCGGTCAGCAGCTGCAAATCGTCCACCAGCAGGGCCGGCAGGCCACTCAGCTCTTCAAAGAGGGTGATGCTGTTGCCGTCTGTAAACTCTTTACATGAGGCGACCCGGCTGCCACAACCGATGGTCTGCTGGATGGCGTGCAGCAGGTGCGACTTGCCGCAGCCGGTGGGCCCATACAGAACGAGCAGCTTCTCGTGGCCATTCGGGTCTGTCAGTTGGCGGGCGAAGGCCAGGGCGGTGGCGTTGCCGTCGCAGCAGACGAAGTTTTCAAAGCTGTAGCGGGGGATGACCGGCAGGTCGAGTGCTTGTTGCATCTAGAACAATGCCCCCTGGGGCGCCTGCGGCTCAAGCCTGCCGAAGTGGCGATAGGCCGCCGGCGTGGCGGTGCGCCCCCGTGGTGTGCGGTTCAGGAAGCCGTTCTGGATAAGGAACGGTTCGTAGACATCCTCGATGGTGTCGCTCTCTTCACCGATGGCCGCACCGATGGTGTCCAGACCCACCGGTCCTCCGCCGAACTTGTCGATGATGGTCAACAGGATCATGCGATCCATCTGATCAAACCCCATCTCGTCGATCTCCAGCAGACGCAGGGTCTCCTGTACGACACTAAGGGTGATAGCGCCGTCAGCCCTGACCTGGGCATAGTCCCGCACCCGGCGTAGCAGGCGGTTGGCGATGCGGGGGGTGCCACGGCTGCGGCGGGCCAGTTCCAGGGCCCCTGCCTGGTCGATGCCCATGCCCAGGATGCGGGCCGAGCGGGTGATAATCACCGCCAGTTCCTCGTGGGTGTAGAATTCGAGCCGCGAGATGACGCCGAAGCGGTCCCGCAACGGCGAAGAGAGCAGACCGGCCCGGGTGGTGGCCCCCACCAGGGTGAAACGGGGCAGGTCCAGTTTGATGGAGCGGGCGCTGGGACCCTGGCCGATGATGATATCCAGCTGAAAGTCCTCCATGGCCGGGTAGAGGATCTCCTCCACCACGTGGGACAGGCGGTGGATCTCGTCGATGAACAGCACGTCATGGGCTTCCAGGTTGGTCAGGATGGCGGCCAGGTCGCCAGGGCGCTCGATCACCGGACCGGAGGTGGATTTGATGTTGACCCCCATCTCGCTGGCCACGATGTTGGCCAGGGTGGTCTTGCCCAGGCCGGGCGGGCCGTAGAGCAGCACGTGGTCCAGCGCCTCGTTGCGTCCACGGGCTGCCTCGATAAACAGCCGCAGATTGGCGCGGATCTTCTCCTGGCCGATGTAGTCGTCCAGGGTGCGGGGGCGCAGGGTGGCGTCAAACTGAAAATCGTCGTCGCTTTTTTGGGGGGAGATGGCACGGTCCATGGCGCCGACTATGACCGAATTTTCAAGCCTTGTCAAAGGAGCCGCCAACATGCTAGAAAGGGGCTGCCTCGCACCAGATTGCGGGGCCTTTTTGATCTGACGAGGTGCCCTATGAAAACCCGTGAACTGACCATTGGCAACGTAAAGCTGGGGGGCGGACGTCCCCTGGCCCTGATTGCCGGTCCCTGTGTGATTGAAGACAAAGAGGCGACCCTGCGTCACGCCGAGCGGCTCTTAACCATTTGCAACGGCTTAGGCATGGGTCTGATCTTCAAGGCCTCCTACGACAAGGCCAACCGTACCTCGGTGCATGCCTTCCGCGGCCCCGGCATGGACGAAGGCTTGCAGATCCTGGCTGCGGTCAAGGAAAAGCTGGGCCTGCCGGTGCTGTCCGATATCCACTCCATCGAGCAGGTGGAGCCGGCGGCCCAGGTGCTGGATGTGTTGCAGATTCCGGCCTTTCTCTGCCGCCAGACCGACCTGCTGGTGGCTGCGGCCGAGACCGGCAAGGTGATCAACGTCAAGAAGGGGCAGTTCCTGGCCCCCTGGGATATGAAGAACGTGGCCGGCAAGCTGGCGGCCACCGGCAACGAGAACATCATCCTCACCGAGCGGGGCGCCTCCTTCGGCTACAACAACCTGGTGGTGGACATGCGCTCCTTCCCGGTGATGCGGGCCACCGGTTATCCGGTGGTGTTCGACGCCACCCACAGCGTGCAGCTGCCCGGCGGCCAAGGGACGTCATCCGGTGGTCAGCGCGAATTTGTGGAGTTTCTGTCCCGGGCGGCGGTGGCCACCGGTATCGACGGCATCTTCATGGAGGTGCACGAGGACCCGGACAAGGCGCTGTGCGACGGCCCTAATTCGATCCCCCTGGCTGAGCTGCCGGCCCTGCTCAAAAAACTGCAGGCCCTGGATGCGGTGGTGCGCTGATGGCTATTCTGGCTGAGGCAAAACGGGTGATTATGGTGGAGGCCCAAGCGGTGGCTGCCCTGGCGGAGCGGCTGGACGCCTCCTTTCAGCAGTCGGTTGAGCTGATCTTGGCCAGCAAGGGCAGGGTGGTGGTGACCGGCATGGGCAAATCGGGCCTGATCGGCCAAAAGATCGCCTCCACCATGGCCTCCACCGGTACGCCGGCCTTTTTCCTGCACCCGGCCGAGGGGATCCATGGTGACCTGGGGATGATCATGACCGGTGACGTGGTGATCGCCATCTCCAACAGCGGCGAGACCGATGAGCTGCTGCGGATCCTGCCGAGCATCAAACGGCTGGGCGCCCACCTGATCGCCATGAGCGGTAATCCTGATTCGACTCTGGCCAAGGCCGGCGATCTGTTTTTGGATGTCTCGGTGAAGGAAGAGGCTTGCCCCTTGGGGCTGGCCCCGACCGCCTCCACCACCGCCACTCTGGCCATGGGCGATGCCCTGGCAGTGGCACTGCTGGTCGAGCGGGGTTTCAAGGCCGAAGACTTCGCCATCTTCCATCCTGGCGGTTCGCTGGGCAAAAAGCTGCTGCTGCGGGTTGAGGATATGATGCACAGCGGCAGCGCCATGCCATTGGTGACGGAAGGCACCCTGATGAAGGAGGCTCTGTTCGAGATCACCGCCAAGGGGCTGGGTATCACCGGTGTGACCGATGCCGAGGGCACGCTGCTGGGGGTGATCACCGACGGCGACCTGCGCCGGGCCCTGGAGCGGGGTGAGGATATCCTGCAGGCCACTGCCGGCCAATTGATGAAGCGGGGCGCCAAGCGGATTGTGCGGCGTGAGTTGGCAGCTGCAGCCCTGCAGATTATGGAACGGTTTTCGATCACCTCGCTGTTTGTGTTTGAGAACGAGCAGGATCAAGCCCCCTGCGGCGTGATTCACCTGCATGATCTGCTCAAGGCCGGCATCGCCTGATCGCAGGCCAAGGAACCCTTTCCATGCATGAGAAACTGAAACAGATCGAACTGTTGCTGCTGGATGTGGACGGGGTGATGACCGACGGCCGCATCATCTGGGATGCCCACGGCGTGGAGACCAAGGCCTTCAACGTCAAGGACGGTCACGGCATCAAGCTGGTGCAGCGGGCCGGCGTTCAGGTGGGCATTATTACCGGGCGCACTTCGCCGGTGGTGGATCTGCGTGCCCGCGAACTGGGGATTGATATCCTCTATCAGGGCGCCCTCAAAAAACTGGACAGCTATCTGGATATCAAGCGGCGCACCGGGCTGGAGGATCACCAGATCGCCTACATGGGCGATGATGTGATTGACGTGCCGGTGATGCGGCGGGTCGGCTTCTCGGCTGCCCCGGCCGATGCCCTGCCGGAAGTGGCGGCGTTGGCCGACTACGTGGCCCGTTGCGGGGGTGGATGCGGTGCGGTGCGTGAGCTGTGTGATCTGGTGCTCAAGGCGCGCGGACAGTGGCAGGAGTTGGTGGCCAGCCGCTATGAACTGTAGTCCATTCAAGCTTTGTGCCAACTGTGCAGCAGGCAACCAGGTATGCGCTGGACAGCCCATAGTGGCGATGGTATAGTGACGCCATGCTGAAGCTGAGCCCAAGGCGAATCAAGCAGATACTGGCCATAGCCATACTGGTGCCGACCTTGGTGCTGGTGGTGGCTATTGTCTCCCGGCAGCAACGTGCAAACTCACCTGAAACGGTCCCCCAGGCATCCTCGCCCGACGTCGACATGTCCATGAACCAGGTCCGTTTTTCAGCGATGCGTGACGATGCCACGTTGTGGGAACTGGTGGCTGACCGGGCTGATTATGACAAGGAACCGGGTGTGGTGCATCTCAAGAAGGTTCGTCTTGAGACCTTTGAGGGCAAGACCGGCGGGGTGGTGATCACCTCCCGAACCGGCAGGTATCAGGAATCGAAACAACTGGTAACCATGGAAGGTGCGGTGCATGCCGTTACCCGCAAGGGGATGATCTTCGACACCGACCAACTGCTATACCTGCCGGCCACCAGTCTGTTGCGGACCGATCACGGGGTCAGTGTGCTGGATGGTCGCTTGAGGCTGAAGGCCCGTGGTATGGAGGCCTCGCTGAAGACTGAACAGGTTCGTTTTTTGAGTCAGGTGAATGCCGTAATCGAGGGGAACCATGCAAAACGTTAAGCGGCTCGTGGCTGCACTGCTCCTGCTGATGCTGATGCTCTCGCTGGCCTGGGCTGCGCCGCAGCCGGTTGAAAAAAAGGCCACCAAGGATCGCTCGGCACAACCGATCACGGTTAAGTCTGATCAGCTGCAGGCCTACAACGAGGCGAAGCAGGCCGTCTTTACCGGCCGTGTGGTGGCCCGTCAGGACGATGTGACCATCTACTCCGACCGCCTGGAGGTGTACTACGGCGAGAGCGACGACGAGGTGGACAAGATCATAGCCATCGGCAATGTGCGCATCCTGCAGACCAACCGGGTCGGCACCGGTGGCCATGCCGTCTATGAGAGCAAGCTGGGCAAGATCACGCTGACCGAAAACCCCCGTGTCAGCCAGGATACCGACACGGTTACCGGCAAGGTGATCATCTACTATCTGGACGAAGAGCGTAGCGAAGTGCAGAGCGGCGACAACGCACGGGTCGAGGCGGTGATTCACCCCAAGTCGGGCAACGCTCCCAAAAAGAGTGACAAGAAGCATGACGCCAACAAACAATAATCACGGCATGCTGCGTGCCGAAGGGCTCTGCAAGAGCTACGGCAAGCGGCAGGTGGTCAAGGGGGTCGACCTCTCGCTGCAGTCCGGGCAGGTGATCGGCCTGCTGGGTCCCAATGGCGCCGGCAAGACCACCACCTTCTACATGGTGGTGGGGCTGACGCTGCCTGACAGCGGACGGGTGTTCATCAACGACGAAGATCTGTCCGGCCTGCCGATGCACCTGCGGGCCCGGCGCGGTATCAGCTATCTGCCCCAGGAAGCCTCGGTCTTCCGTAAGCTGTCGGTGGCCGATAACCTGATGGCGATTCTGGAGACGGTGGAACCCGATCCGGAGTTGCGGCTGCATCGGCGCGATGAGCTGCTGGACGAATTTGGTATCCGGCATGTGGCCGCCACCATGGGCTACGCCCTGTCCGGCGGTGAGCGGCGACGGGTGGAGATCGCCCGGGCCCTGATCACCAAGCCCTCCTTTGTACTGCTGGATGAGCCGTTTGCCGGTATCGACCCGATCGCCGTGGCCGACATTCAGAACCTGATTGTGGCCTTGAAGGCACGCAACATCGGGGTGCTGATCTCGGACCACAACGTGCGGGAGACTCTGGGGGTCTGCGACGCAGCCTACATCGTCAATGAGGGACAGGTGCTGGAATATGGCACACCCGAAGAGATAGCCAACAGTCGCAAGGCCCGGGAGATCTATCTGGGCGAGGCGTTCCGCCTGTAACCACAGGCGGCACACGGGAGAGCGTTCATGGCAATGGAGATGCGGCAACAGCTCAAGATGACCCAGCAACTGGTGATGACCCCCCAGTTGCAACAGGCCATCAAGCTGCTGCAGCTGACCCGCATCGAGTTGCAGGATGTGGTGAGCCAGGAGCTGGAGGAGAACCCGCTGCTGGAAGAGGTGCTGGACCCGGACGAGGCCCGCGACGGTGATCAGCAGCTGGAGGCCGATGAGGCCGAGCAGCGCGACGATCAGGAGCCGCAACCTGAGTCCTACGACGAGGTAGAGGCCGGCGAGGAGACGCTGCGCGACTGGGACAGCTACCTGGATGGGTATAACTACAGCGCCGGTGAGCAGTACAACGATGATGACGATCGGCCTTCCTTTGAAGCGCTATTGACCCGTAAGGGGACGCTGGGTGATCACCTGCGCTGGCAGCTGCATATGGGGCACTTCAGCGACACAGAGATCCGCTTTGGTGAAGAGATCATCGGCAATCTGGATGACGATGGCTACTTTCGGGCCTCACTGCCGGAACTGGCAGCAAGCTGCGGTCTGCCGGAAGATACGGCCGAGGCGATCCTTGGCAGGATTCAGGAATTCGACCCGCCCGGTATCGCTGCCCGTAACCTGCAGGAGTGTCTGCTGGTGCAGGCCCGCGCACTGGGTATGGGCGGCAGCCTGGTCGAGGCGATCCTGGAGCACCACCTCAAGGACCTGGAGACCCGTAACTATCGTCCTATAGCGCGTGCCTTGCGCTGCGACGTGGAGCACGTGGTGACGGCCGCCAAGCTGATTGCCGGCTTGGATCCGCGACCCGGTTCGGTCTATACCAGCGAAGACACTCACTACATCTCGCCGGACATCTTTGTACACAAGGTGGCTGATGACTACGTGGTGATGCTGAATGAGGACGGACTGCCCAGCCTGCGCTTGTCACCGCATTATCTCGAGGCCAAGGCCGGCGGCGGTCTGGATGCCAAGGCTGACGAATATGTCAGCGACAAGATGCGGGCGGCACAGTGGCTGATCAAGAGTATCCAGCAACGCCAGCGCACCATCTTCCGGGTAGCCAAGAGTATCGTCAAGTTTCAGCGCGAGTTTCTGGAGCGTGGGGTCGAGGGGCTGCGGCCGCTGGTGCTGCGGGATGTGGCCGAGGATATCGGCATGCACGAATCCACCATCAGCCGGGTAACCACCAACAAGTACATGCAGACCCCGCAGGGGCTGTATGAGCTGAAATACTTCTTCAACAGCAGTCTGTCCACCTCCGATGGTGATTCGGTTTCGTCGGAGAGCGTCAAGAGTCGGATCAAGGATATCATCGACAAGGAAGACGCCCGCAAGCCGCTCTCGGATCAAAAGATCGCCGAGATGCTCTCGGACGAGACGGTTAATATCGCCCGGCGGACAGTCACCAAATATCGCGAAATGCTTAAAATCGGATCGTCGTCGGAACGCCGGCGACATTTCTGATATACTTTCCCCACGGAGGGGAACTACACCACGAGGAGGAAGTTCACATGAATGTTACCACCACTTTTCGGCATATGGAGCAGAGCGAGGCGCTGAAGGCCTACGCCGAGGAAAAACTGGAGCGGGTAAAAAAATATATCGATGGCCCGATCAATGCCCAGGTCTATTTCACGGTGGAGAAGATTCGCCACATCGTTGAGATCGTGGTTAATGCAAAAGGGGTCAACACCAAGGCATCCGAGGCCACCAACGACATGTACGCCGCTGTGGATGCCGTCATCGACAAGATCGAGCGTCAGCTCAAGCGTTACAAGGAGCGTCTGAAGGCCCACAAACCGGCCAGCGAGGCCAGCGGCCGCGCCATGTCCAAGCAGATCTTCCAGGCCGAGAGCATCGAAACCAGCAGCGAGCCGGTGGTGATCACCACCAAGATCGAGACCGCCAAGCCGATGTCGGTGGATGAGGCCGTGATGCAAATGGACCTGCTGCACAAAGACTTCCTGGTGTTCACCGATGCCGTTTCCGGTGAAATCAACGTGGTCTACCGTCGTAAAGACGGCAACTTTGGCCTGATCGCTCCCCAGCGGGCCTGATATCAGACGCCGGGGAACCCAGGTTCCCCGGCACTCTCTACCCACCCATGGACAGCGTCGCGCTTGCCATTCAAGAGCTACTGAACGAGACTGAGTATGGCCTTGAGCTCCGTCTGCTGGCCGGTGCCGGCGGGCTGGGGCACCAGGTCACCTCGTCCCGTATTCAAAAGCCGGGTCTGGCTCTAACCGGCTATACCGAACATCTGCATCCAGATCGGATTCAGGTGCTGGGCAATACCGAAATATCCTATCTGAGTCAGCTGGAGCCGCAGGTTGCCCAGGCTCACGCCCAGGCATTGTGCGCCTTTCCGATCTCCTGCTTTATTGTTACCAAGGGGCTGGTTCCGCCGTCTGTCTTCCTTGAAGTGGCAGAGTCGGCCGCTATCCCGGTATTGGGTACGCACCACCAGTCATCAACCTTCATCTCGCTGATCACCAAATTTCTTGAAGAGCGTTTGCTGCCCGTTACCCACCTGCACGGGGTGCTGGTGGATGTGCTGGGGGTCGGTGTGTTGTTGACCGGCAAGAGCGGTATCGGCAAGAGCGAATGCGCGCTTGATCTGGTTATTCGCGGCCATCGACTGGTGGCCGATGACATGGTGTTCATCAAAAAGAAGATGCCGGCCTCGCTGGTGGGCCAATCGGAACAGCAGATCCAGCATCTGATGGAGATTCGCGGCCTTGGTATTATCAATATCAAGGATCTGTACGGGGTCTCTTCGATCCGCGACAAGAAGATTATCGATCTGGTGCTGGAACTTGAGGAGTGGGATCCGGAGCAGGAATACGATCGGCTGGGTATCGACGATCGTAAAACCACCATCCTGGGGGTTGATCTGCCCCATCTGGTGCTACCGGTGCGGCCGGGGCGGAACCTGGCAGCTATCATTGAGGTGGCGGCCCGTAATTTTCTGCTGAAAGGAATGGGTTATCACTCGGCCCGTGATTTTCAGGAACGGCTGCTGAACCGGATGGAGGTCCGGCAGCTGGGCGATGAGGTGGAGTAGACGATGCGGATCGTGGTGATCACCGGCATGTCCGGCTCGGGCAAGTCGACAGCGGTTAAGGCCCTTGAGGATGAGGGCTTCTACTGTATCGACAACCTGCCGGTGCGCCTGTTCCGTCAGTTTGTCGAGCTGATTGAAAAATCGGGCGAGCAGTTTGAGGGTGTGGTGCTGGTGACCGATATCCGTGCCCGTGATCTGACCGGCAGTATCGAGGCTTCGTTTGGCGAGTTGCGTGAAGCTGGGCATCAGATGGAGGTGCTGTTCTTTGATGCCTCCGATGAGGTGCTGATCCGCCGTTTCTCCGAAACCAGGCGGCGTCATCCGGCAGAAGAGCACTGCAGCGTGCCGGAGGCGATCAGGATCGAGCGGGAGCAACTGGCCTGGCTGCGCCAGAATGCCACCCGACTGATCGATACCTCGGAGTTCACGGTTCACCAGTTAAAAGATCAGGTCATCACCATCATCCGGGGTGAGGAAGGCAGCGGTCATTTCAATGTCGAGCTGATCTCGTTCGGTTTTCGCTATGGAGTGCCGTTGGATGCAAACATGGTGATGGATGTGCGCTTCCTGCCCAACCCCCACTTCATCCCCGAATTGCGGCCGCAAACCGGGCTGGATGACGGGGTACGGCAGTATGTGCTTGAAAAACCGGAAACCGGCGAGTTTTTGAAGATCTTTATCAAGCTGCTGGATTTTCTGATACCGGCCTATCGCCGGGAAGGCAAGAGCTATCTGACCATAGCCATCGGCTGCACCGGCGGGCGTCACCGCTCGGTGGCCATTGTTGAAGAAACCGCACGTCAGCTGCGAGACAACGGTTTGCAGGTGCGCTGTAGCCACCGTGATCATGAGAAGGGATAACAGGTAATGATTGGACTTGTGGTGGTAACCCATGCCGGCCTGGCCGGAGAGCTGCTGAGAGCAACGGCCATGATAACCGGCGAACTTGAACGCTGCGAGGCGGTTGAGCTGCACCCCGAAGATGCGCCGGATCAGTTGACCGGCCGGATTGCAGAGAGCCTGGAGCGGGTAGGGGCCGACGGGGCGGTGATTATGACCGACATGTTCGGCGGAACCCCTTCCAACACCGGCATGTCGTTTTTGAAAGAGGGGCAGGTCGAAGTGGTGACCGGTGTCAATCTGCCGATGATGGTCGAATTTATTTCGCGCCGGGAGCGGTTGCCCCTGGAAGAGCTGGCTGCCACGCTGCAGCGTTGCGGTCACGAAAGCATCATCGTGGCCGGTGAATTTCTGAAATAAGTGACGAGGGATCATGCTGCAACAGGAATGTGAGATCATAAACAAGTTGGGACTCCATGCCCGGGCGTCGGCCCTGTTTGTTAAGACCGCCAGCCGGTTTCAGTCGGATGTGAAGCTGGCCCGCGAAGGGGTGGAGGTGAACGGTAAAAGTATCATGGGGATCATGATGCTGGCCGCCGCCAAAGGAACTATTGTCCGGCTGACGGTATCCGGGCCTGATGAGGTTGAGGCCCTGCAGGTCATCAGTGACCTGATCCGTGACGGGTTCGGCGAGGAATGACCGTGCCGCCCACCGCCATGTTGGCCCTGTTTGCCTTCCTGTTCGGCGCCGTGGTGGGCTCGTTTCTGAATGTCTGCATCTACCGCCTGCCGCTCGAGCAATCGGTCGTTTCGCCTGGTTCGCGTTGCATGGGCTGCGGTGCCGCGATCCGCTGGTACGACAATATCCCGATCCTGAGCTGGATTGCGCTGCGTGGTCGTTGCCGGTCATGCAAGGCTCCGTTTTCCTTCCGTTATCCACTGGTTGAGCTGTTAACCGGTTTACTGGCTATGCTGCTATTTTTCAAGTACGGTCCCTCGTTGCCGCTGCTGATCATGTTTTTGTTCTGCGCCGCCCTGGTGGTGATCACCTTCATCGATTTCGATCACCAGATTATCCCCGATGAGATCTCACTGCCCGGCATCATCCTGGGATTTTTAAGCTCTTTCTTTCTGCCTGACCACGGTTGGCTGTCGTCGTTGCTCGGCATTGTGGTTGGCTGGGGGAGTCTGGCCCTGATCTTTTACGGGTACCTCTGGTTGACCGGCAGGGAAGGGATGGGGGGGGGCGATGCCAAGCTGCTGGCCATGATGGGGGCCTTTCTCGGACTGCAGGCCATCCCGTTCATCATCTTTGCCTCATCGCTGGTGGGAACGGTGGCCGGACTGTCGATCATGGCAGTGCAGCGCAAGGACCGCCATCTGGCCATTCCGTTTGGCCCCTACCTGGCCTTGGGGGCTGTGCTCTATATATTTTTCGGCCCTCAACTGATCCAGTGGTACCTGCAGCTGGGTACATAGCGCCGTGCGCGGCTATCGACCCAGCCTCACCTTCTCCATCCTGGCCTCCCTGGCCTGTCTGCTGGTGCTCACCTGGGTGTTGTTCAGCCTGTTTGCCCTGACCACTGCCGAACGCGATCTCTTTGCACAAAAGGCCGACCACGCCCGCATGCTGCTGGCTACCTTTGTCAATCAGCTGCCGGAGCAACTGCCGACCTTCCCCGAAGGGATGCTGCCGCTGGACGCATCGGCTGCCATCTATGCCGGCAAGCTTGCCGAAGAGCAATCCTTCGAGCGGCTGACGCTGTTGGATGGGAACGGTAAGGTGATCTACACCGTCGGTAGGGACGGCAGCGACCAGTTTCAACCGTTCATAGCTTCCGCAGAACGTTCTGATGCCGGCGTCATACTGGCTGGCGGCGCTTCCCTGGCCCGCACCGCGCCGGTGCTGCGCGATGGTCAAAGTGTGGGCCGTGCCGGTCTGGTACTCTCTCTGGCCGGAGAACAGCTGCGGCTGCAGCGTTCGCGTCAGCTGTTCATGGCCTACTTCGCCCTTGATTTCATCCTGTTGCTGGGGTTCGGTTCCGCTATCCTGTCACGCATTGTGGTAAGGCCGGTCAATCGTCTGCTGACTGCCACCGAGCGGATCACCGGCGGTGTCTATGGTCACCAGGTGGCGGTGGCGGGGCCCCTTGAACTGGCCAGGCTGGCTGAATCGTTCAACGGCATGTCTTCGGTCCTGTTGCAAAAGCAGAATGAAGTCGGTTCCTATGTCAAGACCCTGGAACAGGTCAACCGCAACCTTGAACAGGCGCGGGAAGAGGCGGTCCGCTCCGAAAAGATGGCCTCGGTGGGGCTGCTGGCTGCCGGCACGGCCCATGAGATCGGCACCCCCCTGGCATCGGTGATGGGCTATGCCGAGTTGCTGTCTGCCGAAGTGGCTGATAATCAGGTCCAAACCGAATACCTGCAGCGTATTCAACAGGGCTGTTCCCGGATTGATAGGATCGTGCGCGGGCTGCTGGACTACGCTCGACCGAAGAGCCCGGCCTTTGAGTTGGTGACGCTGGGGCCGCTGGTGGTTGCCACGGTGGAACTGCTGCAGCATCAGGGGCTGTTCAAGCAGTGCCGGGTCGAGGTTCGTTGTCCCGGTCAGGTGCCGCTGGTTAATCTTGATCCGCACCAGCTGCAGCAGGTGCTGATCAATCTGCTGATCAACAGCCATGATGCCATGCCGGATAAAGGCCAGTTGCTGGTGGAGGTCTGCGCTGACGACCCACAAAAGACGCACCTGCCGGTCCAGATTCGCGTGCAAGACACCGGCAGCGGTATTGCCGAAAAGGATCTGGGCAGGATCTTCGATCCCTTTTTTACCACCAAGGACCCCGGACGAGGGACCGGCCTGGGGCTTGCCATCTCAACCCGGATCATCGAGGGCTTCGGCGGCAGGATCACGGTGGAGAGCAGTCCTGGCAAAGGCAGTTGCTTTACCGTGCATCTGCCAGCCGCAGATGAGGCAGGTCTCAGCTGATGAGTCAACGGCATATCTTGATTATCGATGACGAAGAGAATCTGCGGCATATGCTGACGGCCATGCTGCGTAAGCAGGGTTTCAGCGTTGATGGTGCTGCCAGCGGCAGGGAAGCGCTGCAGCGTCTGGCAGCCCAGGTATACGACTTTATCCTGTGTGATATCAGGATGCCGGAAATGGATGGCCATGCCTTTCTGCAACAGGCCCTTGAACGTGGTGTGACAGCGCCGATCATCATGATGACCGCCTACGGCAGTGTCGATACGGCGGTGGCCTGCATGCAGCAGGGGGCCTACGACTTCATCTCCAAGCCGTTCAAGCAGGATGAGATCATCATCGTGCTCAAAAAGGCAGAGGAGCGCGAGCGGCTGAAAGAGGAAAACCGTCAGTTGCGGGCCCAGGCGGTCAGCGGCAGTTCGTTCCACGGCCTGATCGGCCGTAACCCGGCCATGCTGGCGCTCTATGATCAGATCAGTCGGGTGGCCGACCTGAAGACCACCGTGTTGATTCAGGGTGAGTCAGGCACCGGTAAAGAACTGGTGGCGCGGGCCATTCACACGAGCGGTGCACGCGCTCAACACCCGTTTGTGGCGGTCAACTGCGGCGCTATTTCTGAACATCTGCTGGAAAGTGAGTTGTTCGGCCATGTCAAGGGGGCCTTCACCGGCGCTATCAATGACAAGGCCGGGCTGTTCGAACAGGCCAACAGCGGTACCCTGCTGCTGGACGAAGTTGGCGAGATGCCGCCACCGCTGCAGGTCAAGCTGTTGCGGGTGCTGCAGGAGGGAGAAATCAGGCGGGTGGGTGCGGCGGTCTCCCAGCGGGTGGATGTGCGGGTGGTCTCTGCCACGGCCCGTGATCTGCAGGCTGAGGTGGCGTCGGGCCGTTTTCGTGAGGATCTTTTCTTCCGTCTGAACGTCTTTACCTTACAACTGCCGCCGCTGCGAGAGCGGCTGGACGATCTGCCACTTTTGGCTGATCAGTTCGTGCGCAGCTGCAGTGCCCGTATCGGCCGTGAGCAAATCCCGCGCCTGACCTCCAGCGCGCTTCGACAACTGATGGCCCATGGCTGGCCCGGTAACGTGCGCGAATTGGAGAATGTGATCGAGCGCAGCCTGGTACTGTGTGATGGCGACCAACTCAACGAATGCTGTCTGACCTCCGTCATCTCAGAGACAGATCAACCCGGCACTGACAACCTTTCCATCAAACAGGCTGAACGGACCATGGAGATGGACCTGATCCGCCGGGCCCTGGAGCGGACGAGTGGCAATCGTACCCAGGCCGCCAAAATCCTGGAAATCAGTCACCGGGCCCTGCAGTATAAACTGAAAGAGTACGGGCTTGAATGATCATTCGTTGTCGTTCTTGTTATGCGGCAACTGTTTTACTAAACGATCAAAGTCAGATTCAAACAGGCGATCCTGAACAATGCGATATTTTTCAAATTCGCTCTCAGCATGTGTTTTGGCGATCTCAGCCGTAACTCTTCCTGTGTCCTGCAACACCTCTCGGTCAGTAGCTTCAATAAAGCGGTTCAACCGGGTTTCCCAGTCCTGCATTGTCATAGGTATCTGGCGCAGAGCCATATCTTCAGCCAGATCAAGATAGGCGGATACTAGACGTTGTAGCTGTGCCATTTCAGTTTCATTCAAGTAGTTCTTGGCAACAACAACATCAAATTTCTGGATTTTCCCGGTAGGTGCATCCTTCCAAGTGGCTAGGCCCATGTTTTCTTTTCCGGCATCGGCTCGGTGATAGATGACCTCTGCCGCGGTCTGACCATGAATAGCCCAATGCAGTTTGTTTTGTACGGTGGCGAAAAAGCGTTTGGTGGCCTGAGCTGTGACGTCGTAATCAATCGATGTGGTATAGATGTCGGTGATCTTCTGGTAAAATTTACGTTCTGACAGACGAATTTCCCGAATCCGTTGCAACTGCTCCTCAAAATACTGCTTGGTCAACACTGAACCATCGTTCTTCAGGCGTTCATCGTCCATTGCGAAGCCTTTGATGGTAAAAGATTCAACAATGCCTGTGGCCCACTTTCTGAACTGTACAGCCCGTTCGGAGTTAACCTTGTAGCCAACAGCAATGATGGCGGACAGGTTGTAATGCTTGGTGTCGTAGTTTTTGTTATCTGCGGCAGTTATCCTAAAAATTTGGATAACTGAATGCTCCTGCAACTCACCATCTGAAAAAACCTTTTTCAGATGGTAGTTGACAGTCCTGACATCAACATCGTAGAGCACTGCAATCATCTTTTGGGTGAGCCAGACGTTTTCATCAGCGTAAATGGCCTCGACGCCTCCTTTGCCATTGGCAGCAACGAAGGTCAGGTATTCTGCAGCTGATGATCGAACTATACCGGTAAGACAGGCGGTGCTTTTTGCTTTTTTCTTCATACCGCCTCCGTCAGTCAGAATAGACTTCTTGGCATTGTGTAACTATGCTTCAGGGTGGCGTCAACCTAAAATGTATATTTACCCCCGCCAAGGTCTCGGAGATCAGTCACCGGGCTCTGTAGTATACATTGAAAGAGTACGGACTTGAATAACCAATAATCCGTGGTATATCTCCGTTTAAATTCATCGGTAATTAACCGATGAATAGCCGGAGGTCACGGTGCAGGCAAGGACATATAAACAAGCCGTTGCAGGCGGGTTCACACTGGTTGAGCTGCTGATCGTGGTTGCCATCATCGCCTGTCTGGGGGCCATAGCCACACCGCTTGCAGCAAACTTCTACAGCGGTTGTGCCCTCAAAACCGCCATGGGCGACATCTGTCTGTTGGTCAGAGAAGCCAGAGGGCTGGCACTCTCTTCCGACAGCTCCCAGGCCGTAACCTTCAACCCTGCAACCGGATTGGCCTGTCTTGCAACCGGGCGTGGTCCGGATAACCAGTGGAACACCGCCGATGACCAGGTGCAGAGTACTGTCAAGATTGTCGGCAGGGGAGGGGGACTGCGTTACGGGTATGGCAGTTGTGGCCCGATACCCGGCTTGGCTGCCACAAATGATGGCATCACCTTCCAGGTCAACAACTCCATGGTCTGCAATCAGGATCTTTCCAGTAACGCCGGCACGGTCTACCTGGTGGCCGGCAATGACACCGCCATGGCACTCACCGCCAACTCATCAGCAAACGGCTACCGTCTGCGCCGTTGCAGTAACGGCACCTGGGTTGACCTGTAGGTACGCAATTATTGCATACCATTACCGCCTGTTTTTGCTCTCTACTCCGCAAAAAATGCGCGGCACGTTCATGTGCCCGATCAAAAACAAACAAATACGGATACTTATGCTGGCTCCTGCACGTGGTACTGTTTTTGCTTGGTACCCTGCGCCCCATGAACATGTCACGTCGAAAGGAATCCTGCTGCATGTCACGTATCCTGCTCATCATCGTTGCGGTTGCCCTGTTTTGTAGCCCTGTGTTGGCAAAAATGCCTGCCGAGAAGGACGGTTGTGGTACTCAGGAATGCTCAGCGTGCCATAGCCTGTCGCTTGAGGAAGCCAACAAGCTGCTTTCATTTGCCGGTGTCACGGTCAAGTCGGTCAAACCTGCTCCGGCCCGTGGCCTGTTTGAGGTTCTGTTCGAAAAGGCAGGCGGCGTCGGACTGGTGTTTGTCGATTTTGCCAAAAAACATCTGGTGCAGGGGATGGTTATAGATCTGCAGACCAGGGAACCGGTGGCGGCTCATGATAAAGAGCTGCCCAAACCAAAACAGTTCACCGGTGTCGATCCGGCCCAGATTCCAGTCAAGCATGCCTTCACCATCGGCAACCCCAAGGGCAGCAAAAAGCTGTACGTCTTCACCGATCCGGACTGCCCCTTCTGTCGCACCCTGCATGGCGAGCTGCTCAAGCTTGAAAAACTGATGCCTGACCTGGCCATCCATATCATGCTCTATCCGCTGCGGCAGCTGCATCCCCAGGCTTACGACAAGGCGCGGGTGGTGCTTGCCACCAAAAACCGCAAGAATCTTGATCTGGCCTTTGACGGCAAGGAATTGCCCAAACTAAAGGGGGACGCAGGCGCGGCAGCTGTGGATGCCGTCATCACATTCGCCCAGGAACAGGGGATCAACTCGACTCCAACCATCCTGCTGCCCGATGGCAAGCCGTATCAGGGGCAGCGGGATGCAAAGTCGTTACAGATAATCCTGGCCCAATAGGTGCTGTTTATGATTCAGGCATGGAGGTTAACTATGTACAGGCCGACTTATTTAATTATGGCTGTTGTGATGTTTCTTTGTATGGTGATGCAAAGCTCTGCAGAAGAACTGGTCCGCGGAAAAATTATGAAATTGGATGATACTTCTATGGTGCTCAGAATAAAAGATGGCAGGGAACGAGATGTTCGCATCAGGCCTGAGACAAAGATCATGCACAGGGCGGGAACTGGGGATCAGGCCGGACCGGCAAAGTTAACGATCAGCGCGCAAGTGGCAGCATATCTGGATGGTCGTACCGCTGTTTTGGTCGTGGTTGAGGAGGTGCCGAGATGAAAAGTATCACGCGGATTTTCACAGCGACACTTATGATGCTATGCGTTGCTTCATCGGTATGGGCTTTGTCGATTGATTCGGTAACCCCAGGCACCTCAACGTCACCAGGTGACCTGAATGTACCGGTGTCTACGAGTGTTGTTATTGATTTCGATCAGACAGTACGTTGGAATAGTATTTACAATAACGGTAGCTATCGAATCACCCTCCATGAGGATGCTACTGGGCAGGTGGTGCCTGTCACCTATTCGCCTACATCCAACGATGACAGCTATACCTTAACACCTCAGAGCAGTCTGAAATACAATACAATATACCGTGTGTTCATCAGCAGATATGTTAAAGAAAGGTGGGACAACGATACCCTTGGTTCAGATAGAAACTTTTATTTCAGAACAGAAGTAGCTAGTGATACGATCAGGCCATCGGTTACTCCGATCTATCCTGGCGCAGGTGCCACCAATGTGCCGGTTGACACTGCTATTTCAGCTCTGTTCAGTGAAGATATGGATACCGCGACAGTCGCATCGCCTGCTGTGAGTATGACTCTTTCTCCTGCGGCCGGGGCTAACACGATCACCTATGCAGATAAGGAAGCAAACCTGACCACAGGCGTAAACCTGTCACCCGGTACAACCTATACGGTAACGATCAACAATACAGTTGCCGATCTTGCCGGAAACACCATGCTGAGTAACTACTCCTGGAGCTTCAGCACGGTACCTCCTGACTCCACACCGCCGATCGTACAGGCTACGCTGCCGGTCACCGGTTCGGTGGGGGTATCGATTACGCCAACCATCCAGATAACCTTCAGTGAAGCGATGATGGCCAGCACTATCACTGCTACGAATATAACGGTGAATGGAGGCACCTGGAACGTCAGTTTTAACGGTGATCGAACAGCCACCCTTACCTTGAGTAGCGGCGCATTAACCTATGGTGCTGATTATGTGGTGACGGTTTCTACCAGCGTCAGGGATCTTGCCGGTAACTACATGGCTGCAGCCTACCCGATGACGTTTACCACGGTTCAGAATATCACCCCCCCCAACGTCAATGAGTACTGTCAGGTGCCTCCCTTTGTGGCCGGAACCGGTGTCCAACCAAACCTGCTGTTAGTGGTGGATAACTCCGGCAGTATGGAGGAGTTTGCCTACAAGACCGCCGGCAAGGGGAACTCAACCGGAACGGGTGCCGATGGTAGTTATAATTCAGCCACCATTTACTATGGCTACTTTGATGCTACCAAAATGTATAAATATAATGCCAGTGGTTATTTTGAGGTAGACAGCACGGCTACTTACAGCACAACCAGTTTTTGGTCGGGGAACATGCTGAACTGGCTGACCATGCGCAGGGTAGATGTGGTTCGCAAGGTGCTAGTGGGTGGCAGGGTACTGCAGGGCAGCAGCACCTCACCATCGAATCCTCGTTCGACGGCTACAACCAATAATTATCTGATAGGCCTCGAGAATACCAGCCGGGACCGCTACAAGGTTTATTCCGGGGTCTACTACCGGATAGACGATGGTCCAAACCTCTACAAATGCAGTTCCAGCAGTTGTTCGTCCTATACTAATACCTATAAGGTGAAGGTGTTGATCGGTACCCAGCCACCGACAGACGGCCTAGTTACACAATACGCTGATGAGTTGCGGATCGGCGCAATGTTTTTTAATACAGACGGCACCTTGTACGAAGATGGTAACTATGGTGACAAGGATGGCGGCTATATCGCGTCAGCAATGGGGGCGTCAGCGGCAACCATCACTTATCAGATTGAGACCAGGAACCCCTCATCGTGGACACCGCTGGCGGAGACGCTCTATGAGTCGGTTCGTTATTTTCAGAAGACAGATAGTGCCTATAATGGAACCACCTACAGCACAGATCCGATCACCCATACCTGCCAACGTAACTTTGTCATGGTGGTAACTGACGGTGAATCAACCAAGGACCGAAATATTCCTAATAGTAACTGGAGTGGTGAGGTAACCAAGGTCACCGATAGTTACGGTTTTAATGTCAAGACCTGGATGGACAGTATCGGCACAAATGAGGGGGCTACCAGCAGATACGCGACAAGTGCCAACGGTTCTGAGGGGACCTACTATCTGCCGGGAGTTTCGTACTATGCGCACAATACGGATCTTCGTTCTGCCACGGTGGGTAACGGTGCTATCGCCGGCAAACAAAATTTGACCATTTACACGGTGTTTGCCTTTGACGACTCGGCGGTTGGACGTGATCTGCTCAAGCAGGCAGCCAAATATGGTGGCTATGAAGATCTAGATGCTGATGGTAAGCCTTATACAGATTCCAGCTGCGGCACTACGACACCAAACGCCAAATGCGTCGAATGGGATAAAAACGGCGATGGCATTCCGGATACCTACTTTGAGGCGCAACAAGGCCAGCAACTGGTTGCTGCTCTTGGTCAGGCCTTTAACGACATACTGACACGGGTATCTTCAGGTACGGCTGCCTCTATTCTTAACAACAGCGAGGGTAGTGGCGCGAGTCTGTTACAAGCTGTTTTCTATCCCAAAAAGGCTTTTGACAGCGGGACAGAGGTTTCGTGGGTCGGTGAGCTGCAAAACCTCTGGTACTACTTGGACCCGTACTTGCAGTTGAGCTCTATTAGGGTTGACACCGTTGCGGATAACAAGTTGAACCTGCTTCAGGATAATATTGCTCAGTTCTACTTTGATGGCAACCAGACCCTTGTGCGCCTCCTGAGGGATAATACAGGGAGAGGGACTTCGCTCACGGATCTCGGTTCGTTCAGTCCGGATGATACTACAAATGTCAGAAGTCTCTGGCGTGCCGGCCGTCAGTTATGGGCACGTGATCTTGCAACCGATAACCGTACCATTTATACACGTACCGGCGACGCTACGCTTGATACAATAAATGGATTTGCACCGTTCACTACGGCATTAAAAACCAGCACAACAATTCAGAGCTACCTGCAGGCTGCCAATGCAACCGAGGCGGAAAAATTGGTTTCGTACATCCGTGGCACCGACCAGAGCGGCTTCCGTTCGAGGGCTGCCACTATTGCAGGGGCGAACGGCACCTGGCGTCTGGGCGATATTGTCAGCTCGACCCCCAAAATCCAGGGAAACGTCGGCCTGAATGCGTATCATCAAGCCACCCCTACCGGCTATAATGACACTTCCTACGAGAAGTTTACTAACTCTAATGACTATAAAAATCGTGGTATGGCCTATGTGGGAGCGAATGACGGCATGCTGCATGCCTTCAGGATGGGGGTTCTAAAGGAACTCACAGATCCTTGTCGTAATCTGGAGTCCGACTCTACCTCGTCAACTTGTTTTGCTGATAAAGCCAAAATTAACGATTACACCGTCAACACAAATGGTACCAGTACGAATACAAGGGCAAACGCTGCTGATCAGATCGGAAAAGAGGAATGGGCATTTATTCCCAGGCAGATAATGCCGTATCTGAAGTATTTTGCCGCTGCTGATTATCCTCATCTTTTTTATGTTGATGGCTCACCAATGATTGTAGATGTTGCGGTTAATAAACCATCGTCTGCAAGCTATGTAGCAACTGCTTATCCGAGTTGTTCAACCAGCTACTGGGAATGTCCCAAACAGACCAGGTATAGCGGTGACTTGACAGCCATCACTACAGATGACACAAAAAACATAGATTATGCAAACACCAGTTGGCGTACCATTTTGATTGGCAGTACCGGACTTGGTGGGGCGAGTCGTAACAGAACCTCAGCCTGTGCAACGAGTACCGGCACAAACTGTGTTAAGACTCCGGTGGCTGATGTTGGTTATTCCAGTTATTTTGCATTGGATATTACAAACCCAGTAGCCCCTAAATATCTCTGGGAATTTAGTGGAGACAAGGACGAATCTGCCACAGCGACAAATGGTAATTTAGGTTTTGCTACCACCGGTCCGGTAATTGTTCGGGCAGGCTCAAAAGACAAGAATGGCCGCTGGTTTGCAGTGTTCGCATCAGGGCCAACCGGCCCTATTGATGCAGCAAACAAGCAGTTTATCGGTAAATCTGATCAGCCGTTGCGTTTGTTTATTGTTGATATTGCAACGGGTGCGCTAGTGAAGACAATCAATACCGGAATTCAAAATGCATTTGCCGGATCTGTCTATAATGCAGCCATTGATAATGATCGGGCATATTCTTCAAAAGATGGTTTTTACCAGGATGATGTCATATATATCGGTTACGTGCAGAAAAATGGAACAACTGATGTTTGGAATGTCGGCGGTGTTATCAGGCTGGTAACCAATGAGAGTATTAACCCTAACGATGCTACCAAGCCTTGGACGTGGAGCACGGTAATTAATGGTGTAGGCCCAGTAACATCTGCAGTTGCCAAACTCCAGGACCGCAGTAACGGCAAGCAATGGCTTTACTTTGGGACGGGACGTTACTTTTACAAGACAGCAACAGGTATAGACGATGCAAGTATTGGCCGTCGCCTGTACGGTATTCAAGAACCTTGCTATAGCGCCTCAGGTCAAAAAATTGATCCGGGCTGTACGACTGCTGTTACCACAGCACAGCTGACTAATCAGACAGATTCACCGGTGGCCGTGCTTCCCGCTGGCAGCAAAGGATGGTTTGTTAATCTAGATAACCTGGCAGATGGTTTTTCAGCTGAGCGTGTAATCACCGACCCTGTAGCATCGCCGAGTGGCGTGGTTTTCTTTACTACATTCAGGCCGACCGATGATGTGTGCGGATATGGCGGTAACTCGTATATCTGGGCTGTGGGTTATAGTTCCGGCGCGGCACCTCCAACCAATGCCATGCAGGGCAAGCTGATGGTGCAGGTTTCAACCGGTGCCTTTGCCGAGGTGTCAATGGCTGATGGTTTTACGGCCAAGGGTAATCGTCGGTCAACTGATGCAATACAGGGGGTGCCACCCAAGGCCCAGGGGCTGTCATTGCTGACCAACCCAAAACCGATTAAAAAGATTCTCCAGGTTCAGGAAAAATAGCGGTTGCTACAGGGTGCCCGCTTGTGGAAGCACCCTGTGGATAATAACGGCGGGGGGGATATGAAATCAAACAAGGGTTTTTCGTTGACAGAACTGATTGTTATAGTGGCAATTATCGCTACTTTGGGGACGATTGCAACGTTGAACTTCAGTCAGTGGCAACGAAAATATGCGATTGAAGCTCAGACAAAAGAGATGCTGGCTGATCTGAGTAATGTGCGGATGCAGGCCATCCAAACTAAACGTGAACATCGTGTCTTTTTGAACCCACAAGCCTACACCACCGTGCGCTATGAAGATACCGAGGCCGAGGCGGTAAGAATCGAGCCAACTGACGGTGCATCGGGTGGGGTGGTGGTGTCCTCTATGGGGCAGACCATTGTCGACCGCCAGTTCCGCAGAACATTGCGATTCGGAATTCAGCAGTATACCGCAGGTGTTTTAGCTGCATTTAGCGATACACCAATCATTATAAACAGCCGCGGCTACGTAACAACTCCGGTAACCATTGCCGTTGCTTTTAATAATGGTAGTAGCCCGGCATATGACTGTCTGGTGATTACTGATGCGCGGATCAACATCGGGAGGATCAACACCAATGACAACACCTGTCAGTTGCAGTAAAACTGGATTCACGTTGATTGAGGTGCTGGTAGCGGTGGTTATACTCACCGTTGGCCTGCTTGGTTTAATGCAGACCGTCAACTACGCGCTTAACCACAATCTCACCGCCCAGTTGCGCCAGGAAGCCACCTTGGTGGCCGATCAGGTCATGTCTGAGGAGAAGGCCAAGCCCTATGATGAGATAACAGCCCCCGCTTTTGATGCATTGATAACTGACTTTGATGTGCTGCCTACCGAGGTTACTAATTCAACCGTAAATAGATTGGTTAACGGTGCAAACAGGACCTTTACAGTTGTGGAAACCGTCAGAAGCCCGACGCCGCAGTCAAAGAATATCGAAATAACCGTCAGCTGGGTTCACAAGCAGATTACGTATACCCATGCAGTCGCTTCTTTAATAACTAATAGAAACCAGTAGATGAGAACGGGGGCGCTCATCATGCAACATGGTAAAAAGGGATTTACGCTGGTTGAGATGATCATCGTCATGTTGATCTTCATGTTAGTCATCATGGCCGCATCCAGTTCATTCAATGTGCTCTTGACTCAAATGGCAAAGCTGACCAAGTCGGAGGAAAGCAACATTGAAGGGGTGGTTGGCCTGGAGATGCTGCGCCATGACCTGCAGCAGACCGGCTTTGGTCTGCCGGATGCTTATTTGGAAGCGGCACCGCCAACTTATGGTGAGGCTTCCATAGATCCAGCCGACGACTACAATGATGCACCCAACGGTTTGCCTCGGGCCGTGGTAGCTGGGAATGATCTGCTGGCAGGTGTAGAGGTTGAAGACACGGTTGATGGTGTTGGTGTTACCTATGCCCTTTTAACCGGCAGCGATTACCTCGCCCTCAAGGGGGTCACGCTGGGGATGGACGAAACCGCCCAAAAGTGGACCTACCTGCCGTTTGAAAGTGGCATTACCGGCCTGAAAAAACCCCGTATATGGGGTGAGGCCCATCTAAATTTAGTAAAAGACGATGACCGGGTGGTTGTGATTAAGAAAAAGGCTGTTAAAAATCAAATCGTCAACCAAATGATTTATGACACAGCAGATGCTGTAAACTACTGGACTACGTTTGATCCAGACGGTTTACCGGCTGCGTTTTCACCCACTCTGCCGGAAGAGGTACTCTATGTCTATGGTATACGAGGTAATGCTGATTTAAGTATGCCGTTCAACCGCTCCGATTATTTTGTGGCCAACCCCGATGCCGCCGATCGAAGGCCTAATTACTGCGCACCCGGTACCGGTATCCTGTACAAAGCGCGGGTAGCCCATGATGAAATAGCCACTACCGGCTATGCTAGCGGGGCACTGCAGCCGATGCCGCTGCTGGATTGCGTGGCTGATATGCAAGTAGTGTTCGGTTGGGATTTAACTGATACTGGTGGGCAGCCCATGCAGGACGGACAGATAGATACCTATTCAAATGCTGATGGAAGTACTGTCTCTGGTACAGCTGCAATAGCGACTGTGCAGTCAGCGATGGCAGATGCTGAGCAGCTGCGTAATACTCTTAAAATGATAAAAATTTACCTATTGGCTCAAAACGGGCGTCGTGATCAAAATTATCAAAGTCCTACAGCCACAATCGTTGTTGGAAATCCAACCACAGACGGAGTAAGTAAAAATTATCCGTTAACAGCGGCCCAACGCGGCTATCGCTGGAAGGTCTATCAGTTGGTGGTGCGGCCTAAAAACCTGATGAGCAACCAATAGGACAATGGTGCTAATATGAAGATATTTATGAAAAACCGTCAGGGCATCGCCTTGGTGACATCATTGATGCTGACCTTGATCTCATTGACTATTGTCATGGCAGTCCTGTACATGATCACCCAGAGTGTGCAACAATCAGGCATGGTGAAACGTTATAAGACCGCCCTGGAGGCATCCTATGGAGGCACCGATATCATTATGCAGGAGTTTATACCGGAAATCTTGAAGAACGCAGAATCTACCACCTTGTTTGCCGACTTGGAGGATAAATATTCGTTGATTAACCTTGCCGTAAACCCTGACGCTGATATGCAATCGTGCTTTCAACGTAAATTAACCTTGCAGGTGTCCGAATGGCAGGATGACAAATGTGTTCCAGCAAACTTGTCGGTGAATCCAAAGGAACTTCCTGACCTTCAGTTCAGTATGCAGGCGATGAATGGAGCCCCCTATACCGTGTATGCCAAGATCGTCGATACCCTCAGAGGGAATACGGATACCAGTGGACTACAGCTCGAAGGTGGCGGTGTGGCGGAAAGCTTGTCGTTTATAACACCCCAGCACCTGCCTTATGTTTACAGGCTTGAGATCCAGGCTGAAAGATCCACCAACGCGGTTGAGCAGGGGAATATTTCGGTTTTGTACGCCTACTAACAGCCAGCTTGTACACTATATATATAGTGCAAGAGATAAGCTGATACCACATAATTTGGTATCAGCTTTTTTTAGTTACATATAATTACATAAAATTTCTTGACAATGTTCTTAATTGAGATAAATAGAGGATCACTTGCGAAAGTTTCAGGAAGAGCCCATGAAAATGCAAAACAAAGTAAAGGTGCTGCGCGAAAAAAAACTGATGAGCAAGTCCGAGCTTGCCCGCAAGGCAGGGGTGTCGGTCGTTACCATTGACAGGGTCGAGCGGGGTGAGGTGTGCCGTCTGGAGACGATGCGCAAGATCATTCTGGCTCTCGGCTACACGCTGGAAGACCGGCACAAGGTCTTTCAAGAACAGGGGTGACAGGTACGAGCCATGTTTGGATTGTTTAAGAAAAATAAGGATCTCGTGGGGATTGACATCGGCTCCAGTTCGGTGAAGCTGGTGCAGCTCTGGCAGAATAAGGACGGCTATCACCTGCTGAATGTCGGTATTGCACCGCTGCCTCCTGAAGCCATAGTTGACAACAGTCTGATGGATTCCGGCGCGGTGGTGGATGCGGTCAAGAATCTCGTGGCCAGCATGGGGATCAAGACCAAGGATACGGTCTGCTCCATATCGGGCAATGCGGTGATCATCCGCAAGATTCTGGTGCCGACCATGACCAGCGAAGAACTGGAAGACCAGATCGCCTGGGAGGCGGAGCAGTACATCCCGTTCGATATCAAGGATGTGCATCTTGATTTTCAGGTGCTCGGCCCCGATGTCATCGACCCCGGCAAGATGCAGGTGCTGCTGGTGGCAAGTAAGAAGGATATCATTCAGGACTATTCGGCGGTCTTTGCCGATGCTGGGTTTAATCTTGCGGTGATGGATGTTGATGGTTTTGCCCTGCAGAATGCCTGGGAGATCAACAATACTGATTTTTCAGGTCGGGTTCTGGCGCTGGTCAATGTGGGTGCCAGTGTGATCAACATCAATATCGTAAAAGATGATACCTCGCTGTTTACCCGTGATGTACAGACGGGCGGCAACCTGTATACCGAGGAGATTCAAAAACAGTTGGGTGTCAGTGCTGAAGAGGCCGAGTCGATGAAGATCTTGTCGGCTGAGCTTATGAAGCAACCATTGCGGGATGTTATGTCGCGGGTGAATGATACCGTAGCGCAGGAGATCCGCCGTTCCATAGATTTTTACAATTCTACTGCTGCAAATGAAGACCGTATCGTTGGTGTCTGTTTGTCGGGTGGTGGGTCAAAAATCAGTGGCTTGCGGGAGACCGTGCAGGAACGGTTGGGGATGGAGGTCGCGCTGCTCAACCCGTTTGCTGCAATAAAATATAACGAGAAGGATATCGATCCGGAGTACCTACAGGAGATTGCCCCACTGATGGCGGTGTGTGTGGGGCTGGCCATACGGAGGGTCGGGGATAAATGATCAGGATAAACTTACTCCCGGTTCGCGCTGCCAAGAAAAAAGAAACAGCCATGCAGCAGTTGGTATTGGCAGGCGCCAGTTTCGCGCTGGTCTTGGCGATAGTGCTGGTTATGTTTTTTGTGAAGCTGGGGCAGATTTCCGGCACAAAGAATGACATAACTGCAGCCAATGCCAAGATCGCTGAGCTGAAGTCTAAAATAGGCAAGCTTGACGAGCTCAAGAAGCTCAAGGATGAGGTCAAGAAAAAGCTGGATGTGCTGGCTGATCTTCGTAAGAAGAAATCAGGCCCGGCCCAGCGGCTGGCTACGCTGAGTGACGCCACCCCTGACCAGCTTTGGCTCGAATCCTACAAGGAGGCCGGAGACAATGTAAAGATATCCGGCCTGGCCATGAACGAAGAGTTGATTGCTCAGTTCATCAGGGCCCTTGAGGCGTCGTCTGATTACGAGCGGGTTGATCTGGTGGTCTCGGAACAGAAGGATCTTGGCGGAACCAAGCTGAAGCGTTTCGAGTTGATCTCTCAGCTGGAGCGTGTCAAGCCTGTTGAAGCTGCAGAAGAAACGAAACCTGCGGGAAAAAAATAGTTAACCACAGAAAAGGGTTCACCTATGGATCCAAACATCGAAAAAATACTGAAACTACCGAACAAGCAGAAGATCGGCGTCCTCGTGCTTATCCTCTGTCTTGAGGCGGCGTCACTGGTCTATTTCCTATATCTGCCACGCCACAAAGAGCTTAACACACTGCGGACTCAGCTAACCAAGTTGCAGGCTGAGGTGGATGAGAAGACGCGGATCGCCAATAATCTGCCCAAGCTGAAAAAAGAATATGACGATCTTACGGTTGAGCTGGAACGTGCGTTGACTGAACTGCCCAACTCCAAGGAGATACCGTCGCTGCTCACCAGTATTACCTCGTTGGGCAAGAATGCCGGTCTTGATTTTTTGACCTTCAAGCCCAAGCCAGAGGCTCCCAAGGATTTTTACGCCGAGGTGCCGGTTGATATCGTGGTGTACGGTTCCTATTTCAGTGTGGCCAACTTCTATGCTGCTGTGGCCAACCTGCCCCGTATTGTCAACATCACCAATGTCGATTTTGCCGAGGTGAAGAATGCCAATAACCGGATGATGACCAAGGTAAACTGCCTGGCCACAACCTTCCGGTTCCTCGACAAGAAAGAGATCCAGGATGATAAGAAAACTCCTAAAAAGAAATAATAGCGCACAGGTTGTCCTGTGTATGGCGTTGGTGCTGAGCATTGTAGGCTGTGACAAGCTGAAAAAAACACCAACCCCGCCGCCACCAGCCAAGCAGGCGGCAAAAACTGCACCGCAGAAACCTGCGACACTGGTGCAGCAACCGGTGAGTTCGGTGAAATTGCCTCCGGCTCAGACGAACCAGTTTGACTTCAGCGCCAAAAAAGACCCGTTCAAGCCGTATGTGGTGGTTGATAAAGCGGCTGCCGGTAAAAAGCAGGCCGGTAAAGATGCTTTGCCGATCCATAGCTTTGATGTGTCGCAATTCCGGTTGGTTGGCATTGTTGCTGACCCCAGGGGCAATAAGGCGATGGTGGTCGATCCACAAGGCAAGGCCTATGTGCTGCGCCTGGGAATGACTATTGGTAAGAACGAAGGCAAGATCAGCCAGATAACAACCTCTGGCGTTGATGTGGTTGAGCAGTTTCGTGATGATAACAATAAAGTGCGTAAAGAGACGATACGAATTCCCTTGCTGAGGAAACCGTAAGGAGCGTCCCCGATGAAATTGATCAAGAGACTACAATCGCTACTGGCAGTGCTGATGGTTGCCATGCTTGTTGCTGTTCCGGCTGTTGGCACCGCTGAGGCGGCAGTGCAGCAGGATAAGGTCGCAGCCAAGGCTCAGGCTTCTATCCAGGCAGTACAGGTGGTGGGTGATGAGTCAGCAGCAGAACTGCTGATCACCACCTCAGCGCCTGTAACCTACACCAGCTACAAAACAATCGCACCAGCACGGCTGGTTGTTGATTTTGCACAGGTTATGCCAGCTGATGGTTTACCTGCGGAAGTAGCCGGCAAGGCGGCCATCAAGGCGGTTGTAATCAAGCGCTTCGACACCGATGCGGGTGTCCTGACCAGGATGGAGATTCACCTGTCTCAGGATGTAGATCCGGTCGTGAGCCCGTTGGCTGGCAAGCAGAATATGTTGCAGGTGACCTTCCCCGGCTACAAGCCGGTGGCGGAAACCGTTGCAGCAGCTGTAGTGCCGGAGGTTGCCCCTGCTGAGCCTGTAGCGCCTGCAGCACCAGCAATGGATACCGAGTCGCTAGTGACCGGTATTACCGCTGCTGGTGACACGATCCAGATCAATGTCAAGGGAGCGGTTGCTGATTTTAAAACCTTCCGACTGAGCAGGCCCGAGCGGGTGGTTGTTGATCTGCTGGGTACCAAAGCTGATCCGGCGCTTAAGATTGTTGCCGTAAATGCCGCTGGTATTTCAACTGCCCGTGTCGGTACCTATAGCGACAAGACGCGTATTGTGCTGGATGCAATCACTGGTGGTCTGCCTGATGCACAGGTAGTCAAAAATAGTGACGGTGTAATGGTCAGTTTCGCTGCTGCACAGGTGTCAGCATCTGCAGTATCCGCACCGACACCTGTTGTCAGTGCACAAGCATCTGCTGGAGCAAAAGCTGCTGCTGCATTGTCAAGTGAGATTGAAGCCATAGACTTCCAAACGTTTGAAAAGGTGTCACGGGTGTCTGTGAAGGTGAAAGGCAGCTTTACGGTTACACAGCCGGCGAAGACCGATGGCTTTGTTTCGTTCAGGATTAACAATGCCCTGTTGCCCAAGTCGCTGCAGCGTTCATACGAGGCCCGTGAATTTAGCTCACCTGTATTGCGTGTTACGCCGATCCAGGTCCGTACCCAGAAGGGCGAAGATACCATTATACGGGTTGCCATGCGTTCCGAAGCCAGCTACAGCCTGCGTAAAGAGGCTGATATGCTCTACCTCGAGTTTACGCATCCGGCTGATTTTGCAGCTCAATCCGCAGCAAGCGCACCAAAGGCCGCCCCTGTTGCACAACCTGTTTCTGCTGATGCAGCGGTTGAACAGCAGTTGGTACAAACACAGTCTGCGAATGGTAAACGCACCTATGTAGGCCGCAAGGTAACGCTTGAATTTGCTGATGCAGATGTACGTAAGATTTTCCAACTGCTTTCCGAGGTCAGCAATAAAAACTTCGTGCTCGGCGATGAAGTGAAAGGAAATATTGACCTTAAGCTGGTTGGTGTACCCTGGGACCAGGCGTTGGAGGTTATACTTAACACCAAAGAGCTTGATAAGCGTGAAGAGGGCAACATCATCCTGATTCGTGGCAAGGGCAAGTTCAAATCCCTGCTTGACGAAGAAGATGAAATTAGAAAGGCCACTCTCAAGAGCGAACCGCTTGAAACCAGGATGTTCGATGTTAATTATGCAGATATAGATATAGTTGAAAAACATTTCCTACAGCTGAAAACTGATCGTGGTAAAATTGTAAAAGACGGTCGAACTAATAAGATAATTGCTATGGATGTTAACTCTGCCCTTGATGATATGGAGATGTTGCTGAAAAATATCGATATGCCGGAGAAGCAGGTGATGATCGAGGCGCGGATCATTGAGGCATCCACCAGCTTTACCAAGTCGCTGGGCATCCACTGGGGGCTCTACACCGATCCAAACATCGGCGGGGGGCTTGGCATCAATAACCTGCAGACCTCGTTTGGCGGTTTGACCAGCACTGATCCAATGTCGGATGACGGGTTTACCCAAGTGCCGGGTGCGTTCACCGATATCGCCTTTGGTACCATCGGCGCCAACGTCAAGCTGAATATGCGCCTGAATGCCGCCGCAACCGCCGGTCTGGTTAAAATTATCTCGACACCGAAGGTGGCAACACTGAACCACAAGACCGCCAAGATTACTCAGGGCCAGCAGATTCCGTATACCTCTGCCACCTCGGACAAGATTGAGACCAAGTTCGTAGAGGCGGCGCTGTCGTTGGAAGTTACCCCGCACATCAACGCCAATGGCACCATTGTGTTGAAGATTGATGCCAAAAACGATGCACCTGACCGTCAGACCTCGGTTGGTACGCCGCCGATCAACAAGAAACAGGCTACGACTGAGATGTTGCTGCGCGATGGTGAAACAACGGTTATTGGCGGTATCTATGTGGACCGTGACACCGAAGGGGCAGATGGTGTGCCCTGGTTGATGGACATACCGTTCATCGGGCATCTGTTCAAGTCAACCAATACTGAAAAATCGAAAAGTGAACTGCTGATCTTCATCACGCCCCGCATTTTGAACGTGATCTGATCGCAGGTGGTTACTATCCTTCAAAGGGTCTCTTCTGTCATCAGAGGAGACCCTTTCTTGTGTTACTGCTTGTCAACCAGTTGTGACTGCTCGGTTGACAATTCGAGGCGGGGTATGCTAGCTAAACGCCATGAACACAATCCTTCAGTCGCTGCTCGATACCTGTGCTGACGGTAATCAGATAACCGAAGAACTGGCCCTTGCCTGCTGTTCGCTCCAGTCTGATCAGCTGCCGTCACTGTTTGCTGTTGCTACACAGGTCAGAGAACGAGCTTTTAAACACAACGTCTCGCTCTGCTCCATTATAAACGCCAAGTCAGGACTCTGCCCTGAAGACTGTTCCTTTTGCGCCCAATCGGCGCATCATGAGACATCTGTTGCACAGTATCCGCTGCTGGATGAGCAGACGATACTGGACGGTGCCCGTGCAGCGGCAGCCAGTGGCTCTGGTTGCTACGGTATCGTAACCAGCGGCAGCGGCATACGCGGCGGTGAGGAGCTGGATCGCATCTGCCGGGTCATTCGACAGATACGGGCTGAAGGTTTGATCGCTCCCGGTGCGTCGCTGGGCACGTTGGATCAGTTCTCGGTTCAGGCCCTGAAAGAGGCAGGTCTGGTAACCTACCACCACAACCTGGAGACCAGTCGCAGTTTCTTTCCGAATATCTGTAGTACCCACGACTATGAGGATGATGTTGCCACGGTTCGCATGGCCAAACAGGCAGGCCTACGTGTCTGTTCGGGCGGACTGTTCGGTTTGGGTGAAAGTATGGCACAGCGTGTCGAGTTGGCGTTGACCCTGCGCGAGCTCGATGTGGATTCGGTGCCAATCAATTTCCTGGACCCGGTTGAGGGGACACCCTTGTCCGGCAGTAAAAACCTTACACCGCTTGAATGCCTGCACAGTATCGCCCTGTTTCGCCTGATACTGCCGCAGGCGCACATAACTGTTTGCGGTGGGCGTGAAAAGAATCTGCGCGATCTGCAATCGTGGGTGTTTATGGCCGGAGCCAGCGGTATCATGACCGGCAACTATCTTACTAAACAAGGGCGACAACCCGGTGACGATCGCCAGATGATCGCTGATCTGGGGTTGAAGCTTGCAGAGGGGCTTGTGCGATGAGTAGAGGACTGTTTGTAACTGGGACCGACACCGGTGTTGGCAAGACGATAGTCACCGCCACCCTGGCCAGAATCTTGCGGTTGCGTGGTGTGAATGTCGGCGTTATGAAACCGGTTACCTCAGGTTGTCAGGTGCGTAACGGGGAGCTGGTCTCCGAAGATGCCGAGCTGTTGGCCTGGGCAGCCGGCATTGAGTGCGACGACAACGTCGCTCCTTATCGTCTGCGCGAGCCGTTGGCGCCGGTGGAGGCAGCAAAGCTGGATGGGGTGAGGATTGATTTCAGTCGCATTGCTGAGTGCTACCAGCGACTGACAAAACGGCACGATTTTGTGCTGGTGGAAGGGGCCGGAGGCTTGATGGTGCCGCTTAATGGCGGTTTGCTGATAGCAGACCTGGTTAACCACCTCAAACTACCACTGGCAGTGGTGGCACGTCCGGATTTGGGAACCATTAACCACAGCGTGCTGACCTGTTACGCTGCCGGACAGATGGGCATTGAGGTGAAAGGGGTGTTTGTCAACCGCTTCCCAGCTGTTCCTGGACTGGCTGAAAAGGGCGCCCCCCATCAGATTGGCTCACTGTGTGGTGCGCCGATACTGGGCATCTGGAACGATCTGCCGGGCACACCAGAGCAGGTCGTAGAAACGTTGGCTGAACAGTTCAACAACGATCCCAAGTCGGACATCATCCTGCGGGTGCTGGGTGGCGCCGAGGACAGCCCGTGCAGCACTGGTTCATCGGCGAGTAGCTGCTCAGGCAGCTGCAGTGGCTGCGGAGCGTAGAACGGTGCCCCCCAAACCGACCACCGAGCAACTCAAAGACTGGGACAAACGCTACGTCTGGCATCCCTTTACCCAGATGCGCGATTGGCAGGCCGAAGATACACCGGTGATTGTGGCCGGGGAAGGCAGCTGGCTGATCGACTCAGACGGCAAGCGCTACCTGGACGGTGTCGCCTCCATGTGGACCAACGTGCATGGCCATTGCCACCCCGAGTTAAACCAGGCGTTGGCTGATCAGGCCGCTAAAATTGAACACGCCACCCTGCTGGGTCTGTCAGGAGAGCAATCGATCCTGCTGGCAAGGCGTCTGGTGGAGATCGCGCCGACCGGCCTGACCCGCGTCTTTTACTCCGACAACGGTTCCACCGCCGTCGAGGTGGGCCTGAAGATGGCCTATCAGTATCAGTGCCACCTGGGACAACCCCAGCGCAGCCGTTTCATCCGCCTGCAGCACGCCTACCACGGTGATACCATCGGCTCGATGAGTGTGGGCGGTATTCCTATCTACCACGCCACCTTCAGCCCCCTGTTGTTTGAGACCATCGAGGCGCCGGCTCCCTACTGTTACCGCTGTCCGCTGGGCAGGCAGGATGCTGACAGCTGCGGGCTGGCCTGCCTGGCTGAGCTGGAACGCCTGATCAGCGAGCATGCCGACGAACTGGCCGGCGTGGTGCTGGAGCCGCTGTTGCAGGGAGCCGGCGGCATGATCGTGCATCCTGCAGGCTACCTGAAAGGCGTGCGTGAGCTCTGCGACCGCTACGACGTGCTGCTGATCACCGATGAGGTGGCCACCGGCTTTGGCCGCACCGGCCGGATGTTTGCCTGCGAGCATGAAGGGGTTGCGCCGGACATCATGGCCATCTCAAAAGGATTGTGCGCCGGCTACCTGCCGCTGGCGGCGACACTGGCCAGTGAGCGGATGTATAGTGCGTTCCTCGGCAAGTATGCCGAGCTGAAGACCTTTTTTCACGGTCACACCTTTACCGGCAACCCGTTGGCCTGCGCCGTTGCGCTCAAGAGCCTTGATCTGTTCGAGCGAGACCAGCTGCTGGCAGCGTTGCAGCCGAAGATTGCTCAATTGGGTGCCTGGTTGCAGCGGTTGGCGGGACATCCTCGGGTGGGTGATCTGCGACAGTGCGGCCTGGCGGTCGGCATTGAGTTGGTGGCTGACAAGGCAACCAGAGAACCGTATCCGTGGGAAGAAAAACGCGGCATCAAGGTCTGTCTGGCGGCCCGCAGGCGCGGGGTTTTCTCGCGTCCTTTGGGTAATACGGTGGTGGTATTCCCGCCGCTGGCAATCACAGCGGATGAGCTGGATTTTCTGATGGAAACCCTGCTGCAGTCGATTGACGAGGTTGTTGGCGACTAGCCGGCGGGGTAAACCCTGATCAGGGATCAGCTGGTTGTGTGTCTTGATTGTCTGTGCCGGCCTCAGGTTGCTGTGCTTCGTCCGCTTCAGCGGCAGCCCGCTCTGCCTCCTGTGCGGCCGCTTGTTCTGCCAATCGCCGCTGCTGATCATCCAGATAGGCCCGCTCCACCTCATCAGCATGTACGCTTAACTCACTGAGCGCCACCTGCCGCAGCCCACCCTCGGCACTGTTCTCTATCAGCGATAGCGGGCCTTCCAACTGGGCCGTAAACTCCTCGACGCTGCCGCCCACCTGCACGGTCACCCCTTCATACAGCCTGTTTCTGACGTTCACCTTCGGGTTGGCATTGGGCGGACGGCGCTTGCGCACCTCGACAATCGAACTGGTCAGGCGCTGTTTTTCGGTGGTCAGGCGGTGTAACTCATCCATGTCCTTGGCCTGACTGATCGATTCGTGCAGCACCTCAAGCTGGGCAAACAGCTCCTGCAGACGCTCCAGATCGTGATAATCGGTGCCAGCGTGCAGCTTGGTCTTGACGCCGGAAGGGGCGCCCACTTTCTTTACATCGATCCCTTCCAGGGCGATACAGGAACCGCCTGACAGCATGCCGGCGTACACGGCGCCACGGGTCCGAACGTTACTGTTGATCAGTTCTATGTTGATCTGCAGTGTGCCTGAACATTCGATGGCAGACTCGTGGATGAAGTTGGCGGTGATGTTGCCGCCGCACAGGATGCTGCCCTTGCCCTGGCCGTCCATGCCGCAAAATTCAATGTTACCGGGGGAGATCAGGCGACAGTTGCCCACGTTGCCGGTAATCTTCAATCCCTTGCTGGCGTTGATCTGGAAGCCGTCCAGCACGTCGCCCCGCACCTCGACGAAACCGTTAAAGCGGATGTTGCCCACCGCGAAATCTACGTCCCCGTCCACAACGTATTCTTCCACCACATGAATGGTATCGCCATCCAGCTTTACCCGGCCATGGATCTCGGCAATCAACAGACTATCGTCGTCACCAGCGATGCGGACGTTTTTGCCGAGCTTGAGCTGTAACGGCTTGCCTGGGGGAGGAGGGACCAGCTTGCCGCGTACAGTCTTGCCGGCGGTGCCGTTGCTGGGGGGGATAATGCGGCCGATCTCCTGATCGGCATCAACATTGATGAATTGTTGTACAGAGCGGAAGTCTATGGCGTCGTCTGCATCGTCCGTGTCTTTGTCATTGTCAGGCGGAGGAGGCTCCAGGGGACAGAACGTGTACTCTAGTCTGCCGTCTTCGCCCGGCAGCGGGGGCTGCCCCGCGGCCACCCGATAGGTTGCCGAGCGTCCCGGCAGGGCCTGCACCAGCAGTTGTGCGACCGCGTCATCTGAAACGCCGATAGAGATGCCGTCAGTTGCCAGAAAGGCCATGATCTGATCAGAGCTGGGCGGTGTGCCCCCCTGGTGCACATCCAGGTGGGCGATACACTCCATCTCATCTGTCGAGAGGTTGAAGATTAATTGATAGCTGTTGGGTTGGGCATGATAGAAGCGCTGTCCATCCTGTTTCGCATCACTGCTTGCAGTGGTCGATGTTGGCTCCATAAAGCCTCCTGATGCGGTTTTAGGCACTATACCAGCGTTTGATGCAGATTGCCACCTCGCAACTCATGAAAATATTGCGTCTGGATTGAGTGCTGTGACATAGTACGGCCCATACGAGGAGCGTACAATGGACGATCAGTTCAGGGTGCTGGTGATTGATGACGATGACCCCGGCCGCGAGGTGATGGAACTGCTGTTGCGCAGGGCCGGTTTTGCCGCGCACTCAGTGAGTAACGGTGCCGAAGGTATTGCCGTGGTGCAGGAAGGGGCCACCGATCTGGTGCTGGTCGATCTGTTTTTGCCCGACAAAAGCGGCATCGAGATACTGAAAGAGATTCGCCAGGTGGCCCCGGAGATCGAAGTGGTGGTGATCACCGGTCACGCCTCGGCCCAAACCGCCGTTACAGCCATGAAGGAAGGGGCCTTTGACTACATCACCAAGCCGGTCAATTTTGATGAACTGAAGATCGTCATCGCAAAGATTCGCGAACAACAGCGGCTGCGGTCCGAAAACGTCTATCTGAAAAAACAGCTGCTGGAGCGGTTCCAGTTCAGCAACATCATCGGCGGCTCCACCGCCATGCAGCGGGTCTTCGAGCGGATGCAGCGGATCGTCAAAACCGACTCGACGGTGCTGATCTTTGGTGAGTCGGGCACCGGCAAGGAGCTGGTGGCCCGCGCCCTGCACCACAACAGCCGCAGGAAATCACACCCCTTTGTGGCGGTCAATTGTGGCGCCATACCCGAAACCCTGTTGGAGAGTGAGCTGTTCGGTCATGTACGTGGCGCCTTTACCGGCGCAGTGCGGGATAAAATCGGCAAGTTTGAGGCCGCCCACCACGGTACCCTGTTTCTGGACGAGATCGGCACCATGCCGATGCACCTGCAGTCCAAGCTGCTGCGGGTCCTGCAGGAACAGGAGGTGGAGCGGATCGGCTCCACCAAGACGATCAAGCTTGATGTACGGGTGATCTCAGCCACCAATGCCGATCTTGAGGAACAGGTCCGTCAGGGAACCTTTCGCGAAGACCTGTTTTATCGCCTGAACGTGATACCGCTGCACCTGCCACCCTTGCGCGAACGTCGTGAGGATATTCTGCCGCTGGTCAATCACTTTCTGGACAAGTTCCGTCACCTGATGGACCGACCGGCCATTGGCATGCACCGGGCCACCCTGGATGCGCTGGAGCAGTACCACTGGCCTGGCAACGTGCGCCAGCTGGAGAACGTGATCGAACGGCTGGTGGCGCTCACCGAGGGGGATGCCATCACCCCCGATGACCTGCCGGCCGAGATTGCCGATCAGGGCAGGGGCGGGCGGGGGCTCTGTCTCGACCTGTCGCCGCAGGGGATCGATATGCCTGCCGCCATTGCCGACCTGGAGCGCAAACTGATCGCCAAGGCGCTGCTGCTGGGTGGCGGGGTCAAGACCAAGGCTGCCGCCCTGCTGGGGCTCAACCGCACGACGCTGGTCGAGAAAATCCGTCGGCTGGGTGTCTGATCAGTTTAGCCCCATATGCCGGCAATCGCCTTACCGCAGCTCCCACAGGACCCATCCTTCACGTTGATCCGAGTAACCGTGTAGCCGCTGCGCCCCACCACCACGGCGCCACAGTGGGGACACAGCGTCTGTTCCCGTCCTGCCGCCACATTCCCTTCGTAGACATAGCGTAATCCGGCCCGGTCGCCAGCTTCCAGGGCTCGTTCCAGCGCTGCCAGCGGGGTAGGGGGGTGGTCCAACATTCGGTGGCAGGGGAAAAAGCGAGAAACGTGCCAGGGGGTGTCGGGCCCCAATTCATCAGCAATAAAACGGGCGATGCCGTTTAACTGCACATCGTCGTCGTTTTCCCCTGGTATGATCAGCGTAGTCAGCTCGATCCAGATGCCTCGGCGGTGGTAGTCGCGGATACAGTCCAGTACCTCGGCCAGCCGCGCTCCGCATACACGCCGGTAAAAATCATCGCTAAAGCCCTTCAGGTCGATATTGGCGGCATGCAGCACCGGTGCGATCATGTCCAGCGCCTCAGGGGTGATGTAGCCGTTGGTGACAAACAGGTTATAGAGCCCCTTGTCCGCGGCCAGGTTGGCGGTGGCCAGGGCGTATTCGAACCAGACCGTCGGCTCGGTGTAGGTGTAGGCAATTGAGCGACATCCGCCTGCCAGGGCACGCCGTACCGCCTCGGCCGGTGGCAGCTTGTGTCCCGGCATGGCGCTTGTGTCGTGGGCATCATACTGGGCGATGCTTGCGTTCTGGCAGTGTAGGCAACGGAAGTTGCAGCCCACCGCTGCCAGCGAGTAACTGCTGCTACCGGGCAACAGGTGAAAGAGCGGTTTTTTCTCGATCGGATCGATCTGTTCCGCCACCACCAGGCCGTCCACCAGAGAGAACAAGGATCCTTCCCGATTTTCGCGTACCCGGCAGATACCCCGCTTGCCGTTGGCGATCAGGCAGCGGTGGCGGCACAGCCCGCAGCGCACCGATTGATCGGCAAGCTGCTCGAACACAAGAGCGGTTGACATAGTGCACCCCCCAGGTTGCGGATTGTCAAAACGATGCTATACGTTTTTAAGTATAGCTCAGCATGGCGGTTCGGCAACGTGACGAAACGGACAGAAAGGGCTGGTAGCGGTATGGCGGTTATCAATCGTGAAGAGGTAGTGGCGCGGCTGGGTGGCGATGAGGAGCTGTATGCCCAAATCTGTGGCCTGTTCCGGCGCGATGGCCGAATGCTGCTGGAACGGTTGCAGGGGGCGCTGGATGCAGGCAGCCTGGAGCTGGCAGTCCGTTATGCCCAGTCGATCAAATCCATGGCATCCAACGTGGGCGCTGAAGAGCTGATGACCCTGGCAGGCCAGGCCGAACAGGCTGGCCGTGATGGCGATGGGGTCAGTCTGGGCGCCTGTCTGCCTCAGTTGCAGCAGCAGTTGTTTTCAGTCTTGCAGGAACTGCCCGCCAAAGCACCCATCGCCCCGTAACACCATGCATAGATCACACGGCCGGTCAGCGTTCGCTTAATGCCAGTTTAAGCGCCAGCCCCACGAAGACAGTTGCGGTCAGGCGGTTCATGATCCGTTGCAGCCCGGGCGAGCGGGTCAGCCATGCGCCCAGCATCCCCGCCAACAGTGCAATGCCACCAAAGACCAGAATCGTCGCCACCATGAAGATCGCCCCCAACAGCAGCAACTGCTGGGTTAGCGGCCCCCGCGCCGGATCGGCGAACTGCGGCAGAAAGGCCAGAAAAAAGACCGACACCTTGGGGTTGGTGATATTCATCAAAATCCCACGCCGGTAGAGCTGCCAACCGCTCAACTGGTCTTCTGGCGCCGTACGGATTGAGGTTGATGACGCCCGCCAGGCCTGCCAGGCCAGCCAGAGCAGATAGCCTGCGCCACAGAGTTTAAGCAGCGTAAAGGCCAGCGCCGATGCCGCAAACAGGGCCGCTAGGCCCAGCGCCACGGCGGTGGTGTGCACCAGCAGGCCGGTGCAGAGCCCCAGGGTCACCGCCAGGCCGGCTGACCTGCCTCGCAGGGCAGCCTGGGTCAGCACAAATAGGTTGTCCGGCCCAGGTGCCACGGCCAGCACCAGCGAGGCGAGGAAGAAGGCCAGCAGGGTTTCGGTGGCGGGCATCACCTACTCCTTACCGGCAGGCTGCTGTTGATCAGCACCAAAGGCATCCCGCAACGCCTTGGCGTCCAGCTGCTGCTCAAAACCGGCAAAATAGGCGCTCACATCAGGATTGGCCATGATGCCCTGCATGGCAACACCTCCCAGCACCTCGAAGCTGGCGGCAAAGGTCTTTTCCCCCTCATACTTCAGGGCCTGTTGGGTCTCGTTTCTGCAGTTCTGGGTCAGCAGTCTGACCACCAGCACCGAGATATCCTTGTTAAGCTGTAGTCCCTGCTCCGGTGAGACATTACTCAACGCCTTCACATCGGGGTGGGCCGACATGGCGGCGTAGATCCACTTCACCAGCAGGGTCTTGTCAGCCTCGCTGGTGGAGTGCACCAGGCACTTCGACATCTCGTCGGTAAAGGGGCCGGCCTGGGCTACGCTGCTAACAAGCAGCAGGCACAACAACAGGGTAGAGATGCGTCGCATGGTGGTCATCCTTTCGTGATGGCAGCAATGATCCGTTCACAAACCTGCTCGTGGCTCAGATCGGTGCAGGGGATGGTCAGGTCGGCATAGCGCTGGTACAGCGCTGTTCGTTCGTGCAACAGATCGGCCAGCGTCTGATCAAGGCGTTTGGCAAGGCCGCGTGTGCCGAGGTTGTCAATCCGGGCAGACAAGGTTGCCAGATCCACATCCAGATAGATCACCAGCCCGTTCGTCTTGAGGTGAGCCATGGCCCGCTCACTGTACACCGCACTGCCACCAGTGGCAATCACGTGCTTGTTGACCGAAAGTCCCAGCAGCACCTGCTCCTCCAACTGCCGCAGGGCCAGGTAGCCCTCACGGTCAACAATCGTCTGCAAGCTGCGCCCGGCTGCACTCTGGATCAGCAGGTCGGTATCCACAAAGCCCAGTGCCGTCTGTTTGGCCAGCAGCACTCCAATGGTACTCTTGCCCGCTCCCGGCATACCTATCAGCACGATGTTTGAAAAGATTGGTGGCATAGGGTTTATTGGTCCGCGTTGCGAGAGTCGTTCCATTGGTTGTATCAGGCCGGCGACGCCAGCTTGAGACCCACGATACCAGCGACGATCAGCCCAAGACTCACCAGCCGCGCAACCGTAGCCGGCTCATCCAGCAGGATGATACCGAGCAGTGCGGTGCCTACCGCGCCCACGCCAACCCAGACCGCATATGCAGTGCCCACCGGCAGTGATTTCATGGCAATACCGAGCAGACCGAGGCTGATGGCCATTGAGAGCAGCGTGGCAACGGTTGGCCAGAGACGCGTGAAGCCATCAGTATATTTCAATCCGATCGCCCAGCCGATCTCAAACAAGCCCGCTACAACAAGAATAACCCAGTTCATTGCTGCCTCTCATGCATGCGGGGTCGTCCCCGGATTAGTATCGAGCGGTGAGGTCGTCCTCACTGCTGAGAAGCCTAACGTTCACGAGATAAGGGGCTGGCGATGCCGGAGCCCCGGAAACACCGAAAGTACGATACAAAATTCAACGCACAGTAAGCCAGTCCCACTTGATTGAGCTGTTAGAACAAAGACTTATCAAACTTAAATTCCGGGCTTGACCAGTACCAATAAATATTATAACGTTATCTTATTCTGCTCTTACAGGAGGTGAAGTCATGCCAAAAAATACTAGCGTCACTCTGGGTTCCCATTATGAAAAGTTTATTTCGCAACAGCTCGTTCAAGGACATTATGGCTCGGCAAGCGAGGCTATCCGCGCTGGTTTAAGGCTTTTGGAAGAGCGTGAAACCAAGCTGTCACTGCTGCGTCGTGCGCTCACTGAAGGTGAGGAAAGCGGCACAGCAGATTATAATTTAAAAAGTCTGAATGCCGAGCTTGACGGCGAAATTTTCAACTGATGCCTTCATTTACACTTACCAACATGGCGAAGGCCGATTTGAAAGAAATTGGCCACTACACGCAAGAAAATTGGGGCAGAGAGCAGCGGATACTATACCTGAATATGCTTGATGCCTGTTTTTATAGATTGGCAACAAACCCTCTCCTGGGTAAAGATTGTAGAGAAATTCGTAATGGCTACCGCAAGTTTAATGCAGGTAGTCACCTGATTTTCTACCGTCAGAAATCAATTGATATAGTTGAGATAGTCCGTATTTTGCACTGCCGCACGGATGTTGAAATGCAGCTGTCCGTTTTTTAACTACACCCTCCGCACATTACTCTTCCTCTCGCAATCAGCAATATTTCAACTTCTTGTTCTAACGTTTACGAGACAACCGGCTGGCGATGCCGGAACGGTGCTGCTTGAACTGCCTGATTCATTGCGATTTGTACACTAGTGAAATTCAGCATGCAGTTAGCCAGTCCGAGTTGATTGAGCCGTTAGGCGTCTGACCGGTCTTTCCACCAATTTGCCGGATACATACTTGTGGAGAATGCTGGCTATCAAGGTCTGATATGGGAGACCTTCTTCTGCCGCCTTTTCCTGGATGTCCATAAGGTCGGGAGTAGATAGGCGGATATTGACACGACGGTCTTTTATAAACGTGTCGTGGGCAGCAGCACGGTATTTTTGTAAGTCATCTTTTGAGGTAATGACCGAGGTCATCTTGTCTTGGTCGAATACCTCAAGCATGTCTTGTTCATATGTGTTCAGTTTTGCTTTTTTCATAATGTACCTCGCTTCAGGTAGTCCCGTTTTGCTTTGCGGCTTGGAATAATGGTTTTGAGAAAGTAGTATTCCGACTCTTCAATAAAGGGCACCAAGTAGACATAACCCTCGTATGCAACGACAAAGATAAGCTGGTTTGGGTATTTATCAATGTTTGGATGCTGAACCACGTCCAGCAGACCGTCTGCCTCAATAGCCAGAACCATTTGTTCAAAGGTGATGTCGCGCTCAGCCTTTAGCTCTGTATTCTTCTGATGATTCCAGCGGAAATGTTTCATGGTGGCAGGATACAGTAATGTGTGCCTTTTGTCATCACAAACGTCTAACGTTCACGAGATAAGGGGCTGGCGACTCGAAGCCCCGGAAACACCGAATGTACGAAACGGACACTGCTAAAATTCAGCGCACAGTAAGCCAGTCCGAGTTGATTGAGCCGTTAGGTGAAATTAATAGTTTGAAACTTCTATTAAGTTCATGTCTGGGTCTCTGAAGTAAAACGAATTTATTGGACCTACAGCCCCAGTTCGTTTTACAGGGCCTTCTATAATTTCGACACCCTTACTGCGTACGTGTTCAATCGCTTCATTCAGCGGAACGTCGGTAATGAAACACAAATCTGCAGAGCCAGACGTAGGTTTGTCTGCTTTTGGCTCAAATTCCTTGCCTACCTGATGCAGATTGATTTTTTGATTACCGTATTTGAGCGCTAGCCTTCCAGCCCCAAACTCTTCTTTTTGCATGCCAAGCACAGCAACGTAAAATTGTACTGTAGTTTCGATGTCCTTCACCGTAAGAACCAGATGGTCAAGTCGCTGGATTTGCATATTGCCTCCTGCTTTCACCTAACGTTCACGAGATAAGGGGCTGGCGACTCGAAGCCCCGGAAACACCGAATGTACGGCAAGGACACTGCAAAAATTCAAGGCACAGTAAGCCAGTCCCACTTGATTGAGCTGTTAGGTGCAATTTAGTGATGATAGGCAAAAGACAATATCTTTTCTATTCGAGAAGCTGCAAGGATGCGCCGTTGCCTTGCTTCACTTGTGCTGCAACCATGTCCTGAATACTGTGTTAAAAAGGGTATGGTGAAATTTGGCTCGTCAGGGACTCGATAGTATTCTTGCCAAGCTAGTTCAAGCTTTTCAGCTTTTGTGTCAAGAAAAGGTTTGAATTCAAAAATTGCTGCACGATGTTTTTCAAATGCTGCGGTAAGTAAGTCACAAGCATCAATAGTGTTAGCTGACATGGCAGGGTTTAATGCTAATAGCTCATCTCTGAATGCAGTACGGAATTTGATTGATGCCTCACGAAATGCAGTTTTAAGAGATAGAGCAAGCGTTAAGCGATAGCCTGTCCATGTGCCTACGAGAGTGCCAAGAATAGTAAAACAACCACTTATCAGAGATATTTCATATGCGTTTAATTGCATTTCAACTCTCCTAGTCTGTTACATGATGCACCTAACGTTCACGAGATAAGGGGCTGGCGACTCGAAGCCCCGGAAACACCGAATGTACGACAAGGACACTGCAAAAATTCAAGGCACAGTAAGCCAGTCCCACTTGATTGAGATGTTAGGGCTTTTGTTTGGGAATCATTGAATAGAATTCTTTTAATTCACAGTGAATAACTGGAATTACGGAAAGCAATGCTGTCCCTGCAAGCCCGAATGCTAGTGGAATTCCTGAAATTCCTTGTTTTTGGATGAAAATAAAGTATGCATACCCTGCTAGCATAGCAAGAGCAGGGATAGTTGCTACACAAGCAATGGCAAATGGAATGCCTCTAAAATTTTCTGGAATTAATATTGAACGTGACTTTATGAAAACAAGTATGCGGTATAAGACTAAAACAGGAACAATAGCCGCCAATATACCTAAAACTTTTTGAACTAAAAACAGCATAACATTGCTGGCACCAAATAAGTGAACAAGCGGGAAAGCAAGTGTGCCAACTAAAGCGCCACCCCCGAAATAAGCTGCTACCAAACAGGTTAAATAAATCAATGCACGCATACATTCACCTTTCTAGACCTAACGTTTACGAGATAACCGGCTGGCGATGCCGGAGCGGTACTGCCTGACTAACCTACCACCTGACGACTGCGGAACTGCTGAAATTCAGCGCACAGTAAGCCAGTCCGAGTTGATTGAGCCGTTAGAGGTTGGACTATTCTGTACCTGCGCGACAGAAACCGTGTCCCCCCCCTCCAATACCTAGCATTGGGACAAGTGGACCGCAGTAAGCGCCAGAAGAAACAGGCATTTGTCGAGTAAATTGTACTGGTTTACCGTCGTTATAAGTGACTTCGAGTTTTGTGTTACACACTGGCATCCATAACGGTATAGGTATTATTGCAAAGACAGTTAAGCCACACCATTTTAATTCATCTTGTACGACGTAACTCTCAAGTCCACCAGGAAGAACTTTGTCGGGTTTGCGGGTAGGTTTTGTACGAAACTGCCATGAGAGTGCAGATATATCGTTACTCACTTTAATATCAGAATTATGGGTAAAGGAGCTCCCAACGCACCCTGATGAGTTAATTGTAACGACTAAGATGGCGATAGCCAAAATGTATTGTTTCATGCGTGACCTCTAACGTTCACGAGATAAGGGGCTGGCGATTCGAAGCCCCGGAAACACCGAATATACGACACGGACACTGCTAAAATTCAACGCACAGTAAGCCAGTCCCACTTGATTGAGCTGTTAGATACTGCTGCTTGATAATGTGTATAAGGAGAAGGGCGAGGGAGCAGGGTGTCCTGACTTCCCGACTGGCAAAGTCGTCGGGGTCCCGTCACAATGATTCGTTTAAGAAATCACCACCATGTCTCTTGGTCTCCGGGTTTTGGATATGTTTCTGCACCAGTCTGAACATCCAAAGTATCCGGGCCAACTAAGGACATGACGCCCGCACCTCCTCATGTAGGTAATGAGTTTACTTACCATGTCGCATTACCTCCTTTCGGAAGGGGCTTTTCGCCCTCCTCACTATAAACACTATCCTTTCTGTATCTAACGTTTACGAGATAACCGGCTGGCGATGCCGGAGCGGTGCTGCTTGGCTAACCTGCCAACTGACGACTGAGGAACTGGTGAAATTCAGCACACAGTAAGCCAGTCCGAGTTGATTGAGCCGTTAGGCGTTTAAACTGCTGACAACCTTGTTTTTAGGTATGAAATAGCTTTTTCAGACAGTTTTAGAGGCTTCGTACCACCACCTTCAATAAAATCAACCATACGACCAACAGGCCAAAGTTCTTGGCTGTAGCCAACAATTATAATTCCATGCTCGTCTCCACGGTAATCATGCCAATAGTTAGCGACTAACTTCCCGTCTCGGTAAATGCTATATCGGTAGTCACCAAATGACTCCCCTCTAGTGATTTCTTGTTCGATGACAAATTCCATGTGACATTTCCCTTTGCGCCTAACGTTTACGAGATAAGGGGCTGGCGATTCGAAGCCCCGGAAACACCGAAGGTACGGCACAGACACAGATAAAATTCAACGCACAGTAAGCCAGTCCCACTTGATTGAGCCGTTAGGTGTTGAATAGATATTTAAGTAGTTTGGCGATTTCTACTGATGCAGTGCTTAAAACTACTCCTACAAAAAGCCACGATGCACCTATCGCTGATATATGAACTCCGCCTGTTCCAGTTGCTTCGAGCTTTTCCTGAATAATACGGTCTTCTGTTTGCCTCAATTGTGTTTCTTGCTGAAGTGCAGTTGCTGATTTTTGACATTCCTGATCGATGTCTTTTTGGGTCTGATTTATACGCTCATGTATGCTTGCAATGTTTTTTTCAAGAGCCTCAAGACGATTTTCAACCGTAGGATTGTTGCCGGCACTATGTGTGCTATACGCCCTACCGTTACCGGTTAGAGCAATTGATATACTTCCGCTACAAGCAATGCTCACATGCTTGCGCTGAAAAAGAGGAAAACGCTTTAGCCACTCTTTTGTTTTATTTGCAAAAGAGGGATGACCAAAGAGTGCTCTTGTCTCAGAAATGCCCCATATTACGGTTCCTATGCCTAATACTTGTAAAAAAAGTCCAGTGATACGTATGACTGGTTCTGTTGAATATGGGCCTAGAGATATGATTAAAGCGATCAAAATAATAGTTAAGGATAACCATGTAAATTTCATTTCTGAAAGCCAATGTCGAAGTGCATTTATTTTAAATATGATATTTTGCATTTAACACCTAACGTTCATGAGATAACCGGCTGGCGATGCCGGAGCGGTGTTGCTTGACTAACCGACCAACTGACGACAGAGACACTGGTGAAATTCAGCGCACAGTAAGCCAGTCCGAGTTGATTGAGCCGTTAGGTGTTCTTGTTTGCAGTGCGTGGAGAGTGTTGTGCTAGAACAGTTCTGACCACAGTTGCAAGTGTTTGTGCATTTGCAAGAAACTCTTTTTCTTGTTGTGGTAGAGCGAATTCCTGCCTAAGCCACACCCTGTCTTTAATCTGAAAACCAGCAGGAAGTTCGTCAAGAAGAGAGGCGCGTACCTTGTTTTTGAGCGCCGTTCCAGGGCACCACCCATCTGGGATAACGGTTGATAAAATTGCACCATGATTTTCAACGGTAAGCCAAAACCTGGCTTGTGGAGCGTCTTGGGCTGAAAAACTGAACGAAGCATAATTCAGGTGGTCTGCCCACGCATTTGCAGAAAAATTATTGCGTATATTGCTAAATTGCCAAAGTTGACGAACTGCACGCCATGTTGGTTCTATTTGGGGGTTCTGTTCGAGAATTGATTCAAAATGCATTACAATTTCAGATTTTGAATTACTTAAAAGGTTGGCACGTATTAATTCAATTGGAACAAAGCGTTTTCTTAAATAACCAGCTAACTCTACACAGTATTTGTCAAAGCTAGGTGCTATTAGAACCAGCCTCGCTGGAGCACCTGTGATTGTGAAAGCATGATCACCCCAAAAAAGTTTAGCAAAATCATTTAGGCTGTTTTTGTTGTCTGATGGCCAAGGCTGTGAATTGCTGAAACTCTTTATATTTGGAGCGTTGTGCTTGGTGGTTAAAAGTGTTTTGTTGCCCCATATTTGAAGTTGGTTCAACGCATTCTTTAAGACGTCATGTCGTGTTCCCCGGCTTGCAATTTTGAAAAAACCACGATCTAGCTCCCCTAGGGGCAATATATGGTAGTGCTCAGAGTATGCCAGCAATTGTGCCAAAGCAGCTAGTTTTGCCTCTTCATTTTTAATTTCGACAATCACAAGTCGACCTAATTCATCGATGTACAATTGGTCTGGTGATACCTCGGTGCTTCCTCCATCAATTTTTATTGGCAGGTGGTCACATACGTTTAGCAATTCCGGATTAATAGTTAAAATATGCTGCAGCAGGTCTTCGGTCCATTTAGCAGGAGTGCAGCCTGTGCCTTGAGCATCAGTCGGTCTAGCAACACCATCTTCAAGTGAAATGACAAACTCGTTGACCATGAAATATCTCCTTATGGTAAGCACCTAACGTGTATTAGACGACCTAAATTTAAATAAAAAACGACAAAAACAGCACAAAAAAGCCGGTTGAAATTTATTAACTAGCTGTTATGCTTTGCCTAACAAAAATAAAAAAACGACCTAAATTTCAGGGAAAAACGACATGGAAAACCAGCCTGCCAAACCCAAGCTACTTGATCAACTCCGTGATCGCATTCGCCTCAAACACTATAGCAGGCGTACTGAGGATGTGTACCTTGATTGGGCAAAACGTTACATACTCTACCACAATAAGACCCATCCGCAAGAGATGGGTAAGCTCGAAATAGAAGATTTTTTAACGTATCTGGCGCGAGATCGTAAAGTATCGGCCTCTACCCAGAATCAGGCCAAGGCAGCGCTTTTGTTTCTGTACAAAGAGGTGCTTGATATTAAATTGCCTTGGCTGGGGGAGGTGGAGCAAGCCAAAAAGCCGCAAAAGATGCCGGTGGTGCTGACAGAAGAAGAGGTGCAGGCACTGCTGGCAAAGTTGCCTGATAGCTGGTTGCTGGTAGGGCGTTTATTGTATGGTACTGGCCTGCGTCTACTGGAGGGGCTGCGACTGCGGGTGCAGGATCTTGATTTTAGTGCAAATCAGCTTTTGGTACGTGAGGGTAAGGGGGGCAAAGACCGGGTAACCATGTTGCCGCAGAAGCTGCAACTGCCACTTAAAGACCATCTGTTGCGAGTGAAACAGCTGCATGATCAGGATCTGGCTGCTGGTTATGGCGAGGTATGGTTGCCGGAAGGTGTGGCCCGCAAATATCCCGCTGCCGGTAAAGAGTGGATCTGGCAGTATGTCTTCCCGTCAATTAAGTTGTCCGTTGATCCCCGCTCAGGCGTGACCAGACGGCATCATCTGGATGAAAAAGGGTTGCAGCGGGCCATCAGGCAGGCTGGCGTTGATGCCGGACTGACTAAGCATGTGACCCCCCATACGCTGCGGCATTCCTTTGCCACCCATCTGCTGCAGGCTGGTTATGATATCCGCACGGTGCAGGAGTTGCTGGGCCATAAGGATGTGCAGACCACCATGATTTATACCCATGTGTTGAACAAGGGCGGTCGGGGCGTAACCTCGCCGCTGGATAGAATCTGACCATGCCCGACCGTCTGCCGATTGATGACGTTTTGTCGGAACTGCTGGATACCCTGCGCACGAGCCCCAACGCGGTGCTGTCGGCCCCGCCGGGTGCCGGCAAGACCACCCGGGTGCCGCTGGCGCTTTTGGAGCTGTTCCCACCGGAAGCCGGCCGGATCGTGATGCTGGAACCACGCCGGATCGCAGCGGCCTCGGCGGCCCGCTACATGGCCCAGTGCCTGGGGGAGCCGGTGGGGCAGACCGTGGGCTACGCCATCCGCTTTGAACGCAAGGTGAGCCAGCAGACCCGGATCGAGGTGGTGACGGAAGGCATCTTGACCCGCCGTCTGCAGGACGACCCTGAGCTTAACGGGGTGGCCTGCGTGATCTTTGACGAGTTCCACGAGCGTTCGATCCATGCCGACCTGGGGTTGGCCCTCTGCCTGGAGTGCCAGGCCGCGCTGCGGCCTGATCTGAAGTTGCTGGTGATGTCGGCCACCCTGGACTGCGGACCGATTGCGGCCCTGTTGGGGGATGCGCCGCTGGTGGCCTCTGAGGGGCGTTCCTTTCCGGTGGAGCTGCGCTACCTGGGGCAGCAGCAGCGTCAGCCGCTGCCGCGCCTGATGGCAACGGCCATCCGTCGGGCAGTGCAGGAGGAGCGGGGTGATATCCTGGCCTTTCTGCCGGGTAGCGGCGAGATCCGGGCGGTGCAGCGGGAGTTGGAGACAACAGGACTGGAGGCCTTGGTCTGTCCGCTCTACGGCGACCTGCCTTTTGAGCAGCAGCAGCAGGCCATTCGGCCCGGCCCCCGGCGCCGGGTGGTGCTGGCCACCAACATCGCCGAGACCTCACTCACCATCGACGGGGTGCGGGTGGTGATCGACAGCGGTCTGTCGCGCCGCCTGCAGTTGGACCCGGCTACGGGTCTGGAACGGCTGGTGACGGTGCGGGCATCAAAGGCTTCAGCCCTGCAGCGCACCGGGCGGGCCGGCCGCACCGGACCCGGAGTCTGCTACCGCCTGTATGATGAACATCGTTTCAAGGCCATGACCCCCTTTACCCCGCCGGAGATCATGACCGCCGATCTGGCGCCGCTGTTGCTGGAGCTGGCTGCCTGGGGCATACGTGTTAATTCCGGGGACAGTATGGATGTTACGTGTACTGTCCCCGGAATTAAGTGGCTGGACCCGCCGCCGGCCGCCCATCTGACTGCGGCACGTGAGCTGCTGCGTCTGTTGGGCGCCTTGGATGACAGCGACCGGATCAGCGAACTGGGCCGTCGGATGGCCCGGTTGCCGTTGCACCCCCGGCTGGCGCGGCTGCTGCTGGCAGGGCAAGAGCAGGGGCTGGCCGCTGCTGCCTGCCGTCTGGGGGCCGAACTGTCGCAGCGCGGCAGCGCACCTGCTCTGATCCGTCAGACCGAGCAGCAGCTGCGCCGCCTGGTGGGCTGCCCCAACGATGCGGCTACTGCGCTGGACGACAGCCAGCTGGCCCCGCTGGCCCTGGTGGCCTGGCCCGACCGGCTGGCCCAACGCCGCAGCGGCGATGCTGATCGTTACCTGCTGGCCTCGGGCCGTGGGGCGCAGTTGTCGGCTGGGCTCAAGGGCAGCGGCCCTGAGCTGTTGGTGGCCTTGCAGGTGGACGGCGGGGCAGGGGTTGAAGGGGTGATCCACCGCTTTGTGCAGGTCGGCGAGGTGCAGCTGCGCCAGACCTTGCAGCAGCAGCTGCAACGCCAGCGGCAGGTAATCTGGGATGAGGCTGTCGGACGGGTGGCGGCGACAGAGCAGGAGCGGATTGGCGCGGTGGTACTGCGTAGTCGGCAGGTTGCGGCATCTGACCAAGAAGCGCTGCCGCTGATGCTGGAGCAGGTCGCTCGTCGCGGCAGCGCCAGCCTCACCTGGAGCCCGGCGGCCCGCCAGCTGCAGGCCAGGGTGGCGTTGTGCGCCCGCCTGCTGCCGGAGGAGGGCTGGCCCGACCTGTCCGATAGCTGGCTGGACAGTCACCTGAAACAGTGGTTGGGGCCCTTGGTGGGCGGGCTGCGTTCCTGGCAGGATATCCAGAAGCTTGATCTGTTGCCGGCGCTACAGGCGCTGCTGGACTGGCGGCTGCAGCGGGAGCTTGACAGCGTTGCCCCGCTTAAGCTGCAGATACCCAGTGGACGTACGGCCAGCCTCGACTATACTGATCAGGAGGGGCCGGTGCTGGCGGTGAAGCTGCAGGAGCTGTTCGGTCTGGCCGCATCGCCCACGGTCTGCCGGGGGCGGCTGGCGGTGCTGGTGCACCTGTTGTCGCCGGCTGGACGGCCAGTGGCGGTGACCCGTGATTTGCAGGGTTTTTGGCAGCGGGGCTACCCGGAGGTGCGCAAGGAACTGCGGGGGCGCTACCCCAAACATCCCTGGCCTGACGACCCCTGGAACGCCCCGGCCACCCATCGCACCAAGCAGGCGCTGGCCCGATCACCGGGAAGGAGCTGACTATGCTGTTCGAGATGCATTGCCACACGGCCGAAAAATCGGCCTGCAGTTCGGTAGCGGCGGTGGAGCTGGTGCGACGTGTTCAGGCCCGCGGCCTGCAGGGGATTGTGCTGACCGATCACCATGCGGTCTGGCATGATGAGGAACTGGCCGAGCTGCGCTGCCAGGCCGGGGTGCCGGATCATTTCAGGATCTTTGCCGCCCAGGAGGTGACCACTGCCAAGCATGGTGATCTGCTGGTCTACGGCGCCAGCGAGGCGATCCCCAAGGGCACCGCCCTGGAGGATATCCGGGCCGCCTGGCCACAGGCAGCGCTGGTGCTGGCCCATGCCTACCGCAAGGGACGCCATCCCGCTGATCAGCAACTGACCGATCCGCAGCTGGACGGGGTGGAGATCTTCAGCTCCAACCACGGCGTGGCCGAAAACAGCCGCGGCCTGGCCGACTGGCACCGCCTGCGTTTTACCGCCATTGCCGGCACCGACACCCACGGTGTGCAGTACGCCGGGGCCTACCCCACCATCTTTGATCACCCCGTACAGGACATCGCCGAACTGGCGGCAGAGCTGCGTAAAGGGCGCTGTCGGCCGTTCTTCAAGGAGATCCCCCGCTCCGGGGCCAACGCGCTGGTGACCGAGGTGACCTTCGGCACCAAGGAGGGGGACGAAAACCGGGAGCGGATCATCATCCGTACCCTGACCGACGAGAAGAAGTGGAAGAGCACCGAACGGGCCGAGTCGATCATGGCGGCGGTGGCAGCGGCCGGTTTCAGCGAGGGGCGCTACCGGGTGCCGCGGCCGATCGAGATCGACCGGGAGCGGATGACGATCATCGAACAGGGCATCCGTGGGCGCTCGCTGCACGACAAGCTGCTTTCCGCCAGCCCCGACGATGCCCGCTGGTACCTGGAGCTGGCCGGCCGCTGGCTGGGGCGGCTGCATAAGGCAGCCTTGGCAGTGACCAGCCCGGAGGAGTTCGACCAGCGGGAGGCCAAGCGGCTGCAGCATTATCTCTCCCGCTTCGAGGAGATCAACCACCGCCATAGCGGCCGGGCCCGCCAGATCGTGGAACGGCTGCTGTCGGCCTACCGGGAGATGGCCTGCGGCACCGACTGTCTGGTGCAGGGCCACGGCGACTATCACCCCAAGAATCTGATGATCGGCCAGGACAGCCAGGAACAGCGCGAGACCCTGTTTGTGGCGGCCATCGACTTCGGCAGCTCGATGATGCTGCCGCCTGCCTTTGACGTGGGCAGTTTCCTGGCCCAGCTGCGCAACCAGCTGTTCAGCCAGCGCGAGCTGCTGGAGCGGCTGCCGGAGACGGTCTTTATGGATGGCTACCTGGACGAGGGACCGCCGGTGGGGGACGAGTTTCTCTGGCAGGTGGAGCTGTTCCGGGCCCGCACCAACCTGAGCATCGCCTCGTTCCTGATCCGGGTCGGCATGGGGGAGAGCGAGGACCTGTGGCGGGTGTTGGTGGA
>Ga0265295_1000478_pt1 | contig 80718 bp, 79 predicted proteins | sample Munlansysbiofilm_FD_192503 | JGI IMG/M metagenome (GOLD analysis project Ga0265295, IMG submission 192503) | Leachate microbial communities from a municipal landfill in Southern Ontario, Canada - Methane capture system biofilm | ecosystem: Engineered > Solid waste > Landfill > Unclassified ... | reverse complement strand
TAACAAAAAGATGTCCTAAGATTTAAACTCCAGATCTTAGGGCATCTTTTTATTGCATTATTGGAGACTGTCGAAAAATCGTAGGTTTTTCAGTGGCCTCCCGATCGGATGGCATTTTTTATGCAACCTGGGTTTTTTCTATCTCCTCAAGAAATACTTCCAGAGGCTGGTTTCCAACGAATTCGTAGATATCATTTATTACTATCTTCGGCACGCTCGATACATTATACTCCTCTGACAGATCATAGAAGGTTTGTGCCTCAATCATATCTGCAGTAATGTTATCATTCAATAACGCCAGGTAGTGAGCTTTCTCTACTGCACCTGGACAGTGCGGACAGCCAAGAGTAACGAAGACCTTAATGTTTACAGGCTTATTAACCTTTGAAAGTCTTTCTGTGATAGATTCAGGCAAAGGTTGACCATTTCCTGAAACAGCTATAACGCTGCTTATAAAGGAGTTTATCTCATGCCCTGAAGGAATGCCATTGAATTTGATTCTCTTATATTCACCACTCTTATCCAGAAGAGCAAGACTGGGTGCAAGTGAGACTCCTAATTTTTCAGCCAGGCCTGAATCCTTCTCAAGATCGTATTCAACCAGTGACATCTTAGGAGATGACTGGACTAACTCACCAACAAAATCTCTGGTTTCAAGACAAGTCTCGCAAGGCTCTTCCTTGGTGAAAAGAGCAATTTTGACCTCATCCTTCATAGCTGAGAATATTTCCTTTAACTGTTCTAATACCTCTTCATTAATATACTTCATCTTTTATCCCCCTAATTATTTCAAGTTATTTATATAGTCGTTTGCAGCCAGTGCACATTTCGCACCATCGGCAGCCGACATTATGATCTGCTTGTAAGGAGTGTCTGTAACGTCCCCTGCAGCGAACACACCGGGAACACTTGTCATTCCATGACGATCAACGGTTATTTCATTTTTTGAGTTCAACTCAACAAGATCTGAAAATACCTCGCTATTTGGCAAATAACCAATCTCCACGAACAACCCTGATGCAGCGATAGTATACTCCTTCGAATTTTCCTTATCCAGCACCTTTATTCCACTCATAAACTTGTCACCAATAACTTCAAGTATTTCTGTAGCAAGCTTGATCTCAACATTTGGCTTTTGAATCAGCTGATCAACCAATATCTTGTCAGCTCTAAACTGTGAACGGTGAACGAGCGTTACCTTAGCTGCAATTTTCGATAGGTCAAGGGCAGCTTCAACAGCTGAATTTCCTCCGCCTGCTACGATGACTTCTTCATCTGCAAACAGCGGACCATCGCATATGGCACAATAACAGACACCCTTACCAGAAAACTCCTTTTCACCTGGGATCTCAAGTCTTCGAGGCTTGCTCCCAGTTGCAATGATGACCGTTTTTGTTCTTAGAGCTTTGCCGCTTTTCAAAGTGACAATCTTGATGTTTGATTCAGTGTCGTTCTGCACCTTTTCTACTTCCTCATATTCGAGAATGGGAACCTTTAGCTCTTCCACATGATCCAGGAATTTTTTCACCAGGCCTTCCCCTGAGAGAGAGGGAAAACCCAGGTAGTTTTCAACGGATGACGTATCCATTACTTGGCCGCCCTTGTCCCTGGCAATTATAAGTGTTTCAAGCCCTTTTCTCTTTGCGTATAAAGCAGCATTAAGTCCTGCTGGGCCAGCACCCAATATAATAAGGTCATAAATCTTATTATCATCCTGGTCTGCTGTTAAAGTTTTTTTGTGTAAATTGATTTCTAAACTCATTTCGCACCTCCAATGCATTTGAAAACCAATACGTTAGTACCGGTCTCATTCTTATACAACAAATATACCCCAAGGGGGTATATTTGTCAACAAAAAATTGCTGCCAATGATTTATACCATCAACAGCAATCCTCTCAAGAGGTCCAAAATTACAACTGTTATTAGTTCAATGCTCTTAGAAGCTCCTTTAGTTTCGAAAGAACGATCTCCCTGTCATAAGCTTTTTGATCTGCTTCTTTGATCCTCTCGTTAATATAGTCAAAAAGACCCTTGTTGATACCGTTATACTTGAATGAGATAGTAACAGGTCTGGGCTTGTATCTGGAAATGATCGAAAAAGCATCTATCCTGACCATAATCTTTATGTCCTTGAACAGCTTCTTGTCAAGTAATATCACGCTGTAATTCTCATAGGTCTCCAGCAAAGAGATCACATTTATAAGATGCTGCTTGTAATGTCCGAGCTTGTAGGGCAGGGGACCATCCGGAAAGAAGTGGCTGAGATCGATCATCACTTTTTCTGATTTAATATCCTCTACACTTGGCAGAGACAGGATCTCAATATATCTGTTATCCTTAAGGCACTCATAAAAAAGCTTCTGCCTTTCAAGAAGGAATTTCTCAGCGCTTTCCCTCATCCAGCCTGCGTTTTCATGTATCTCACCAATTACGGATACCGGCATTGTTATTGAGCTTAGGCTCTGACTGAAGGTGCAGGTTTCAGAAAATATTGATTCAGCATCAAGAAGCTCCTTAAAATACTCAGTTCTGTTCCTATCAGTAAACACCTTCAACAATGGCTGGCACTTTTCAATGAGTCCGTGGAAGGTTTCAATAAGTGACTTTACCTTGGTTTTATCTGTAATATAATAGTTAAGCTGTGAATCAGATCTGTTTTCAAGCGAAGCAGACGTAAGTGCCAAGGATTCACCGGCAATCATCAGAGTCTGCCTGAATGGACCCCAATTATCCTTGGGGTAGTAATACGACTCAAGGTTTCCATTCATATAGATTGGAAGCCACTTTTCAATCGCACCGAGAATATCCTCGATCTCACCCTCTACGGAGTGGACGAGGATAAACCTGTGTCCCTTCTGCAGAACCCTGTTAAGAAGCTGTGTCCAGGTAAAATAAAAATTCACGTCATCGATGAGCCAGGACAACGGCTCATCACTGTAGAGATAGATATTTGAAGGCTCAAGAAGGCTTGCTTCGTATAAGAACCTCTTAATTCCCTCACGCTTTCCATCCAGTCCAACATAATCGGACGTTATAAGGAAATCGTCCAAATCAGCAGTTAAATTCAAATCATGATCACCCGGTTCAATACCAAAAAACTCAATTTTCTCAATGAGATTTTTTATAAGGCTGGCATTTTTAACAGGTGCCTCATCCTTTAACCAATGCATCAGATGGTCTTTGATTGCATCCGAATCTCCTGATGCAGATGACAGAGAAAGTCCAAGCTGCTCAATCAGGTCATTAGTCATTTCCATCTCAATAGCCTTGTCAACGATAAGCATGGAGATATCCTCCAAATGATTGCTTCTTTCAGAGGGTAATCGATTACCTGTACGCCATCTGCTTATCAGAGATACGTCTACCTGCAGAGCTTCTGCAAGCTGATAATTTGTAATTCCAAACATGTTCAGCAATAAATTAAGCTTCTCGAAAAATTTCATCCTCTCACTCTCCCTAGACAATTATACCCCGTTGAATACTTTTACGCAATATTGCAATGGTTTATTAACTGAATTTTTGGTATTTTGGGGCATTTCAGGATGAGACATAAAAAAACAGGGTGTCATTTGGCACCCCGGATCGATATAATCTAATTGAACAGGTTATTCTTAACTGTGTATTTTCCTTTGACTTCACTATACCAGGTCTGGTATGCCTCGGTCATTTTAGTCTCTTTTAAGACCTCGGTTATTGTTTCCTTTGAGCCCTCAAGAGTTGCTTCCTCAGCTGCTTTTTTATCGAATACCTTTATTATGTGGAAGCCGAAGGTTGTTTCGACAGGCTCGCTTACTTCTCCTATAGCAAGTCTGAACGCAACGTCCTCAAATGGCTGCACCATGGCACCTTTGCCAAAGTATCCAAGATCTCCGCCACTGCCTGCATTGCTGGTGTCAAGTGAATATTCCTTTGCAAGGTCCTCGAAGCTCTCGCCGGTGTTAAGCTTATCCAGAATGTCGTCAGCCTCTTCCTTTGTAGCCACAAGAATATGGCTTGCCTTTACCTGCTCGGATACGTCAAAATCCTCTTTGTTCTCTGCAAAATATAATGCTATTTCCTCATCAGATACTGTGATCAAAGGCTCCATAAGCTTTTCTATGCTTAGATTAAGCTTTAAATTCTTCCTAATACTTTCTTCTGTATAGCCATACATCTGCAAAGTGTTCTTAAGTCCTTCTTCTCCACCATAAGCTTCAGCCATTTCAGCGTATTCAACGTCTATCTCATCTTCCGAAACTTCGATATTGTTTGCCTCCACTTCAAGCTGCAGCATTTTCTCAAGGATCAAAGCCTCAAGGACTTCCTCGCCATTTTGCTCGACCATGTAGTCATAGAATTCACCCTTAGTAATCTTAACATCATTTACCATCGCAACGACTTCTTCGTCTCCTGAGTTTGAACAAGCTCCTGCAAAAGCCCCAAAAATCAGCACTATTGCTATAAGTGCAGTCAATTTTCCTTTTTTGTTTAATACATTTTTCATTTATTCAGCTCTCCTCTCCTGTTAATACCTATACAGTATACCACAAAAAAAGAGGGGATGGGGTTACAATTCAAATCAGGAAGGTGAAAGTTTGGTGAAATCTGTGGATCTGATGAAGTTAACTAAGAAAGCTTTATGGGTATAAACATCAAAAGTGTGTTGTTAGTGATTTGGAGGTTTAACTATGGATCCAGCAATTAGTGCTGTAATTATGAATAAGGCTTCCGTTGGCTATATGATACTTGAATCCCAGGACACTCTTAATGACCCTGCGGATATGGTTATTGTGGAGGCAAATGACAGCATAATTAAAGCCTTGAAAATGAAGATCCCGGAGGAAAGGACAATCCTGGGCAATTCTCTGGGAAGCTTTCTCCTTGAGCAAATCGAAGCAATAATATTGGATTCTCTTAGGAATGACTCGTCCTCAGAAAATTGGACGGAGCTTTTGGGCTGCAGCTGCCAGGCAAAGGTCATAAAGCTGGATGAAAAAAGGAGTGCCCTTGTTGTCATAAACGGAGCAAATGATACCTCCAAATCTGAAAGAATGAAGCTCAGGCTTCTTGATAACATTCCAGGGATGGCCTACAGGTGCATATTTGACAGGAATTGGACCATGGAATACATATCAGATGGATGTAAGGGTCTTACCGGCTATGATCCCGAGGAACTGATACAAAATTCCATGATTTCATTTAATGAGGTAATACAAGAAGAGTACCGGCAGAATGTTTGGGAAACCCTTAATGTTGCCGCAAGTGAGAATAGGCCATATAACCTTGAATATCAGATCAGAACAAAGGACAACAGACTTAAGTGGGTGTACGAGCAGGGTCAGGCAATTTATGACATAGATGGCCAAATAGAAGCACTTGAAGGAATAATCGTCGATGTGACTCATCAGAAAAAAAGGGAGGAGCATATCAACTTCCTTACCTACCATGATTCCATGACCGGACTATATAACAGAAGGTATTTCACGGAGGTATCATCACAGCTGATCTTCGACGATGCGCTTCCAATCTCTGTAATTATTGGAGATATAAATGGTCTGAAGATGATAAATGATGCTTTTGGCCATGAATTTGGTGATTGCCTCATCAAGGAGTCAGCGAATATTCTAAAGGAATCAGTGAGAAGCTCCGACATAGTCACCAGGATCGGTGGAGACGAGTTTGCAATATTTCTCCCGCATACTCCCAAGGATACTGCAAGGACAGTTCTTGAAAGAATCGAAAGGGGTATAATGTCATACAATGAAGACAATAGGGATACTCCTATAAAGATAAGCATTTCACTTGGCCTGGATACTGTAAACACTCGGGATGAAAGCCTTGATGAAGCAATTAGAAATGCTGAAGATATAATGTATAAAAATAAGCTTTTTGAACACAGAAGCTCGCACAACAGCATACTGGCCTCTATAAGGGGAATGCTTTCCAGAAGGGGCGAGATGCGGGAGGAGAATCTGTCCACACTTCAGTGCATAGCTCAAAAGCTTGGCGAAGAGCTGCGTCTGGATGAGGAAATGATCCAGCAGTTGATCATTCTTGCTTCTATACATGACCTTGGGAAGGTCACTATCGACTCAGAGCTTCTAAGTAAGAAGGAGCCACTGACCAACGAGGAGTGGGAGGTGTTGAGACGACATCCTGAGATGGGCTACAGGATAGCTATGGCCTCAATGGATCTCGCTGCAATAGCCGACTACATCCTTTCACACCATGAGAGATGGGATGGCAAGGGCTATCCATCAGGCTTGAAGGGAGAGGAAATACCTCTTTTATCAAGGATCATAGCCATTATCGATGCATATGATGCAATGACAGGAGGCAGACCCTACAGAGAGAGACTCACAAGAGAGGATGCCATTGTTGAGATAATGGATAATGCAGGAACTCAGTTCGATCCGGACCTTGCAGAGGTCTTTGTCAGGCTATTGAAAAGCGGCGAAGCTCTGTGCTGACTGGCAGCGATGGGCTGATTGCCCTGGCAATATTATAAAACAGCAAATTTAACTTACATGGAGGAGCATTATGAACCCAAGCACAAATCAGATATTATTCGCCTTCGGGATAACCCTTTTTGCCGGATTATCAACAGGAATTGGAAGCGCACTGGCATTCTATACCAAGCAGACAAACAAAAAATTCCTTTCAGCAGCACTTGGTTTTTCTGCAGGAGTTATGATATACGTTTCCTTTGTTGAAATATTTGCAAAGGCGAGAGAGTCCCTTGAGGGTATTTATGGGCCGACTATGGGACTGGCGGCAACTACCTTCGCTTTCTTTGTAGGCATAGCAGTTATTGCTCTTATAGATAAGTTCGTGCCCAGTGGTGAAAACCCCCACGAAATGAGAGATGTCAGGGAGATGAGGATAGTTCCCGATGAAAGCCATGAGCTTATGAGAATGGGATTGTTTTCAGCACTTGCAATAGCTATCCACAACTTTCCTGAGGGTCTGGCCACCTTTATAAGTGCACTTCAGGATCCTTCCCTCGGTATATCCATTGCAGTAGCTATAGCGATCCACAATATCCCTGAAGGAATTGCCGTGTCTGTACCGATATACTTTGCGACTGGGAGCAAAAAGAAAGCCTTCAAGTATTCATTCATGTCAGGTCTGTCCGAGCCCCTTGGAGCAATTGCAGGCTATTTCCTGCTTATGAACTTTTTCGACGATTCAATGTTTGGTTACATTTTTGCTGCCGTAGCAGGTATAATGGTATATATATCACTTGATGAGCTATTGCCAACAGCAGAGAAATATGGGCAGCATCACATAGCCATATGGGGTATGATCGGAGGAATGGCACTAATGGCCTTGAGTCTCATCATTTTATAGCTGTAAACCATTCCCAATTAATGATCCTTTTGATATAATAACTGCAATATTAGCTGATCGGGGTGTATATATGCCGTCAATTGAAACTGAAAGACTCAGGCTTAGAAGATTCAAGCTAAGCGATATCGGAGATTTTTATGAATATTCCAGTAATCCACTTGTCGGCCCGAATGCAGGCTGGGATTATCACAGAAACCGGGAGGAAGCTCTCCTCCTTTTGAAGAATTTTTCAAACAACAACGAGATTTGGGCTATGGAGCACAAGGAGAACTCCAAGGTAATAGGCTCCATCGGAGTACATAAGGACCGAAAACGCGACAACAAGGGAGCGAGAATGCTTGGCTATGTGTTGAACCCTGAATATTGGGGAAGAGGGCTATGTACTGAAGCTACCCTTGCGCTTGTCAAGCATGCATTTGAGGGGATGAAGGTATCCCTGTTGTCTGTTTATCATTATCCCGACAATGAGCGTTCCAGGAGAGTAATAGAGAAATGCGGCTTTACCTATGAGGGCATATTGAGGAACGCGACCGTAACATATGACGGCAAAATATGTGACGACTTATGCTACTCTATGACGAGGGAAGAGTATATTAAAATTTTTGGCAAGAAAGAGAATAAGTGATATCGGGTCCAGGGCAATCTAAAAAGCTGCAGCTGGACCTTTATTATTGGCAGAGAAAAGTAACCAAATTGTAACCTTAAATCAAGTTGCATCTTTGTTATTGGACATCCATAAATGGTATAATAACCGTATATACCGAAGGAGGATAATATGGACAAGATAAATCGGCTAATTACCTACATTAAAAGACTGAACTCCAGGGAGGATGGCAGGAGTCTTTATCTGGAATACAAGGGGGACATTGATACTGTAACTCCTCAGGAAGCCTTTGAGATATTCCATGGACTTCTTCAGGATGGCCTCAAAGAGAATGAAATTTTGGTATTCCTTGATAAGATAATCAATGTATTTTTTGAAAGCCTTTCCAACTACAGGTACCAAAGACCTAAGAATGACAACTTTCTTATGGATCTTATGCTTGAAAACGAGGAAATAAAAAAGAAAATTGAAGGTATAAAGGTCGTCATCAGGGAGCCTGTACCATCAATAAGAAGACAAAAGCTGCTTCCTCTAGTTGAAGAGCTCAAGGAATTCTATCCACACTACACCAAAAAGGAAAATATACTGTTCCCATATCTTGAGAAGAGGATGGAAAAGTTCGAAGGCCTTACAATAATGTGGGCTCTTCACGACGAAGTCAAAAGGGAAATTGAGTATGCAATAGAGCTGATAAAGGATCCGGCGAGTGAAGACCACGCGGTAAACGTGGCAATTGCCGAGATGTTCTTTGGAGTGCTGGGTCTGGTAAGAAAGGAGGAGCTGATCCTTTTCCCTTCTGCAAGTGAGGTCCTTGAGGAGCACGAGTGGTACGATATGCACAAACAGAGCTATGAGTACGAGTTTCCATATATCCAAAAGACCTGGGACCCTGAGCTAATAAAGGAGTCTATGGCTGTGGATGGGTCGACAGGGACCTTCAGGACTGAAACAGGTGAGCTTACCATGGATCAATTGGCATTGGTGTTCAACTCACTTCCTGTTGATATGACATTTGTAGATGAAAATAATAAAGTAAGGTTCTTTACAAGACCAAAGGACAGGATATTCCCAAGGTCGCCAGCAATAATCGGGCGTGATGTAAAGAATTGCCACCCTCCGGACAGCGTCCATATAGTCGAGGAAATAGTGGACTCCTTCAGAAGAGGGGAGAGGGACACTGCGACCTTCTGGATCAATATAAAGGGTAAGAAGGTACTGATCCAGTACTTTGCATTGAGAGACGATTCAGGCAGCTACAAAGGAGTAATCGAGGTAAGCCAGGACATAACAGAAATTTCGCAGCTGCAGGGTGAGAGAAGGCTGCTTCAGTGGGATTAAGAAGAATAGTGACGGAATAGCGGGCAGAAGCATTGGGAGGTGCGTTAGCATTGAAAAGAATCAAATCAGTTGTTTTAATAATGGCTATGTTGATAGTATCATTGATATCATTGGATAAAGCATATGCTGCTGAACCAATCAGGCTGGTGGTAAATGGAAGGGATATTACCCATATGTCAGCACCGATCCTCGACAACAACAGGACTCTTGTTCCCGTTCGGTTTGTCGCAGAGGAGCTGGGAGGCAAGGTAGGCTGGGATAATACAAACAGAGTCGTCTCAATAGAAAAGGATGGGAAGAAAATAGTCCTCATCGTAGGAAGCAGAATGATACAGCTTGACAATGGGGCAAGAGCAATGGTTTCAGATGTTGCTCCGAAGATAATAAATGACAGGACCTATGTTCCATTAAGGGTCATAAGCAATGCTCTGAATATAGGTATCGAGTGGAAAAATGAAACAAGGACAGTATATGTGGATTCCTCAAGAAGCTCAACCATGGAGCCCTTCTTCAACATGAGGATCACAAGTCCTGCATCTGGGATAGTGATTACAGGAACCACCGAGGTATCCTACTCAATAGGAGCACAGGAGCTTTCCAGGGGCAATGAACTGAGATTGATGCTTTTGGACAGGTCAAATGCCAAGGGCTTTGTCGTTGCCAGAAGTACAGGATCTGCAGGCAAGGTCACATATATCCCGAAGGTAGAGGACAATGGAAGCAAGCTTTTAGCTGCAGCACTCTATGATTCAAATGGGCTCCTTATTGCATCAGATGTCATACCTGTGACTGTGCAGGTGATGCCGCAGGTTTCAATAGGCGGGATATACGACGGTATGACTGCCAATGGTGCAGTTCAGTTGACTCCACTGCTTAACTTTGTTCCCCATTCAGTTACCTACACAATGACAAATCTAAGCAATGGCAATGTACTCGAATACAAGGAACTGGACCCATACGGAACCTTTACCTGGGATCCAACCTTCGAGCAGCAGGGAAGCTACAGCGTCAAACTAACCGCATATGACATGTCCATGAAAGGCTATGACAGCAGACCGGTACAGTTGTCTGTTTCCCTTGACAAGAAGCTGTCTCTTTCAGGCGTAACACAGGGAATGACTGTAAATAAGCCGGTGACGCTTATTGCTTCCAGAAACTTCAATGTAAAAGACACAACCTATGTACTAAGGGACAAGGCAACAGGTGCAGAAACAGCACTGGCAACCATACCCTACGGTGGATATACCTGGTTTCCCGGACCTCAGTACTCAGGAGATAAGGAGTTAATGGTAAGAGTGACTGACACACTTGGCCAAAGCTGGACAAGCAGCCCAATAAGTGTAAGGGTCGATGGAAGTCCAAGGATGCAATTTCTTGGCATCGGACCAAACGAAGTAATAACCGGATCAGCCAAATTGAATTACAGAGGCAATGTAGATGTAATAAATGTAAAATATACGCTGACGAATATAAAGACTGGGGAAAAACGAACAATCTTGCCGTCTGCAGGATTTACAGAGGCTCCCTATGCTCCGCTTCCAACTGATACAGGTGACTGGAGAGTGCAGGTCGAGGGGAGCTACAACGGAAGCGCCTTGAGGAGCGAATCAGTTCAATTCAAGGTATATACCGGCAAGATCCACGGTCCGTACAGCATAATCGAAAAGGATAAATTCTTAGGTTTTGCATCCGGTATGGCTGTGGAGGCGATGAAAAAGACCGGAATGTCAGCAGCTATACAGACAGCGCAGGCTATACTTGAAACAGGCTGGGGACAAAGCGTACCAAGCGATAAATACACCGGCAAAAAGTCAAATAACCTTTTCGGCATTAAGCAAAAGGGGAATGAGGATTATGTAATATCCAACACCTGGGAGGTATACAACGGAGTGACCTACAGGATCGATGCCAAGTTCAGAGCCTACAAAGATCCCAAGGAAAGCTGGAATGACCATAAGGCATTGCTTCTTAATGCTGAAAGATACCAGATATTCAGGGATGTAATGCACGATTATATCTCAGGTGCTTGGGCTATAAGAAGAGCAGGCTATGCAACGGATCCCCAATATCCATTGAAGCTCATAAGACTTGTAAATCAATATAACCTCCAGGAGCTGGACAGGATAATTTTTTAGAGAGGAATAACCATGAGAATAGGCTATGCATGCCTTACGAGGGGAATACCCTATACAGAAATAAAGGGAACAGTTCAAAAAAATGCCACTGAAGCAAGGTTGAGGGATATAATCGCCCACAACCTTGCTTCACTTGACAGGATTCTTGATTACAACAGAGACAACAGTATAAATATGTTTCGAATAAGCTCGGATATCATACCATTTGGCTCAAGTCCGGTCAACACACTCCAATGGGACAAGGAGTTTGAGGCGGAGCTGGCTGCACTGGGGAAAAAGCTTAAAGAATACGACTTCAGAGTTTCAATGCATCCCGGTCAATACACTGTCCTTAATTCACCAAGGACAGAGGTCGTTGAAAGGGCTGTCCTTGACCTCGAATACCACGTAAGATTTTTAGAGGCTTTGGGAACAGATGTCTCTAATAAGATAATTATCCATGTGGGGGGAGCTTATGGAGACAAGCTGTCCGCCATGGATGCATTTGTTGAAAACTGGGACAGACTTAAGGACTCAATAAAGTCCAGACTCGTCATTGAAAATGACGACAGGACTTACACCATTGAAGATGTGCTCCAGCTGGGAATAAGAAGAAATATCCCTGTGGTATTTGACAATCTTCACCATAGGGTTAACGGAAATACAGGATCCGATATGACATGGATCAAAGAGGCTGGTAAGACCTGGAAGCAAAATGACGGCGTACAAAAGATCCACTATTCACAGCAGGACGATAGCAAAAGCCCAGGTGCACACTCAGGAACAATAGATATCGATAAATTCCTGAAATATGTTGAAGAAACCTCAGAGACAGACTTCGACATAATGCTTGAGGTCAAGGACAAGAACCTCTCGGCAGTTAAGGCAATAAATGCTCTGGATACAAAGAATATCATCCAGCTCGAGAAAGAGTGGAGCAGATATAAGTATAATGTGCTGGAAAACTCCCCAAGGATATACCAGGAAATAAGAGAGCTCCTTAAGGATAAATCCTCATATCCTGTAATCGAATTCTACAAGCTTTTGGACCAGGCACTTAACACTACCCCTACACCGGGAACCTCAGTTAACGCCCTGGAGCATGTCTGGGGATATTTCAAGGACATCGCAGACGATAAGGAAAGAGCATGGTACTCTAAAACCATCAACTCAGCCTCTGCAGACTCTTTATCTCTTGGTGCTGTCAAGCGCAGGCTATGGACTATGGTTGAAAAATACGATGAAAAGTACCTTAAGAATTCCTATTATTTTCACTTATAAATGACGCAACTATCCTAAACGTAAGGAGAGAATGTTAAATGATAGAGTTTGTATGTATCAACTGTGGAGAAAGATATCCTGAAAACACAAAGGAATACAGGTGTAAATGTGGAGGTCTGTTTGACCTGGCACCTGTGAAGGCTGTCTTTGATTTTCACAAAAAACTCAGTATAAAAGACATGTCGCTATGGAGATATGAGGAGGCTTTGCCCTATATAGGTGAAGCCGCATCGGAGATAACCATGGGGGAAGGTCTTACTCCACTGGTCAAAGTACAGGATGGTTTATTGGGTAAGGCTGAGTATTTCATGCCTACCCTGTCCTTTAAGGACAGAGGGGCTGTTATGCTGGTGCTTCATGCCAGGAAGATGGGATTCAAAAGTCTTGCCATAGACAGCAGTGGAAATGCTGCCACAGCAGTTGCGGCATACAGCGCCCGCGCAGGCATCAAATGCAGTGTCTTTGTCCCTGAAAGCACCTCAGAAAAAAAGCTTGCACAGATAAAGGCGCATGGGGCTGAAATAAACCTTATAAATGGGCCAAGGGAGGCTTCCGGCGCTGCAGCAAGGGAATATGTCGAGAAGAACGATTCATTCTATGCCAGCCACATATACAATCCATTGTTCTATCAGGGAACAAAGACATACTTTTACGAGATCTTCGAACAGCTGGGAGGTAGATTTCCCGATGGCTTCATAATCCCTGTGGGCAACGGAACACTGATACTTGGAGCTGAAAAGGCGTTTGAGGAGCTGCAGGATGCAGGAGTGATAGATAAGTGGCCCAGGATAATAGGAGTACAGGCATCAGGGTGTGCACCCATCTATAAGGCATTCAAGGAGGGTCTTGATGTAGTGCCTCAAATTGAGTCATCAGGAACTGAAGCAGAAGGGATAGCCATAGCCGCTCCGGCAAGGGGAGAACAGATTCTAAAGGTAATAAGAAAATCCGGCGGGGATATGGTTGCTATCGATGACGATGAGACTCTTAAGTCACGAGCTATGCTGGCTGCTAAAGGAATTTATGTGGAAATAACATCAGCAGTAAATTATGCAGCATATTTAAGAATAATGGCGGAAAATGAAGAAAAACTATGGGTAATGCCCTTCTGCGGAGCAGGGATAAAAAGTAGTTGACATATATTTTTAATGGTTGTATAATAAAATCAATCCAAAGAAATTAGCACTCACTATAAGAGAGTGCTAACAAAAACCAATAGAAAGGAGTTGTTGATCATGGCAAGCTTGATACCTTTTAACAAAAAAGGAAACAGGTTGATGGGTCCGGGCTTCGGTGATTTCTATGGTATGCTGGATGATTTTTTCAGCGACGATTTTATGCCGAGAAGAAGCCTGGTCAGGGACACCTTCAAGGTGGACGTAGTTGATAAGGAGAAGGAGTATGTAATCGAGGCAGAGCTTCCAGGTGTTAAGAAGGAGGAAATATCCCTCGATATCCACGACGGTCAGCTCAGGATCTCCATTGAGAGAGAAGAGAAGGTCGACGAGGAGAAGAAAAATTACATCCACAAGGAAAGAAGATACTGCTCGATGAGCAGATCTGTATATCTTGGGGATGCATCAGCGGATTCAATCAAAGCAAAGCTCGATAACGGCGTTCTTACAATTACTATACCGAAAACAGAAAAACCTGAAATAAAAAGCAAAATCGAAATCGAGTAACAAAAAAGCGGGGAATACAAAACCCCCGCTTTTTTAATCTGATTTACATTTTATAATCCGTAGGGGCAGACGACCCTGTCTGCCCGATCTTTTAATCCCAAGTTTTGTAGGGGCAGACGACCCTGTCTGCCCGATACTGTCATTCCTTGAATCGATTCATTTCAGTCATTCTGAGCAACAGCGAAGAATCTTTTTCTTACCTCTTGGCTCTTTACTCTTAACTATCTTTTGATCCTGTCATCCCGACCAACGTGGAGGGATCTCCTCTTATGCTACCTACTACCTACTATCTACTATCCACTTTCAACTATAATCTTTCCCTATAAAAACCAATTTCTGATTAAAAACTCTTATTTCAAGGTATATGTATAAAAACTAACTCCAAAGGAGGAAATACAATGAATGTAATAATCTATTCAACACCTACCTGACCATGGTGCACAAAGGTAAAGGATTACCTAAACCAGAAGAACATCAGCTTCACTGACTACGATGTATCCAAGGACTACAACAAGGCAGTGGAAATGGTCCAAAAATCAGGTCAAAGAGGAGTACCGGTAGTAGACATTAATGGTCAGATCATAGTAGGATTCGACAAGGCAAGCATAGATCAAATACTTGGATTATAGTGGAAAATGGCTCCCCGCAAGGGGAGCCATAGTTTTGGACAAATTTACAATAATATATAGCTACCTATTTTAATCCATGGTATAATGGTAGGGTATGGAGGTGAGATAATTGGCAAGACCAATGAAAGCAAGAAAGGTATGCTGTTTACCGGAAACAAATCTATTCGGCCCCCTCAACAGAAGACATGCAACAGGGGATGAAATAGTCATGTCCGTTGAAGAGTATGAAACAATAAGACTCATAGATCAGGAAGGCTTGATGCAGGAAGAATGTGCAGACAGAATGGATGTCGCTCGTACGACAGTACAGAGGATATACATTTCAGCTCGGAAAAAACTGGCAGATGCGATTGTAGAAGGAGTAACTCTTAAAATCGAGGGTGGCTCATATAAGCTATGCTCCGATGATGAGCAAGACCACTTCTTCTGTAAGAATTGCAGGATGCACCCCAGCAGACAAAGAAGAAGGCATCAGGGAATGTACAGAAGTCAGGAATAATAATAGAAAGAAGGCTTGTTAATGAGTGAAAACTGTAACAGCAGCTGCAGCACCTGCAGTGTTGAGTGCAACGACAGAACAGCTGCTCACAATGAATTCGCTGCAAAGATGAACGAGGTAAGCAACGTTAAAAAGGTGATCGGAGTGGTCAGCGGCAAGGGTGGAGTAGGAAAATCTCTTGTAACCTCAATGCTGGCCATAAACATGAACAAGAGAGGCTTTAAGACTGCCATAATGGATGCTGACATAACAGGACCCTCGATTCCAAAATCCTTTGGCATCGACGGCAAGGCAGTATCGAATGGCAAGAGCTTGATTCCAAGGATAAGTGACAATGGAATCAAGATAATGTCAGTGAACCTGATACTTGAAAATGAATCAGATCCTGTAATCTGGAGAGGCCCCATAGTGGCAGGCGTGGTAAAGCAATTCTGGACTGATGTGGAGTGGGGAGATATAGACTACATGTTCGTTGATATGCCCCCTGGAACAGGAGACGTTCCACTGACTGTATTCCAGTCACTTCCTGTTGATGGGATCATCATCGTGACATCACCACAGGAGCTTGTATCCATGATAGTAGCAAAAGCAGCTAAAATGGCTAGGATGATGAATGTTCCAATAATAGGTCTGGTGGAGAATATGTCCTACTTTGAATGCCCGGATTGCGGCAAGAAAGTAAATATATTTGGTGAAAGCAGAGTCGAGGAGGTAGCTGCAGAGCAGTGGATCCTTAATTATGCCAGAGTACCTATAAATCCGAATATAGCGGCAGCAGTCGACAACGGAGCAATAGAGCATATAGACGTCAGCGTCCTCGATGATCTTGCAGCTGCCTTATAATAACCAATAAGAGAGACTGGTCAGCCGGTCTCTTTTTAACAATGACAGGAGGAACTGATGAACACAAAGAAATTAGCGTTTTCTGCAATGTTTGTAGCCCTTGGGATTTTGCTCCCTATGATATTCCACAGCTTCAATATGGGTGGTCAGATATTCCTGCCCATGCATATACCGGTACTTATGGCAGGTCTATTATTAGGGCCGTTATCAGGCTTGCTCGTTGGCGTACTTACACCCATCCTAAGCAGCCTTTTGACAGGAATGCCCCCGATGTTCCCAATGCTGCCGATCATGATTTTCGAGCTTGGAGTATACGGACTTTCCTCAGGATATATCGGTAAGGTGCTGAATGGCAGAGTCTATATCCCTCTACTGGCAGGGATGGTCGACGGAAGGATAGCGGCAGGTATAGTCGTATTCATACTGTCAAGGGGCTTTGGAGCTCAGATGTCGCCGATACCATTCCTTAAGGGAGCAATAATCACTGGTTTTCCAGGCATACTTATACAGCTTGCCGTAATACCACCACTTGTAAAGCTTTTAAGAAGGCATATAAGTCTATAGACATCTTATCACAAGGATTTCACAGAACCCTCACTTGACTACTGGTGAGGGTTGAACTATACTTCACTTAATTGATACGTCTGTAAAATAAGGAGAATCAAATGAAAAAATTGAACAAACCAAGAAAACCATTATTGTATTATTATGTAATAGCAATGTTGATAGTCATCCTTTTGAATTCCTATGTGTTTCCAAGGATGATGAAGTCGCAGATCGAACCGATCGACTACGGGACATTCCTTCAGAAGCTTGAAAACGGCGAGATAGACGTTGTAGAGATCAAGGACAACCAGATATATCTCCAGGGCAAGGGAGATGATCCAGAGCTGTTTACGACGGGCACAATGGACGACCCTCAGCTTGTGGATAGGCTGTATTCAGCCGGAGTAACCTTCTCGAGAGTTGTCACTGACACAACTCCCACATTGGGAAGCCAAATATTCTCATGGCTTATCACCATAGCCATATTCGTAGGGATAGGCCAGCTTTTCTCAAGATACATGCAAAAGAAAATGATGGGCGGCAACGACGTACTATCATTTGGAAAGAGCAATGCAAAGATCTATGTGGAGTCAAAGACAGGGAAGACCTTTGATGATGTAGCAGGACAGGAGGAGGCAAAAGAAGCTCTCGAGGAAATAGTTGACTTCCTGCACAATCCCTCTAAATACAAGGACATCGGGGCAAATCTTCCTAAGGGAGCCTTGCTAGTGGGACCTCCGGGAACAGGTAAGACTCTTCTTGCAAGAGCAGTAGCCGGAGAAGCAAAGGTGCCATTTTTCTCGATCTCCGGATCGGAGTTCGTGCAGATGTTTGTTGGTATGGGAGCTGCTAAGGTAAGGGATCTTTTCAAACAGGCACAGGAGAAGGCCCCGTGTATAGTGTTTATCGACGAGATCGACACCATAGGAAAGAAAAGAGACTCCTCAGGCTTTAACAGTAACGATGAAAGAGAGCAGACTCTGAATCAGCTTTTAACTGAGATGGATGGCTTTGACGGCAAGGAGGGGGTTGTAATACTCGCTGCCACAAACAGACCTGAATCCCTCGACAAGGCACTGCTAAGACCAGGGCGATTCGACAGGAGAATACCGGTCGAGCTTCCGGATCTTCAGGGCAGGGAAGCGATACTTAAGGTCCATGCAAGAAATGTAAAGGTAGAGCCTGACCTTGACTATAATGCAATAGCAAGGGCAACTGCCGGTGCCAACGGAGCTGAGCTTGCAAATATGATCAACGAGGCTGCAATAAGGGCAGTCAAGATGGGTAGAGAAACCATCAACCAGTCGGACCTTGAGGAGTCAGTAGAGGTCGTATTGGCAGGCTACCAAAGAAAGCAGGCAGTGATTTCCACCAAGGAAAAGAGGATCATTGCATACCATGAGATAGGGCATGCACTTGTAGCAGCTAAGCAGACGGACTCAGATCCGGTGCATAAGATAACCATAATCCCAAGGACCTCGGGAGCGCTGGGCTATACAATGCAGGTAGCTGAACAGGAAAGTGTCCTTATGAGCAAAGAGGAGCTGTTCAACAAGATAGTAACAATCACTGGGGGAAGGGCAGCAGAGGAAATAGTGTTCGGCTCCATTACCTCAGGTGCTTCAAACGACATAGAGCAGGCAACTAAGATAGCCCGTGCAATGGTAACCCGCTTTGGAATGAGCGACACCTTCGGAATGATGGCACTTGAAACGCAGACCAACCAATACCTGGGAGGAGATACATCACTCACCTGCTCAAGCGAGACCTCATCAAAGGTTGACGCAGAGGTTCTGGCGATAATAAAAAATGCCCATCAAAGGGCAAGGGATATTCTGACTGAAAACATTGACAAGCTTCGAGAACTTTCAAATTATTTGCTTGAGATGGAAACCATCACAGGAGCGCAGTTTATGGAAATACTCAACAAAGGCAATTGACGATTGACAATGGCTATAAATGTCATCCCGACCTCATTCACCTTGTCATCCCGACTAACGTGGAGGGATCTCATAGTAGGTAGTATTTAGCGTAGGGGCGAGCATTGCTCACCTTTCTGTTTTTCTTAATTCTTGGCTCTTAGTCCTTAGCTATCTTCTGGCCATAACATCCCATGTTTTGTAGGGGCAGACGACCCTGTCTGCCCGTTTCTGTTACTGTCATCCTGAGTGTCAGCGAAGGATCTTGTCTTTCAGCTATTCACTATTCACTGTAATCTAATCACTCAAAAATTTTGCCCGCAAAATTTTTGCCGTCTCCTCCGGGTCCAGATTCTCAACCTCAAAAACATAATTTTTCGGATTATGCTCATACATGGGATCATAGTAATCCCTCATCAATTCCTCAACAACCACGGGATAATTACCACTTTTTACATCAGAAATATACTTATCTATTGTTTCATTCCCGACTCTTTTCCTCAAATGATTCAATGCTTCAATAAGCTCATCGTCAGTATCATAGACATAATCAGCCATAATGTTTTTTATTCTCTGCTCCATTGGAGCAGTAACCCTTACATGCTTCCCATTTCTTATCTTTTCAAAAATGTATTCAGGAATGACCGATCTTCCGATCCTTTTGCTTTCACCTTCAGCAAAAACAAGATTTCCCTTTCTGCCTGCAAGCTCCTCAAAAACCAGCGACTCGAACATTTTTTGACTGTTAGGCTCACCTAGTCCGACTGCACCAAGTGTAGACCCTCTGTGGTTTGCACAAGCCTCAAGATCAAGCACATCAGCTCCCTGAGCTCTCAAAGCATCCAGAACCTGAGTCTTGCCAGTACCGGTATTTCCATATAGTACAACCAGCTCAACAGGAGTAGCTATTTTAGGTAAATTTTCATTGATATATGCCCTGTATGCCTTATATCCTCCGTCAAGCTTTAATGCACCTATCTTCAAACTCCTTAAAAGACTTACTATACTCGTACTCCTGAATCCGCCTCTGGCGCAAAAGAACACCATGTGGGGGTAATCCTTGCTTATTTGAAGAAGCTCCTGAAACATCTGCGGCAGCCTCTTGGAAACTGCCTCGATCCCAAGCATCTTTGCCTTATCTACACTTTCCTGAGCATAGGCAGTACCGACCTCAGCCCTTTCCTCATTTGTAAAAATGGGAATATTTATGGCTCCGGGAATAGTCTCCTCCTTGAATTCCAGGGGAGTTCTTACGTCTATTAAAATGTAATCTCCTGAGGACAGCTTATCTCTAAGATCCTCGTATTTTATATCTGTAAACATGATCGACCTCTTGATGTTAGATTTTCTACTTTTCTATTATATACTAAAATCCTTCACAGTAAAGCAATTGCAAAAATCTATATAAAAATCCTTCGATCTAATGTAAAATAATAGGATAAGAATACAAGGAGTGAAGAGATGGATAAGCTTGGAATTGCTAAGAAATACTTATATGACAATGATTTGAAGCTGGTAGTTATGAAGGATGGAATACCCCTTGCAATCTCTACAGACAGAGGCATAAAGCCTGTTTATGATGTATACACCAAGGAGCTTCATCATCTTGAGGGAGCATACATTGCAGACAGAGTGACAGGCAAGGCTGCAGCTATGCTTCTATCAGAGGCAGGAATTAAGGGGATATATACAGATCTTATCAGCGATGCAGCAATAGAGATACTTGAGCAGTACCCTATACTTGTTGAATATAAGAAAAGAGTACCATATATACTGAACCGCGAGGGCAACGATATGTGCCCAATTGAGAAGATATCTAGAAGAGTTGACGATGTTGAAGGACTTATTAAAGGAATAGAGGAGTTCTTCGTTCAGGTAGGAACGACAAGAAGGGGAGCAAGATGAGCTCAGAGAAAAGAAAAGCGATCCTACAGATAATCATTGCAGCCATACTCTTAAGCACTGGTGGAATAATTCTTAAGTTCATAGACATGCCCTCCATGGCAATAGCTGGATCAAGGGCTGTATTTTCTGCTGCTGTGGTCTGGCTCTATTTAAGAAGGCCCAGGTTCACATTTTCAAAGGCTCAGATATCTGGAGCGATCTGCTATTCCTCCATGGTTATTCTTTTTATTGTAGCAAATAAGCTTACAACTGCAGCCAATGCAATAATTCTACAATTCACTGCGCCTATTTGGGTAGCTTTACTCGGTGCGTTTATCCTTAAGGAAAGACCAAGATGGTATGACATAATAGCAATAATCTTCACTGGAGTAGGTATGCTCCTTTTCTTTCTTGATGATATGGGAGGAGGAAGTGTTGCAGGAAATATAGTATCTGTTATCAGCGGGATAGCTTTAGCGGGTGTGACAATTTCTCTGAGATTTCAAAAGGATGGATCCCCCGTTGAAACAACTCTTTTAGGGCATTTGATAACCATAGCCATAGGTATACCTTTTCTATTTGGAGCAAGCTTCAACTTGCAAAATATAATTGGAATATTCCTTCTTGGCACGTTTCAGCTGGGGTTAGCTTATATTTTTTATTCACTGGCGATCAGGCATCTTACAGCAATGGAGACCATACTTATTATGGTGTTGGAGCCAATCTTAAATCCAATCTGGGTATTCCTCTATAACGGCGAAAGACCAGGATTTATGTCGCTTATTGGGGGTATAATAGTAGTGGGAACGATCGTGTGGAGAGGTGTCATTTCAAGCCGTAATTACCAAATCGAAGAAAATAAATCTGTAAAGCATCAAATTTAAACCTGTGACAAAACTAAAATAAAATGATAAATATCGTATTAAAGGTAGTCGATTCAATAAAGCCTGACAGATTGGGACCCCTCATCCTGAAGTCCGCCTATGTGGTCGAAGCCTCAGCAGGTGCGTTTCGTGGCAGGGTAAAGGAAGGGGACAGGGTACACATTGTACCAAATGAGTAGCGGCCTGTGGCTGTAAGCTAAGAGACAAGAGCTAAGAGCTAAGAAAAAACCAGATCCTTTGTAGTACTCGGAATGAAGCTGTCATCCTGAGTGCAACAAAGGATCTTGCATTTTGGGCGACCAATAGTCGCCACTATGTAAAACGAAGAGTTATCCTACGAAGATTGGAGGTTGGTCGTTTTGAGGACATTTCCTGGCCAAGCGGCCGAGAGCGGTCCGAGAAAACGATCCAACCTCCAATTAATAACTAAGATACAATAATTATTAACTACCCTGAGATCCCTCCACGTTGGTCGGGATGACAACAAATTGTGAACTGTGAATTGTGAATTTTAGATTTTTCTACTTAAACAATCCCTTCGTTATACCGCCCAAAAGTCCTCTTGCGATCTTTCTTCCAATGTCGCCGGTAACAGTATTTAGTGTAGTCTTGGCAACCTTGTTCAACGGGTTGTTTGCCTTTGCCTTTGCTTTTTCTCTTTCTTCAGATAGAAGTCTTCTCTCTTCCTCCTTGCGAGCCTTTTCAGCAGCTTTTTCCTCTGCAAGTCTTTGCTTTTCAAGCTCCTTTTGCTCCTTCTCAAGCTGCTTTTTCTCCTCGGCTTCCTTTTCCTCAGCCATCCTTTCCTCAACCTTGCGCTGAAGGAGCTCATAGGCTGATTCCCTGTCAATTGTCTCTGAGTACTTGGTTCCCATAGGTGAGGAGAATATCAGGCTGTTTCTTTTCTCAGGAGTGATAGTTCCCATAAGGCTCTTTGGAGGTGCAATAAGTGCTCTTTCAACAATGGAAGGTCTGCCCTCCATATCCAGGAAGGAGACAAGTGCCTCTCCTGTTTTAAGCTCTGTGATCACGTCCTCGACCTTGAACGCAGGATTTTGCCTGAAGGTCTCTGCTGCTGATTTTACTGCTCTTTCATCTCTTGGAGTATAGGCTCTCAGAGCATGCTGTACTCTGTTTCCAAGCTGACCAAGAATCTTATCGGGAATATCTATCGGGTTCTGGGTTATAAAGAACACTCCAACTCCCTTGGAACGGATAAGCCTTACCACCTGTTCGATTTTTTCCATCAAGATCCTTGGGGCATTATCAAACAACAAATGCGCCTCATCGAAGAAGAAAACTATCTTAGGCTGTGGCAGATCCCCAACCTCAGGAAGCTCTTCAAACAGCTCAGAAAGCATCCACAGGAGGAAGGTGGAGTATAGAGTAGGGGAGTGGAACAACTGCTCGGCTGCAAGGATATTTATCATACCCTTTCCTGTGTGGTCAGTCATCATGAAGTCCCTTATATCAAGAGCGGGCTCCCCAAAGAAGATATTTCCTCCCTGGTCCTCAAGCCTCAGTAGCGATCTTTGTATGGCTCCAATTGACTGAGCAGAAACATTTCCATATTCCAGAGTTATATTCTTTGCATTCTCACCTACATACTGAAGCATAGACCTTAGATCCTTGAGGTCTATGAGAAGCAGCCCCATGTCGTCAGCAAGCCTGAAAACAATGGAAAGTACTCCTTCCTGAGTGTCGTTCAATCCAAGAAGTCTCGAAAGAAGAAGCGGTCCCATTTCGCTTATGGTGGTTCTGACAGGATGGCCTAGCTCACCGAATACGTCCCATAGTCTTACAGGGTAGGACTGATAGATGAAGTTTTCGATGCCAATATACTCGATCCTTTCCTTCAGCTTAGGATTTTCAGCACCCGGTTCTGCAAGGCTTGCCAAATCTCCCTTAACGTCAGCAAGGAATACCGGGACCCCTATAGAGCTGAAGTGCTCTGCCATTACCTTTAGTGTAATAGTTTTTCCTGTTCCGGTAGCTCCTGCAATCAGGCCGTGTCTGTTGCTCATTCTGGATAGAAGCTCGACGTTGTTTTCACCTTTTCCAATCAAAAAGCTGTAGCCATCAGTCATACGAACCCTCCTTAAACCCTTTTCTTTATTGTATTACAGCAATTGACATATATCAAATAAAAAGAAGCTACCTGAGGTAGCCTCTCGTTAGTGTTTGACGACTTTAGGCAGCGCTTTTGCTCTAAGTATCCAGTTCTCAACCTGCTTTTGAGCTGGTAATCCTCTAACAAGATTTTTTTCTGCATTTACTTCCTTCATCTTCTTAAGAAGAGTATCTGCTTTTCTGGTTGCAAGCTCTGGGACCGAATCTACTCCTGCTGCTTCGAGAACTTCAGCATACTGTGGTCCGATACCCTTGACTCTGTAGAGATCGCAATGGTTGACCCACGTAAGTATGAGCTTTTCACTTATGCCGGTTTCCTTAGCCAGCTTGGCCCTGCCTTTTTTATCAGCTGCAGCTTCCAGTAGCTGCTCCGTTTTCGCTATTCCCGCTTCGATCAGCTTTGCTGCATAAGCCGCTCCGATGCCTTGGATTGCCTCAATTTTTGCCATAATATACCCCCTTCGCCTATTTGTTACTGAATTTATACCACAAATTTGCAATTTCTAACATTTAACCAAAATTATTGTCATTTCAGCTTAACATTTGCTATAATTTCTTTGGAGGGATAGATATGACAAAATTCATGAAGGAATTCCTGGTTCCTTATTTTGATACTGATCCAAAGGGCACATTAAGACCTGAAATTGTGCTGTCATATATGGCGGAAACATCATCCTGGCATAGCGACAGTCTGGGTGTAGGGCACAAGCTGCTTAACGCAAAGGGCTATGGGTGGATGCTAAACAGATGGGAGGCAGAATTTTTTATGCTTCCCCAGGCAAAGGAAAGAGTAGTTATAAGGACCTGGACGTCAAGCTTTGACAGGTTTTATGCCGCAAGAGAGTTTACGATGGAGGATGAAAACAGTAGTCTCCTGGCAAAAGCAAGTACCCGGTGGATCTTCCTTGATATGAAAAAGAAGAGACCAATAAGGATCCCTGGGGAGATACAGGAGAAATACAGCTTTCTTAATGAGCATTGTTTTGAAGGTTATACGGAGCTTAAGCCTTTGTATGTTTCGGAAGGAAGTGCTATAACAACGAGAAAAAGCGATATAGACAACAATAATCACGTAAACAATATCAGGTACATCGAATGGATGCTGGAGCAGATCCCTGAGGATGTGTTGGGAAGTCGAAGTCTTAAGAAACTGGCAGTCAATTATAAGAAGGAGGTACTCCTTGGAGATACTGTAAGGAGCAGTATTGCAGCAGACCCTGAGAATGAAGGTCGATTCCTTCATCTGATATCAGTGGACGGAGAGAACAATGCTCTGGGAATGACCGAGTGGAAGTAAAAAAAGGGCCATTAAAGGTCCTTTTTCTGGATTTTTCCGTTTTCGTCGAGCATCATTTCAGTTATTTTGTCCAGCACAGGCACATTATCAACCTTGATGCACTCAAGAGTGTGTATCTTCTTGCCGATACCCTTACCGGCCTTATAGTTGGCCTTCATGACCTTCATCAAAGATACCGGGTGCTCAGGCTCCTTAAGCGATATAAATGCAGTGTTTTCAACAGCTATGGCATCTCCTATAAGCTTCTCAAAGTCAATCCCGTCAATTCCCGGGATAAGGAAGAATTCAGTTTCGGTCTGAAGATCTTCAAATCCTTTGACCTGAACGCTAGGGAAGGCTGCCTTGGCGACTGCCATAAGGGATGCCATCAGGGGTCTGATACCTGCCGAACGGTGACCTGATACCACTATGGATTCCTTTTTCATTATGGCGTCCTCGATATATTGTCCCTGTTCCTCTGTCATAAAGCCTTGGGATACAAATTTTGCAATCATTGGATTCATAATATCACTCCTCTTATTTGATTATGGATATATTGTATCATCACGAATTGAAATATTAAAGTACTAAAGGTACTTTACAAGAAATATCGCTGAGGATTTTACAGAGGACTGGAGGGAGTATGATGGACAATCAAAGTGTAAAAATGAAGAAGAAAAAGAAGATCGCACTTATAGCTCACGACAACATGAAAAAGGAGCTTATACAATGGGTGGAGGAGCGTAAGAATATTCTGGAGAAGCACCAGCTTATGGGCACAGGGACTACAGCAAGGCTGTTAGAGGATAAGACTGGTCTTGAGGTTAAGGGCTACAAATCAGGACCTATGGGCGGTGATCAACAAATTGGTGCCAGAATAGCAGAGGGCGAGATCGACTTTATGATATTCTTCTGGGATCCCCTGGAAGCACAGCCTCACGATCCTGACGTAAAGGCTCTTTTAAGAATAGCGGTGCTTTACGATATCCCTGTGGCAAACAACAGGGCCACTGCCGATTTTCTTCTTTCTTCACCGCTTATGGATGAGGAATATGAAAGAAGAGTATATGATTTTGAGGGTGCATTGAAGAACAGAGTGAAGCTCTTTGACAAATAACAAATTAATTAAATAATTAGTTAATTTGCAAAAAATCCCTTGCAAAATGGGCATTTTAGTGTTATTATTGACTTGAGCTTTAATTCAGTAGTGATAACACAGTAACAATATTTTGGTTGGCCTTATCGGATCATAACTCAAATTTATTGTTTTACGGTTACATGAATTAAAGAAATAAATTTTGGAGGTTATGAAATGAAGGGTACAGTAAAATGGTTCAACGCAGAAAAAGGATTCGGATTTATTACTACTGAAGAAGGAAACGACGTTTTCGCACACTACTCACAAATCCGTAAAGAAGGCTTTAAGACTCTTGAAGAAGGACAAGCTGTTGAGTTCAACGTAGTTGAAGGACAAAAAGGCTTGCAAGCTGAAGAAATAACAATACTTTAATTTAAAGCCTCTAAACCTCCCGCAACAGGGAGGTTTTCTATTGTGTGGAGAAAACTACAAATAAAGGAGAAATCGAATGAGTGAGCATTTAGCAGTAGCAGTAGTTAACGGCAAGGAGATAACGCGAGGAGACATAATGAAGTTTCTGAACGATATGGGTCCTCAAATGGCAATGCAGTTTCAGTCCCCTGAGGGGATCAATAGAGTGATAGGTGAGATGGTAAATCAGGAGCTTCTCTACCTGGATGCTGTTGAAAACAGCTTTGAGAAGGAAGAGGAGTTCGATCAGGTTCTTCAGGCTACAAAGGTAAGTCTGTTGAAGGGGTATGCCTTCAATAAACTTATTTCTGGAGTAACTGTTGATGAGGAGGAGCTTAAAATGTATTTTAATGACAACAAGCATCTGTTCAATCAGCCTGAAATGGTCAAGGCCAGTCATATCCTTGTTGCTGACGAAAATAGAGCTATGGAGATTGTAGATGAGCTTGAGGGCGGAATGGACTTTGAAGATGCTGCAAGGAGCTACTCAAGCTGCCCCTCAAGTGAGGTTGGAGGAGCGTTGGGCGAGTTCGGAAGGGGACAGATGGTGCCTGAATTCGAGGAAGCTGCCTTCAATATGGAGCTTGGTGAGATATCAGCACCTGTCAAGACTCAATTTGGATACCACATTATTAGACTTGAAGAAAGAAAAGAGGCAAAGGATGCTTCCTTCGATGATTCAAGGGAAGAGGTTGAAAAACAGGTCATCCTAAGAAAACAGGAAGCCAAATATATGGAAAAGATAAACAGCCTTAAGGATGTTTACAAAGTGGAGATTAAGTAAAGATAATTGACAATGGACAATTGATAGTTCACAGTTAACAGTTTCTTGTCATCCCGACTGTAATGGAGGGATCTCAACGAGTTGAAAAGCAATGCGTTAAGCGATAGTAGGGGCGACCATTGGTCGCCCTTTTCGAATTTCACTATTCACTGCTGACTATTCACTTTCAATTGTCATCTATATGCCCTGAAGTACTGCTCCGGATATCTATATTTTATGCCCTTCCTGTGCAGGTTGTTCAGGACCCAATTTGGATTTCTAAGGATCTCGCGACCTAATGCGACAAGGTCAGCCTTTTCACTGCCAAGAATAAATTCCACCATTTGCAGGTCGTCGATCAATCCTACCGCTATTGTAGGAACATTGCATTCCTTTTTTATCCTCTCAGCAAACCTTACCTGATATCCTGGGTAAAGCTCCATTTCTGCAGGAACCAGTCCTCCTGAACTGACATGGATCATATCCAGTCTGTCCTTTACAAGATCCGTTATCTCACAAATCATATCTGCATCAATTCCGCCCTCTGTATAGTCGGAAGCAGATACTCTCAGAATAAGTGGCTTTGTCTCAGGCCAGACCTCTTTAACCGCATCGATCACCTCAGACAGCAGTCTGACTCTGTTATGCAAGTTGCCTCCATATTGGTCGGTCCTTTTATTTGTCAGGGGAGAGAGGAATTCATGAATAAGATATCCATGTGCACCGTGGATCTCAAGCAGGTCATATCCTGCATTAAGAGCTCTTTCAGCGGCCTTTTTGAAGCTTTGTACTATTTCTTTTATGTCGTTAAGAGTCATCTCTCTTGGCACTGCATACTGGTCATCGTAGGGCAGAGAGGAAGGACCAATTATATCCTCATCACTGACAGCGCATTTTCTGCCCGCATGCGCAAGCTGTATTCCAGATGCTGCCCCATAGCCCTTTACCATATCGACAAGTTCCTTAAGACCATCGATATGTTCATCTGACCAAATACCAAGATCCTTGTCCGATATCCTGCCTCTGGATTCTACCGCAGTTGCTTCCTGTATCACAAGGCCGGTTCCTCCAAACGCCCTTGCTCCGTAGTGCAGCCTGTGAAAATCCTTCACAATTCCCGAATCGTCAGATGAATACATGCACATAGGAGGCATGACAATCCTATTTCTCAATTCCACATCTTTTATTTTGAAAACCTCAAGCGCCTTCATTTAATCACCTCGTTGGTATTTATACCTAAAAAATAATGTGACAAACATCAATATGAGGGACCTATAGTCTATTGAATAAAGAAGGTAAAATGTGGTATTAATAGTGTATGAGAATCATTACATAACATCAACGGAGGTGATCTTTTGTTTTCCGGTCTAATGGCAAAATATTTCACTAAGCAGAAAATGATGAGGACAGTTATCGTATCACTCATCCCGATCATGGCTGCGGCTACATATTTCTATGGTTTACGGGTATTATTGTTATTTTTAGTAGTGCATGCCTTCGGTATAGGCACAGAGTATATCTTTGAGAAGAAAAACAAAAAGAAAATTTCGGAGGCAATTTTCGTAACGTGCATGTTGTATACCATGACACTTCCACCTTCGACTCCCTTCTGGATTGCTGCAGTAGGGATAGTTTTTGGTGTGTTCTTCGGTAAGATGGTTTTCGGAGGCTTCGGGAAAAATATCTTCAACCCGGCTTTAGTTGGAAGGGCCTTTATTTATGTTTCCTTCCCCGAACCGCTAACTATACATTGGACAAAAGTATCCACAGGCTTCCCGGGAGGATTCGGGACCTATCTGAACGAGACGGTTGAGATGGTATCAAGCGCTACTCCAATGCTCGCATATAGGGACTCAGGTGCAATGGAACCAATGTTTAACCTCCTTCTTGGAAATATATCAGGATCAATAGGGGAGACCAGTGCCATTCTTGTCGTCCTTGCAGGTGCTTACCTTATTTACAAGAAGGTAGCCTCATGGGAGACTATGGCAGGTTGTATAACGGGCTTCCTTGTACTGAGTACAGTTCTTTTCATGGCGGGTATTAAGCAGGTTCCAAATCCGATGTTTGGACTTCTTGCTGGAGGATTGTTGTTTGGTACTGTATTTATGGCAACCGACCCGGTTTCATCTCCCAAGACAAAGGAAGGAAGATGGATATACGGGATATTGATTGGAATAGTTACTGTAATAATAAGAGGCTTTGCTCTTTTTGCAGGAGGAGTCATGTTTGCAATTCTTATTGGCAACACCTTCGCTCCAATAATCGATGAGGCGGTAAATGCTTACAAGAAGAACAAGAAAGAAAAGGCAGCCGAAAAGAAAGAGGTGACAGCATGAAAAAGTCATTTCTTTACCCAATAGTATTCATGTCCCTATTGACAGCTATTTTTACATTTATTCTGGCTTTCATGGAATTTGGAACCGCAGAAAGGGTGCAGCAAAACCTGGAGCTGGAGCTTCAAAGAAAGATACTTTATGTTTTTAATATTCCAGTAGTAGATAACAGTGCAGAGGTAGTAAACGCAGTATTTGAAGACAAGATAACCCAGGATGAAGATGTATTTATTTACAAAGAAGACGGACAGACCGTAGGGTATGCATTTCCTGCGAAGGGTCCAGGGTTATGGGGCGGCATTGAGACATATGTGGGTATCTCTGAGGATTACAGTACGATCCTTGGGCTGGCTATCATAACTCAGAATGAGACTCCTGGTCTTGGCGGCCGTATTGGAGAAGAAGAATTCCTTAGTCAATTCAGGAATCTCGATGTATCAAGCGCAGTCGAGGGTGGCTACATAACCTACAGACCGGCAGCAGGAGGCAATGTTGATGCAGTAGCAGGTGCAACTTTAACCTCAAAATCTGTTTCAACATTTCTCAACGAAGACATTCACAACTTCCTTGCTGAGAGAAAGGGGGAATAGACCATGGCAAAGCAAACAGCTAAAAATATTCTATCTATGGGGCTATGGGTCGACAACCCGGTATTCAGGCAATTGATCGGAATATGTTCAGCCCTTGCAGTAACAAACCTAATGGTAAATTCTCTTGTTATGGGGATAGGACTTACCTTTGTAACAGCTCTATCATCATTTACGATATCAGCAATAAGGCAGTTCACACCTAAACATATCAGAATGATGGTTCAGGTACTTATTATAGCTGCTTATGTAATCATGGTGGATATTTACTTAAAGGCTTTCATGCCTGAGCTAAGCAAGGCACTTGGACCCTATGTAGGACTTATAATAACAAATTGTATCATAATGGGAAGAGCTGAAGCCTATGCACAGAAAAACAAGCCGATACCATCCTTCATTGATGGAGTCGCCAATGGCCTTGGATATACAGGAGTACTTCTATTCATTGCCTTTTTCAGAGAGCTTATGGGCTTTGGAACGTTATTTGGAGTAAAAATTCTTGGAGACTGGTGGACATCATGGACGATCATGATAATGCCGCCAAGTGCATTCTTCCTGCTGGCAATAGTAATCTGGATCACTCACAATATTCAGGATAAGAAGAGTAAGGAGGTGGCTAAATCATGATAGAAGTAAATCCAATGGTAATATTTATAGCATCCATTTTCACAAATAACATGATATTGTCCAATTTCCTTGGAATGTGCTCATTTATAGCGGTATCGAAGGAAATAAACACCTCTTTGGGTCTTGGCCAGGCTGTTACCTTTGTATTAGCAGGCACAACAGTCATCAATTATCTTGTTTACCATTACATCCTGGTTCCATATAACCTTGAGTTCTTGAGGTTCATCGTCTTTATTATAAGCATAGCTGCCTTTGTACAGCTGATTGAAATGATCCTTGAGAGGTATATACCTAATCTTTACTATGCACTCGGTATATTCCTTCCATTGATAACAGTCAACTGTGCAATACTTGGAGTTTCTCTGTTCATGGTAATAAGACAGTATACTTTCCTGCAATCCTTAGGCTTTGCAGTTGGTTCAGGTATTGGGTGGACAATGGCTATCGTTGCTCTTGCGGGGATCAGACAAAGACTAAAAAGATCGAGTGTCCCTAAGGGTCTTGAGGGACCTGGAATTACCCTGATAATAACCGGTATAATGGCTCTTGCCTTCATCGGGTTTTCAGGGATAGTCCAGATATCATAGGGGGGATCGATTTGGACAATATATTGATCTCAACCGCGTTTATAACAGTAATAACTGCATTGTTCGCAGTACTCCTGACAATTGCAGACAGGACCATTAATAACTATGGAATTGTCAAGCTAACTATCAACGATGAAAAGGTGTATGACATTGAGGGTGGTTCTTCACTGCTGGCAGCCCTAACTGCAGAGAAGATATTTATTCCTTCTGCATGCGGAGGTAAGGCCACCTGTGGTTATTGCAAGGTCCAGATCCATGAGGGCGGAGGCCCAGTACTTGCCACAGAGCTGCCCTTCCTGACAGAGGAGGAGCTTGAGAGGCATGTCAGGCTTTCCTGTCAATGCAAGGTGAAGCAGGACATAAAAATAGAAATCCCTGAGGAGCTTTTCAACGTCAAGGAATTTGAAACCACAGTAATTGAAATCATCGATCTTACAGATACGATCAAGAAACTTCGTTTTCAGCTGCCTGAAGGGGAGGAATTCAACTTTAAGCCTGGACAATACGTTCAGCTAAGGGCGCCTTTGTATGAAGGCAATGACGAAGAGGTATATAGAGCGTATTCTATAGCTTCCTCTCCAACTGAAAAAGGGTATTTTGATCTTGTTATCGGGTATGTACCCGAGGGTATCGCCACAACATATGTTCATCACCACCTTGAGGTCGGCAGCAAGGTTCTTATTAATGGACCATTTGGGGACTTCTATTATCAGGATACCGACAGGGATATGGTAATGGTTGCTACTGGAACAGGTGTTGCCCCTATACTTGCAATACTGAATTATATGAGGACAAACGACATCAAGAGAAAGGCTACCTTCTTCTTTGGAGCAAAGACGACAAGCGACCTGTTTATGCTGGATTATTTCAAGGAGCTGGAGGAGACTCTCTTCGACTTCACCTTTGTTCCTACCCTTTCAAGAGTTTCTGAGGGTGAGGTGTGGGATGGTCAAAAAGGCAGAGTAAACAATGCCATCGACAAGCTGCTTGATTCAGGGGAAAATAAAGAGGCTTACCTCTGCGGGAATGCAGCTATGATAGACAGTGTGGTAACTTCTCTTACAAATAAGGGAATGCCTGTTGAGCTAATATTCTACGACAAATTCTAACAGTGTCCCCCGAAAATTCGGGGGACTTTATAATGCCTGGAATGAAGGTATATGATATAATCATCTTAGATCCTAAGGGGAGGGTAAAGATGAAACTGGAATTGTTTGATTTTATTGACAAGACCCTGGAGCTTATTGAAGGAAAATCCGATGTGCTTAACAGAGTTGCAGGTGAGCTGGAGAAATTCTTCAATGACAGTCTTTTTATTAAGGACCATTTTTTAAATGTCAATTACAGAATAAAATCAGCGGAAAGTCTAAAGGAAAAGATTTTAAGACACAATTTTTACATGAAGTATGATTCTCCCGAAAGCCTTGTGGAGGACCTGTCAGACCTTATAGGGTTTCGTATAGAGTGTAGATTTATTGAGGATGAAGCAAAGATATATCAGGATATTCTAAGGCTTTTCAACCTCCAGCTGGATGGAGGATATTATTCCAATCCTCTTAATGAAAGCATATCTCTTAATCTTGAGGAGCGGCAGCCACAGATCCAGAAGAATGGATTTGAGATATACAAGATCGACGGCAGATATGAAAAAGATGGCATAGTGGTAAATTTTGAACTTCAGATAAAATCTATGGTAAACGTATTTTGGGGAGACATTGATCACAGGGTATTGTATAAGAACTTCAACTATATGCTTACTGAGGATTTTTTCAGGGACATCATGTCATCCATCAAGGATAATTTGACGATGATAGACAGGCAGCTCATGCTTATATACAATCATTTGAGCAGTATGGACGCCAGTTCCACACCTACAAAAAAGGTTCAGCTAAAAAGCCTCCTTTCAAAGACTATCCATGATATATACATAGTAAAGGTACGTCAGGAGGTAGGCTTTGTTCTGGACTTCAAAAAGTCAAGCGATGTTATAGTAAACTTCATTTTTTCAAGAACCGAGGATGGAAACGGAAGCTACACCGAAAGCTTTTTGAGGATATTGAACAGACTTAACGACATAGGTAAGCGGACGATTGACTTTAACACCTTTATAGATTTTGAACGGGAGATATTTTATAACGATGAGTTCACGAGAAAGTTTGGAAGCAGGATCCTTCAGGTCATAAACAGGGACTTCAGGTGGAACCTGTTTTTCAAGATAATATTTGAAATAGAGGAAGGTACAAGAGCTGAGGATTTTGAAAGCTTCATGCACTATCTGAGATACAGCTACCAGGATATTATCAGGAGGGCCATGGAAGGCATGAGACTAAGTGATGATGAAAAGCTTGATATGGAAGTTCAGCTGATGGAATTTATTTTCGAGGCATTTAAGGATGAAGCAAGCATAGATTTTATAAATCTTGTCACTATCCAGGGCCTGGAAAATCAGCTTTTACACCTTATTGGACCAATAAATGGATATGATGAATGGCTGGCAAAAAGAAAGGACATCAAGAATCAGATATTAGGCTATCAGTACCACTATTAAATAAAATGGAGTGAGTTTTACCTGAAAATGGGTAAAACAATATCAAATAAATCAAAAAGAGGTGTTTACATGTATAAGGAAGAGTTGGAAGTAATAAAACAAGCTATTCTAAATGAGGTAGAAGGCTATGAATTTTACAAGCTGGCTTCGGAAAAAGCAGTTTCTGGCGGCAGCAAGGACGCATTTCTGGAGCTTGCCAACGAGGAACTCAAGCACGTAGAGTACCTAAAAGAACTATTTGATAAAATTAAGGGAAATCCTACAGAGGATTTCGAGCTGGCATTCAACACAGAGCTGCCATCACCGGGAATATATAAATGGGAAAAAATGGACGTGGACATGTTGGCTCTGGCAATGTCTGTTTTCGGTATAGGGATGCAAATGGAGAAGGATTCAATTGAATTCTACAAAAAGGCGAAGGAAAACACAAAATTCGAAGCTGCCGCAAAACTGTACGATACATTGATCAAATGGGAGTTTGTACATCTGAATCAATTCACTGAGCAATATGAGATGTACAGAAAAGATTGGTGGAACGAGCAAAATTTTGCACCGTATTAACAGCAAGATAACAGGGTCTTCCCTGTTATTTCTTTGTATGAAAGGATTGACACAAAATGACAGAATTAAAACAACTGGGAATTATCCTGCTGTTGCTTTGGATAGGGCAAACCGTACAGGGGATATTTGGTCTTGCACTTCCGGGGAACGTTCTTGGTATGCTGCTTTTACTCATTCTACTCGTTACAGGCTTACTGAAGCTTAAGCATGTGGAAAGAGTGACGGAGGTCCTTCTGGGACATTTGTCGTTTTTATTCGTTCCCTCGATTGTTGGGGTGATGACTGTAGCATATCTATTTAAAGGAAATGTTATCAAGATATTCATAATTGTATTTTTCAGTATAATAGTTGTAATGGTGACCTCGGGACGAACAGTACAATGGATGCTCCAAAGAAAAAACAGAAAAAGAGGTGACCAGCTATGATCCAATACCTGGATACGCCTGTTTTTGGAGTAGGGGTATCGATTCTTGCATATTCAATAGGTTTGATGGTGGCCAAAAGAACAAAACTGGCGATAATGAATCCTCTACTCGTGGCTATGGTAATAGTGATTTCTATCCTTACAATCTTGGGCGTGGATTATCAAACCTACAACAAAGGAGGTGCAATGATAACATTCTTCCTTGGACCTGCCACGGTTGTTCTTGCAGTGCCGCTTTACAGACAATGGGAGCTACTGAAGAGCAACCTTATGCCTATCCTTACAGGGATTGCAGTTGGCTCAATCGCTGGCGTTGCATCAATTATTATACTTGGAAGGCTGCTGGATCTTGATACTGTCCTTATAGCCTCGATGGTTCCAAAATCTACAACTACTCCTATTGCCATAGAGATTTCCGCAGTAATAGGAGGAAATCCGTCGCTGACCGCCACTTTTGTTTCCATCACAGGAATTACAGGCTTTATAGCCGGAGTAAGGATAATCGATGCCTTTGGTATTAGAAATCCAATTGCAAAGGGCATAGCCATGGGAACAGCATCACATGCGGTCGGTACTGCAAAGGCAATGGAGGTAGGAGAGGTTGAGGGAGCAATGAGTTCTTTGTCAATAGGGGTAGCAGGAATAATAACAGTTTTTCTGATACCTGTCATTATGTGGTTTCTCTAACTGAAGGAGGCATTAAAATGAAGGATATTTACCTTGCCGGAGGGTGCTTTTGGGGTGTTCAGGAGTATTTTTCCAGGATCGAGGGCGTTGTATATACTGAGACTGGATACGCAAACGGAAAGACCAAGGAGCCTGACTACAGGTCAGTATGCACAGGTACCACAGGACATGCTGAGACTGTGTTTGTAAGGTATGATGAGGAGAAAGTGGGATTGAAATATCTTCTCGAAAAATTCTTTAGAATTATCGATCCGACACTTATGAACAGGCAGAGCAATGATATAGGTACTCAGTACAGGACAGGCATCTATTATGTCGATGAAGAGGATGCCATTATTGCCAAAGCTGCAATGGACGAGGTTCAAAAGAAGTATAAAATCCCTTTGGCAACGGAACTAATGCCATTGTCATATTATTATCCTGCTGAGGATTATCATCAGGATTATCTAAAGAAAAACCCGTTTGGCTATTGCCATATAAATCTAAACGCATAGGAGTGACCATTTTGTTCAAACTGGATCCAATTAAAAACATGAATGAAGAGGAAAGACTGAAATACATGCTAATGCTGCTGAAGGGACAATTAAGCTCAGAAAATGACGAGCTTGCAAATTTATCCAACGCATCTGCAATAATAGATGCATGTGTTGACGATCTTAACTGGTCGGGATTTTATTTTATGAGAGGCGGGCAGCTTGTTCTTGGACCATTCCAGGGATTGCCGGCGTGTAACAGGATCGACATCGGGAAGGGAGTATGTGGGACTGCAGCTGAAACGAGAGAAATCCAGCTTGTACCGGATGTTCATCTTTTTCCAGGGCATATCGCCTGCGATTCCGCGTCAAATTCTGAATTGGTGGTACCTATTATCAAAGATGGCAAGGTTTTTGGAGTGCTTGATATGGACAGCCCTAAAAAAGAAAGATTTACAAAGCTTCATGCGGACTATTTTGAGAAATTTGTTGAACAGCTGAACCTTTATATAGACTGGACGAAGGTCTGTTTCTAATTTTACATCGCGGGGTGTGGCATTGAATAAATTTGAACTGCTGGACAAGACAATCAAAGACTCAGAAAAAGAGGTTGATCAGCTGCTGAAATGCAAAACTTTTTTTGAAGCAGAATCCCTGGTGAAGGGTGACGGTCTCAGATCAATATTGTATTTCTGCGACAATATCAAAGCAATGCTTCAATTATTGGATTCAGGTATGGAAGGCAAGATCGATTTGGTGTATATCGATCCGCCCTTTAATACTCGGTCAAGCTATAATAAGAAGCTCAGGTTAAAAAGCAGATCCCACTCTCTGGATATTTCCAGCGAAACCTACAATGACAATTGGAAGAACCTTGGGGAATATCTCCAGATGATGACTATAAGGCTTATGCTGATCCACAGGCTTCTATCCGAGAAAGGGACTCTATATCTTCATGTAGACTATAGGACGTCGCACTATTTCAGGCTTATACTTGACCATATATTTGGTGAATACAGATTTCTAAATGAGGTCATTTGGGCCTACAAGTCGGGTGGTACAGGACGAAGGAGCTTCTCAAAGAAACACGACAACATATTGGTCTATACCAAGACTGATAAGTATATTTTCAATCCTCAAAAGGAAAAGTCCTATAACAGGGGATTTGCTCCATACCGCTTTAAAAATGTCGAGGAGTTCAAGGATGAAATAGGCTGGCATACTCTGGTAAACCTGAGAGATGTCTGGAACATTGATATGGTCGGAAGGACCTCAAGCGAAAGAGCGGGGTACGAAACTCAAAAGCCTTTGGCTCTCCTGAGACGGATAATACAAACATCCTCCAACGAGGATTCTATTGTAGCTGACTTTTTCCTTGGGAGTGGTACGACTGCCAAGGCGGCCATGGAGTCAGGCCGTAAATTTATTGGGTCGGATTCGAGCACCATAAGCTATGTAACGGTCAGCAAGAGACTTAAGGATGATAATTTGGGGTCAAGGATCTTTGCCGACTTTAATCAGATTACAGCAACTCCTGGTAAACTTACCTACAGGATCCTTAAAAATGGCGAAGGGATCGTTTTGTATCTGCAGGAGTATATACCTCCAAGGGATGAGCTGTATAGTGGAAAGGTAGATCCTGAAAAGCTTTCTTCTTTGGTTGAGGAGTCTCCATTGATATTTTTAGACTATATCACCGTCATTGGAGTAAATAGTGAAAGAATGATTCTTAGTGAATACTTCATGCCAGATATTCCTCAACAGATAATGATCCCAGATGGGTACAAGAAGGTAATAGTTCAGTTAGTCGATGTTTTTGGCGCAGTTCAGGAGATTGCAATAGGAGGAGATAGTATTGAACAAGACGGAAGGACTGAAGCCTGAAAGAGTTTTTTACTTCTTTGAGGAATTGACAAAAATCCCAAGGTGTTCCTTTGATGAGAAAAGGGTAAGTGATTACCTTAAATCAGTTGGTGAGGGACTTGGGCTTGAGACAATTCAGGACGAGGCACTGAATATAATAATCAAGAAACCTGGATCAAAGGGATATGAATCAAAGCCAACTGTCATAATTCAAGGCCACATGGATATGGTCTGCGATAGGTCAGAGGGATTTGACATAGATTTTTCCAGGGATCCAATACCTTTTGAGGTCAGGGATGGTTTGATAATGGCACCTAATACTACCCTTGGTGCAGACAACGGGATCGCAGTTGCAATGGGATTGGCTATTCTGGAGGATAAAACGCTGGAACATCCGCCCCTGGAGGTCCTCATAACAACCAATGAGGAATCCGGTATGACCGGTGCAGCTCAGCTGGATAAAAAAAATCTTTCAGGCAAGATCCTCATAAACATTGATTCAGAGGAAGAGGGCAAGCTCCTGGTAAGCTGTGCAGGTGGCAAGAGGTTCTCAATAGAGATTCCTGTAAACTTTAAGGTTACTGACAAAACTTCATTTACTTTGAAGGTATCCGGACTGAAGGGTGGCCATTCAGGTATGGAGATCGATAAGGGCAGGGGTAATTCCAACAGGCTGCTTGCCAGAGCTTTGGATGGATTAAGAGAGATCGACTACGATCTTTGTCATATTGAGGGAGGATCAAAGTCAAACGTTATACCTAGACTTTCATCCGCAATAATCTGTCTTGCAGACAGCGATATTGAGAAAGCAAGGGTAATTGTCAATGAAATGGAGAAACACTTCAAGGGAGAGCTTTCTACAAGCGATCCAGACGTAACCCTTACGCTTGAAAAGACCAAGGACAGAGTAAAAGCCTTCGAGGACACTGTCAAACTCAAAATCATCGCAGCACTATTGTTGGTCCCCAATGGTGTAAACTCGATGAGTATGGATATTGAAGGCCTTGTGGAAAGCTCAAATAATATGGGGGTTGTTTCGACCCTGGAGGATAAGGTAGTCGTAGAGAATGCCATAAGAAGCTCTGTCAAGTCATTGAAGGATATGCTATCCCGACAGATGGAGATTATTGCTGAATCTCTTGGGGCAAACTGGTCAAGCTCCGGTGAGTATCCAGCATGGCAATACAGGAAGGATTCCTACATCAGGGATCTATTTGCACAAACCTACAGGGAGATCTCAGGTAAGGAGATGGAGATCGAAGCAATACATGCAGGGCTTGAGTGCGGATTATTTTACGAGCTGCTGGGTGACATCGACATGGTTTCGCTGGGGCCTGATATGTGGGGAGTCCATGCACCCGGAGAGAGGCTGAGCATCGACTCTGTTGAAAGAACCTATAATATTCTTGTTGAAGTTTTAAGTAAAATAAATTAATATATAGGATGTGCGACGAAACAATATGGGTAATATACCTATGGAAATAAAAACAAAGGAGAATGATGATGAGCGATAACAAGCATGTACACGATGAGCACTGCAATCACGATCATGACCACGAGCACGAGGAAATGGAGATAATAACTCTGACACTCGATGACGACTCCGATCTGGATTGTGCAGTATTGGGAATTTTTGAGGTAGAAGACAAGGAGTATATCGCATTGCTTCCACTGAGCGATGACGAAGAAGAGGAAGAAGAGGATGACGTTCTCCTCTACAGATATATGGAGAAGAATGATGAGGAGTTCGAGCTGGAGCTTATTGAGGACGAAGAAGAATTCGACCTTGTATCAGAGGCTTTCTACGCTCTTTATACAGATGAGGACGAGTTTGAGGATGACGAAGAGGACGACGAAGAATAATAATAATTATTATGGGAGTACTTTGCAATGGCAAGGTACTTTCTTCATAATGAGGTGAACATATTGATCAAGCTGATAGCCATAGATCTGGATGGTACCTTGCTGGACAGCAAAAAGAGAATTCCTGAAGAGAATGTAGCTCTTATAAGGAAACTTGTCACAGTAGGATACCAGGTTGTAATAGCGACAGGAAGAAGATACTATTCTGCAAAGATGATGACTGAAGCTCTTGGCGGGAACTTAGTGATCCTTGCCAATAATGGGAATATTGTAAGAAGAACTGATGATGATAAGCTTATTATTTCAAAATTTCTGGATTCAGAGGCTTACAGGGATATTCTTATAGAGGCAGAAAATTCGGGATTGAAGGGTATAGTTCACGTAGATATGTTCTCTCAGGGGGTCGACATGGTCTTGGAGGAGGATGAAAGCGGCAGCGATCATCTTAAGTATATAACTGAAGGCGACAACAGGTATTTATTAATGCCTAAGAAGGAATTACTGAAGCTGGACAGAGTACTTGCAGTAGTATACCCGGGCAAGTCTGCCATACTCAAGGATTTCAGATCCAGAATCGATTTTAAGTATCCTGACAGATATAGCTCTCATGTCCTTGAGAATATAAAAATTGCTGAGGCAATGTATGAGGCCATGAATCCTGGTGGAAGCAAGTGGAAGACCCTGTATGAGTATGCGACTCTAAATGGGATAAAAAGGGAAGAGATACTGGCTATTGGCGATGATAACAACGACGTTGAGATGATATTGAATGCCGGAATCGGTATAGCCATGAAAAACGGAAGCCAGTTGGCGAAGGATGCAGCCGATATAATCACGGATAAGGATAACGATGAAGCCGGGCTGGCATTTACCCTGGCTGATGCGTTGAAAATCTTATTTTAAGGATGATTTCAAATTGAGAAACGGAGTTTACAGAGCATATTCAGACTATTTGATAGAAAAATACGGTGAGAAGGTATATAAGCTACCCATAAAGCTGCCCTTGGCCTGTCCAAACAGAGACGGGAATATAAGCTGTGGAGGCTGCACTTTTTGTGGTGAAGAGGGCGGTTCCTTTGAAAACCTGCCTGATTCCATGAGTATAGCTGCCCAGTTGGAGGAAAATAAGGACCTGATCCGCAGAAAATACAAAGCTGAAAAGTTCATAGCCTACTTTCAGAATTTTTCTAACACTTACATGGGGTTCGAAACCTTCAAGTCAGCGATTTTAGAGGCATTACAGCCAGATATCGTTGAAATATCCATATCTACAAGGCCGGACTGCGTAAGGGATAATTATTTGCAATTCTTAAGTGATATCAAGTATAATAGGGGTATAGATATAACAATTGAATTAGGGTTGCAGACAGTAAATTACCATAGCTTGAGGAAAATAAACCGAGGGCATGGATTGGCTGAGTTCATTGATGCTGTATTGATGGCAAAGAGATACGGACTTAGGGTTTGCACTCACATGATCCTCAACCTACCCTGGGACGATTTGGAGGATGTGGAAGAGGGAGCGCGAATACTGTCGGCACTTGGAGTCGATGAGGTAAAGCTTCACAGCCTGTATCTAATGGAAAGTACATTAATGGCGGCACAATATGCCAATGGTGAGCTTCAGCTGCATTCGAGGGACGAATACGTAAAGAGGGTAATAGCATTCTTGGAACTGCTGGATCCGGAAATTGTAGTACAACGGATCATAGGGAGAGCTCCGGAGAAAGGCTCGGTATTCGTCAATTGGCAGGAATCCTGGTGGAAGATCAGGGATGAGATCATACACAGGATGATGGAAGAAAATACGCGTCAAGGTAGAAGATTTGATTACCTTGATGGTAAAGCCTTAAAAATCTTTAATCTTTAACCAAATTACACAAATATAAAGACAAAGAAAGGTAAGGTGGATTATCATGGTTAAGTTCATTTTAGGTACAAAGGGCTCAGGCAAAACCAAGTGGCTGATCGATAATGCCAATAAGGACATGCTTGAGGGGAATGGAAACATAGCTTTTGTTGACGTTGACGATAATCATATCTTCAGCTTGAATTATAATGTGAGACTTATTAATGCCATGGAATTCAATGTACTTAACGTACAGTCTTTCTATGGCTTTTTGTGTGGGATCATGGCTATGGATTACGATCTGGAGAAGATCTACGTAGATGGCATCTACAAGGTAATGAGTCTTGAGCTGAAGGATATTGTTTACTTAATAGATTCCTTGAACAAGATCGCCTCAAAATATGAGGTTGAGTTCTACATCAACATCGATTACACAATGGACAAGATCCCTGAGAACCTGAGATCTTACTGCTACGAGATTGAAGAATAAACAAAAGGGGAGCCTTAGGGCTCCCCGGATTTTTTAGGGGGATGGTATGCCCATGAAGAAGGAACGATTGGACAAGCTATTGTCTAATATGGGCACTGGCAGCAGGACCCAGGTAAAGGATATGATCAAGTCTGGCTTTGTAACTGTAAATGGTGTTTTGGCGACGTCGCCGGAAGCTAAGGTAGTGCCTGGAGTGGACAGGGTATGCTTAAAGGGACGTGAGATAAAGTACAGAGAATTTATCTACCTGATGTTAAATAAACCCCAAGGCATGGTTTCATCTACTGATGATCCGAGAGAATCGGTAGTAATTGAACTCCTTGATGACTATTGGAAGGGCTTCAGGCCTTTTCCGGTGGGAAGGCTGGACAAGGATACGGAAGGTCTCCTGTTGATAACTAACGACGGTCAGCTTGCCCATCTTTTACTATCGCCAAGAAAAGGAGTAGACAAGACCTATTATGCTGAAATCGATGGTGTGGTATTGCCTGAGCATATTGAAAGCTTTAGAAAAGGCGTACAGCTGGAGGATGGTTATCTGACATTACCAGCAGAGCTTGAAATAGAAAGGTCAGAATTGATCTCTACAGTACAGGTCACCATACAGGAGGGAAAGTACCACCAGGTAAAACGAATGTTTGCAGCCCATGGCTTAAGGGTGGTCTATCTAAAGAGAATAAGAATGGGGCCACTGGTGTTGGATAATCAACTTGGGGAAGGCGAATACAGGGAGCTGACGGACAATGAAATTGGAGTTTTGAAAAGGGAAGTTGGTATGGTATAATATGGATGCAGACGGTAATGTCTGCAAATTAGATCTTAGAATGGGTGTAAATATTGATTTATCACGGGAAAAAGGGTTTGTTCGAGACCTTCTTTGACAACAGGTCTTCGCTTATACTTCAACTTCAGAATGGAGACATTTCTAAAAGAGAGTTTCTTGAAAGCAATTATGATTTTGTTACAAGGATGAATGTAAAACCGTTTATCAGAGTAGACAGCTATGAAAAGGGAATGTATAACTACCAGTATTATAATGTTCTTGCCAAGTACTTCAGAATGATGGCTATGGAGCTTAGAAACTCAAAAAAACACCAGAAATATTATATTGAATATCTCAATAAGGGATATAAATATTATCATGAAAAGGACAGATCCGCCTTGGATGTGCTTAAAATAATCGATTTTAAGGGTGTTGAGGCATATTTCGTAAAATGTGAATCCCGAAATCTGAAGGATAAACTGTATGAAATAGTCCTGCTGGATTACAAGGAGGCAATTTTTCACTCCAAGGCAACGTGGCTTTTGGAAATCCTCCAGAAGGAAGGAGTATTTTTTGAGGGCAGAAGGAAGTCTTTAATAGATGAATACATTAATGAGACCTATTAAAATAACGTCACTGGTGGTGACGTTATTTTGTAATTATCCTTACGACTTCTTCTATAGATAGTCCCTTCTGAATTGTGAATGTCCCTGATTTAAGCTTCGTATCCAGCTTCATTTCAACTACCTTAGCAAGAAAATCCCTGCTGCTGGATACTACACCATTTTCCTCCAGTATCAGCCCGATCTTTCCGGGGAGACTCCCCTCGGGGATAATGATCTTAACTGTTTGAGTTTGCGGAGCTGGCGGAGGTGGTGCAGGTTGAGGTTCATCAGAAGGCTCTGACAGGGGTTCCTCCTGAGAGGGGGCATCTGCAGGTTCTTCTGCAGAAGGGTCTTCAGCAGGGTCGTCAGATGGCTCATCTTCGATATCCTGAGGTCTTTCGGAGTTATCTACGACAACTGTTGACGGAGGTATTTCGAGAGCATCCTTTGCAAATAGAACGTCAAGTCTCCAGCCAATAACCAACGCAACAACTACAATAATTGCAAGCATAAAAACGTAATCTATGGAATCATACAAAATATCCCTAAGCTTTTCAAAGCTATTCATATATCCACCTCATGACCTTCAAATTCAGTTTGTTTTCAATTCAATGTCAAATTATAGTATAATTATAGCATAATAAAGAGGAAAAGGTGAGATAAACTTTGAGAGAGATAAGGGTTGGGAAAAACGACAGCAATCAAAGGCTTGACAGATTTCTTAAAAAATATATGGATGAGGCCGGAACTGGCTTTATCTACAAGATGCTGAGAAAGAAAAATATAAAGGTTAACGAGTCCAAGGCATCACCAGAAATGATGATTTTCGAAGGAGACACTATACAGCTTTACCTTTCTGATGAGACTATAGATAAATTCATTGGCACAAAGGAAGTAAGGAAATCCAAGCTCGCTCCTCGTATAATTTACGAGGATGAGAATCTTGTTTTGATAAATAAACCTGCGGGGATCTTATCTCATGGTGCAGGCGAGGAGTTCGAGGAGAATATCGTAGACTCACTGATAACGTATCTGATCCAAAAAGGCGATTACATACCCAGGATCGAAAAGACCTTTTCACCATCAATCTGCAATCGGTTGGATCGAAATACATCGGGAGTAATAATAGGTGCCAAGAACTCCGAGGCATTGAGGCTTGTAAATAAAGCGATAAAGGAAGGCAGCGTCAGGAAGTATTACAAAACCATAGTAAAGGGAACAATCAAAGAAGATTTTGAGCATAAGGGGTTCCTGATCAAGGATGAAGATAGGAATCTTGTTGATATTTCAGATAAGCAGGGCGAAAGATCCAAGGATGTTTACACAAAATTCAGGGTCATTATGTCAAAAGGAGGATATTCACTACTTGAGGTTGAACTTATAACCGGGAGGACTCATCAGATAAGGAGTACTCTTCAAACAATGGGTTATCCAGTAATTGGTGATCGAAAGTATGGGAATTCAGTTGTAAATGATGAATTTAGAAAAAAGTATGGTCTTGAGAACCAGTGGCTTCACGGATACAGGATCGTGCTGAATGGTCTTGAGGAGAAGCTTGATTACCTTAATAGCAGGGAGTTTATCGCAGAGCCGGACCAGCTTTACGTTAAAATCGAACAAGAGTTATTTCGATGAAGGAGGATATTATGCTTGATTTGATAAGGATAGCCGTTGAAGGCTACGGTGAGTTGGAGATCCATGGCAGTGCAACACTTCAGGAGATTTCCAAGACAGTGTATGGTGAAGATTACAAACGCTATCTTGGGGCAAGAATAAACAATGAGATTTGGCCGCTGTATAAAAGTCCTGAGGATGGTATGGTAGTACAATTTATTGATAATCGTGATGTGGATGGATACAGGATATATACGAAGACCATATCGGCAGTTTTCATTATCGCCTGCAGGGAGCTGTTTCCGGGTAACGACGCCATCATCCACCATTTTCTTGGTCCTGGGCTTTATGCAGAGCTGGATGACAAACATGGTATCTCCTTTAGTGAAACCAGAGCTCTTGAGGACAGAATGAAAGAAGTTATTAAAAGGGATACCCCAATAAGACGCAGCGACTACCCAAGGGAGGAAGCTGTGGAAATATTCAGAAGAGAGGGCTATAAGGACAAGGTAAGGCTATTCTCGTCTCTTGAAAAGGAAAAGGTCAGCGTGTACACGATCGGTGATCACATTGATTCATTTCATGGCTACCTGGCACCCTCAACAGGATACGCTGATGAGTTCATGCTCAAATACTACTACCCAGGGGTCATCATACTATTTCCCAGCAGAAAAAATCACTATAATATGAATAATTTCCATGATCAGAGAAATCTTGCGAAGATATTCAAAGAGGCTAGTGACTGGCTGGAGATCCTTGACCTCTCAAATATAGGATCCCTCAATGAGAAGATTCTAAACGGAGAAATTGAGGAGATCATTAGGATATCAGAAGCTCTTCACGAAAAAAGAACAGCTGAGATCGCTGACAGGATCAGCAAGGACTCAGATATTACTATGATATTGATCGCAGGTCCTTCATCCTCAGGGAAAACTACCTTTGCAGGAAGGCTTTCGACTCAGCTTAGGGTTAATGGGAAGAGGCCTGTAGCTATTTCTGTGGACGATTATTTTGTGGATCGTGAAAAAACTCCCTTGAAGAAGGATGGGCAGCCGGACTTTGAAGCACTTGAGGCGATAGATCTCGAATCCTTCAACATGGACCTAATATCACTTCTCGAGGGCGATACCATAGAGCTTCCAAGGTTCAACTTTGTTACTGGAAGAAGGGAGAAGTCAGGCAAATGGATAAAGGTCGACAAGGATCACCCGATCGTTATTGAAGGCATTCATGCTCTGAACCCCAAGCTTACAACTGGTATTCCTGAGAAAAATAAATTCAAGATATACATTTCTGCGCTTACCCAGCTCAACATAGATAACCACAACCGTATTGCCACAACAGATACCAGACTTATCAGAAGGATGGTTCGTGACGTGAAATACAGGGGTAATGGACCTTTAAGGACCCTTGATATGTGGCAGGGCGTTAGAGAAGGAGAGGAAAAGCATATCTTTCCATTCCAGGAGGAGGCTGATGCAATGTTTAACTCATCATTGGTCTATGAGATGTCTGTGCTGAAGAAATATATCCTTCCACTACTCGAAGAGATAGGCCCTGACAGTGTTTACTTCAGCGAAGCAAAAAAGCTTATCAAGTTCTTAAGATATTTCAGGTCGATCGAAAATGAGGGTCAGATACCTCCAAATTCTTTGTTGAGAGAATTTATCGGAGACAGGTGTTGATGATATGAGAAGTACCTTGTTGCCAAGGATATTCATAATAATTTCAATCCTTCTGGTGCTTTTGACCGTTGGATGTTCTCCATTGAAGGAGCAATTGCCTCCCTCGGCTGAAGAGCCTTCAAGAGAGCCCTTGGAACCTGTTGAAAAACCTGAGCCTACAGAAGAGGAGATCTTGAAGGAAAGAATAATGGGGATGACCTTTGAGGAAAAGCTGGGTCAAATGGTTATGATCGGAATTGGAGGCTTCACTGCAACTGAAGAGGAGCTTAACCTGATATCAGAAAATAAAATTGGGGGAGTAATACTCTTTCAGAGGAATATTAAGGATGCAGATCAGGTTAAGGAACTGATCAATAGCTTGATTGCTGCAAATGAGGGCAATCCTTTGCCGCTTATTATAGGCATAGATGAGGAAGGCGGACGGGTATCAAGACTTTCTGGGATATTTGACAATCTGCCTCCTGCAGCTAAATTAGGTGAAGAGGATGATCTTGATTTGTCATATTCATATGGTGCAGTACAGGCATCCAAGCTTAGAAATCTTGGCTTCAACCTTAATTTCAGTCCTGTTCTTGATGTATCCTCCAATCCCTCAAACCCTGTTATTGGAAACAGGGCTATAAGCAGCGATCCATTCGTTGCTGAAAGAAATGGCGAGAGTATTATAATAGGCCTTATGGATGGGGGCATAGTCCCTGTAGGCAAGCATTTCCCTGGTCATGGAGATACTAGTGTGGATTCACATCTGACACTTCCAAGGATAACGAAGAATATTGAAGACATGTATACTTTGGAGCTTGTACCATTTATCGGTGCGATAGAAGCCGGCATTCCAGCTATAATGGTCGGTCATCTCATGGTGGAAGATATCGATGACCTTCCTGCAACAATCTCAGAGAAAATGATAAATGGTTTGCTTAGAGAAAATCTGGGATTCAAGGGTGTAGTATTTTCAGATGATATGACAATGGGTGCTATTGCTGAGAATTATGAGATATCTTCTGCTGTCGTTGATTTTATAAGGGCTGGTGGTGACATTGCACTTATCTGTCACGGCGTCCAGCCGGTGAATGAAGCTCTACAAAAAATAATGAACAGCTATTTGGAGGGCTCATTGGATGAGAAGGATATCAATGAGCATGTTTTAAGGATCATGATGCTAAAGGCTGATATTGAGGAAAATGTTGATAAAGTGGATGTTCCTGAGACCAGTGAGGTTGAATTTCTTATTGAGGAGCTATTGAAGAAAATGGGGGATATGTAATGAAAAAAGCAATAGGCTTGGACCTTGGTGGGACTAAGATAAATGGTGCTTTGATCCTTGAGGATGGCCTTTTCCTTAAGAGAGCTAGCACAAATACAAGAAATGAAGGTGATCCTTCAATCATCCTGAGGCAGCTGGCAGAAATGATAGCGCAGCTTTCCGAAGGTGAGGAAGTAGTAGGTGCAGGTATTGGCTCCCCAGGCTTTGTAGATTCAGAAAATGGAAGGATAATGGCCGTTGGCGGGAATATTGCCGGTTGGGCATGGACAGATGTCAAAGCTGGCTTGAGTGATTTGTCTCCCCTACCGGTTGTTATGGAAAATGATGCCAACTGTGCTGCGGCATGTGAGGCTTGGCTTGGTGCAGGTAAAGATTTATCCAGCTTTGTTATGCTTACCATAGGTACTGGCCTTGGAGGCGCAATATGGCTCCCCCAACTTGGTTTATGGCGGGGGTCCAACTTCCGTGCAGCTGAGCTTGGTCATTCTATTTTGATTCCAAGGGGAAGGAAATGCACCTGTGGTCAATATGGTTGTGTTGAAAGATACGCTTCAGGCACTGCGATAGAAGAGAATTATTTTGAGTTATCCGGGCGTCGTATCGATGGAACCTCAATAGTTGCTTCATATGATGTTGACGAGTTTGCAAGGCAGTCAGTTGATAGATTTGCCAGAGATCTTGGAATATTCTTGGCAACACTTAGAAACATAATCGACCCAGAGGCCTTTATAATAGGTGGGGGCGTCATTGATTCAAGGACAATATGGTGGGATACGATGATAAATGAGTTTAAAAACCAAGTCAATGATCCTTCCTCAATAGAAATATTGCCTGCCCAATACGGCAATGACGCAGGAATGCTTGGTGCAGCAAGCTTGGTGTTCGACAATCCATTGGATAGATAGGAGACGAGGTATGAGCACTCTACAGATGAGAGATGGTTATGGGATCAATTATTCTTATGAAAATGCTTACAGCCCAAAGGCAACTGTTATTATTTCACACGGCTTTGCTGAGCACATGGGTCGATATGATTATTTCTCTAGGGCACTTATTAGCAACGGACTTAACGTTCTCAGATATGATCTGAGAGGACATGGAGCCAATATTGACAGAGGATACTTGAGAAATTTCGAAGACTACGTGAACGACCTTAACGAACTGAAGTTGTTTGCAAAAAATACTGATCCAAACCTTCCGATATTCTTGATAGGACACAGCATGGGTGGTTTGATAACGTCCCTGTACTGTACAAGCTTTAACGAAGGCGTAAGGGGAGTTGTTCTTTCTGGACCTTCAGTCGGCAGGCTTCCCTCTGCTAAAGGCTATAACAGGGGGCTCATGAATTTAATGAAGATTTTAGCAGCAAGAGCCTCATTGAAAAATCCGATAGGTGAAGGTATTTGTGGAGATCCGCAGGTTTTTTTGGACTACGCATCAGATGAGCTGGTTTTACATAAAGCAACCATAAGCTTTTATTATGAGTTTCTTTTTAACGGGACTGACTCTCTAAATGAAAAGCTTACAAGCTTTTCTTCACCTTGTCTGATATGTCATGGCGAGAAGGATCCAATTGTACCTCTGGAGCTGAGCAGGTCATTTTACGAAGGGGTATCCTCAAAAGACAAATCGATTATAGTATATGAGGGACTCTATCACGAAATACTGAATGAGAAGAAAAAAGACCAGGTCATAGAAGACATGGTCAGTTGGATTAATGAAAGGATCTAAGCAGGGGATCTGCCGAGTCTGAAGAGGATCATAAGAGCTATTGCTGATGCAGCTACCCCGAGAGCAGTTGTAAACCTCAAGCCTCCAAGATCAAACAGGAAAGGCCCGACAACAGAATAAAGCGTTATGGTAAGCGCGTTAACAGTATAAAAGAGGCTCAGGAAGGTGCCTCTTTTTTCTGGTTGTATCTCAGACGAGAACGCCTGGTACGAAGTCCATGCTCCGTCAAGTCCGAATGCGAATACTGCGGATAAGGCTACTGCTGCTGTTGCAGCTGGAACATAGGCTACAGGAATAAGCGAGATGACCATTAACCCAAAAAAGTATCTTGAGAACCTAAGTTTGCCTACTTTGTCTGCAAAAAATGTTGCCGCACCGATACCAGCAATAGTACCTAATGCTATCAGAGAGTATGATATTCCTATTTGCTGCTGAGTCAAGCCAAACTCCTGTGAAAGATGTATAGACAGAAAATTGTAAAGCATAGTAGGCGCAGTTATTATGAGGAATAGTGAGGTCAATACCTTAATGGATCTTGGATGCTTCAATATACCAATAAATTCCTCCATATCGAGCTTTGTGCCTTCACTTTTTACTATCTCTGGAAGTTTCCTCAGCATCAATAGCGCTATTAGCGCAAGGATACTCAAGGGCAGGTAGATACTTCTTAAGCTTTGAAATTTACTGGTAAGATATGAAGTATAAAGCGGGCTTACAAAAATAGCAAGACCAAAAGCGGTTCTTAGTATTCCTGCAGCCATTCCTCTTCTCCTGTAGTCAACAAACTCAGATATATAAGACATCGTGGTACCGCTCAGTGAGAAGTAGCCCAAACCGATCAAGATCCTGCCCAGTGCGAATGATAAAGCTGTGCTTGAATAAGCGCTTAGAAGGCTTCCAGCGAGGAATAGAACCAAAGCATAGGATATGAGTCTTTTGCTTCCATACCTGTCAGCCCATACTCCGAGCAGAGGCACCAATAAGCCTACTGCTGAATATCCCAGGTTAAAGTATATTACCTGACTGTCTCTGATATTGAAGTATTCTGCGAGAAAAGGAGCTAACGGACCTATGAAGTTCATCTCCATGGCTATTATAAATTGGATAATAAATGTGGTCGTAAATATCAGTCCCTGCTTCATATTCCCTCCTGTTATTATATATTTTACCAGTGACATCCGGTATTTAATAATATTCGTGTGCCTAAATAAGTTTCTGGTCAATACATATTACCATAATTTATAGTGATTTTAAAGTAAGGTAATTTCCAGTTAAAGACTTTATATCAAACTGATACCTTTTGTAAACCTTATGTAACCATATATTAATACATTTGTAACTCAAGCCAACTCAGGGTATAATAATATAAAATAAGAACAGTATATGGAGGTGAGGACTATGCTTAAAAGGCTACTGGTTTTGACATTATCGATTATCTCGATTGCAGCCTTGATGTGGGCGAGTCCAAACCTTTACAGTCTTCTGGGCGACAATTCCAGTGCAGCTGAGGCGTACGACAGCAGGAGATTTATTGGATATGCTTTGAAGGAGGACCATGTAAGAGCATCTATAGATGAAATATTGCGGGAATCGAGGAGAAATCAGGCTAAGAAAGAGCAGCAGGAAATGATAGGAAGCTATTTAAGGGACCTTGTCGCAATCTATGAGGAGAAGGCCATTGAGGAAATTGTGGTGGAGGAGGATAGGTTTCCTGCTCCTATAGAAGGGAAGGTGGCTTACCTAACCTTTGATGACGGACCTTCACCAACTATTACACCTCAGATCCTTAAGATTCTTGAAGAATATGATATCAAGGCTACCTTTTTCGTGGTGGGCAGTATGACTGACAAATTTCCTGATGTGCTGGAAATGGTTTGGGCTGGAGGACACCTGATTGGAAATCACACTTATTCCCACGTATATGACTATATATACAGAAATACCGCCAATTTTCTAAATGACCTCGAAAAGGCGGATATGACGTTAAAAAGAATACTTGGTGAGGATTTTTGTACGGATATAATGAGATTTCCTGGAGGAACTCATGCACCATATAAGAGACAATTCGTTAAAGCTGCCGAGGAAGCAGGATACAAATGGTATGACTGGAATACGGTAAATGGTGATTCTGAGTTGAAGTATCCATCAAAGGACTATATTATGGGCAGATTTCTAAAAACCTATGGTAAAAGGGACGTTATTGTTATTTTGATGCATGATGCTGAGGGAAAACAGCAGACGGTGGATACCTTGCCCATGATAATTGAACACCTTAAACTTGAGGGCTACAGTTTCAATACACTGGATAACTATAATCATTGAACAGGGGTGGAATGATGGAAAGGTCAGTAATGATAGTTGAGGATGAAGAGTCCATAAGAAAGTTTGTCAAAATAAACCTGGACAGAGCCGGATATAAGGTTCTGGAAGCAAGCAGCGGCGAAGAGGGCATAGAGATTGCTTCAAGAGAAAAGCTTGATATCGTTGTACTGGATGTAATGCTTCCAGGCATAGACGGGTTTGAAGTATGTAAAAAATTAAGAGCAGATCATCCTCACCTTGGAATAATTATGCTTACTGCAAAGAGCCAGGATATAGACAAAATAATGGGTCTGGAATACGGTACTGACGATTATATGACAAAGCCCTTCAATCCGACTGAACTTGTTTTAAGGCTAAAATCCCTTGAGAGAAGGCTGGAACCTGAAAAGGAAGGAAACAGTTTAACAATGGAGTTTAAGCCCTTCCGAATAGATGTTTATTCAAGACAATTTTATAAGAATGACCTGGAGATCGAGTTGACCCCTACTGAATTCTCGATTGCTAAGCTATTTATTGAGAATCCAGGAAAAGCATTTAAACGAGATGAGATACTGAACCATGTGTGGGGTGTAGATTTCGTAGGAGATTCAAAGATTGTCGATGTAAATATCAGAAGACTCAGGTCCAAAATAGAGGAGGACTCCAGCCAACCCTCATTCATTGAGACAGTCTGGGGAGTGGGGTACAGGTGGAAGTCGAAGGACTAGGAGAAAGATATGAAAAGAAGCATCAAATCAAGACTGATAAGAAGCTTCATGCTTATCATTCTCGTAACAGTGGTATTTCTTGAGGTACTTCTTATAAATGGAATAAAAACTCATTATTATAACAATGTAGAGGATATTCTGACAAGTCAGATCGAATTCTCTACAACTTTTTATGCCCGCTATTTTGCGAACAGAAATCTTGAAGAAATACTCATTGATGACATAGACTTATTCTGGCAGCATACTACGGCTCAGGTACAGATATTGAATACTTCGGGTGAAGTTGTTCTGGATTCACTTGGCATACCGGGTACTGAACCTCTTCAGACCATTGACTTTAAAGATGCTCTGGAAAAGGGGAAGGGAGTATGGACAGGGAGTGTCTCATATTCTGACGAGCCTGTCATGGCTGTCTCAATGCCGTTATTGTACAGGGATGAAACTGTAGGGCTGATACGTTTTATATCAAGTCTCGAGGCTACAAACAACGTTATAAGAGATATTTCAAGGTTCCTCTTGATACTTGGCACTGTCGTAGTAGCGGTATCAGGTCTTATCAGTGTATTTATAGCCAACTCAATAACCAAGCCACTGAAGGAGGTAACTGAGGTAGCAGAAAAGATGGCTGACGGTCAGTTCAAGGTTAGAAGCCAGGTTAGAGTGGAGGATGAAATAGGCAGATTATCGCATACATTGAATTATATGGCTGAAGAAATCATAAGGAAGGAAACACTTAAGAATGATTTTATCTCCTCGATCTCTCATGAACTGAGAACTCCCCTGACATCTATAAAGGGGTGGGCCATTACGCTGAAATCAGGTGATGAGCCCGATAAGGAGCTTCTCGAAGATGGTCTGGAAATTATTGAAACTGAAAGCGACAGACTTACACAAATGGTCGAGGAGCTGCTTGATTTCTCACGATTTACTTCAGGCAGGATAACTCTCTCAAAAGATACGGTAGATATCAAGGATACTGTTAAAATGGTTGTATACCAAATGATGCCAAGAGCAGTAAACAACAACATCAATTTCAAAGTGGATATTGAAGATACAATACCTCCGATAATTGGGGATGAGAATCGAATAAAACAGGTTTTGATCAATATTTTGGACAATGCATTTAAATTTACAGGAGAGGGAGATGTTTCACTGAGGGCTTATGAGGACAACAGTTATATAAGAGTAGAGATAGAGGACAATGGTCCTGGTATACCTGATGAGGAGCTTCCCTATGTAAAGGATAAGTTTTATAAAGGGAAAAACAGCAAGTCGCAAAGTGGGATTGGACTCTCGATTTGTGATGAGATCATGCAGCTTCATGATGGGATCTTCGATATTGAGTCTGAGCTGAATAAAGGAACGAAGGTGATTTTAGGTTTTCCTAAGGAGGTGAGGAGCCAGTGAAGCTTGTGAAACTGCTTGTGCTATTAATATCAGCAATACTGCTTACATCCTGCGCTGACTCCGGAGGGCAGGTTCAGGACCTTATCGTAGCCCCTGATGCAAATGTATCTGCCGTAGAGGGTAAATGGGAAGTTACTTCATTACTTTACAGACTTGGCAGCAGTATAATTGATGAAGAATCAGATTATATAGGGAAAGAGGCTTTATTCCATACTGACGCAGTAGTCCTGGGAAGTGAATATACAAAGGAGCCTTCATATAAAATTAAAAGAGTGAAGACATCCGACTATCTGATATATAAGTATAAGACCAGTCCTTTGTCACTTGGACTCCAGAGTGAATATATCAATGTTATAACAGTGCTGAATCAGGAGCAGTATTTCTGTGAGCTTCTGCAGCTGGACGATAAGACAGCCTTTATCTACAAGGAAGACGGCTTCTATAAACTTGAGCGCAAGGTTGCCAAAGTAAGTCTCGAGGAGGTATTAAGATATATAGACGTTGAAGAGAGCGTACAGCAGAGCTTTGGGAGTATAGAGCCTGAAAATCTTAACTCAGGGGTGTTGCTTGGCTTTAAGGTTCAGTCCTTTGACGAAGACAATGAGCTTCCCAGATGGGAATATTTTACCTACTGGATCCAGATGAAGAACCGGGAGTTGGGGGAGATTTACAGGATGGATCATTTACTTCTGCCAAGAAAGAATGGATTTTGGATAATTCAACAGGAAAGGATCACTGAGAACAGCATAATCAACGACGAGATACATGCAACCCCTCTATTCAATCTTCAAAAGCAGGATAAGTTCATGGAAGACCTGACCTTCAACTTTGATGAAAAAATAAACACATTTGGAGCAGCCCTTGAAAAAATAGAGCCGTCGATTCTAAAAAACATTGTATTTGTGGGCAACGATTATATCTCAGTTGAAAGCATAGATAGAGACCGAGGGGATCGAAGGACCCTTCAGACCTATGCAGTTGATAATCTGGGGGATAAAAACCCGATAAAGCTATCTGATTTGATCGGAGAAACAGCCATCAATTTATTTAATGAAGGCGCAAGGTCGGTTATAACCATAGACGACCAGGTCGCTCCAAATGAAGAGAACTTTGCATTGACCAGGAGAAATGGATATTGGACATTGAAGGGCAGGATAAATTTCAAGGATAAGGATGAGGAGCTGTTCAGAGAATTCAATATTAAGGCAATTCCTCCGAGAGAAATGGTTAGCTATGATGAGTTATCCATACCGTTTGATGCAGTAAGGTTGGCGGTTCCTGATGTACAGGATGTCTTTTCTTCTCCCAACAATGATTTTCTGGTTGTAATTACAAGCTCCAATATTGTAATATATTCGATAGAGGGGTATGACGTCAATAAAGTCCCTCTTGCCAGAGTCGAGCTTCCTTCGGATTCTTCAGTCGTCATGTCCGAATGGTCGACTGACAGGTACCCGGATATCTGGAAGAATGAAATGCTGAAGCAAGGGGCAATAGAAATCGAACTGAATTAGAATTGTTTCATCATAAAGGGGTTGTTGAAGTGGATAAGGTCACAACGTTAATAAATACATTCAAAAGAGTAATATTGGAGCTCGCAGAATACTTCGACAATGCGAGCTTGATGGTGGGAGTTACAGCTGGTGTTATGGCACTGACTCTTGTGACATTTTTCTTATTTAAGAAAATCAGAGTACTGAAATACCTGCCTGGATTTGTAGTACTGTTAATTGGTCTTTACAATCTGAATTCCGTTCTCGATGTACTTACCGCTGAGAGCAGTCTTCCCGTGCTGCTTCTGGCTGTAATTGGAGTAGTAGCCGGACTGGTTGGGATGCTCTTTGCTCTGGTCATCGGAATAATCGCCAAGCCTGTGAAAAAAAGAAGACGAAGTACTTCAATAACCAATTCAAATACAAACGGGGAGCAAAGAGAGACGACCTCAGTACAAAAATAATAGAAGCCTGGATCAAAAAGATCCAGGCTTCAGGCTATTTATCAGGTTAATTTTTTCCGGTCTATTTAATGCCTTTATTTCGCATTCCCTGCTCATAGCTTCGCTTTTGGTGTCATACTCCTCGAAGTAGATGATCTCAACAGGGAGTCTGGAACGAGTATATTTTGACGCCTTGCCAGAGTTGTGAAGCTTCAGCCTTTCCTCCAGGGAGTTAGTATAGCCAGTGTAAAGGCTTTTATCTGAACATTCCAGTATATATACAAAAAACATTTTATTCCTCCTCGGATCCAAGCTTTTCGAGCACTTTTTTTATGACCTCATAACCATAGCCCTTTCGTTGAAGAAATCCTGCAGCCTTTCGCATAGCGGAATTTTTATCACCAGTCAGGCTGCTCAAATATTTTCTCTGTATAAGTTCCACTAAATGCTCAATATCCGGTTCCAGATCTGAGAGTGTTTCTTTGATCAGCTCTTCGGCTATTCCCTTTTTTCTTAGCTCTGCTTTCAACCTATAAGCGCCCAGATTGTTAAGCCTGGTCTTGTCATCAATGTAAGCCTTTGCAAAACTCTCATCATTAAGGAATCTTGACTCCTTAAGAAGCTCGATTACATTAGATATGCTTTGCTGTTCAAATCCCTTTCGAGTAAGGTAGTCAATCATCTCCCTTACAGTTCTTTGTCTGTAGGATAAATACCTGTAGGCTGATGATTTGGCTCTCTGCAGCTCATCGTAGCACCTCAAACGCTGTGCAGTTTCAGGATCCAGCTCCATATCCTTTTTCAGCTTAAATTCAATTATGGCTTCTGCAGGAAGTCCAAGGTAAAATTCGTCATCTACATATAGATTGATTCTTGAGCTGTCCTTCTGAGTTGATATTTTTGTAATCTTCATAGTTTTTACATTTCCTAATTGCTCTTCTTATTTATCAATATATAGACACCAAGTACTATTAGAAGGGCAGGCCACAGCTCAACGATTTTCCTCAGTGAATACGAGAACCAAGGGAAAAGTATCCTGGCCAGCATCAATCCTCCCACCAAAACTAAAGCAATGCCAATAAGTAGTCTTCCGTTATCCTTACTATTAGCCGCCTGCGTACCGGATTCAATGAAACCATCATCCTCTGGGATCACTATCCCGCAAATCAAATATGCGAGTCCAAAAGTACCGAAGGAGGTTATTGCTAAAATGAACCAAATTATTCTTATGATTGTGGCATCAATATTCAGGTACTCACCAAGTCCTCCGCAAACACCCATGATATATCTGTTTGATCTCGATCTCTTTAGCTTTTTCATATGGCACCCCCTAATTATTCCTAATATAATAATATCAAAATACGGTGTCCAATAAAATAGACATCTAAAATATTTCCCTTGAATATGGCTTTATGGTAACATTAGAGGGGGTGAAAAGATATGTTTGATTTATTGTCGATTGTATTTAAGTACATTTTCGTAATTATAATCTATATGTTTATATTTGTTATAATCAGGATGATATACCTTGACATCAGAGCTATGGAGGGCAATCCTGAAGACTCCGGGGCGTATCTCAAGCTCCTTAACAGATTGGACTCCCTGCCATACAGGGTTCGGGATTCCTATTCGCTGAATGGTACTCTTAGCTTGGGAAGAAGCAGCGAAAATGATGTGGTCATTAAAGATGCCTTTGTATCTAAAAGGCATCTTATCATAACGAAGGATGAAGAAGAATATTTTATCGAGGATCTGGGGAGCTCAAACGGGACCTACGTTAATAAGCAGCTTCTTGTGGATGCTGCCAAGCTGATCAACGGAGACATTATAAAGATCGGGGATTTGGAATTCATTTTCGTTAATAGAATATAGGGGTTGGAATATGAAAAATTTAGTGGACGGAAGATTACCACGCAGGCTTCTGCTTTTATTCGAGCTTATGTCTATGTCGCTTATTCTTTTATACAGACGGGATAGTCTGGATATTAAGATTGTGGCTCTGGCTATAGGCCTTTTGGTAGTAGTCTATGGAGCCAATTACATATTATCAAGGCTGTCTGATGGAGATCTGTACATCTTTTTAATAGTAAGCATGCTTATGTCTATTGGTATAATCATGATCTTCAGAATAAGCTCGGATTTGGGACTGAAGCAGTTATTGTGGCTTGTCATAGGGATAGGAGCTTTCTTTGGAAGCTACTTTATGATTACTAAGCTAAGCTTCTGGGAGTCACTGTTTCCAGTTTATATCGCTGCAGCTTACAGCTTTTTTGCTATGACTTTGATTCTTGGAGATAGAAAGCACGGAGCCATAAACTGGATCAGCATTGGTGGGATTAGCTTTCAGCCTGCTGAAATGACAAAGATCATTTTGGTGTTTATTTTGGCGTGTTTTTTTTCCGGCAGAGATAAATTTAGTCGATATAAGTATGCAGATTACTGGATGATGGGAGTAATTTACTCATTTATAGGCTTGTTATTCATCCAGAGGGATCTTGGAACTGCTATGATCTTTATGGGGATATTTACCGGATTGCAATATATTTATTCCAATGATAGAAAGGTAATCAGAGCAAATATTGGATTATTCACTATCGGCGGCATAGCAGCTTATATTCTTTTCGATCATGTGAAGGTAAGAATCATGACCTGGCTTAACCCCTGGCCGTATATTGATAACAAGGGATACCAAATTACCCAGTCATTATTTGCCATTGCCGAAGGGAGCTATTTTGGAACAGGTTTGGGCAGAGGCAATCCATCCTTTATCCCTCTTTCCTATAACGACTTCATATTTTCTTCTATAACTGAAGAAATGGGTGTTTTCACAGGTATAGGTATAATAATGCTTTTTATGATTTTAGTTTACAGGGGGTTTAAAATAGCCTTAAGACAAGATTCTAAGTTCTACAGGATGCTGGCGCTTGGAATAACCCTGATGTTTGGTCTACAGTCTTTTGTAATAATTGGAGGGGTTACAAAAGTGATCCCTCTTACCGGTTTGACTCTGCCATTTGTGTCTTATGGAGGCACCTCAGTATTATCAAGCTTTATAGCACTGGGGATACTTCAGGGTGCATCTGAAAAGCTTACCAGGGAGGAAATCAGATGAATCTGGAAAAGAAAAGGATACTGATACTACTTGTTTCCTTGTGTATAGGATTTGCAATATTGATAGGTTATTTAAGCTATTTTCAAATATTCAGAGCTGAAGCTGTCAGGAATAATTCATACAATAAAAGGCTTTGGATCAACGAGGATAAGATTCTCAGAGGGTCTATTACTGACAGGGACGGAAATCTTCTTGCTTATTCGGAGGCCACAGATGGAATTGCGAGAAGGATTTATAAGTACGACAGACTATACAGCCATGTAATAGGGTATAGCCTGAAAGAGTATGGGAAATCAGGGCTTGAGAAGAGCTATAATTCATATCTTGTAGGTGCTAATGAGAATACGGCGATCAACGAGCTTATTAATCTTATCAATCCTACAGGTGTAGGCAACAATCTGAAACTGACTATAGACCATAGTCTTCAAGCGAAGGCCAGAGAACTGTTATCAGGAAAAAAAGGAAGCATCGTTGCAATGGACCCGAAAACCGGGGAGATATTGGCGATGGTCAGTTTACCTGATTTCAACGTCAATACCCTCATACAGGAATGGAACACGGTTTCTGAGGATACCAGCAGCCCACTTTTCAATAGAGCAACTCAAGGTCTTTATCCACCAGGATCTGTATTCAAGATTGCAACTGCAATCGGTGTAATAAGAGCTTCAAATCCGGATGATCTGTATAACTGCACTGGAACTGTTATCATCGACGGCAAGGAGTTTAGCGATTCCAATAAAAATGGTCATGGGGAGCTGAGCCTGGATGAGGCGTTCGCAAAATCCTGCAACACCTACTTTGCAACAAAAGCATTGGAAATTGGACATTCTGAGCTTCTGCAGATAGCTATTGAGCTTGGGTTCAATAAAAAATTGGAAGTAGGCCTCGAATCGTCAACTTCAGTCTTTCCCACTGATTCCAAAGGCGATACAGATCTTGCAGCATCGGGGATCGGGCAAGGGAGGATACTTGCAACACCTTTGAATATGCTTGCCATCATTTCAGGAATTGCCAATGATGGTGCTATGATGGAACCATATTTGGTATCAGAGATGACATCACCTGAGGGCAAGATTATTAAAAGTCAGGAACAGGCTTTAATTATGCAAGTTGGTGATAGTAATGAAATAACAAGGCTGAAGGAGATGTTGAGAGAGGTTGTAAAGACAGGAACAGGTAGAAACGCCAGTATAAAAAATGTTGCGGTAGCAGGTAAGACAGGGACTGCTGAAAATCCTACTGGAAAGAACCACGCGTGGTTTGCGGGCTTTGCCCCTTTCGATGACCCTAAGGTTGCAGTAGTTGTGATCCTTGAGGAGGAAGGCTCCTCAGGAGGGAGCTCGGCAGCGCCTATAGCCAGGGATATCATGATTCATGCCTTAAATAATGTCGACTTTAACAGATAAAGATCCTGCCTAGTGGGCAGGATCTTTACAGGAATTTACTTTTTAAATTGTTCCAATACATATCCTTGCTGAAGTTTAGCTTATAGATACTGTTCGGCGACAGAGTGAGGTCAATTGATACTATTCCTTCATATCTAAACTCCATCCCGTCATTTACAACAAGAATTGAATTCTCATATCTATATTCAGGTTTGATCATAATGATCGATCCCCCGGGAACAATTGCACTATTGGGTAGACTTCGATATGCACTTGAACTGATTGGAGCCAAAGGCGTGATTTGAAGGGATGAAAGGCTGGGGTATACTATACTCCCACCCGCTGAGAAGTTATAGCCTGTACTGCCGGCAGGGGTGGATACTATAAGCCCGTCTCCGCTGAATCTTTCCAGGTGGTTATTGTCTATAAATACCTCAAGGTGAACAATCTTAGACTTTACTCCCTTTATGACTATTTCATTTACTCCTGTAAGATAGAAGCACTTGCTTTTAGTACACACCTTGGCATCTACAAGAAATATGTTTTCGGTCTTATAGTCTCCCTTCAGGTATCTTTCAATGAACAAGTCTATCTCCTTAGGTGATATCTCCTGAAAGAAACCTAAGTGTCCAGTGTTTATACCAACGAATGGTATTTGAGGGAAGGCATTTCTGTGGATAGCCCTTAAGAAAGCACCGTCTCCGCCGATACATATATTGAGTTCAGCATCCTTATTATAGGATTCGGATGGAATCAAGCCCTTGTCTGCCAGCTTTCCGGTAAGCAGGCGAGCTGTTTTTCTGGACTCATAATTTTTATTGGATATGATATTTATTATTCTTCCGTTAGACATTAAGCCTCACCCTTCAAAGGTATTTATTTAGCTGATATAATGATTTTAACACATCAAATGAACTATTAAAAGAATATAAGGAGTTGCTAGGATGCCTGGAGAAAAAAAATATATATTAATTACTAACAATGATGGATGCGATTCCCTGGAACAGTTAATGGAGTTAAAGGGGATTTCAGGCAGGCTTATGCGAAGACTCATAAAATCCAAGCAGCTGCTGGTAAATGATGATCCAGTTGAAAAGAAACTAAAGCTGCATGATGGCGACAAGATTAAGATACTGATTGAGGATGAAGATTACGACGTTGAGCCTCAACCAATGGAAATAGATATACTTTACGAGGATAGAGATGTTCTTGTGATAAATAAGCAGCCTTTCACGATCGTTCACCCTACAAAGAATATCAGCAGCATGACTCTTTCAAATGGCGTCGCATATTATTTCAAATTTGTGGGGCTTAAAAGGAAGATCCGGCTTGTAAGCAGACTGGACAGAGATACCTCAGGAGTCATTGCTTTTGCCAAAAACTCTTATGGACATCAGCATTTGGCAAGACAAATGGAGAATGGTACGCTTATAAAAAACTATATTGCAGTGGTTGAGGGAATAATTCAATCAAATAATGGCAAGATAGATCTCAGTATAGGTCCAAGCGATGATGGAATCAGACAAGAGGTGAGGAAGGATGGCCTCCCGTCATTAACAATTTTTGAGGTATTGGACAGGTTTGAAGGAGCCTCCTTATTGAAACTAAAGCTTATGACCGGCAGAACACACCAGATTCGTTTACACTTGGCAGCTATTGGCTATCCAATAATTGGAGATTCACTCTATGGGACTGAATCCAACAGGATAAATAGACAAGCATTGCATGCTTCCAGTATTGAATTTGAATCACCGGAAACAGGTGAGAGGGTCCAGGTAAATGCACCACTTCCTTCGGACATGACCGAACTGCTTTATCAGTTTAAATCAATCTAATGTATGAAAATCATTGAAATCAAGGCTGTAAAGTAGTATAATTAAATCAACAAGAGAATAAGTAGTTTCTGCGGTGTGCGTTATTCTCATATAATTCAACCGACATGTCTTATACGGGAGTTCGTTGTTCGATGGTCTATGACAGGCCTTTCAGGAAAGGTAGTCAGAAGCCTTTGACGGGACACCCACCTGCAATTATGCGGGTGTGAATTAGTTGAGAGGACGGCATTGCGGGAATACAAAAAAAGAATAAAAACCCTTCGGGGTTTTTATTTTTATGAAAATTATTGGATTTGAATAGGGAATTTCTTTCTCCCTCTGAAGATATATATATATTTGAAGCCAAGATCCCTCAAAGCCTTCTCTGTCTGTTTGTACTCGTATCCAATATGATGGATAGTGTGGGAGTCCGAACCGATTGTTATTATTTCTCCGCCTAAGTCCTTGTATAACCTCAATATCTGAGGCTTAGGGTGAAAGCTCTCAAGATTATACCTTAAGCCTCCAGTGTTGACTTCGATGCCCTTTCCTTTATCTATAAGCTTCTTTAGTATGACTTCAATTTTATCCATATAGAAATCATATTTGATTGGAGTACCATCTGTAAAAAGGTAGCGGTCGATATAGTCTAAATGGCCAAGCACGTCATAATCGTCAAAGGAATCAATACAGTCAAGGACTGAATCATAATATCTGTTTATTATTTCTCCTTGAGAGAGCTCCATTTTATCAAATTCAAGAAAGATGTCTTTGCTGTAAATTGCATGAATTGACATTATCACGAAATCAAAGCCGTGGTCGGATATGAACTTAGAATATCTGTTGGCTAGGTGTGGCTGCATCCCGATTTCGACTCCGGCCAGAACTTCGATTTTATCCTTATATGTATATTTAACTCTGTTTATATCTCTGAAATAGTCCAAAGGTCTGAACATCAGGTCGATTTTCTCCTTTGTTGCCTCGAAATCCACGTGATCAGTGAAACATATAGCACGCAGATTTTTCTCAATGGAGGTCTTAACTATAGATTCCATAGGAGTTTTTGAATCCAATGAAAAATCGCTGTGCACATGAAAATCATACATAGTGTTTTACATCCCCAGTCATGTTTGATAGTATTTTCCATTTTAACAGATATTTTAGGTATTTTCAATCCGGTCTCCATAGATAGTATCCTTGCGAAATATTCGAAAAGCTGATAATATGAACAATATTGATTATCTGACATCATTTGGGGTAAATGAAATGTATAGAAAATGCAAAGGGGAGATCTGCTTATGAAATTGAATAAGATTATCGAAGAAAAAAGAAAACAAATGGAAAAAGCTAAAAAAATCGAGACTGCAAAAAACGTTGCAGTGGGCACTGCCATAGGTACTGCTCTTGGAGCTGCTGCCGGGTTGCTTTTTGCTCCCAAATCAGGTAAGGAGACCAGAGAGGATATTTCCAAGAAAACAAAAGAAGTCGCTGAGACAGTCAAGGAAAAGGTTGAAGAGCAGCTAGATGTTACCAAGGAGCAGCTTGATAAAGTAAAAACAGAAGTAGAGAAGAACTGGGGAGATTTGAAGGAAAAAGTCAAGAAAGATAAGGAAGCCGCAGAGGAAAAGGTTGAGGATGTGGTTGAAGCAGTTGAAGAGACATTGGAAGAAGAGACAAAGGAATAGCTTGCGCAAATCTAAGGGGGTATTGATATGGACGTAACCTTGACATTACAAGATTTGCTAAAGTTAATTCTATTTCTGCTTGGTATAGGCGTATTGGGTTATCTGCTGCTCATACTTCGCAATGTTAATAAGACCATAGGCCAGGCTCAGATATTGTTGGAGGAAAATTCCAAGGAATTGGATTCTACCATCAAACAACTGCCTGAAATTACAGCCAACATAAATAAGCTTACCAGTGAAACGACAAAATTGGTTTCAGAAATGTCTCCGGATATCAGTGGTGTTGTCCATAATGTGAATGGTATAACCTCTAAAATCGACGATATCGCCAATATTGTCGACAAGACAGGACATACAGTTGAAGACACAGTAGGATTGCTGACTGATACCTTGGCTGAAACAGCACTGGCATTCCAATTCAATGCAAAAAATGTAACCAGCTATATTGAGATAATAAAGGAGATCATTGAGATCGTCCGAAACAGCCTTAAGAAGTATTAAGAACCCGGCAGGGTTCTTTTTTTCAAGTATTATTGATATCTTTTCAATTACTGATATACTTATATTGAGGTGTCTTCAATATTTATGGGAGCACCTTTCTTACAAATAAGAAGAGGATAACCAATATGAAACGAATTAAATTTATTATAAACCCATCTTCCGGAAGACAAGCGATGGAAAAGAAAATAGATACACTATGTAAGCTGTTGCTGGATGATGGCTATATTCTTGCGAAGTATTTCACCAGGAACAAGTATGATGCAATGCTGGAAGCAAGGCGCACCTGCAATGAGGACTTCGATCTCATAGTTGTGTGTGGCGGTGACGGTACAGTTAACGAAGTAGTTAAGGGAATAGCTACAGGAGGAAGAAGAGTTCCTATAGCGATCCTTGCAAGCGGAACTGTAAACGATTTTGCTAATTATCTTGGAATTCCTCGAAACACATATGAATTTTTCGATCTGATAAAGAGGGATAAAGTCATAGATGTTGACATTGGATGCGTCAACGACGATTACTTTGTAAATGTCGCAGCAGGTGGACTGCTTACCAATGTAGCTTACCAGGCTCAGCCGGACATAAAGGCCGTACTTGGAAGAATGGCGTATTACCTTGAAGGATTAAAAGAGCTGGCTAACCAGGGATTGGAAACTGTAAGAGTCACCATTCAAAGTGAAGAGTTTACTTCAGAGGAAGACATCTTGCTGTTTGTTATATCCAACAGCTCGTCAATCGGAGGATTTACGAAACTGGCACCTGAAGCTGATGTTGTTGACGGACTTTTGGATGTTGTATTGATCAAGAAGGCGGATATTGCAGAATTAGCCAATATATTCATTAATGTATTGACTGGCGAGCATATTAACCACCCTAAAGTGATATACTATAAAACTAAGAAGTTGAAGGTAGAATCAGATAGAAAAATAGTAGTCGACATAGACGGTGAGTATGGAGGCAAGCTGCCTGCAGAGTTCAGAGTAATTCCAAAAGGTCTGAGCATACTGGTCTAGCAATGAGGAGGGTGATGATGGATAACAACAGGATCAGAAACGTAGAGTCCATTGAGAAGCATCTAAGAAAGGTTGACTATATCATTAGAAAAAACGGCAGGATGATTTTAAGTGATTTTGGAATCACTGTACCTCAGTTCACTGCTCTCCAGGTGCTTATAAACAATGGAGATATGACAATAGGCGAGTTAAGCCAGCAGATGGATCTAGCCTGCAGCACAATAACCGACTTGGTAGACAGGATGGAAAAAAATGAACTTGTTAAAAGAGAAAAGGACCAAAAGGACAAGCGAGTAGTTCGTGTTATTGTATTAGCGAAGGGTCATGATATTTTGCAGAAGGTTTTAGACAGGCGTATCAGCTTTCTTGAGGTAAAACTGGAAGGACTTTCAGTGGCTGAAGTTGAGGCTTTAAAGTCCGCTCTGGAAAAGCTTTATGTTGAAATGAACGAAGACTAAATGGGTAAAGGTAGGCGTTTAAATGAAGCTGATAAATAATGACTATCGGGTCCTCGATACTTATGTAAAAAGCAAGAAAGAAGAGGCTTACCTGGTTGAAAAAGTTAATCAACCGGGTAGGGTTTATTTTTTGAAAATTATTGAGCCTCATAAAAGCAATAGCTGTATCCAGGATTTTATAGAGAATTTTCAGGAATATGAGAATATCAGGCATAGGTATCTTCTTAACTCATACGAGTTTGGGCTGATAAAAAGCTTAAATCTAAAACCGATCAGCGGAAGGCTTTACTATGCCTTGTCAGAGTACACCGATGATTACACTTTGGAGGCTTTAAAAGGGAAATTAAGTGCCAGGGATATGGCGATAGTTATTGCAAAGCTTATGGAGGTTTTGGATTATCTCCATTTCAGAGGATTTATATACAGAGCATTAAGCCCTGAAAAAATATATATTAGTGCTGATGGAGATGTCAAATTACTGAATATCTCCACCTTGATAGAGCACCTGTACGAAAATGAGCGAATAAATTCTATCCAGGAATTCATTGCGCCTGAGATCTTTAATAGAGACATGATTATTGATCGTAAGGCAGACTATTATTCATTGGGTGTACTGATCAAAAAATATCTGTCTCCGTTATTAGTGGACGAAAAAACAGTACTTCCGGTGATTGATTCTATCGTGGAGGAATTTATTAAGAAAGAACCTGGAAACAGGGATATGATTCTTACAGAGGCACGAAAAAGGATTGAGGGAATATTTGATCTCTCTATCGGAACAGATTATTTAAAGGAAAGGGACTTTCTTAATTTAGGCTCCATAAAGGCAATAGGCCATGAATCACAGCTTCTTGAGTTAGAACAGCTGGAGGAATTTATTGGTTCAAATTCTAGTTTATATAATATTGCTCTTGTTGAAGGAAATATAGGTTCCGGGAAGACATATCTATTGCAGGCGTTTTTAAGGAAGGCTGCGCTTAGAGGAGGTTTTACAGCAGAGGTCAGCATAGCAGGTGAGAAGACCATAGGACTTGACACTTTCCGAGATTTCATCCTTGACTTTCTGGCAGTAGCAGAGATCAAGTACAAGCTTACAAATCAAGGGGATGGCGTGAAGCTGACCCATGAGGATGTCGACATGGATTTCTCGTTGAATCTACCGGGAAGCCTATACAAGCTTTATGATATTATTGCAGAAAACCTAATCAGAAGGTCCAAGACGGAAAGCATATTTTTAGGCATAAATGATGTGGAGCTTTCAAGCGGCAGCATTTTGGAGATGCTTGATTTTCTGTTGACAAAATTCAAAGGCAATCGAATACTTTTGATTTGTACCTACAACCAAATGGGGGCAGGTAAGGATTCTGAGAGGTTACTTGAGGATTGGTCGAATAGAAATGGTGCGTTGCGGATAAAGACATCAAATCTCTCTTTGGAGTCTACTGGGAGATTTGTAAAATCTATCCTTGGAATTGCGTTCATACCGAAAAACTTTTCTCAGCTGTTATACAAAGAATCCTTAGGTAACCCAAGATATCTGGTTCATTTACTCAGGCATTTCTATGATACCGGTGAGTTGTACATGAGCAAAGAGGGAGTATGGAATATTAGGAAGGATAGATACGACGACCTTGAATTTCCCAAGAGCTTTGTTGGTGCTTTCAAAAACAGGATAGATTCTGTAAGTCCAAAGCAGCTCTACTTGCTCCAGATGGTATCTTGCTTTGAAGGATTGGCAAAGAAAGCTTTGATTATGAAGCTTACAGGCTATGCCGATGTTGAATTTGACGATCTTCTAGTCAGCCTGGAGTCTGAGGGACTCATTTCAGAGGATAAGACTGAATTTGGGCAGGCATTGAGCATTACTGAGGGCGAAATCAAGAAATATATATACAGCATGCTGGACCAGCCTCAAAGAGAATCCTGGCATAAGTCCATAGCTGATGAACTACTCAACGATAAGAAGCTGGATAATGGCTATAGCTTTGAGGAACTGTTCTATCAATTAAGCTCCTCTAAGCAATTTGAAGAGCTTATTGATATTGCCTACGAAAGGATAGGCATAGCAAAGAATATGTTCACAGATTCTTCAATAGTCATATTAGCTCAGGTTTATGATATCCTATCAAGATCAGACTATCCTAGGGACATCGAAATACTTGACAAACTGTGTTATAGCTTGATCGTAAAAGGTGAAACCGCACAGCTGAAGGACTATCTGGATAAGTTGATGAAAGCTGCCGAGTCAAGGGGCAACGACAGATTCATTGTACGCTGGATGCTTTATAAGCTGGAATTCTCAGTTAGGAGCAACGATATAACAGGCTCGCAGGAATTGGTAAATGAGATAAGCAAAAAATTGGAAGGCAAGGATTATGCTGAGGAGGAGATTTATCATAAATTACTTCAGGCAAAGCTTTATCTTGATGTAGACAACCCCGTTATGACTGAGTCAATGGCAGATGAAGGGATAACTTTATCAGAAAGCAATAATATTTGGACATATATTGGGGATCTTTTCAACGTTAGAGGGATCGCTAAATACATGTCTGGGGATCCAGAATCGGCTATTTTGGATTATAACAGAGCTCTGGAGGGATATAGGAAATCTGATCGTCCATTTGATATGGTTAAACCTATCAATAACATTGGTAGTATTCAAAGCGAATATTACGGGTCTGAAAAACTGGCGCTTGATTACTACTGGCGATGTGTGGACATATCCGAGAGTTATGGACTGACTTCTCTTCAGACAACATTTTTAAGTAATATTGGAGAAGCCTTTATAAATGTAAGGGATTATAAAAATGCTGAAATATTCCTTGATCGTGCCATAGATCTCTCAAAAAGAATAAATGACAAGAAGAGCCTTTTTCTATCAACCGTTCTCCAGGGGATCGTGTATTTGATATTGGGGAGGATAAATAGAGCACTGGAGATACATCTGAGCCTGAAGGAGATGAACAAGTCTGGCCACATTCAGGATAAAGAGGTCTTGATGCAGTATACGAATTTCTTGGGACAATTTTATTTTGAGACTGGTGATTTCAAATTATCCAAGGAATTTAGCAGAATTTCCATGGAAAGATCCTTGGATATAAGCAAGAAGGAGTATATGAAGGCAAAGACCAGGCTTACAAACATCGATTTCATAGAAAAATTAACCATAGATAAAGATATGATCCTGGAAATCGTTGAGGAATACAAGAATAGCGGAAGCGGCTATGATAGAGCTTATTTTCTATTGCTTTATGGTTTGATTGCTCATTATTTCAATGATGAGGAGCTAAGCAGATCCTTGATTATGGAATTTAAAAATCTGGATAGCGAAGAAGTTTTAGAAAAATACCAGCAGGATCTGGAGCTTATAGAGCTGATTATTGAGGGAAGTGATTCCTCTCTTATTTCCGCCATTGATTATTCAAAAAGAACCGGTCCAAAAATTTTGATACCCAGGTTTTATTCAAACTTAGCACTGGCGGTAAAGCTATCAGACAGTGGACTTCACTATGAGGCTTTCAGGGTTATGATCAATAACCTGGACTATTATGAAACAGCTGTCAGGATGCTTGGGGAAGATTATATAGGCCCGGATTATCGGAAGTTTTATATGTTGGATCTGATGATACCGATCATTGACAGAAGCTTATTCTCAATTACCGGTTTCAACAGGGATTTCGAACCAACAATCGAAAATTACCTCAATAAGCTGGATGAACAACTATTTTTGAGGATATTTTCAGGAGAAGAAGCATCCAGGTGTTGTATAGACACAACGAAGCTGTTATCAGCTCTGGATAGCAATTCCAGTGAAAATCTCGATAAAATACTTGAGTTCATAGCAATAAAAACCAATGCAGAGCGGGGATACATTGTTTTGTACGACACCGATGGGAGTGAAAACAGGGTCATAAGATATGGAGCACATGAGGACTTCCCTCTTAATTTGGTTATAGAAAATACAATAAAAGATGAGCAGACTGTTTTGATCAGGCGGGATATTTCAAGCAAGCAATGCCACATACTGGAAATGCATGTTGAGGATGAAATTTCCGGATTTATTGTTGTTCCGATATTGACATCACCAGGTTTTTCGGAAAAATCGATGGATAGACGACAATCCTATGTAAGGAACAACATATATGGGTATGTATTGCTTTTAACAAGGAGCAATGTAAACAGATTTGACAATTTACGTTCTGATCTGATAAAAGACCTCACATGGTTGATATATTTGAATTCTGAGAATGACAGGCTTTACAGGAGCTCTTTTTACGATAAACTGACGGGGACGTACAGAAGGAATGTCGTCGAAAAAAGGTTGTCTGATGCAATTCAGCACTATTCGATCAACGATAGAGGGTTTGCCTGTATGATGCTGGATATTGACAGATTTAAGTCCATAAACGATACTTATGGCCACCAAATTGGGGATAGAGTCCTGACATCAATAGGAGAGGCAATTAGAGAATCAGTCAGAATCACTGATACTGCAGGCAGATACGGAGGAGAGGAGTTTTTACTGATTATTGAAGACGTTGACTCCAAATCTGCGATAGCCGTTGCTGAGAAGATAAGGTCATCTATTGAGTCCATGACTGTTAAAGGCTTGAAGCAGAAAGTAACTGCAAGCATCGGTGTTGCGATTTATCCGGAGGATGGACAGCTTCCGGAGGATCTGATACTAAGAGCAGATCAGGCAATGTACCATGCAAAGGAGGTTCTCGGCCGAAACAGCGTCGCATTATGGAATGATAATATGGGGTCGATTGCCAGCAAATTTAAGCTGGAGCATGACCTTGTTGTTGGTGGATTTGAGAATGATTCAGACCGAATAGGTGCTTTGTCTGACACTGCCCTCCTTATTCAAAGAAACATGAGCCTGGAGGATAAGCTTGATTTATTTCTGGGTTACCTGCTTGACTCAACTCAGGGTAGGAATGCTGCAATTTATTCAATATCCAATAATCAGCTAAAATGTATTGCCGTCAGATCCAAGGCGATGAATGATGATGATATCTTTATACCGTATGATTATTTGCACAAGGTATCTAATTCGAAAGAATCGGAAAGCTATATATATCTTAGAACCAGTACTGAGGGTGATGATCAGGCAAACGAATATGTTTCAGGAGCCATTTGCCCGATTATTATAAATGGAGATGTTTATGGGCTGATACTGGTTGAAGTTCCTTTGTCCAGACGAGAATTCAAACAAAAAGATTTGAAGTATATTGAAGTTTTGGGTAGTGTATTTTCGGCCAATTTAGTATAATTTATTCAGTACTGTGAATTGGAATATTATCACAGCGGGGAGGGGTATTATGACTGTCACCATTAAAGATGTTGCAAGAATGGCAGAAGTATCTATATCTACGGTATCGAGAGTAATCAATGATTCCAAGCCTGTAAGTCCTGAAGCCAGGAGGAGAGTTCTAAAGGCTATCGAGGAGCTTGGCTATAAGCCTAATGAGGTTGCCAGGAGTCTTGTAACCAAGAAGTCAAACATAATAGGCATTATAGTAGACGACATTGGAAGCTCATATGTTGCACAAATAATCCGTGGTGTTGAGGAAGTTGGACGAATGTACAATTACGATCTTCTTCTGTGCAGCAGTTATGGAGATAAGGAGTCGGAACTAAGATTTGCTCAGCTTTTGATGCAAAAACAGGTAGCTGGGATAATAATTGTATCAGAGATCCTGAATAATGATGTTTTATCTTTCCTTGATATGTCTAGGATACCTTTTGTATATCTTAACAAATATTACAATGTCCTTGAGAGCCCTAATGTTTCCATAAACAACAGAGAAGCCAGTGACAAAGTTATGAAACATTTAATTGAGGAAGGACATAAAAGAATCGCCTATGTAACCCAGGAGAAGGATGTAGAGCTGACCATTGAAAAGCACAAGTTGGAGGCTTACAGAGAATGGATGGGAAATATTGGCGGGGACCCGATGGTTTTTGAAGTAGACGGTCATGAGATGGAGGACGGATACGATCTTGGAAACAGGATAGTCGAGAGGCTGCTTGAGGAGAGGATCACTGCAGTATACTGTTGTGAAGATGAGATAGCAATAGGATTGATCAATTATTTGTATGATCACAACATAAAAGTGCCTGAGGACATTTCAGTGGTTGGATACGGTGACATTACTTTGGCATCCTATTTCAGACCTATGCTTACAACTATAAAGGAGCCGTATTATGATATAGGTGCAGTGTCAATAAGAAGGATACTGAAGGTGCTTCAGGGAGAAAAGGTAGAGGAACAGACAATCGTGCTCCCGGTCCAACTTATTGTTAGGGACAGCTGTGCATCTCCATCCAAATAATTGTGGAACAAAGCAGCACTGTATGATATAATACGCTCAAGCAAATAAAAGTGGGGATAATATGACTAAAGTATTATTGCTTCACGAAAATTCAAAAAATCAAAACCACAGCCCTGCTGTGGTTTTTTTGCGTCACTTCATCTGGTTAGTATAATAATGTATTGGAGGTAGAAGAATGGATAAGGTGTACATAGACGGAAGCAATATGAACCTGAGAGATTTCATCCTCGTAGCTAGGCACAGAAAACAGGTGGAGTTGGATGACAATGCCAAAATAAGAATAAATAGATCAAGAGCTCTGGTTGATAGGTTTATTGAGGAGGAACGTGTAGTTTATGGCATTACTACCGGTTTTGGAAAGTTCAGTGACGTTGTCATAAGCTGTGAAGAAACAGTAGCCTTGCAAAGAAACCTCATAATCAGCCACTCATGTGGAGTTGGGGAGCCGTTGCCAGAGGAAGCTGTAAGAGGGATAATGCTCTTACGAGCAAATGCATTGTCAAAGGGACTTTCAGGGATAAGGCTTTCTGTAGTTGAGACTCTGATTGAAATGCTAAATAGAAAAGTTCATCCAATAATCCCGGAAAAAGGTTCACTCGGCGCAAGCGGCGATCTGGCACCTCTAGCACATATGGTTCTCGTAATGATCGGTGAGGGGGAAGCCATATACAATGGTGTCAGAATGAGCGGGCGTGAAGCTATGAACAAAGCAGGAATCCCTACTGTTACTCTGGTAGCAAAGGAAGGACTCGCACTTATAAATGGAACACAGGTAATGACCTCCATCGGTGCATTGGCACTTTATGATGCAATAAATCTTTCAAAGATATCAGACATTGCAGCTGCATTGACGATTGAGGCTCTAAATGGAATAACAGATGCCATGGATCCAAGGGTTCATATCGCAAGAGGTCATTTTGGTCAGATCAGCTCTGCGGCTAACCTGTTAAGGCTATTGGAAGATAGCCTTATGACATCAAGACAAGGGCAAATGAGAGTACAGGACCCATATTCATTAAGGTGTACCCCACAAATACATGGAGCTACGAAGGACAGCCTTCTTTTCATTCAGGAGAAAGTAGAGATAGAAATGAATGCTGCAACGGATAATCCTATTATATTTCCAGACGAGGAAGATGTGATATCAGGTGGTAATTTTCATGGACAACCTATTGCTCTTCCAATGGATTTTTTAGGAATAGCACTTTCGGAGCTGGCAAATATTTCAGAACGAAGACTGGAAAGACTTGTAAATCCGTCGCTTAGCAATGGTCTCCCTGCTTTCCTGACCTCAAAGGGAGGAGTGAACTCAGGGTTTATGATAGTACAATATTCAGCTGCATCTCTGGTTTCAGAGAATAAAGTGTTGGCACACCCGGCAAGTGTTGACTCAATCCCATCCTCTGCAAATCAGGAGGATCATGTATCAATGGGAACAATTGCAGCTAGGAAGGCAATGGAGATTCTCAAAAATGCCAGGAAGGTAGTTGCAATGGAGCTTATGGCAGCTTGCCAGGCAATAGATCTAAGAGGGAAAGAAAAACTTGGAAAAGGAACAGGAGTAGCTTATAGAACCTTAAGACAGGAAGTCCGTGAGTTAAATGAAGACAGAATAATGTATTTGGACATTAATAAGTCGGAGGATCTAATAAGGACCAACGTGATTTTGGATGAAGTTGAAGCTGCTATTGGGAAATTGGAGTAAGGAGGTCTATCATGATCAGTAACGAGATGGTTTATGAAGGTATGGAGATCAAACTGCCAAAAACTCTCCCCAGAGTAAAGGAGTTTGCTCCAGGTATTAGAAGAGCACCTAGAAGGGAACTGACTCTATCCAGGCATGAGATGAGACTTGCATTAAGAAATGCACTAAGGTATATTCCTGAGGAACTGCATGAGACCTTAGCACCTGAATTTATGGATGAACTTTTGACTTATGGAAGGATTTATGGCTACAGATTTAGACCTGAAGGTGGGATAAAGGGAAGGCCAATAGATGAATATAAGGGGAAATGCATAGAAGCTAAAGCTTTTCAGGTGATGATAGACAATAACCTTGATTTCGATGTTGCACTTTACCCCTATGAGCTTGTGACATATGGTGAGACAGGACAGGTCTTTCAGAACTGGATGCAGTACAGACTGGTAATGCAATATCTCGAGATATTGGATGACAGTCAGACACTGGTGATCATGTCGGGCCACCCATTAGGACTGTTTAAATCAGCGAAACACAGTCCAAGGGTAGTCATTACCAACTCTCTTATGATAGGTATGTTTGACAATCAGGATCAATGGATAAAGGCGCAAGCTATGGGTGTTGCCAACTATGGGCAGATGACTGCCGGGGGTTGGATGTATATCGGCCCTCAGGGAATAGTGCACGGAACATACAACTCAATCCTGAACGCTGGAAGAATGAAGCTCGGGATAAAGGAAGATGGTGATCTTAGAGGTCATATCTTCGTAAGCTCCGGGCTGGGCGGCATGAGCGGAGCACAGGGAAAAGCAACAAAAATAGCAAACGGAGTTGGGATAATTGCAGAGGTCGATTACTCCAGAATCAGAACCAGACTTGATCAGGGGTGGATAGACGAGTCTTATGATAGATTAGACCAACTTTTTGAGAGAGCTCATAGTGCAGCTAAATCAGGAGAAGCTCTTGCTTTGGCTTATCATGGTAATATAGTAGATTTGTTGGAGTATGCAGTCAATGAAAATATTCATGTCGAGCTGCTATCAGATCAAACCTCATGCCATGCTCCATATGATGGTGGCTACTGTCCTCAAGGGATGAGCTTTGAGGAGAGAACCAGGATGCTGTCAGAGAATAAGAATGCTTTTGTTGCTCTGGTCAACAAATCCTTGATCAAGCATTATCACCTGATCAAAGAACTTGTCCATAGAGGGACATATTTCTTTGACTACGGAAACTCCTTCATGAAAGCTGTATTTGATGCTGGGGCAAAGGATATTTCGCGGAATGGTGTGGATGAAACAGAAGGCTTCATATTCCCTTCCTATGTTGAGGATATAATGGGACCAATGCTTTTTGATTACGGTTACGGACCTTTCAGATGGGTATGCTTAAGCGGCAAGGAGGAGGATCTGGACAAAACAGACAATGCGGCAATGGAGTGTATTGACCCGGCCAGAAGAGGTCAGGACAGGGATAACTATATATGGATAAGAGATGCGAAGAAGAATAATTTGGTAGTCGGAGCAAAAGCAAGGATACTCTATCAGGATGCCCTGGGAAGACTTAAGATTGCCCTTAAGTTCAATGATATGGTAAGAAATGGGGAAATTGGTCCTGTAATGCTTGGTCGAGACCATCATGATACAGGAGGAACTGATTCTCCTTTCAGAGAAACATCGAATATCAAAGATGGAAGCAATGTAATGGCAGATATGGCAACTCAGTGCTTTGCAGGAAATGCTGCAAGAGGCATGAGTTTAATAGCACTCCACAACGGAGGTGGAGTAGGAATCGGAAAGTCCATAAATGGCGGATTTGGAATGGTGCTTGATGGAAGTGAAAGAGTAGACGAGATATTAAAAACTGCTATGCCTTGGGATGTTATGGTAGGAGTCGCCAGGAGAGCATGGGCTACAAATGAAAACTCCATAGAAACGGTCCTGGAATACAATAAACAGTTTAAGGGAGAAGACCATCTGACTATACCATTTGTGCCTGATCAGGAATTGATTGAAAGGACGCTTAAGGGGAAAATCTAATTGGATTCGATGGAGGTGTGCGATGGATGCTGACTTGATAATTAAGAATATTGGAACCTTGGCTACCTTGAAAGGCCCTCAAAGAGCCAGGGGAGGAAGTGCCCAGGGAGAGATAGGCGTCATTAAGGACGCGATTGTTGCTGTGAAGGGTGATAGAATCATCTATGTTGGGACAGGCAGTCTTCCGGAGGAGGTAACAGCAAATGATAAAACTCTTATCATAGATGCCAATGGCAAACTTGTGACTCCAGGACTTGTTGACTCACACACACATCTTGTCCATGGGGGCTCAAGAGAAAATGAGCTATCAATGAAGCTTAAGGGTGCAAAGTATATGGAAATACTAAGTGCTGGAGGAGGAATCCACAGTACAATGAGAGCTACGAGATCAATGTCAGCGGACGAGTTATATTTACAGGCCAGAAAGAGTCTTGACAGGATGTTATCATTTGGAGTAACGACTGTTGAAGGTAAATCAGGCTATGGTATCGAGGACATTGAGACTGAACTTAAGCAGCTGGAGGTAGCCAAAAGGCTTAATAGTGAACATCCTGTAGATGTAGTTTCAACCTTCATGGGAGCACATGCCATCCCATTGATATTCAAGGATGATCCGGAGGGATTCGTTCATAAGATAATCAAAGAGATGATACCAACAGTTGCCAAGGAAAAGCTTGCGAAATTTTGCGATGTATTTTGCGAACATGGTGTGTTTACAATCGACCAATCGAGACGGATACTGCTTGAAGGCAGACAATGGGGACTAGAACCTAAAATACATGCAGACGAGATTGAATCCATAGGCGGTGCTGAGCTTGCAGCTGAACTGGGATGCGTTTCCGCTGACCACCTTGTGGGAGCAAGTGATGAAGGGATATTGAAAATGGCTGAATCTGGGGTTGTAGCCAATCTCTTGCCGGGTACAAGCTTTAATCTTCAGACGGGCAAGCATGCCAGAGCCCGATTCATGATAGAAAGAGGCTTACCGGTAGCTATATCAACTGACTACAATCCCGGAAGTTGCCCTACTGAGAATATGCAGCTTGTCATGAGCTTTGCTTCCTTGATACTAAGAATGACACCTGAGGAGGTACTGACAGCAGTGACCATTAATGGAGCCGCTGCCTTGGGACTTGAGGAAGAAATAGGCAGCATTGAGGTTGGCAAGAAAGCTGATTTGGTGATATTTGATTCAACTAATCTTGAATACGTCATCTATCATTTTGGAATAAATCATACTGATATCGTCATAAAAGATGGACAGATAGCTTTCTATAAGAAGGATTGTTAATGCAAAATTCCTGATGTATAATTGTAATGTTGGATGAATCAAAAAGACTTTTGGCCAAGCCAAAGGTCTTTTTATAAGAGGAGAAAATTATGCTTGCAGAATTTATAAAAGCGCTATCTTTAGTATTTATTGCAGAGATGGGAGACAAAACACAAATAATTGCCATGACATTTGCTACACAATTCACGGTCAAACAGGTCTTGACTGGTGTAGCATTAGGCGTTATAGGTAACCATGGCCTTGCCATACTTTTGGGGAGCTTGCTTGGAACTATGCTGCCGTTAGATATAATACAGCTCCTGGCGGGAGCCTTATTCATCTTCTTTGGTTATAATTCTTTAAGATCAGGTAAGGATGATGAAATTGATGATAAGAGGTCTATGAATCCAATAATGGCTGTTGCTTTGGCTTTTTTTGTTGGAGAATTGGGTGATAAAACCCAGCTGACCGCTTTAGCGCTTTCAGCTGAGGCATTATTCCCATTAGTTATATTATTGGGTACTACTGCAGGCATGATAGCGACAAGTGGGATTGGAATCTTCGTAGGAAGCAGGATTGGAAAGCGAATCCCGGAAAACGCCTTAAAGGCTATTTCTTCAATAGTATTTGTTGCTTTTGGTCTGCAGAAGATTTATATTGGACTGCTTATTCAAGGCGTAAGTTCTCTGTTAGCATCAGCGGCTCTTGTTATTATAGCCTCAATAGAGATTTTCATGCTGTTTTCCTTCAGGAAAATGGCTGTATCCGGGCAAACTAAACTACCCCTTAAGGAAGCAGCTCAAATTCTATATGAAAAGACTGCAAGAGTAAAGGAATCAGTTGATGACCTCTGCCTTGGTGAGGGAATTTGTGGATCATGTGTTGGAACAGGTTGTTTGATGGGGTATACAAAGGACATGCTGAACAAAGCTAAGGATCAAAAGAACTATTATGAAATTGAGGGAGTTGATTTGGCAGGACTTCTAATTCGGGATTATGACAGGAGTAAAGTAGAAGGCGCATATATGATGACTCTTAAGGAACTCGATGAACTTAATTGGCCAACAGATGGTAAATTTGTAATAAACAGAGCAAGAGAAGCTTTTGAGGTATTGTTATTTGGGAAGTCACTTAATATGGAAAATAGCCTTACTGAGCAGCTGGAGGCAGTTAAAAGCCTAGATCAGGTTCTGTTCATGAAGCTGAAACATTATACAAAAAAGGAGGGCTTGGATGAGAGGTAGATTTATAAAAGTAATGCTTGCTGATTCTCAGCCTCTATGCTTGCACGGTCTTAAAAACATAATCGAAACGCAGGACAATATAAAAGTTATTGCACAGGCTTCAAATCATGAAGAGATCATTTCCTTTGGAGTAAGCTCAAATGCCGATATACTGATTATCGATCCACAGCAACGCAATTACAATGGCTTTGACAGCATAAGAATCATCAGGGAACGAGGCTTCAACGGGAAGGTTATTCTACTGATGAGTGATATCAGCAGTGAAGTTTATCAACAAGTCAATAAAGTCAGAGTAGATGGATATCTATTGAAGACGGCATCTCCTGATAAACTTATTAGATCGATCAACGATGTCTATAAGGGCAAAAATTATACAGATGATGATTTTACGCGAATATTATCGGAAACAGCGGAATGTAGAATAACTGATATGGCTGAAGGTGAAAAAGTAGAGCAATTATCTCAAAGAGAATATGAAATATTGCGACTTGTGGCATCTGGAAGAAACAATAAGATGATAGCTAGCCAACTATTCATTAGTGAAAAGACAGTAAAAAACCACCTCACCCAAATATTTAAAAAGCTTGAGGTTTCTGACAGGGTACAAGCAACTCTATTCGCCATAAAGCACAACATAAAATAGGTCTGAGTCAATGACTCAGACCAAGCTTTTTACAGACGACTTAAAGCTTTCACCTATAGGTGAAAGCTGCCTTGATTTATGGTGGACCAAATAGAATTTTCTTGAAAGATCCAGGTCATCTACCCTAAGGACTTTGTAACTACGCCCTTCCACAATATCTCCGCAGTCTATATCTTTTTCTGATATAAAGCTCAATCCAACACCGAGAGCTACCATCCGCTTAATAGCTTCTACATCCTCAATCCAGGCGACTGTTTTAAGTCTTTCCAAATTGAAACCCTTGCTTTCCATTGATAATCTTACTGATTCTCTGGTCCCTGAGCCTTCTTCCCTGAATATAAATGGATAGTCGACGATCATGTCCAGTGAAATGCTCGTGAGGTTCTCGTGATCCGGGAAAAAATCCTCTGGAGCTATTAGCACTAAGTTATCCTCCATTACAGGTATATAGGTCAAATTTCGGGGTTCATATACCGCACCGACAAATCCAAAATCAGTATCTCCAATAAGTATTTCCTCAATGACCTGCTTTGAATCCTTATCGCTTATGGAAAATGAAACATCAGGATATTTCTCAAGAAAGCTATGTATAAGAATAGGAAGAAGGTGCTTTCTTGGAACGGAGCTGGCACTTATCTCCAAATGGCCTTCGACTTTCCCTTTATAGCTGTCAAGTTGATACCGAGCCGTTTCATATGTGTTGATTATATCCAGAGCATTTTGATAAAGCAGCTGCCCGGCATCAGTAAGGTTCAAACCTTTTGAAAGTCTATTGATAAGTATAGTATCGAATTCCTTTTCGAGGGATTGTATGTGGTTTGAAACAGTGGGCTGAGTCAAGAATAATGATTCTGCGGCTTTCGAAAAACTCCTGACTCTAGCAACCTCAACAAATGTCTTCAATTGTCTTATATCCATGATATAACCTCCTGCTTACTATTGTCATCATTTTATCAGAATATATTAGATATTGGAACATGTATCAGAATCCAATTCTTTTAATTATTTTATTTGAATCGTATTGACAAGCAATTAGAAACCTTGTATAGTAATAACTTGTCAGGCCAAGTCAAAGAAAACATTCAGACACAAAGTGTTGATAAAAAGTCACATTTAAGTCTAAAAACAGATTGACAATAAAACATGGCTTTGGTATACTGAATAAGTCACCTCAAGTATGGGGCGGCGAATGAACCTAGATAACTAAACAGTGTGAGAGCTTTGAATGAACCAAAGATTTCAATTTTTAAGAACAAATAATATGAGCTAAATCAAACTATTAAATGAGAGTTTGATCCTGGCTCAGGACGAACGCTGGCGGCG
>Ga0265295_1000477_pt1 | contig 80782 bp, 58 predicted proteins | sample Munlansysbiofilm_FD_192503 | JGI IMG/M metagenome (GOLD analysis project Ga0265295, IMG submission 192503) | Leachate microbial communities from a municipal landfill in Southern Ontario, Canada - Methane capture system biofilm | ecosystem: Engineered > Solid waste > Landfill > Unclassified ... | reverse complement strand
AGCATCCGGGCGATGAGACTCGTCTTTAACTCTTCAGAATAGTGAGTCATACAATTTCACTTTCAGCCCCTCGGGGTTCACTCAAAGGCTCTCAAAGAGAGGCGACATCTATCCTGACACAGGGGGGTTTGCTGCCCAATTTGAAGTTCCGGGCAAACCTGTGCGAATACCTTCATGTATTTGAGGTTGCGGCTGGAAAAACCCTTCATGTCCGGGAACTCGGCCCGCAGGTCGGATGAAAGCCGGTCGATGACCTTGGCGCCCCAGCCATGATGGCTTTGCCGCTGTAAAATTTCCGCGCCGATTTCGTGGTAGAGCCGGATCTGCTCTTCGTTCGCGGCAAGAAGCGCCCGTTGTCGGGCACCGCTGATCCGTTTTTTGAGGGAAGCCAGCCAGGCGGCGTAATCCGCTGGCAGGAGAGTGCTTGGAGTGTTCATAGTGCAAACCCCATCTTCTCCAGGTGGATTTTCACCCTCGCCTCCAACTCGGCCACACGCTCGGTCATTCGCGGCAGCGGCGTCTCGTAGCGTTCGGCCAACTCCTTCACCCGCTGGGTCAACTGCTGACTGACGCGATCCATCTCGCCGTGAATGGCGGCATCGAGGGTGGCGAGCCACTTGTCGTCGACCACCAGGGTCTTGATCTTGTCCTCGGTGAGTGTGCGGTAGTGGTGGTAGGCCTTGGCGTCGAGCTCCGCCTCGGCGGCCTTGAGGCGCTTCTTCACCTCGGCCTCCTCATTGGCCAGCTTCAGCCAGGCACTCAACGCGGCGGCTTCGTCCCTGGCTTCTTTATCCCCCTTGACCTCCTTGAGCCGAGCGGCGACGTTGGCCTTGTTGACCTTCTCCAACTCGGCAAAGGCCCCCTCCTCGCCGCCGTGCTCCTCTTCCAGCTCGGCGAGTTGGGCGCCGACGCTTTCGAGTTCGGCGGCCAGGCGGTCAATGGCCGCCTGCTCCTCGGCGTAGTACCGGGCGACGATGAGGGGCTTGGGCACGAGGTCGCAGGTCCAGCCTTTATCCTTCTCCTTCCCCTTCTTGTCTGTCTCGATGAAGCGATAGGTCTCGGCCTTCCAGCCATCGGCGGCGATGAGGTAGCAGTCGTCCTGCATCGTCTCGGCCCAGTAGTCCATCAGATGCTGATAGACGTCGTAGTGGTTGATGAGGGGTTGGCCGGCGTAATGGGCGAGCAGATCTTCGGAGAGAACGTGGATGACCTCTTTGGGATGGCAGCCGGGTTGTAACGCCTTGAGGTTGGCGGCGCTCTGCTTGCGCCAGGCACCGAAGTGGGCGTTCATGCCGGCGATGAAGGCGGCGAACTCGGGATGCTCGTAGATGGCGGTCTTGATGGCGGCTTTTTCCACCGCGAGGTCGAGATAGCCGGGGCGGTTGGGCTTGAACAGGGTCTGCTTGAGTTGCGGACAAACATCCCAATAACTTTTCAGGGAATCGACATCGGCCTGGGGGATGCCCCCTTGCAGATGCCCGGCGATATCCTGCAGGTCTTCGGTCTGCCCGCTGTCGATATAGCGCGGCAGGTTGAGGTTGTAGTCGTTCTTTTCGATCTCGGCCAAGGAGACCATTTTCGAATAGTTCGGCTCTTCGATCTGTTTGTTGAAGGTATCGACGATCCGGTGAATATCCTGACTGCGCAGGCGGTTCTTGGGGCCGTCCTTCATGAAACCGCCGCCGGCGTCGAGCATGAAGATCCCCTTGCGGCTGTGGGCATCTTCCTTGTCGATGACGACGATGCAGGCGGGGATGCCGGTGCCGTAGAAGAGGTTGGCGGGCAGGCCGATGATCCCCTTGATGAAGCCCTTACGCACCAGATTGCGGCGGATTTCGGCTTCGGCGTTGCCGCGAAAGAGCACGCCGTGGGGCAAAATGCAGGCGCCCTTGCCGGTACTTTTGAGGGAACGGACGATGTGCAGCAGGTAGGCGTAATCCCCCTGCTTGTCCGGCGGCACGCCGAAATGGGTGAAGCGCTCGTAAGGATCGTGCAGGGGATCGAGGCCGGTACTCCAGCGCTTGTCGGAAAAGGGCGGATTGGCGACGACGTAATCGAAGGTCTTGAGGGTGTCGCCCCCCTTGAACTTGGGATCGGTCAGGGTGTTCCCCTGCGCGATGAGGGCGGTCGGGTTGTTGTGCAGGATCATGTTCATCCGCGCCAGACCACTGGTGGCGCCGTCCTTTTCCTGCCCGTAGAGGGTGACGGGCGTTGCCGCTTCATCGGCGACCTTGAGCAGCAGCGACCCGGAACCGCAGGTGGGGTCATAGACCGTGGTGTCGGCGCTGGTCTTGGCCTCCTTGATGCCGACAATCCGCGCCATGATCCGGCTGACCTCGGCCGGGGTGTAAAACTGCCCCTTGCTCTTGCCGCTCTCGGTGGCGAAGTGGCGCATCAGATATTCATAGGCATCCCCCAGAATATCGTCGCCATCGGCGCGGTTCTTGGAAAAGTCGAGGGCCTTGTTCTCGAAGATGGCGATGAGGTTGGTGAGCCGGTCGACCATCTCCTTGCCGCTGCCGAGCTTGCCGGCATCGTTGAAATCCGGCATGTCGGAAAGCTTGTTGGCATTGGCCAGTGGGGCGACGATCTTTTTGTTGATCTGGTCGCCGATGTCCGGCTTGCCCTTGAGGGCGACCATATCCTTGAAGCCCGCGCCGTCCGGAATGGTGATGGGCGCATAGGGAACACCGGCGTACTTGTCGCTGACGTATTTGATGAAAAGCAGGACGAGGACGTAATCCTTGTACTGGCCGGCGTCCATGCCGCCGCGCAGCTCGTCGCAGCTGGCCCAAAGGGAGGAATAGAGTTCGGACTTCTTGATGGCCAAGGTGAAATAACTCCTGGTTTATGCTGGAAGGGATTGTCCGAGACGAACGATAGCATGACAAACCCGGGCATTATGCCACCCAACACCCCCCGAGCAAAGGAATAACTAACCGGGGGGACAGGAGCCGGCAGCAATCGTCCACCGAAACATGACCCCAATCCCGGCCCCTGGAATTCGGCCCTTCTCTGTCAACCGGAATGGCCGACAAATGATTAAGCGGTGCCAACTATTGCCCGTTTTCACCACGTCCAAGAGGGGCAGTCGTTAAATAAGGCGGAAAAAGGCGCCTTATCAACGGACGATAACGAGAATTCCCGGTGTGTAATCGACCTCAACCTTAGCGAAAGCTCCAAAGGAGGAGGACGATGGAAATACACAGGGTACCGATCCAAAAACTGCGCCGCCACGAGGGTTATGAGTCCTACGGCGCGACGATGGCGAAAACCGACTATCTGCTGCGTGACCCGGGGCTCATCCAGCCGGCAGCCATCGAGGTCGTGCTGGAGACACTGCCGATCATCGCGATTCGACAGGGACGAGCATGGGAATACATCTCCGGGCATCGTACATTCATCGTAGCGGCAAGCGTTCTGGGTGTCGAAGCCGAAGTACCCATCCGGGTAATCAAGAATCCGGGAGCGCAACGAATCCGTCTGTACATCGCAGTCGACATCATGGCATCCTCGATAATCACCGGCATCGCCCGGAAGAGTGACCTGGGCGAGCTGTTGACCGAGCTGCGGCGTCGGGACCATACTACCCACGAGAAACTCTTTGTTGCCACTACGCAAAAGACTTTTTCAGCGGCTCTTAGCGTGACCAAAGAGACGGTTTTCCGAGGCAGAAAGGCAAGAAGATGACCAGAGACCAAGTTAAACAAACGCTACTAGGGGAAGGCTTTCCAGCTAGTAGTATCGATAGCTTTCTTTCAATGATCGATCTCCCTGAAGGTGGTGATGGCCTCGATCGAATCCTGAGCCCCCTCCCTGAGCTGTTGGATAAAGTTGAGAGCTTTGGCCACTATTACCGGAACTTTCAGCCCGACCGGCAATGGGTGGATATGGCTACCACGCTCGCCTCGCTGATGCAGGCCCCCACTGCTGCTACACAAAGAGGCAAAAAACGGTCCCCCCTCTGGGGCCTTTTTGAAAAAAACGCCGTCTATGTAGCCATTTGGACCGTCTTGCAGGGCGAGCGAGAGGTGACGACGGCGTACTTAGAACTGCTTGCCCACGAGGTTATCGCAGCATCCATCATAAGAGAGAAAGCAGAAAAGAACGCAGAGTACCGCAATGTACTGGTGACTGCCCCCGGTGCGCTACGAAAGGCTTTCGAGACCGATACCTCTTTGTCAGGGATAGATCTGCATTGTGACCCCACAGTTCTGCGAAAAGAAATCCTCAATTCTTCCTTGGCCGAGGTTCTGGCGCCGGTATGCACATTATTAAGCTATATCTACACGAAAGCGGCGCCCCGCCGCGAGGGCGGCGAGAGGAGAACGACAACCTATCGTCATCGATTGACTTCTCGCCCATACGATGACCTCGGACTGGACGAAGAACAGCTGCAAGGAACTACGCAAATCACCCTGATCTCACGGCGCCGTGAAGACCCGGACGAAGAAGAAAAGCTCTTGGCGGAGGGCGAAATCAGTCACTACCCCGATATGATCGCCGCGAGCGAGCCGAGGCAACAGCTACAGAGCTTGACACAACAGATTTTGCATACACAGCGTGCGGCACGCACCGCCCTGACTAACCGAAATCAAGCCCTGCCCCACCACTGGCAGGGGTTGACCCAGAATGAGGTTATGCGGTTTTGGGATGCCATCGATTGGCTTAGTCGCAATCAGACATCGAACTCTAAAACAACCAATCCAAACGATGTCTTAGCCACGACGATGGCGACAATGCTCTTTTGCGGAAAATCGGTAAATGAGGTAGCCGACATGAGGATCTACCATGGCGACCCTCCCGACCACCCTCGGTCCGGCCTGCTACATCGCCATGGTCAATGGTACTGGGTCAGTGTCCCCTATTCGGTCGACTATGGCGATGAGACGCCGAAAGGCACATGCCTGATCTTGCCCCTGCCGCAATGCACCCATGCGGTTTTTCAACATCTGGCCCTGTCTTACTCCGACACCATCGGTGCCTTGACGGACATCTCCGCGCTGCAAACGGACATACAGACAATTATTACTGGGATAAATAAAAAGTATGGGACGAGGCTAACCAGAGAACGAGTAAGCCATTATCTATTCGAACAAGTCCAGAAACAGGAAGGAGCCGATGTCGCCAGCGCCATGTACATCACCGGAAAATCGGCCTATCTCGGCACGGTCGTATCCCACTACACCCGACAGACCGGAATCCGACTGACATCGATCTACATAAAAGTCTGGGAGGGAATCTTTCCCGCGCCTCTCGAAGACCATCCGGGAAAAAACCTCCCTCAAAATCCAGACATAGGTTCTTCCAGAGTTCCCAAGCGTGAAACAGTCCAATCACTCGTAGCGCAGCTTCGACAACAAACCTGTACTTGGCGAGATTTCTATGCAGGAAACAAAGACCATAGGAATCTGATCCAATACCACAACGCCCTGACTCGCTATACTGCGATCTTCATCGCCTATGCCACGGGCATTCGCGCGGTGACCCACCCGTTTCCCGACGGCGAAAACATCGACCATGAAACGGGCTTCTGCGTCATCAGCGATAAAGATAGCGACGACCGCTATCACACACGCCTTGTCTGGTTACCCCCCGACTGCCACAGACAATACCTCCTCTACCGGAATCACTCGAAACTCGTCGCCTCGATCATGGCGAACGTCAGGAATGATTTTTTTACCAGAGCGCAAGACCGGTTTTTCTTTCTCGACGAAAACGGAAGTCCGGCGGCAATCACCCCTAAGAGGCTTTATGACTTTTCCGACCTGCCGACGCCGATTACCATCGCGGAAAATGGGAACCGCCACATGTTGCGGTCATGGCTATTAGTACGCGGAGCATCGCCGGAAGTCATAAACGCATATCTGGGGCACTGGTTCCTCGGCGAAGAACCATGGGCACAGCATTCTGCACTGTCCCCCCATCAGTACCGATTGTCACTATCTACCCACGTGCAAGAACTTCTCGATCATCTCGGGTTCGAGCCGATTGAAGGAGTCGCAAAAAATGACTGACATGGGCTTCGACGACTCTGCTTCCGCGAATCACGACATATGGCTGGATCTCGTCCCCAGCACCGGATCACCCGATACCGTGATACAGATCCACCGCGAGGTATTGGACCTGTTGGCGCGTCATTACCCGGATGCCCACGCCGGCCAAGGAGGCGTCTGCCTCAACCGCGAGCAGGTCGAGGAATTCGCCGACCTCCTTCAAGCGAATGTGGACACAGACGTGTATTTCCATAGGATCTACTTTTTCCGGAGACTCCTGGAATACGGCCGAGCCAATCTGCAATGGACAGTGCATCTCCCCTCTGTTCCCTACCTCACCCGACGACCGAAAAACCGGTACCTTCCTGGGCAGTTTCACGTCGCGGAGGCAAACTCGATCGCCGAGGCCATTGTGCGGGATCTGCACAATCCGGCGCCCCCCACGTCCGCAGCCCGTTACGGGCAGATCCTGCTCAGCGCCATGCTCTATGGCGGCATGCTGGATGCGCCGAACCTACAGACTCTGGCCGCTAATTTACCGAGTGCATGCGAGACCGCCGGCCATGACCTCGTGGTCCCGCTGAAAACTCCCGACAGCGCGGATCGACATAATCTGTGGTTCGCCGACCCCGTGACCCAAGCCCTGATCCAGAGGTGGTGGCGCGACCAACAGAGCGATCATCAGTTTGTCGGGGAAATCCGCCACCCGGACCAGGCGATCAAGGCCTATCTGCGGCATATAGGGAGTAAATTGACTCTTTCGGTCGCTGGATTACGACAACAATGTCATCACCGGCTGGCCCTGAGAATCCCCCCCGTCCTCGTCGATTACGGTCGAGGAATCGTCACCTCTGTATCCTTGCCCCAGGCCACCTGGCAGCGCCTTCACACCTGCCTGGCTTTGCATCGCCAGGCATCAGCAACCGATTCAGATGGCTCGCCAATGCCGGTCATGCCTGTCACTGTCATTTCCGGATGTCCATCCGACCTGGATCAGTCTCGCCAGATAGGTTATTGGCGTGCATTGCAGCGAAAGCTCGCCAAACACGCTAAATCCGGCAAACGCGCTAAGTCCGGTACACATGCCGCTTTCAGAGCCGAGATAGAGTCGTACCTACACCAACATGCGGGAAAACTCCTCCCATCCCTGGATTACATCCTCCGCTGGGGAATTGACCTTGTAACCGCGATAAAGAAACACGAACTAATCTACTACCCAGGGAGGGAGAAGGGCCATTTGCGCCCTGCAAGCGCCTTGAGTTACATGGCGGACGTGGCCATCTACCTGATCACGAGCGCCGCAGACGAGGATCTCGTGACCATGGATGCGGAGGAACTCCATGATCTCTACGCCGACGCGATTGCCCTTTGCCCCCCCTCGCCGAAAGCTCATTCTCATAATCTGATCGCGCAACGCTGCGCGGAGGCATTGCAGCGCTTCCACGGCTTTTTGCAGTTTCGGTTCGGCGCTCCCCCGGTAGATTTCGACGATTTGATATCGTCGCATAACGGCAGAATCAATGTGGACGCCAATGTCATCAGCTACACCGAATATGAGTGGCTGCAACAGGTCTTGCTTCCCGACCAGACTGGCGACACCCTGCAGAAAATGCGCTCGCTCATCGCCATGCTGGCGTTCCGGTGCGGGCTACGCCGCGGCGAATGTCTGAAGTTGCGGCTGTGCGATTTTCACCCCGGCTCCTGTCCTGAACTGCTGGTCCGCAATAGCCGCTACGGCCGGACCAAATCCTCGTCATCCGTCCGGCGACTACCGCTCCATGCCCTGCTGAGCGACGACCAACTCCAAAGCCTGAAGGACTGGGTAGACTACCGTACCAGCGTGGTCGGGAGTGCTTTTCCCGAGGCTCTGATGTTCGATGCACCAGAGCCCCTGGGTGTCGAAAAGGCCCTGATGACCCCAATAAGAATGGCTTTGCACCAGGTGACGGGCGACACCACCCTACGATTCCACCATCTTCGACATTCCTTTGCCTCCTGGACTCTGATGCGCCTGATGATGCCCGATTTGCCACAGCGGAGAGCCCCCTTCGCCCGACACCCCGATTTTGAGCTCAACGCCTGCCAAAACTTACGCAAGCAACTGCTCCACAATCGATCGGCCGGGCGGCAACTGCTGTATGAACTGGCTCGCCTTGTGGGCCATGAATCTCCGGAGACCACCCTGAAGCACTATGTCCATCTGCTGGACTGGATACTCGGGCAGAGCCTGTTGGCAGAACACTGCGAGCCCCAAGTATCCGCCGCCGCCATATCCTCCCTGACCGGACTCAGCCTAGCGCAAATTTACCATCAGGACCGCAGCAGGAGCGGTTCCGGAAGTGAATCCGGGAAATTTCGCCTCTCCCAATATGTATCGCGGAGCAACAGCCTGCCTCATCCCTACGTATATTCGCTGCGGAAACCGCTCCTCGCCCCCCTTGCCGGCCAGGTGTCGGTTCAGCTCATCGATTATGTGCAGATGTATCAAGCGATCCCCGGGGTTCTTGCCGCCCTGGCGGCCAACAAACCGGTTGACGGGGTTGCCAATAGTCTCAACCTATCGGTGGAGACGTTTCACCAATGGCACAGAGTCGCGAACTGGATCCGAACCCTGAAAACAGACGACAACATACCTCGGCATCTCAATGTAGCGACTATCAAGAACGGAATTTCTGTCTTTCCCAGTCCCTGCAAGACGAAGGCTGAAAAAGCAATGGGGAAAAAGGTCTTTTTCCGTGGCTGTAAGCTCGTCAAGGCCGAAAAAGACAACCTAATGGAGTTTCTGCTGTACTTCTTGCGGAATTACCATATCGGTCACAAGGCGATCCGATATGACAGCGATGTTGCCCTGAAAAAGGCTGTCGAAACATTGCGATCATTGGGGATAAAACGGGAAGAACTCATTATTACCGTCGTCTATCCGGAAACCAATGCTTTCGATGCGGCAAAGAACAATAGAGCCCTTGACAACTACCTTGGAAATTCCGCCACTGTGGTCCAAGATCAACCGAATTCCGGAAAACCCAGGAATAAGCGTTTCGACATGAAAGTCATTGATCCGGACGATCAAAGAACCGATCCAAAAAACGGGATTTACTATGCCAATTATGGCTTCCGGTCGGCGATATACCTTCTGGCGATATTGTTGCTGACCGATCAGGATCTCGTCCGTGAAAAAGGGGCTACCCACCGATAATAATCGAGTGATAGCCCCCGCCTCATTCATCTTTCCAGATCAGGCCCCGATTTTCACCTCGGGGGGAGCAGGCGTTCTCCAACGGTTGATCCTGTTCTCGATCACCAAGTGAGAGCCTTTGGGAAGGGCGGAAAAAGCCTGACGCTCCCGGTCCTGTCCGGCACTGGCACGATCCGCACACGCAATTATTTCGGCCATGGTCATGGCGGGAACGGTGCGGCCGGGCTTCCAGGTCAGCAGATAACGCAATGAGATTGCCCCTTCGGGCCATTGTTGATCGAGTCGTTCCAGATGCCGCGAAAGAATTTCCAGCGTAAAAATATCATGCGGCAACAGAACCCGCTGCTGAAACCGCAAGGTGCCTGAGCCCTGAGTCCGGATTTTCCCGATATCGTGCAACAGCGCCGCGACCATCCCCAACTCGGTTTCGACATGCCGAAATCCGGGCACGACGGCTACTATCTCCGCGCATTCGAGGCTATGGCAAAAGAGACCGCCTCGCCACGAATGGTGGTGGCGATGGCTTGCCGGCAAGGTCAAAAATGACCAAGCCAGCCCATCGTCGGCAAAAATTCCTCCGAGAAAATCCCGTAAAGCCGTCGTCTCAATCTGATCCGTCAGAAAATGCAAACGCTCCGCGTCGCCGGGCTGCGAAAACCACCGGCTTGGAATCAGACTCCACGAGTCCTTTTCCGGGCGCGTGATTTCCCGGCAGTCATGAATATCCACGATCAACTTCCGGTCAAATTCCCGCACCCGGCCCTGAACCTCGATCTTCTTGCTTTCGTCCAGAGAAAATTCCCGCCCACGATATCGATCTTCCCAGATATGGGCACGAATCGCGCCACTGCTGTTTTCAAGCGCAAGCGACCAATACTTCTTGCCGTTCTGCGCCATCTTGGGTTGCGGGCGATGAACTCGGAAGGCGGCATGCACCGATTGGCCGGCGGCCAGTCCCAAGTCGGTCATAACGCCTCCCGCAACAGAAATGCATCAGCGGAAATCAGCGACTCGAATGCCGTCCCATCCATGCGCGTCACGTTCGGGACAAACCGGCTGTAGATCGTGAACAACATCTTGGTCGAAGTATGGCCCATTTGCTTGGCGATCCATTCGGGGTTCTCGCCGGAAGCCAGCCACAACGTTGCCGCAGTATGCCTGGTCTGATAGGGCCGCCGGGGCTTGAACTTCAGTTTCTTCAACGTGGGATACCAGACCCGGGTCGTAATATTGCTGTAGTTGTAGGGTGTGCCCTTGGCGGTGCAAAAGACATATTCGGATTTCGTTCCCGTTTTCCGGTGCTGCCGTTTCAGCGCCTCATAGACCGGACCGGACATGGCGATGGCGCGTGCCGACCCGACGGTCTTCGTCGTTTCGACCTGCCCCCTGACCAGCGTCTCCCGAATCAGAATTTCCCGGCGGTCAAAGTCGACATATTCCCATTTCAGACCATCGATCTCCGAGGTGCGCATCCCGCTGAAGAACCGCACGATGTAGTAATCCATGAACCGTTTCGGCACGTTGTTGATGACCTGCCAGACCTCTTTGAGGGGGAACGGGTCAACCTGCGTATCCGCCACCGTCAGTTGTTTTATTCCCGAAAAAGGCGTGGTAAAGTGGTATCTGTCAGCTGCGTCATTGAGAATCATCCGCAAAGGCGTGATGATGTGATTGATCCGGTCAGGTGAAATTCGTTTTCCGTTGGTAACTTTGGCGAGAGACGAACGGAATTTCAGAATTTCCCCCTTGGTGATGCAGCTGACTTTTTTTCCCCCGAAGGTTTTCACCAGGTAGTTATCCAGAATGCCGCGAATATTGGCCGTATAAGACCGCTTCCAGCGCACGACATTCTCGAACAGCCATTCCTCTGCGAACTCCTTGAACAACGGGGCATCACTTCCATCCTGCTCCGGCCCTGCGGATACGGAGGGAGGTTCATTGAGTTCAAACTTCTGAAGCATTTTCGAGTTCGGGAAATATTTACGATACTCGAAGCTTCCCAGGGTTATTTCCGCTTCGATATGCTTGAGCATCTTTTCCATCTTCCGCTGATTTTCGGCGGTTTCGGGCAGCTTGGTAGATTCCCGGCACCTGAACCCTTTGTAGTTGAAATCGAAAAACAGCAGCCCCGTTTCCTTCCTGGTTCGAACACTACCCATGGCAGACCCCTCCCCGCGACAAGGGAATCGTCGGCAGTTCATCGGGCGCCTTCAGCACCATCATGTCCCGCTCGATGGCTTCCCAGATAAACAGGATGCGCCGCCCCCCGAAGGGATAGAAGAAATGCACCCCTTCGCGGAAAACCGTTTTCAACAGCCTTTCGCGGATATAGCGCGGGGCATAGTGGATTTTTTCCGACAGTTGCTCGACCGTTAGATAACTGCGCTCGTCCATTAGAAACCTCCTTATGCGAACATTGGACGTATAGAGACCCCAAAAAAAACCGGACAACGGCTAAGAGGATCTCCTCGACTTGCAATCAGAATACATCCATTGGTCGTAGAGTCAATACAAAAAAATGCAGAATTTTCTCAAAAAATATCGGTTCCGAAAACTTCCTGGATTTTCATCTTAATCTGCCGGGTCTGCTCTGACCGGCTCCCGTCCAGCCGGCCGTTGACGATATCGCGCGCGACACTATGGGAAATCCCCTCCTGGCGACACCACTCGCGAAAGGAGATTCCCAAATCCACCAGGCGATGCTTAACCCGCTTTTTTCGCTCTTCTACGTTCATGAGACGTATCTAGCACCGCTTGATCATGAAGTCAAGCGACCCTTCTCAACTACCCCCACCCTCCTAGGCACTGACCGGATAGCTCCGGAATGGTGGTGGCCGGGATCGAACCGGAATGCCGTCCGGATTTCCGCCGGAACGGTGGCCGCTTTCCTGTCGGAATCGTGCCGGAATACGCAGGTAAGGAGCGCTACCACGCCGTGGTGGTGCCGAAAATCAGCCCCATCACTCTGATCGCCCTGCTCTTCACCATCGTCGTCATGTTCAGCCTCAAAGGAGATCTGATCGTGCGGATTCCCCTTGACGTGGTGCGTATCGCCCTTCCCCTGCTGATCTATTTCGTGGTGATGTTCCTGGTTTCTTTTTGGATGGGGAAAAAGGTCGGGGCGAACTACAGCAGGACAACGACCCTGGCCCTGGCCCTGGCCCTGGCCCTGGCCCTGGCCATCGCCATCGCCGTCTTCAATTCCAGCGCCGCCTTCGCTGCGGTCATCGGCCCGCTGGTGGAAGTGCTGGTGATGATCGCCCTGGTCAACGTCGACTTCTGGTTCCAGCGCCGCTATTTTAGCAATGAAGGTGAATTTCGGGCAGGATGACAGGCTCGGGCTACCGGCAACGACTTCTTTCCAAAGGATCAAACAAGGCCCGGTCATTTGACCGGGCCTTGCTGATTGCCTTCGCACGGTTACACGGAAAAAGGATTATCCCAGGGTGAAATAGAAGGTCGCGCCCTCGCGCGGTTTGCTTTCGGCCCAGACCTTGCCGCCGTGGCGGCTGATGATCCGGTCCACCGTGGCCAGGCCGATGCCGTGGCCTGCGACTTTGATTCCGGGAAGCCGTTGAAAAGGGAGAAACAGCTTGGCGGCAAGCGCCATGTCGAAGCCCGGCCCGTTATCCCGGACGAAATAGGCCGGTTTCCCGTCGACTTCGGTCACGCCGAATTCGATGAAAGCCTTTTCCTCTTTGCCGCAATACTTCCAGGCGTTGCCGATCAGGTTATCGAGAACCAAACGCAACAGCTCCGCATCCCCCCTGGCGGTTATCCCCGGGGCGATGCGAAAGGTTACCCGGCGCTCCGGTTCCGCGACGTGCAACCCCTTGGCCACATCCTTGGCTATTTTGCTCAGACTCAGTTTTTTATGAAGGATTTCCACGCGCTTGACGCTCGAAAATTTGAGCAGGGTTTCGATAATCCGATTCATGCACATGGCGCCGTCATGGATTTCCCGGATATAATCTCGGCATTCCCCGGGGAGTTGATTCCCGTACACACCGTCGATCACATCACAAAAACCGGCGACGATGGTCAACGGCCCGCGCAGATCGTGAGAGACGCTGTAGTTGAACGCCTCGAGGTCGATGTTCGCGGTTTCCAGCTCGGCGGCACGGGCGGAAAGATCGGCATGCACCGTTTCCAGTTCCGCCTCCAACTGACGGCGCGCGGAAATATCGATGATCGCGGCGCGGCACTCCTGCCCTGAAGCGTCAGCCACGGCTTCGATCAAGACAAAAAGCGGGGGCGATGCAGCCTTCAGGAGAGCCAGTTCACAGACCTCCTTGCCTTTATTCGTGAAGATTTTTTCGAGGAATTCGGTGAAAGAGGACCGGGCTTCGGCGCTGACGAATCGCCCGAAATGCCGGCCGCGGAGCCGGGAGCGTTCGAGGCCGACAAGGCTCGCGAAGGTGAGGTTGGCGCCTTGGATGGTTCCGGCGCGGTCGATGGTCAGGTAGCCGATGGGAGCAAAATCGTAGAGGTCGGTGTACTCGACCAAAGCCTTCTCCGCCTCATCCCGAGCCTGGCGCAGCTCCGCGTTCTGCATTTCCAGTTCGATCTGGTGGACTTGCAGTTCATGAAGAAGACGGCGACTTTCATCGTCTGTCCGGGAAACCTCCTCTTTAGCCTCTTGCGCGATCAGATAGTTTTCCGCGCGGCAGCGCAGTTCAGCGGCTTCGCCTTCTAAAAGGTTTTTGTCAGTTACCATTACCGGCCCTTTCATAGGTCAGTATCCCCCGAATTTCCCCCGTCCCCTCATCCCGCCCGGACGCCCTCAAACATAGCCGTTTTTGGCACCCCAGCCTTCGTTGCCGTCGAACATCCCGCAGCCTTTGATTTTTTCCGCGACCTTGCGAAAGTGGAAACCGTACACCGCATAGGTGATGGCCAGCGGGAAAAGGCGCGGTTTCCGGAAGAGCGACCAGAAGAAGAGTTTCCAGTAATGGAAGCGTTCCTTGCCGAGCACCCCGAGAAAGAGCATCGATTTAAAAAGCGCTCCCAAGTGCCCCTTCTGCAGGTGAAAACTCGCCTGGGGTCGTGGCCGGTATTCCTTGAAAAGCTGGATCACGCGTCGGTAATACTGCTTGGGATCGTAAATGGTGTTGAGGATTTTCTGGTAACCGGCGATGAGAATCTCGGGTTTCATGTGCGGAATAAAATTGATGTCGATGGCGGTGTTGTCGCCGGAGGAATCCTTCAGCAGGCGCCCTTCCCGTTCAAGACGCCGGTAGAGTTTGGTCCCGCGCAGGGCCGAGAGCACGCCGACCATGGCAGTGACAATGCCGCTTTCCTGGATGAAACGGATCTGCTGGTCGAAAATCGACGGGGGGTCGCTGTCGAAGCCGACGATGAAGCCGCCGTGCACCTGAAGCCCAGCTTGCTGGATGCGTTTGACGGAGGCGATCATATCGCGGTTTTTGTTCTGCACCTTGTTGCTTTCGGCCAGCCCCTCGGCATTGGGCGTTTCGATACCGATAAAGACCTCCTCGAAGCCGGCGCGCACCATCAGTTCCATCAACTCGGGATCATCGGCCAGATCAATGGACGCCTCGGTGTAGAAATAGAAGGGATACTTCCTCGCCTTCATCCAACCGATCAGGGCCGGCAGAACCTCCCGCTTCAGCTTCGCCTTGTCGCCGATGAAGTTGTCGTCGACAAAGAAGACCGCGCCCTTCCAGCCCCAGACATAAAGGGCCTGCAGTTCGGCCAGAATCCGGTCCAGGGGCTTGCTGCGCGGTTTGCGGCCGTAGAGTACGGTGATGTCGCAAAACTCGCAGTCGAAGGGGCAGCCCCGTCCGTACTGGATGTTCATGGCGGCGTAATCCTTCATCGCCACCAGATCCCAGAGGGGAGCAGGCGTTTCATTGAGCGGTGCCCAGCCCTCGGCGACATAGAGCCGGCGGGGCATCCCACGGCGCAGATCCTTCAGAAACAAGGGCAGGGTCATCTCCGCTTCGCCCAGCACCAGATGGTCAACCTCGGGGAAATCCTCGTGGCAGGAAGTGAAGAGCGGGCCGCCGGCGACGGTTTTCACCTCGAGCCGTCGACAACGCTCGATCACCTCACGAACCGATGGGCGTTGAATGGTCATGGCGCTGATAAAGACGTAATCAGCCCAGAGGAGATCGTCGTCTTCGAGGGAACAGACGTTCATGTCGACAAGACGCTTGTCCCAGGACTCGGGCAGCATCGCCGCCACGGTCATCAGCCCCAGCGGCGGGAAACTCGCCTTCCGGTCGATAAATTTCATAGCGTTCCGGAAACTCCAGAACGTGGTCGGATAATACGGGTAAACGAGAAGAATTTTCATTTTAATACTCCGAAATTATTTATTTTTTAAACAAAGATGATGCCCGGCCCCAAGGTTACCGGGAAAAAATCAGCACGCTGTAGGGGCCGATGGTGAGCGCGGCCTGACAGGGAAAGCCGTCGCGCTCACCCGGCTCAGCCGCGATGTCGCTGCTCGGATTCCCCTGGAAGTCGTCGCTATAGCCTTGCCAATCGCTGTTGAAGCGCAGCTTCCAGATCCCCGCCGCCGGAAAGCCGATGACGTAATCCGCGCGCGGTTCATGGAAAAAGTTGGCGACGACCACGACGTCGTCGGCCGGGCCGCCCTGGTCCCAGCGATGGAAAGCGATGACCTTGCGCTCTTCGTTCAGGTGGTAGACCTGGGTGAATTGCCCGCAGAGCCCGCGACTGAAGCCATCGTAATTGAGCCGCAGCCGGATGAGGTCGCGGTAGAGGCGGATGATGCCGTGGAACTCATGACACTGATCCCAATCGACGGGAACCGTGTCGCGGAAATATTCGCCTTCGAGAAACTCCTGCCCCTGGAAAAGCATGGGGATGCCGGGGGAGGTGAAGACCATGGCGGCGGCCAGCGTCGAGCGTTTGCGCGCATACCAGCCCGTGGGATCATTCGGGCTGATCTCTTGGGGGACGCGCGCCTTGCCGTTGGCCACTTCGTCGTGGGATTCGCTGTAGATGACCCGGTCGAAGGCGTCGTCGTTGTAACGATAGGAGATGGCGTCGCGGATGGCGGCGAGGGAACGGTGCTCGTCCTCGGCGGTGACCACCGCTTGACGGATGGGGTGAACGAACATGGCATCCCACTGGGAACCGAACCCGGCACCCCCGGCGCCGACATCCTTGGTGAGCCACTTGTTGTGTTGCAGATCTTCGGCGATGGTGATCCGGCCGGGAAATTTCTCCGCGACCTGGCTATTGATCCACTGGAGCAGACTCCAGCCCTCGGGCAAGTCCTGCTCGTCGGAGCCGTTGACGGTGCGGATAAACTGGGTGCAGTCGAAGCGGATCCCGTCGATGTGGTACTCTTCGAGCCACATCAAAGCGTTATCGAGGAGATACTGGCGGACTTCGCCCCGTCCATAATCGGGACGGGTCTCGCCCCAAGGGGTGATGGCCCGCTCGTCATTGAAGAAATAGATTCCACCGCGATCGTTTTCGGACCAACCATCGAAGCGCCAGAGATCGAGGTCACTGGGGCCGAGATGGTTATAAACGACGTCGAGAATGACTGCGATGCCCTCCTGGTGAGCGCGCTTGATGAACCGTTTGAACCCCAGCGCGCCGCCATAGGCGGTCTCCACCGAGAAGATGTGGGCGGGATTGTAACCCCACGACCGTTCACCCGCGAACTCGCCTACCGGCATGATCTGGATGGCATTGACGCCGAGTTTCCTCAAATGTCCCAATCGGGCCGTAATCGAGGCGAACTTGCCCGGATGATCTTCGTCTTCCTCGTCGTTAAAAGTACCGACATGCAGTTCATAGATGACCACGGCGTTCCACGAGGCGAGATGAAAGTCGTCGTCCTGCCAGTCGAAGTGCGGATCGTGGACGATGGCGTTGCCGATCGAACTCGTTACCTCGCGGGCATAGGGGTCAATGCGTTTAAGGTCGCCCTGCTCCGTCGTCAGCAGAAACTTGTACTGATCGCCGATTTTCGCCTGTGCCACATCAGCGTACCAGTAGCCGTTCTCCTCGGATTGCAGCGGATGCTTTTCCCCGGCCCAGTCGTTGAACGAGCCGATGACGGCAACCTTCTGGGCGTGAGGCGCCCACACGCGAAAGGCGACGCCCTTTGCGTGCGGAATCGCCCCCATCCCCTGGATTTTTTCTTCAGCGTTCATAATTCCGTCCTTTAGCTTTTCACCGCCTCGGGTTGTGAAGAATAAAAAACCGAAAGGTTCCGCCGGCCGTTGAATCACGCCGCGAAACCACACCGACAGGCGGCGTCCTTGCCGCCTGTCGGTGCTCCCCTCCAGATGATAAGGGAGAATGACTATTTTACAATCAGATCGTTCTTGACGCCCTTCACCCCGCCAACGCCCCGGGCCACCTCGCCGGCCTTGTTGACACTTTGCGCCGAATTGACAAAACCGCTCAACTGAACTTCACCCTTGAAGGTTTCAACGTTGATCTGCATCATTTTCAGGGTCGGTTCGTCAAAAATAGCGGCTTTGACCTTGGTGGTGATGACGGTGTCGTCGACATATTCACCGACACTTGCCTGCTTACGGGTGGAGGCGCAACCGAGGAACGCGGTCATTACGACCAACAGAACCAGACCCTTCATAATCCGACTTAAATTTAACATGTGTTTTCTCCTTGGTGATGGTGAACCCTGCTTGTGGTGCAAAAGCCTTCCCGGCGGGGAACCGCGCCATTCGCTGTTCCTCCTTGGGCAAGACCTTCTCGAAACGACGCCCTGACGAGAGCGTTTGCCGTTATGTGTGCGGCTTGATCAAATCATCTACCCCCGCCGTGGCGGCGATAGTGTCGAAGCGGATTTCCGGCTCCTCGGCGAGCAGACTCATCGCGCCGAGCAGTACGCCGAAATGGACGAACCGCAGATGGGCATCCAGACTCTCCCTGGTTTGCCATTCCTCCTTGAAGAAAATGCGGTTTTCCGACTCGATATCGACATAGCAATTGCAGCCCAGGCAACCTCCTTCAAGCCGGATCGGGCCGAGGATCGCGGTAATGGTTTGCAGAATCTCCTTACGTTTTTCCGGTGGCACCGTCAGCTTGATGGTAGCGTCGATCATGGTCTTCACCTTGAAGCGTAAAGCCTGCATGAAGGCCTCCCCACAGTGTCTAAAAACATCGGGCCGACTCCTTTCATGACGGGGATATGTAAAGGTACCTCGCAACGACCATGCCGGCGGAAATCAGCCGCGACGAAAAGTGTAATGGCTTGATATTGTGAGGGGATAGGGACAGAGACGGGGCCGGACCCAACAAAAACCGTCAGCGGAACCCACCACATTTAACAGAATCGCCGGATTTGACGGAGTCCGGTGAAGGCGATCCGCTGGTTCCTCCGTCCCCGGCTTTGCATCGATGAAATGGAGCGGTACACTGTAGACTAACCCAGGACCGGAATCGGGAGAAGATCATGACCCTTTTACGCAAAAACGCGTTTTTCATAGCCCTGTCGCTCTGTCTGCTGGCCCGGATCGGGATGGCCGCCCCCCCCCCTCCCCTTGCGCCGCAAATACCGCCCGGGGAAGTGACCGTGGAGCGCGAGGCCGCGTTGATCCGGGCCCAGGCCGCCGGGGAGGAGATGGCCCGTCAGGCGGCGCTGGCCGCGCGGGAAATACTCGAAAACGAGCGCAAGGCCGCCGAAGAAGCGGAGTTCGCGCGGTTCGACAAGGATTATCTGAAAAGCGTGGTGGTGATCGAGGGCGACCACATGGTCGGCACGGGGTTCCTGGCTGAATTCAAGGGGAAACGGGTGATTTTTTCCAACGCCCACGTGCTCTTCGGCAATCGGATTTTGCGCTTCCGCACCGTGGCCGGAAAGGAACTCAAGCAGACGCGGATCAACATCTGCCGGGATCGCGACATTGTCGCCTACGAGTTGGAGAATACCGAGGATCTGACCTGGCTGGACATCCACCAGGACATGGGCAACGTCACCAATCAGGAAGCCGTCGTTGTCTTCGGCAACAGCGCCGGCGCCGGGGTAGTCACCACGTTGCGCGGCAAGATGCTCGGTATCGGCCCGGATAAAATCGAAATCGACGCCGCCTTCGTCGAGGGCAACTCGGGCAGCCCGATCATCGCCTACCCCTACAACGCGGTGGTCGGCATGGCCACCTACGCGACGCAAACCCCCGAGGTCGATTGGACCACGCGCAGCACCCGCTTCGTCGAAGTCCGACGCTTTGGCGTGCGCATCGACAATGTCGGCTGGGACGATTTCTTTCCGCTCGACACCGCCGAGTATGAGCGAGCCCTTGAACTGTACGAACAAATCACGGCGTTTACCGAAAAGGAAGTGCTGAAGGCCCAGTGGCAGGGCGATGCCTACCAGGCCACGGCAAACGCGAAAATCAAAGCGGCGGAGCTGCTGCGACAGTACAACGCCACGGCTTCGTGGATGCGCCGGTACGCCGATAACGCCGCCCTCGCGGCCCATGTCTGCGCCCAGATTTTGCAATGAAGCTCCCCACGGGGTGCCGTGGGGAGCCGAGAAAAACCCGGCGCGGTTATAAAACCCGACGCCCCCGAATGATATTGAGCAGCACCACGATTACGGCAATAACCAGCAGGATGTGAATGAACCCACCCATCGTGTAACTGCTCACCAGGCCCAACGCCCACAGCACGATCAGGATTACGGCGACTGTCCACAACATATAATTCTCCTTTCCGGACGGCTTTTTCCCGCAGCCAACGGTTGTCCGCAGTTGTTCCGTCGCTTGGGTTTAACCTTCAATAGGCGGTCGCGCGCCGGGGTTTTCGAACCTGTCCCGACAACGCCACTTTGTCCTGCCTCAACTGTTCTTCCTTCCCATGACCAGCAGCACGATCCCACCAACCAGGGCAATAATCCCGACGATCGGCGGCAGCGGCAGCGTTCTGGTCCGTTCCGCCGTCATCTGCAAGGGACCGAGATCGACAACCTTTTCGCGGGTTGTGTAGGAAATGCCCTGATAGGCAAAGGCGATCACCGCCACGACGATGAGGATGATGCCGAAAGATGTGTATGTTTTCATGGGTGTTCACCTCCCCTCGTAGTTACATGGTGGTCGTTATTGAGTCGGCCGGGGTGTGGATCTCTTGACCTGACCGGCCGTTGCTTTTTACTGAGAACTCGTCCCGAGCGACCGCTGGAGCCTCAACTGGTTCTCATGTTCGTTGATCTTGAAGGCGAGGTAGTCCTTTTTGTCCAGTTCGAACAGCTGCCTCCGGTAACGGTTCGTCAGCTCGTACCATGTGTCGATTCTCCTGCCGAACCGGCTTGCGGCGGGAGAGTGCAAGCTGCTCATGAATGCCTGGATGGCGAAATAGTAGCGGACCGCGTTGCGTTCAACCGCTCCGCGAGACCCGCCGATATAGACGGGTTCACCCTTTCGGTCGGTTCCGGTCACCGTGAACCCGACCTTGCCCGAACCGAGGGTTGAAAAATAGCCCTCGGTTGCAAGGCGCAGGGCGAGCGTGTCGCGATAGCCATAACTTACGTGGACGAAGGTTTTTCCCTCATCAAGGGGCAAGGCCTCGAACCTGATCCGGTGGTCCTTGGTGCCGAAAGGACCGGCGTTGGCAGCAAGGACGATGTCCAGATATCCTGGCCGCCGCGCAGCGTTGCGGAAGTGGTAAATGACCTGGCGCGTATCTTCCGGCGGTTGATAAAATTTTCGCCCCAGATAAAAAGTCAGTAGCCAGGCGCCCGACTCTCCCTGGTAGGTGCAGGCTTTGACGTTGGGATGGAGGGCGGCGATATCGCACCAGTTGGCCGGAACCCTGAGGGCATCGACAACGCTGGCAAAGGGAGCATCGAAGACCCCGTAAACATCCACATCAGATCTGCCGTCTTCCGAAAACGACTCGAGAAAGAGTGGCAGGCCGAAGCTGTTGTTCGCCAATTTGGCTTGGCTCTGGTCGTAAACCTCACGCAGCAGCGCTTCTTCCGGCCGGAGCTTTTCGACAGCGAAGGCGTTCCCGGACACCAAAAGAGACAGCGCTCCGAATAGGAGCAGGAAATTTCTCATCTCACAACCAACGAACAAATAAATTCACGAACCACTCCCTGACCCTGGGAAACAAAGGTCGTTTTTTCCATTCTTCCCATTCAATTTGTCTGGAGTCGGCAAGATCCCTGACAAACATCTCTTCCATTTCAACGGCGAATTCGCGACTCAAGATGACCGCGTTCACCTCGTCATTGCTCAGCAGACTCAAATAATCGAGGTTGGTCGATCCGACCGTCGACCAGACCTGATCAATCACCGCGGTTTTCGCGTGCAACAGGGAGGTGTCGTGTTCGTATATCTTCACCCCCGCATGCAAAAGCTCTGAATAATGTTGTCGTTGTACATATAACGCCAAGCGGGAATCAGTGGCCCCAGGGAGAATAATCTTGACGTCGACCCCGCGTCGCGCCGCATCGGTCAGCGCCTTCAGAATCTGATCGTCGGGAATGAAATAGGAATTCGTCAGATGAATCGAATGCTCCGCAAAGCTGATGGCCGACACATACACGACGAAAGGGATCCGGTTGGTCTCTCCCGGAGTGCTGCTGACCACCCGGACCAAAGCCTCCCCCTTTTCTTTCAGTTCGGGGAAATAGTTCCGGTCGGAAACTCGCGGACCTTTCTGCTTCAGCCAGGTGGCGAAAAAAAGTTTCTGGAATTCCGCCACGGCCGGGCCTTCGATCTGGACATCGGTGTCCCGCCAGTGAATGGGCGCCTCTTCATTTTGTTTTCGATGAAACGGATTACTTGAATAAACCTTGCTGATATTGATGCCCCCGATAATCGCGACCTTGCCGTCAACCAGCAGAATCTTGCGGTGATCCCTCTGGTCAAGTCGCCATTCCCCCCGCGCCTCCATGGGATTGATCGGATTGAACTCGACCACTTGAACGCCGCCGTCGCGCAGGCGCTGAAAAAATGCCGCGGGGGTGTACATGCTGCCGACACTGTCATAAAGAAGATGGACCTGAACCCCTTCCGCTTGCTTCTTCAGCAGAAGGTCGGCGAATTGACGGCCGATTTCATCGTCTTCGATGATATAGCTTTCGAGGTTGATATGGTCTTGGGCCTTCTCCAGCGCTTGAAACATCGCGGCATAGGTCGCCTCGCCATCCGCGAGCAGAGTGACTTTATTTCCCTTCGTCAGCGGGCTTTCGGTGACCGATTCGACCACGACGGTGTGGCGGCCAAGGATGTCCGTCGGTCCAACCGATTGCTGCAGGCGTTCCATGATCGCCTGGCTTTTCCGGGGGGACAACAACCCCTTGGACGATACGATTTGCCGGGGTTGCCGCGCGCTCGGAGTTTCCTCGATATGTTCAGCGACGTTCGGCAAAGTCGCACAGCCACCGGCGATGATGAGCAGGGATGAAAGTAGAAGGAAGAAGCACTGGCGAGGTTTGGCGATGGTCATCTTGTCACACCCCGTTCAGAAAGAACTTTCCAACCGCTTGCCTTATCAAAAAACCAGCCTGGCTCTCCCGTGAGTCTCCCCGATGTGGCTGAAACCGCCGTAGACCAACCCCAGAATGCCGATTACGATCAGCACGATGGCCGCCATCTTCTTTACCGTCATGTTCTAACTTTCACCTGATCCGCCGAGTCAGGATCGGCGCCCCCTGACAAACCCGAGCACCACCACAACAATGGCAATGACCAGCAAGAGGTGAATGAAGCCGCCCATCGAGGCATTGCTTACCAGCCCAAGAACCCATAGAACAACGAGGATTGCCGCAATAGTCCAGAGCATACGCGCCTCCTTTTCCGACGACATTTGCCGACTGCCGGCGATTACCTTACTGTAACAACCGGCAGTCGGCATTCCGTCGCTTTGGGGTTATTCGATGGTCATCAGGTTCTTAACCTCGATCACGCCGTTTACATCTTTGGCGTATTGGGTGGCCAGGTCTTTTTCGGCCACGCTACCGACCTTGCCGCTCAAAGTGACCACGCCGTCCTTGGTCTCGACCTTGGTCTGAAATCCGCTGGTCGAGCGATGATAAAGCAGGGACGTCTTGACCAGCGCGGTGATCGATGCGTCATCGATCTTGTCGCCGGCCGTGCGGCCCTCTTTCTCGGGTTTGGCCACGGTCATCTCATTGTTAACGGTTTTGACCCCTTCGACATCCGCGGCGTATTTCGCGGTCAATTCCTTCTGCGCCTGATTGTTCGCTTCGCCGCGTAGGGTCACGATGCCGTCTTTGACGTCGACCTCGGTCTGAAGCCCACTCACGCTGCTATGGTACAGCAGGGAGGTTTTCACTTTCGTCAGGAGCCATGCATCCGACTTCTCGGTGGGAAGATCTCCTTGGACCTTCAGCTCGTTATCCACACTCTTGACCCCGGGCAGGCTCGCCAGGGTCTCGCCGGCCAAGGTTCGGTGAGAGTCCTCGGTGACCATGCCCGTCATCGTGACGGCGCCATCCTTCGCCTTGATCTTGATGTCATCGTCTTTCAGGTAGGTCTTGAAGACATAAGATTCCTTGGCGGAGGCTTCGATGCGCTCGTCCGTATCGGACGCCTGTACGGGAAGACCGAAGGCCAATAACGCCACGGCGGCCATCCATAGAGATATGCTGCTTTTTGCTTTCATTCGCGGTTCTCCTTGTTCGCTGTTTTCTTCATCATTTGCTCCGAAGGCCACATGCTTCCGGTGCCTGGTCAGGACGTATCGTTGCCACCGCAACCGGTTCGCGGTGAACGACACGCCGTCTTTATTACTCACCCAAAACCTTTTTCACCTCGCCGACTTTCCCCTGAACCTTGCCGGCGATTTTCTCGGCCGTGCCTTCGGCCTCCAGCTTGGGATTATCGGTGAGCTTCCCGGCCACTTCCTTGACCTTGCCTTTCATCTCGTGCAATGCACCTTCCGCCTTGTCCCTGTTGCCCGATTTCATGATGTCCTCCCATCGGTGATCGTGGTTGACTTCGCTCCAGCCAAAGGGTTTGAATCTGACTCTCCCTACCTCGTTGTATTCCATGAGTTCAAACCTTTACGCGCTCAATATTTTCGTTCCATGATGCGTCCATCCTCATCCGAAATGATGACCTCGACCCGCCGGTTACACTGCCGGCCTTCGGCCGTTTCGTTGCCGGCAACGGGGTACTCGACACCATAACCGCGGGTCATGAGCCGGCGGGGATCGATCCCTTGGGCCGCGAGGACATTCCGTACCGCTTCGGCGCGGCGCTCGGAGAGGCGCTGATTGTATTCCACGGACCCGGTACTGTCGGTAAAGCCTTCGATCAATACATTACGCGTCGGGTATTCAGCCAAAAACGCGGCGAGTTTGTCGATGGTGTAACGCGCGCCCGAGCGGAGTTCGCTTTTGTTGGTGTCGAAGAGAACGTCCCCCAGGGTTATCACCAGACCCCGTTCCGATTGGGTAGCCTGCAACTCGGCAATCTGGGCTTGCAGTTTCTTCATTTGGGCTTCGGCCGCCAGCGCCTCGGCTTTGGCCTTTTCCGCTTCGGCGGTCATCGCTCCGGCTTGCAGACGGGCGGCTTCAGCCCGCTCACCGGCAATCACGGCTTCCCTTTTTTGCGCTTCAGCCAATCGCACCGCCTGATCCGCCTCCAGGGTCCGGGCCTTCAGGAGAACCGTGCTCCGTTCCGCGCTGGCCGCATCCACCGCCTGCTCCGCCAATTTCACGTTGGCGGCTTCCCGGGCGATGGCGCTACGTTGCTTAGCCAGATAGGCGAAGTGTTCCACTTCCGGAGCCTCGGCTCCCTCTTTCAGCGATTTTTCCGCCTTTTCCAGATCGACTTTCGCTTTTTGCAGTTCGAGTGGGGCATTCTTTTGCACATCGGGGTCGGCCTGGGCCGCGGCAAAGGCCGATCGGGCTTGTTCAAGCATGGCATTTTCCCGGACAGCCGGGCTGCAACCAAACAACAGCCCGCCAACAACGGACACCCCAAGCAGAAGCATCAAGGGCAACGAAAATATCTTCATGGTGTTCTCCTTTACGAAAAATAACGGCAATGACTTAGGGATTGGTCTTGCGTTTCATCTCTTCCCGCAAGACGTTGATGCTTTCCTTCAATTCTTCCACAACCTTTTGCGCCTTGGCGGACCGCGCCTTGGCCTCCGCCAGATTGGCATCGACCATGGCCTCGTCGGCGAGTCGTTTGGCCTTGAGGTTTTCTTCCTTGTCCATGGCGACTTTGGCCTGGCTCAGTTTGTCCCGCGCCGCTTTAAGTTCCACCGGGGCGAACTCCACGGCCCCCGAACTTTCCGCTTGGGCAATCGATTGGGTAGCCAGGGTGACCTGCTTCGCCGGGGCAGGCGTCTGAACGGCACAGCCGGACAGAGCAACCATGAACAACGTGACCAGACACGCATTCAGCATCATCCAGATTTTCATACTCATTTCCTTTTCTCCGGTTTTAATTGCGTTTGGATTTTTCCACAGGATGTGTCTTCCGCGACATAAGCTACCGTTCGTGTAGCCTGTTCAATCGCAATGAACGTGCCGCCGGGAAGTTGCGGATTTCAGAAGTGCAACGTGCTGATTATAAAGGGGAAGGAGGAACGAGAGCGGAAGGGGTGCGGGGAAAGCCGTCAGCGACAGCCGCCATACTTGGCATAACCGTCGGATATGGCGGGAGGTGTTGCGAGGCGATGTTTTTTTGCGTCTTAGGTGAGCCTCTTGCAAAAGTGTTGGCCTGGCGACAACAAGCTTCCGCCAAGGGTTGATTCCACCTTATTTTTGTAAAAGCAACCAACAGAGAGCGTCCTGCGAAGCCATTTTCCCCGACTTCGAGCGGACTGCTCCCTTATTGACCCTTTTCTTGGTCTTTGGCAATCAGCAACCAGTGACTTTGAGTAACTGATCGGCAAACAGGGCAATGATGCCGAACATCAGATGCATCATCACCTTGTCGGCTCCGCGAACCTGAACACAGCGGCCACCGAATTCGTCCTTGAAACGGCCATTGCACCGCTCGGCTACCGTCCGTTCATTGTAACGAACCGCTTCATGCGGGGCCATCGGAACGATCTCGTGGCCGCGAGGGTTTCGATCGATAATCGGAACATGCCCAAGCTCTCTGCTCTGTTCCCAGATCTGAGCTGCGTCGTAGGCTGCATCCATCAAGTCGTAACAGGAGGTGACCTTGCTGCTGGTCAGTTTCATCAACGGAATCGCCACTTGGCTGTCATGCACCGAAGCGGACGTCAATACCGCACTTAAGGGGAGGCCACAGTCGCTTACATCCAAATGCAGCTTGAATCCGTTCCAGGTCTCCGTATACCCCTTGGCGTTTTTCTTGACGCCACGATCGCAGACCTTGGGCAGTTTGGCGATGGCCTCCTGCGCCGTTTGGGTGCGTTGAACATCAAGCCGCTTCGGCTCGGCAGGCGGCCGGTTCTCTCCTTTTGTCGGCCGTCCCTTTTTCTTGGCAACCTTGGGAGCCTTGATCTTCTTCGTGGGTTTCTCCCGTCCGGTGATGGCCGTCGAGTCCCGGCTGACGTGGCCAATCAGTTCCGTGCTGAGATGTTCCCTCACCAAAGCATCGTGAATCACGGTCCCCAAGCTGGCCTTAGCATATTCGGCAAAGGCCCGGGAAAAGGTCGCTTCCGAAGGAACATCCTGTCTCTTGCTGAACCCGCAGATCATCCGCAGATTCGGGGTGCTCAGCAGGGCGTGGCGCAAAGAACTGGTGTGCTGATAGCGCAGAGCGGACTTAGCAATAAACGCTCTGGCAAGAGCTTCCCGCTCTTTCAACCGCCGTCCTAGCCATTGTCGCTTGGCACTGACCGGCACATACTTTTCAATTTGGACCAGCTCAAGGATCTTGACCAAATGCTTCTCCGGTTCTGTCATTGGACCGGGCAAGCATTCATCAAGATAAGGGAACAAACTTTGCTGTACTGTTCCCATCAACCATGATATTTTTTCCTTGAGCTTCATGGGCATCTCCTGATTATTATTTGGCGTCGTAACCTAATAATATCAGACTGTTGCCCCTGAAGCTCAACTTTTTTGTCGTCTAGTTATCTGTATTCAAAAAACTGCATAAGCTTTTGCAAGAGGCTCAGGTGGTTGCCATGGATATGTAAAGGGGCTTTCTGTGTCTGATCGACTCCCACGCGCCTTCAACGGGCATCTGTGTCCTCCGCGGACGTCGAAGGCGTTAAGAGATTCTCCCCGGGGGTCCAAGACCCGCGCGCCTGTTCCTTGATTTCTCCGGCTTCGCTTTGCAGTCCGGCTTCCGCCTTGGTCGCGACGGTTTCGGGCTCGGCGGTCGGTTTCGTCAAGGGCGGTTCCACAGCCCCTTCGCTTTCTATCATGTATACCGGCACCCCCTGCGGGAAGATGAGTTCGCGGGCCTCGTCCGGCAGCGAAATTCCCGCATCCTGGAAGGCCCGCTTAACCAGCCGAATGACGGACGATTTCACTTTCACCCAACTGTGTCGTCCGCCATCGAGCCAGAAATAAACCCGTAAGTTTACCGTGGACGGCCCAAGGTTTTCCACGAGCACCAGGGGTTCGGGCTCCTGCAAAATGGCCGGATGTTCAGCGAGCACCTTCAAAGCGACTTCCTGGGCAAAAGGGATGGCATCGTCGTAGCCGATCCCCACGATGAAATCATCGCGGCGATTGGGATTGCTGGTGAAGTTGCGAATCGTGCTTTTGAAGATGGTCGAATTGGGGACTTGCACTTGATTGCCGTCGAGTGTCATCAGAACCGTCGTGCGCGAGGTCAGTCGCTGAACGTACCCCGTGACGTTTGCCACTTCGACCAGATCGCCCTCACGAAACGGTTGCTGCAGGCTCAGAAAGAGACTGGCGAGAAAATTCTCGGTGATGTCGCGGAAGGCGATGCCCAGCACCAAACCAATCAGTCCTGTGCCGCCCACCACCGTCAGCGCAAGTTGCGTGAGCCCGGCGATGCGGAGCACCAGGTAGAGGCCGGCAAGCATGACGAGCATTCCACCAGCCCGAGCCAGTACTTCGCGCAAAAGCTGGCTGAGGGCTTGAGCCTGAAGCCAGCGACGCAGCAGGCGCACCGTCAACTTGGCGAAGATCCATGAAAGGACGCTGACCACCACCGCGACAACCATCAGGGGCAGCAATCGAACGAAGTTGCGTGCTAGATCATTCAGTACCTGAAAGGTTGGATCGAAATCCCAAACCGTGGTGGGGGCCACCTCGATTTGATTGACGACGGCAACCACGCCCTCCGTATTCCTCGCCAAATCTCCGGCCCATTTCTTCGATTCATCATTTTCCGTCGTTCCTTTCAGGAAAACGATGCCTTCCTGGACACTGACCTCGGGCTCGCCAAACCAACTTGTCGTTTGAAGAATATCCGCGATTCGTTGCCTGATCTCGTCATCCTTGGCGACGGGTTGGACTTCGACCTTACCGGGGGACTCAGGTTTGCCGTCAGGTGCTTTCGCAGCCACCGGGGAATCGTCGATACCAGCCAGCGGTTGGGCCGCGACGAAGGTGAACGTAAAGACGGCGCAGCACAGCAACGTGGCGCAGAGGAGTCGGGTCGGGCGCGACCAGCCAAGGCCCCAGGTTCGAACCACATTACCCCGATGCCGAGGAGTTGCGCCGCAGTAGGTGTCGTCCATCAGTGCTCACTCCTTAAGAAGTAGACCATTCCGGTACCCCCTGCCCTGTTTACGATAAATCGCCTTCCCTGGTTTCCTCGCCGATCCGGAACTGCCCGGCATGAGAGGTCAGAACATCTTAGCCACGAAAGCGTGTTTATTTTTCAAATTTACCAGAGGTGTCGTAAAAACACATTCGACTTGAACCAGATTTCTTGGCTTTATCCATAGCCCGAGCCGCAGCTTCCAGCTGAAAGATCCCCCTTTGCGAGCAGCCTTAGCCCAAAACCACCTCGACCTGATGGTCCCGGCGGTCATCCACCAGCGGAATCGCCGCGCCCTCGATGACCACCTCATCCAGGGTGATACGCTGCCCTGTCGCCGCCGGTTCACCGACGTTCCTGATGGTGAGATGGTAAATCGTCTCACGATAACGGTAGCGGACTTTGTACGCCGGCCAATAGGCCGGGATACAGGGGGCGATACGCAACTGGTCCACCTCCAACTGCAGTCCGAGCAGGGTCTCCACGGTCAGCCGGTACATCCAGCCCGCCGCCCCGGTGTACCAGGTCCAGCCGCCCCGGCCGGTGTGAGGAGAAACCGCGTAAATGTCGGCGCACATGACGTAGGGCTCGACCTGGTAGCGCTCGATTCCCTGCGGCTCGCTGCCGTGATTGACGGGGTTGAGCATGGCGTACAATTCCCAGGCGCGTTCCCGCTCACCCAGCAGGGCAAAGGCCATCGTCGCCCAGATCGCGGCATGGGTGTATTGCCCGCCGTTTTCGCGCACGCCGGGCACATAGCCCTTGATATAGCCCGGTTCAAGATCGGACTGATCGAAGGGGGGCGTGAGCAGTTGAATGAGCTGCGCATCCCGTCGCACCAAGTGCTGGTCAAGGGCAGCCATCGCCTGACGGGTGTGGTCGGGGTCGCCGCCCTGGGAAATGACCGACCAGCTCTGGCTGATCGAATCGATCCGGCATTCGTCGTTGACGGCGGAACCGAGCGGGGTGCCGTCATCGAACCAGGCCCGCCGATACCAGGCGCCATCCCAGGCATGCGCCTCGATGTTGCTGCGCAGCCGCGCCGCCTGCTCGGTGCAGAGGCCGGCAAAAGCGGCGTCATCGTGTCCCCGCGCGAGATTGGCAAAGAGTTGCAGGTTTTCGTAGAGGAACCACGCCAACCAAACGCTCTCCCCCTTGCCCTCGCGGCCGACCAGATTCATACCGTCATTCCAGTCGCCGCAGCCCATCAGCGGTAATTGATGCTCGCCAAAGCGTAAGCCGTGGTTGATGGAGCGCACGCAATGTTCGTAGAGGCCGGCCGTTTCACTCGAACGTTGCGGCTGGTCGTAGTAGGCCTCCTCCTCCGGACCCAGCAGACGCCCTTCGAGAAACGGGACCGCTTCGTCGAGGACGCCGGTATCGCCGGTCGCCAGCACATAGCGGCAGGTGGCATAGGGGAGCCACAGATAGTCGTCCGAAAAATGGGTGCGCACCCCTTGTCCGCCCGGCGGATGCCACCAGTGCTGCACGTCACCCTGCGGGAACTGTCGCTAAGCGCAGCGGAGCAACTGCTCGCGGGCCAGCCAGGGGGTGGTATGGAGCAGCGCCATGGTGTCCTGCAACTGATCGCGAAACCCGTAGGCGCCGCCGGACTGGTAATAGCCGCTGCGCGCCCAGAGCCGACAAGAGATGGTCTGATAAACCAGCCAGCCGTTGGCAAGCACATCCAGCGCCGGGTCGGGCGTCTCGACCTGCACCGCGCCCAGAGTGTGGTTCCAGTGGTCCCACACCGCCTCCAGGGCCAGCCGGGCGCCAGCTGTGCCGCCGAATTGCTCGATCAGATGCTGCGCCTGTTCGTCCTGACCGGTCGCGCCAAAGATGAACACGATTTCGCGCTCTTGCCCTTCGGCCAGTTCGATCCGGGTTTGCACCGCGGCACAGGGATCAAGGCCCGCGCCGGTCCGGTTCGACAAGCGCTTGCGGCCCATCGCCGCCGGACTGGTCAGCGAACCGTTGCGGCCGATAAATTCGCAGCGGTTGCCGCTCACCCTGCGCTCCGGCTCGCTGACCTGCACAAAAACGACCCGGTTGGCGCACTCGCGGCCATAGGCGTTGCGGGCCAGCAGCGCCCCGCTGTGCGGATCCGTTTCGGTCACGATGTGCATCAGATTGGCGTGTCGCCATTCACCGAGCACCAGCTCCCAATATCCGGTCAACGACAGGCTTCGCGGGCGCCGCGACTGGTTGTGCAGTTTGATGACCACAAACTTCACCGGCGCATCCATGGCGACGTAGGTGAACAGTTCCGAGGCGATGCCGGCCTCGAAATGTTCGAAGGCGCTGTAGCCGAAGCCGTGCCGGCAGACATAGCCGCTTCGTCCACGGGCGGGGAGGGGCGTCGGCGACCAGAAGGCCCCCGTATCTTCGTCGCGAATATAGAGGGCTTCGCCGCTGCTGTCGCTTAAAGGGTCGTTGTGCCAGGTGCTCAGCCGGAACTCGTGGGCATTGTCCACCCAGGTGTAGGCGCTGCCGCTCTCGCTGACCACGGTGCCGATATGCGGGCTGGCGATGACATTGGCCCAAGGCGCCGGGGTGCTCTGACCCGGTTCGAGGGTGACGACGTATTCGCGCCCATCGGGGGTGAAGCCCCCGAGGCCGTTGCAGAAAATACGCTCTCGCGGCAACAGGGGCTGGACCTGCTCCGGCGCCGACTGCTGCACGGGCTCCAGACGGTCCGACAACCGCTCCGGCGCGATCCGGCGTTCCACCGGACCGACCAGGGTTGTGGCAATGTCTTTGTACACCACCCGGGCGACCGTCTGCAGCAACACCCGCTCATCCTCGGAAAGCTCTTCGGCGCGCCGCACGAAGACCCCGCCCGACTGGTTCAGCATCTGCGCTTCGGGACCCGCGTTGATCAACCCCATGATCTGGTCTTGCAACTCCGCCCGATAGCCTGAAAAATCTTCGTTGACGATCATCAGGTCGGCAGCCAGGCCCTTCATCCGCCAATAGGCGTGGGCTTGCAGCACCTGCTTGACCAAGTCGATCCGGCTCAGGTCGCCGATATTGAGCAGGACGATCGGCAGGTCGCCGGAGATGGCAAAACGCCACAACCCCGACTGGCCCAGCTGATTGCGGGCAATGACGCTCGGCGCGGCGCGGCGCAGGGCATTGCTGAAGACGACCGAAGTCGCCAGGCGTCCATAGAGTTGGGCCTCGGCTTCGGTGATCCCTAGGTGGCGCAGCACCTCCTGACTTTGGAACCAGGCCATTTCAAAGGCGCGCTCAACGAAGTGCCGATCACAATATTTCTCCAGCAACGCCAAGGCGCCATCACGGGTGTCCGCGACCCCGGAGATGATCTGCACGACCGCTGTTTCGTCCGGTGACAGGGTCAGGGTGCGACGGATCGCCACAATCGGATCGAGCACCGGACCCGCCGTATTCGATAGCCGCGAACGGCGATCACGGCGGTCGACGGCCAGCGGGTTGGCCACGGTTCGTCCGCGGCCGATGAATTTGGCACGATCCGTCTCGTAAGAGGGCTCGTCACTCACCGCACCCGGCGCGGCCAGCAGGTGAAACATCCATGGCACCTGCTCTCCCGGCGTGCGGACGCGGCGCGTACAGAGGATCGCCTGCCGTTCGGGCAAAATTTCGGTTTGCACGAACAGATTGCTGAAGCTGCGATGGGCCAAATCGGCATTGAGCGGGGCCAACACCACCTCGGCGTAACTGGTCAGCTCGATATCGCGGGGCCGGGACGACTGGTTGGTGAGGGTGACCCGGCGGATTTCCACATCGTCCTCGGGGGAGACGCTGATCTCGGTGTGGGCATCGATCCCCTGGTCGCGCCGCCGATATTCGGCCCGCCCCTGGACGAAGATCGCCTCATAGTGCTCGGCCTTGCGCCGGGTCGGTTGATAGGCGCTGGACCAATAGCGCCCCGAGGCGCAGTCACGCAGGTAAATAAAGGAGCCCCAGCCATCACAAGTGGCATCCTCACGCCAACGGGTGACGGCCAGGTCGCGCCAGCGACTGTAGCCACCGCCGGCATGGGTCGCCATGACGTGGTAGCTGCCGTTGGATAAAAGATGAATTTCCGGGGCCGGAGTATTCAGGTCGGTAAAGACGCGCATGATCCCGCCGGCCTCTTCGACCGGATGCGCGGCGGCGCTCACTTCGGCCGCGTGGGGATAGACCGTCGCCACCTTCTTCGGCACCCGTTCCTGCAGCAACAACTCGGTCGCCTTTAACATGGGATCGGACATGAAGCGGCGCTGCATCGGCTGACCCAGCAGGACATGGGCAAAGGCCAGCAGGCTCATCCCCTGATGATGGGCCATGAAGGCGCGCACAATGACGTGCTGTTTGCCACGCGGCACCCGCGACGGGGTGTAATCGATCGCCTCAAAAAACCCAAAGCTGCCCTGGAACCCCTGGCTGGCCAGCGTTTGCAGGTTGCGACAAGCGGCTTGCGGCAAGACCGTCAGCGCCAGGGCACTGGCATAAGGAGCAATGACCAAATCCTCGCCCAGCCCGCGCTTGAAACCGAGCCCGGGCACGCCAAAGGCCCGATATTGATAAATCTGGTGCATATCGGTGAGGTTATAGCACGATTCGGAAATGCCCCAGGGGACGGCCCGTTGCCGGCCGTATTCGATCTGGCGCGACACGGCGGCTTTGCAGGTCTGCTCCAGCAAGGTATTGGGGTAACTCGGCATGATCAGCTGGGGCATGAGGTACTCGAACATCGAACCGCTCCAGGAAATCAGACTGACGTCGCCACCATGACTGGTCAGCAGACGACCGAGGGAAAACCAATGTTTCTGGGGAACCTGCCCCTCGGCGATGAGGAGAAAACTGGCCAGGCGCGCTTCGGAGGCCAGCAGATCGTAACAGGCCGGATCGCGGCGGCGCTCCCCGACGTCGTAACCGATGCAGAGCAGGCCCCGGGAGGTGTTGTAAAGAAAGTCGAATTCCATCGCCGCCAGTTTCCCGCAACGCCGCACCAGATCGTCGATGGTTTTGAGCCTCTTGACTGCGGCCGGCGACCGCGTACCCGTGCCGGCCGGGCCGCCGGTCGCCAGTTCCGAGAGCTTCGGGATGGCGGCAAAGGTCCGCGACTCAGGCAGCAACGAACGCAGCTCGTCGCGCAGGGCGAGGGCTTGCCGGTCGAAGGCCCGCGCCCAGAAGGTGAGTTCGCCATCGATATCCACATCCGCCGGCAACCAAGTCGGCAGCTCCCTCCCCAGGCGGTGAATCTCATCCAGTAAACGCTCGGCGGCGGCCAGTGTCTGGAGCGGCCCGTTAAAGGTGCCGGTGGAAAGTTTGTTTTGGAGCACGCGGATCTTTTCCGCCAGGTCCGGGACGGGCACCGCGGGCAGATGCTCAGCAAGCACCTCCAGGGTGTCCCTCAAACCCGCAAAGGCCTGGCTGGAGAGGACCGGCTGGTCTTTTAATTCGGCCAGTCCCGCCTGCAGGGTGAGCAGGCTGCCGGCGAGATTGCCGCTGTCCACCGAAGAGATGTATTGCGGGCGCAACGGCTCGAGGGTGCGCGTGTCGTACCAGTTGTAAAAATGGCCGCGATAGCGCTCCAGCTTTTCCATGGTCGCCAGGGTGTTTTCCGTCAAGCGCAGGCATTCTCCAGCGGTGATGAAGCCAAAATCGCAAGCGGTCAGGTTGGCCAGCAGCGCCATACCGATGTTGGTGGGCGAAGTCCGCCGGGCGATGATCGGTGCCGGATATTCCTGGACATTGTCGGGGGGCAGCCAGTTGTCCTCGGGACCGACGAAGTCCGCGAAATAGCGCCATGTTCGCCGCGCCGAGGCGCGCAGGAAGGTCCGCTCCGCCGCCGTCAGATCGGGCGCCGGCGCCGGCAGCGGTCGGCTGATCCACCAGCCGACCAGGGGTGAGACCAGCCACAGCAACAACAGCGGCGCAGCGAAGAGCCCTTGCGCCGGGGGCAGCAGCCAGGCCAGCGCCGTCCCCAGCAGCACCGCCAGGAACGGACCGATCCACATTTCCAGAGCAAAATCGGCCGCCGTGCGGCGCCCGTTGCGGCGGGCATAGGACGGCAGTTGCCAGAGCAGCAAACCGCGACGGGTAAAGAGCATCCGCAGCGCCGAACGACGGATTGCATCCAGAGCGATCAGCGCATCGTAGGGGAGCAGGATCAAGGTCAGCAAAGCCAGCAGCAGCGGACGTCCTGCCGATCTGCCGGTCAGATTCAGATGCAGCAGCCAGGCACGGTCCTGGGGCTTGCGGAGCAGTTCGATGCCGGTGGAGAGCAGGGTCGGCAAGCAGACCACCGTCACCACCAGCAGGGACCAGAACCACGTCGGCCCCGGACCCAGTAGCCAGCCCGCGGCCAGCAACGCCAGCAGCGACGGCGGCACCAGGCTGCGGCGCAGGTTGTCGAACAACTTCCACACGGACAGGGCGCTTAAGGGGTTGGGTTGCCGCCGCCCCTTCCCGCCATTGGGTCCGCTCGGTCCGGGGACGCGCGGCAGCAGCCAGCCGGCCAGTTGCCAGTCGCCGCGGATCCAGCGGTGGCGCCGACTGGCCTCCATGGCGTAACTGGCGGGATGCTCTTCAATCAGGTCGACATCGGTCACCAGCGCCGACCGTGCATAGCCGCCTTCCAGCAGGTCGTGACTGAGAATGAGATTCTCCGGAAAACGCCCATCGACGGCCTGCCGAAAGGCGTCCACATCGTAGATGCCCTTGCCGATGAATGACCCCTCGCCGAAAATATCCTGATAGACATCCGACACCTCGCGGGTGTAGGGATCGATGCCCGCCTCGCCCACGAACAGCTTGGTGAACCGCGACTGGCCGGCACTGGTCAGGCTGATCGAAGCACGCGGCTGCAGAATCGCATAGCCTTCGACAATGCGTCCTTTACCGTCTTCATAAATCGGTCGATTGAGGGGATGGGCCAGGTTACCGACCAGGGTGCGGGCCGCATCGCGCGGCAGCTGGGTGTCGGTATCGAGGGTGATGACGTAGCGGATCGACGCGAGAATGGAGGGATCGCCGACGATCTCCGAGAAGGCATCAAGCGCCTCGCCCCGTAGCCGGGCATTGAACTGTTCCAGCTTGCCGCGCTTGCGTTCATAGCCCATCCACACCCGTTCCACCGCATTCCACCGTCGCGGCCGGTGGAACAGGTAGAAGATGCCCGGGCGATCTTCCTGGTAGGTCGCATTGAGCGCCTCAACCGCGCCCCGTGCGTAAGCGAGCAAAGCCTCGTCTTCCGGCAGCGTTTGCGCCGAGGCATCGTGAAAATCGGTCAACAGGGCAAAAAACAGATTGGCATCGCGATTACCGAGATAGCGGATCTCTAGGGCCTCGAGCAGATCGTCGACGTCCTGCAAACGGGCCAACAGGGTGGGCACGATTACCATGGTGCGATGGTTGTCCGGGATCCCTTCTGAAAAATCGAGACGTGGTAATGCGCGCGGCGGCAGGGCGAGGGTCACCAGCAGATTTACCAGCGCGCTGGCCAGGGCCGAAACCCCGATGAGAAGGGGCAGCGCCAGCAGCCAGATCCGCCAGTCCCCCGGATCGAATCCAACCACGGCGAACGCCCCTGCGGTCGACAGCAGACTGAGCATCAAAATGGGGCCGAGATAGAGGAGGAGACGCCGCTGCCGACTGGCTCGGCCGATCCGGCATTTCCACGACAACCGGCAGCCGATGGTGCGCTCCAGAAGCGGCCGTCCCAGATCGATGAGGTAGTAGCCGACATGGGCGGTGCGGTCGCTGCTGCCCGACTGCTGGGCGACCGTCCGCGCCAAGTCGATAGCGGCCCGGGTCACCTCCAGCTCACTACAGGTACTGCCTCGCGCCAGGTCTTCGATGGCATGCCGGTAGCGATCCCGGGTGGCGAAATCCTGGGCGGCGTACAACCCCGACGGATCGTCAGCCAATGCCTGTTCGACGACACTGAGCGACTCGACGAACTCCCGCCAATCCATGGCATCGATGAAACGCAGGCTGCTGATGCTGTTGGCGATCGAGATCTGGTTGGCGGCGGCGGTGCGGCTGGCGACCGCCGACAACTGGGTGGCCGTCACCCCCTGTTCGAGCAGTTTCTGCTCGACCCAGGTTTGAACGAAGGCCATCGCCGGCCCCTGGGCCTGGAGCCGGGAGTAAAATTCCTCAACGAAGGGCGCGGTCAGCGGCACGTCGGCATTGGCAAACTCGGCCAGCAACTGGATCAACTGCTTCGGGTTTCGCTCGGCCGCCGCGAGCATGCGATCGGCCCAGGCGACGGCAGCGTCGAGATCCTCCCGCCGATGGGCAATCCGCAGCCCGACACGGCTCAGATTTTCCAACAACGCCAGTTGCAGCATGATCGGAAAAGCCCACAATTCCCCGAGCTTTAACGGCATGGCCTGCTGGTAAGCAACAAGGAACTGGGTGGTGTTGTCGTTATCGATTCGGCCATCCGTGTGCGAGATCAACTGCAAGGCGATGTCGTAGATACGCGGGAACCCGGCGGACGGATCATCCGCCAAGCACGGCAACTTCCGGCTGTAACCCCGGGGCAGATGTCGACGCGCCAGCCCGATCTGTTGTTCGATAAGATAAAAGTTGTCGAGCAACCAGGCTTCCGCCGGCACGATTCGATGCCCCGGGGTGGCGGCGGTCACAATATCATACGCCGCCATCAGAACACGGGCATTGTCGGCCAGACGCGGCAGCAAACGGTCCGGTCCCGGGGACGGAGCGAGGTGATGCCGGCTCGCCAGCGTCAGGCCATGCCGTTTGAGTTGCTCAAGGCTGAACAGCTCCGTTCGCAGCAACTCCGTTTCCCGGTCAGGCCGTAGCACCTGGTGGGCGCGGATCGCAAATCTCGATATTTTCGTAGCGATAACATTCTCCTCGGTTTGATCCCGCGGTCGATAACGCACCCGACCGGCGGGGGCTTGCCACAGGCGACGTTTCCGAACGGTTCGATCTCCCCGTTCAGCACCTCCAGGTCGAACGACCCGGCTACTTTTCGAACAAGGCTTTTTGGGCCAGCAAATCCAGGTCAGCGTCAGTAATCGTCGGCAGAAAGCGTTTTCGATACAACTCGTCGTGAACGATATTCACAATGGCAACAAGAGGGGTCGCGACCAGCACCCCCAGCACACCGAAGGCGGCCACACACAACAGCATGGAAAAGATCACCGCCAGGGGATGCATTTTCATAGGGACTAAAGAAATTACTATTACGGTAGAAGGTAACAAAAATGGAAAAGATCACCGCCAGGGGATGCATTTTCATGCCGCGCGCCATGATGAACGGGGTGATCACGTTGTTCTCCAACGCCTGGACCGCGATATAGGCGAGCAAGACCCACAACGGGGTCATTCCCCCTTTTCCAAGAGCAAACAGGATCGCGGGGATGGCGCTGAGAATCGGCCCCAGAAATGGAACCGATTCCAGCAGCCCCGCGATCAGCCCGAGAACCAGCGCATCCATGAATCCAAAAATCGGCCACATGAGCAGGAAAACCAGCAGGCCGATCGTCAGCATCCCCAGCAGCGTCGTCCCGACCCACCTGGGCACAAATTTCCCAATGCGTTGCACGATGATCAGGGTCTGCTCGTGGTGGCGCTCGGGCACCAGAGAGAAAATGCCCCGAAATATCGGCCGCGGATTCATCAGGGTAAAGGTCGCGCCGAAGAAGACCGTCACCAAGACAATCAGTATCTGAGTCGTGTTGAACGCCACCGCCGTGAAGCGGCCGACCACGCCCCGGAACATTTCGCTCAAACCGGAACGAAGCGATCCCGTCTCTTTGGCTGGGGACGGAGCCGCTTCCGCGATTTGCCGGGAAATTTCGATCTGGCCTTGCTCCGTTGCGGTCCGGGAAATTTCAGTGGTGACTTCGGCCTGGAGTTTTTCCTCGGAAAGCACCGCCTGCTGTTCCATTTTAATCAGGGGTTTTTGGAAACGTTCCCAGTAAGCGGGCAACTGTTCCGAGAGCTTGACGACCGATGCCTGCATCGGCCCGAAGCAAGCCCAGCCGGTCAAGCCAATGACCACAACCAACGCTCCCACGATCAGTCCCGTCGCGCTTTTTCGCCCACCATGCAACGTCCGCATCCGCGATATGGCCGGATTCACGGCCAGAGAAATCAGCATAACCAGCAGAAACGACAACAGAATGGGAGACAGCAGCGGAAACGACTTGATGATGGCGAACAACGCCGCCCCCAGGATCACATAGAAAGTGATTGAGCGTGGTTTCACCTCTGGCTTAGGGTCATTCGGCATGATGTTTTTCCCGTTGTGATCTTGGCACCTGGAGTCCCGCTAAAAAAGGGAGGAGAAAGACGCTCGATGAAATTCAGCAGTCCATTTCTCCTCCCTGACGTCCTGGGTGCTACCGATTTCCTGCTCCGGCGGAGAAACAACCGGGTCGTCATGGCGAACCCCTGTGATCGCCCTGCTGCTTCGCCTTAACGGAAGAACGCCAACGCCACGTCGGAGAGCGCATTGACGACAGGTTCCGCAATGCGACTGGTACGCGAGCGATGATGAGAACTGGCGCCGAGGAGAAGGCCGAGGCCGACGCCGATGCCTAAGGCGATAAAAATAGTCTTGCCCTGATTTTCATGACTATAACTCTTGGCCTTCTCATAGCTTTCACTGACCTTCCGGGCCGTTTTGTCATAGGCGTCGCCGACCGCCCGCTCCGCTTGCTCGTAAGCCTCGGCGCCTTGTTCCAGGAGTTTTTCGGTGGCGGTGCCGTCTCGGTAATTATCGGTATCCATGGTATCTCCTCCTGAAGAATCTGGGGTTTGGGTGATGTTCTACATATTCGTTTCCGGGTCGCTATTGGCATCCCGAAAGGAAGCGGGTCGCGGACCGACGTCACCGCGGGCTACGCGGTCGAGGGGACATTCGTCCCTGATCCAGTCGGCGGCGGCCTTGGTGGCGATACCCAGCAGGGTCATCCGGATCAGGCCGGGCCCGGCGGCCGCGGAAGGCGGGCCCCCAAGTGAGCCGCGAACTTCCTCGGCAAGGGAACCCAGGATTCGCTCCATGGGCGTGGTGCGTATGGCGAAGACCTTCGAGGCCAAATAGCCCAGGCCGGCGGCAGCGCCCAGCGCCCAGTAGGGAGAGTCCTTCACCTGGGCACGCCAATCGAGTTTCTCTTTGATGCGCTCGCCGATTTGCTCGACGGTCTGGGAAAGGTTCTCCTCTTCCCTGGCGATATCCCGGCGAATATCTTCGCTGCAGCGCTCGCGTTCAGCCATTTGTTCCTCTCCTTTTTAAGTATTCCCCTCGGCTCTAGGCCTTACGAATCGATTTTTTCAATTGCCCGTAACCGATCAAGGCAATGACGACACCGACGAAACTAACCGCCACTCCCGTGACCAGCGCCGCGATGGCGGGGGGCATGTAAACCGTGAGCTGGATAATCGATGCGGCGCACAGCGACACTAATCCGGCAACCCCGAAAACCGCTCCGGTCGCGACGAGCAAGATTCCACCGAGAGCCGCCCTGCCCTTTTCGCGGATTTGCTGGAGAACCAGATCGATTTCGTTGTGCACCACCGCCGCCGAGCTTTTGGCCAGCCGACCCAATAATTCGGGGAGGGACTCGGGTGGCGTGGCCGGGTCTTGATTGGCACCTGTGTTGGTCATCGGGAAACCGCTCCTTACCGGCGTCGCCAAAGAGCGCCGATAATCAGGCCGACAGCCCCTGCGATCAAGAGGCTGCGCTCCGGGCTCTGCCTGACGTATTCCCGGACCTTGGCGTCCGCCTGCTTATAATCGAATTGCCGGACGTACTCGGCGGATTGATCCAGCCACTCGGAGGCCTCTTTTCCGTAGTGAGCCGCGCCCGATCGCGCATCCTGCTCCGCCGCTTTTTCGCCCAGCGCCTCGGCGACTTGATGAATCCTGTCGGCCACGGTCGATTTGACCTCGTCAAAGCCGCTGGCCTTCCCACGTTCTTGGCCATACGGCGCGGATTCTTCAGTCCTATCGCCTTCCCCGTCGTTTATTCCCATGATTTACCTCATACAGCGTTGCTTTAATCGGCGCTCGTCACACCCCGAACCCGAAACGTCCCTGGTTCGAGCCGGATCTAGCGATCATCGTCAACAGCCCGGGCCGGTGGCGATATGAGTTACCTCGGCGGTGATTTACCTGGACCACCCTTAGTCCGTCGGGTCATCTTTCCAGTATTTCTCGCGCTGGTAATGGGCATGAAGACTGGCCTCATAGTCCCGGGTCAGCAGCGCCCCCTCCAGGTATTCCGGCGCCTGTTTGATCGCCTCGCGGGCCAGATTGACGAAGACTTTCGACTCCAGCCAACTGATGCGCTCAATCCATTTGGGTGAGATCAAGGCCTTTTTCCCCGGCCACCAGTTTCGCGTATCGATAATGAGATAACGAATCACCCAGGTCTCGTCATCGATAAGAAAATCCGCGACATGGCCGAGTTCGCCGTCTGTCGCCTGAAGATGACTGCCGGTCACATCTTGGGAACTGCGCAAATAGGGATCCCAGGTCTTCTCTTCCGCCGTGGCTTGTTTGAGTTTTTCCGGGTCATGCACAATGAACGGGTAGGTCCCCCACACATCCGGGCCGCCCCAATACATCGGCCAGCCATAAAATCCGTAGTAGGCATCTTCAAATTGCCGCGAGACGGGCTTGTCGCTTTCCAGGGCCGGGCTGTCCTCGATCTGCCGTTTAGTCAGATTGATTTCGATGTTTTGCTTTTCCGTATTCACGGCCATCAGCGCATAAGGTGAAATCAGCACCTGCCGACCCATAAGCCAGGTTCCCGTGTCGGCGACCAAGTAGCGAATCGTCCAGTGCTGGTCGTCAAAGTAGAATTCCTTGACCTTGCCGATTTCTCCGTCGCGGCTGTTCAAGGTGTACCCCTTGAGGGTTTGGGCTTTATAAAGCATAATCGTCTCCTGTGTGGTGGTAGCGAAGCGGGCAAGCTAAATAACGGCTTTTTTCGCCCGGCGTTTGAGTAGCCAGAGGCCGATAATGCCGGTCGTGAGGAGCACAAGCGTAGCCGGCTCGGGGACCGGTACGCCAGCGAAGACATATTCATCGGCGGAACTGGCGGCCAAATTGTCCAGCTGAAGGATTTCGCTCGGGTCACCGTCAAGCGCTTTATCCGCTTTTGTCGGCTTGCCGGTAAAGATGATGCGGCTGTCTACGGCGTTATGCATCCTGCCGACGATGACATCCATGGCGGGAAGCTGCATATCGCCGGTGGTGATGCCATGGCTGTCGTACTGGGTCACCCGTGTCGAGCCGGTTGCTGTCGACGACAGACCGTCGCTGAAGAGACTCAGGAACTCATAGGTTGGGATATCGACAGCCTCGGGGTCATCGTTTTCCCGGGTTTTGTCGATCAACAGAAAATGGCTGTCGCGCAAGATCGTTTCGCGAGCGCTGCCGGCCCGCGCCGGTCCTCCCTGCGGGGCGGCAAAATGGTCGACGTACAGGGAGGCGAAGGCTCCGCAAGGGAGCAGGACCAACATCAGGCAGAGAGCGAAAATTTTTGGGACCCGGCGGACATTCATGGTCAGGGGACTCCTGTTGGTGGTTTTTTTCGCGGCACTTCGGCAGATGACAGGGGGCCTCTTTTTCCGTTCGCTTCACATCTTCATTTCGATCGGTAGTAACTGCTGCCGGCGAATACGGTGATTCAATGTTTTGTCGCGGCTGCATTTCTACAAATCGCCTTCAGGAAAATCCAACGCCGGTTTCACGAAACACACGATTAACCGTACGCTTATGGCTATAGGAACAGATATCGCAACGAACGTGCCACCAGTAGCTACAAGGGCAAGGCTTTGATTATAAAGGGGCAAACTCGGATGGGGGTGGGACGAGGAAAGGAAAAACCGTCAGCGGCGGCCGTCATACTTGGCATTACCGTCGGATATGGCGGGCCGGAGTGAAGGGGGATTTTGATGGTTTAACGGCGGATGCCGTATTTACGCATTCGGGCGCGCAGCGTGCTGGGGTTGAGTCCGAGCAGGAGCGCCGCACCTTTTGGCCCCTCAATGCGCCAGCCCGTCTTCTGGAGCATCTGGACAATGTGATCGCGTTCCAGATCGCCGAGGGGTTTGAGCTCCTGTTCCTCCTCGGGTTTCCGGAAAGCATCAAACCGGTCCAGAACCTGAAGGACCGATCCCTGGCTGGTGATGACCGCCCGCTCGATGACGTTTTCCAGTTCGCGCACGTTACCGGGCCAGTGGTACTCTTGGAGCGCGCCCATGGTTTCGTTTGATACGGTTTCGATCTTCCTGCCAATTTTCTTGTTGTATTTGGCGACGAAGTAACGGATGAGCAGCGGGATGTCGTCCTTACGCTGCCGCAGGGGCGGTATGGTGATGGGAAAGACGCTCAGCCGGTAGAAGAGGTCTTCCCGGAAGCGGCCGGCGCGGATTTCTTCCTCCAGATCGCGGTTGCTGGCGGCGATGATCCGGACATCGACCTTGACGGTACGGGGGCTGCCCAGACGTTCGAATTCGCCGTCCTGAATGACCCGCAGCAGCTTGCACTGCAACTCCAGCGGCATTTCGCCGATTTCGTCGAGGAAGATGGTGCCGCCGTCGGCCAGTTCAAAGCGCCCCATCTGCCGGGCATGGGCGCCGGTGAACGCCCCTTTTTCCCGCCCGAAGAGCTCGCTTTCGATGAGGTTCGCCGGCAGCGCCGTGCAGTTGACCGTAATCATCGGCCGGTCCTTGCGCGCGCTGCGGCGGTGGATGGCGCGGGCGACCAGGCCCTTGCCGGTGCCGGTCTCGCCCAGCAACAACACGGTCGCATCCTGCGGCGCCACCTGCTCAACCCGGAAAAAGACATAGGAGATGGCATTGCTTTGCCCGATGATCTCGGTGAAGTCGTATTCCCGCACAACCTCCTGCTGCAACTCGATGTTCTCTTCCAGGAGCCGGTCCGACAACTGCTTGATTTCCGCGAAGGCCCCCTGAAGGGACGCTTCCGTGCGCTTGTGTTCGTCGATCTCCTTGGTGAGCAGCACATTGGATCGGGTCAGTTCCGTCGTCCGTTCCTGGACTGTGGATTCCATCTCGTCGTGGGCATGGCGCAACGTCGTTTCCAATCGGGCCTGAACCGTGCCGTCAACGATCGAGGTTAAAATGTAAACGCCCTGGTCATCCGGCGTCGCCACCGCGACGCTCTGCAACTGCCCATGAATCAGCGTGCCGTCTTTTCCGGTGAAGCTGATTTCGCATTTCTGAATTCCCTGCCGTTGCAAAACTTTTTCGAGGTGCCGGGAAAAAAGCGCCCTTTCATCCGCATCGTCGATAAACGTACTGAAGGCTTGATCGACCAGACGCCGGCGCTCGACCCCCAGCAGTTGCGCGCCGGTCAGGTTGACCTCGCGGATCAGCCCGCCCGCGTCGAAAGTGAAGTAGCCGATGGGAGCGAAATCATAGAGTTCGGCGTACTTGGCGAGCGCAACCTCAAGTTCCTCGCGGGCGCGGCGCAGTTCGGCATTCTGCATCTCCAGTTCAAGCTGGTGAACCTCCAGCTCATGCAGCAGCCGGTGGGTTTCCGCCTCGGTCCGCGGCGCATGCCGTTCATCCAGCTTCGTCCGAACCTGCTCTTCCGCCTGCCGGCGCACCTCATTTCCCGGCGTCAACCGATTGTTGTCCATATCGATGCCCATGCTCACCTCTCTTATGCCCCGGATCGAGGAGAAAAACCGGGATCGTCGTCGGCCCGATTAACCGTCGGGTTGAAGCAGTTTCTTCAGTCGTGCATTCTCCCCGCGCAATTCCGCCTCCAGGGTCTTGGCCGCGGTAATGTCGGCAAAGGTAATCACCACCCCGCCGATCACGTCCTCCATGGTGCGATAGGGCATGATCCGCACCGAGAACCAACGCCCGTTGGTGGCGGCGATCTGCTTTTCCGAAAAGACCAGGGTTCGCAGCACCTCGCGGGTCTCTTCGATCATTTCCGGATAGAGCAGGTCGCTGGCGATGTCGGAAAGCGGCCGCCCCACATCGCCCGGAAGCAGCTTGAAGAGTTTGTTGGCGCCGGGGGTGAAGCGCCGCACATGGAGGTCGTTGTCCAAAAAGATGGTGACGATCTCCGTGCTGTTGAGCAGGTTGCGCATATCGTTGTTGATGCGCGCCAGCTCGTCCATTTTGGACTGCTGCTCGGCGTTCACCGTTTGCAGTTCTTCGTTCAGCGACTGCATCTCTTCCCGGGAGGTGGTCAACTCTTCGTTGGTAGACTGTAGCTCTTCGTTGGTCGACTGCAACTCCTCGTTGGTCGATTTGAGTTCTTCCTGCGAGGATTGCATCTCCTCACGCAGCGTCTCCATTTCCTCGCGGGCCTGCCGCAGCTCCTGCTCCAGTTCGAGCACTTTGGCACTGCCCGAAGCCGCGCTTCGGGAGCGGCCGGGCGCTTTCTTTTCGTCGGGGGTCGGCGCCTCGCTGAAGACGATCATCGCCATACCCCGCAGCGCCTCCGGCTCTTCGATCGCCTGGACGGTGAGATCAACGGTCTGCGTCACACCGCCCTCGCCGACCTTGAGCCCTTTGACGGTGATCGCCTCTTTCTGCCGAAGCGCCTTCTGGAAGGCGATCCCCAAATCGAAGCGGAGCCCCTCGCGGGCCATGGCGAAAATATTCCAGTTGGCCTTGCCGGCCGCCGGCTCCAGGTATTTGCCGGTTCGCCCGCTGATGTAGAGGATGTCCCCCTGGTGGTTGACCAGTATGGCGGGCGGGGCAAAGTGCTGCAACAGCACCTGATCCGCGAGGGACTGGAGATTGGCTGTGGATTTCAAAATCGTCGACTCCTTGGGCATTTCCGGCGGGACGGGAACAAACGAAGCGGGAAACGCGACCGGTTCGGCCGCAAGCACCGACTCGCGCCGCCGGAAGAGCCGCGACTTGAGGCCCAGCGCCGCGAACAGATCGGCATGGGCGCTGACCGTCTCCGCGCTCCCCAGAAAGAGAATTCCGCCGGGATTCAGGCTGTAGTGAAAAAGCGGCAGCAGCTTCTTCTGCAGTTCAGGGGTCAGATAGATCAACAGGTTGCGGCAGATGAGGATATCCAGCTTGGTGAAGGGCGGGTCCATGATGACGTTCTGGGTGGCGAAAGTCACCATCTCCCGAATCTCCTTGCCGATCCGGTAGCCGTTATCCTCATGGATAAAAAACCGCTCCAGCCTTTCGGCGGAGACATCGGCGGCGATGTTGGCCGGATAAAAGCCCTGGCGGGCTTTGTCGATGGCGTCCCGGTCAAGGTCGGTGGCGAAGATTTGCAAGGTAAAACCGGCCTTGGGCTGGACCCGGGCCAAGGCCTCCTTGAAGACCATGGCCAGCGAATAGGCCTCCTCCCCGCTCGAACAGCCGGTCGACCAGGCCCGAAGTACCCGGCCGGTGGGGTGGCCCGCCAAAAGGGCCGGTATCGCTTCTTCCCGAAGCTGCTCCCAGGCCGCCGGGTCGCGGAAAAAGCTGGTCACACCGATCAGCAGTTCCTTGAAGAGGAGTTCCACCTCCTGCGGATTTTCCTGCAGGTAGCGGACATAGGCGGCGATCCGGTCGAGCTGGTGGATACCCATGCGCCGCTCGATACGGCGATAGAGGGTGTTCTTCTTGTACATCGAGAAGTCGTGGCCGGTCTTGGCGCGCAACAGGATGACGACCTTCTCCAGGGCGCTCCGGTCCTTCTCCTTCAGGGGATGCTCGGACTTGACGATGGTCCGGGCATGGCGCAGGTAGCCGATGATCTTCCCGGGCAACTCCTCCGCCGGGGCGACCAGATCGGCCAGGCCGGCGTCGATGGCGCTGCGCGGCATACTGTCGAATCGGGCCGAGGACGGCTCCTGAACCAGCGCCACGCCCGCCTTTTCCTTGATCGCCCGCAGCCCCATGGTGCCGTCCGAACCCATGCCGGAAAGGATGACCCCGATGCTCTGCTCCCGCCGGTCCTCGGCCAGGGAGCGGAGAAAGAAATCGATGGGCAGCCGCAGGCCGCGGGGCGCCGTCGGCTCGAACAGATGCAGCGCGCCGTGGAGAATGGACATATCTTTGTTGGGGGGGATCACATAGACGCAGTTCGGCTTCACCTTCATCCGGTCCCGCACCTGGAAAACTTCCATGCCGGTGGCACGCTGAAGGAGTTCGGCCATGATCCCCTTGTGGGTCGGATCAAGATGCTGGACGACGACAAAGGCCATGCCGCTGTCTTCCGGCACATGCCGCAGAAACTGCTCCAGCGCCTCCAGCCCGCCGGCGGAGGCGCCAAGACCGGCGATGGGAAAGAGCGCGCTTTCCGATCGCTCCGGCGGCACGGCGGCAGCTTCCTGATCGTCGACGCTGGGTGCCGGTGGCGGTGTTTTTTTCATAGATTCGATAACCCATGTCTCAAAGGGACGATCGCGGCCTGCGATTCACGACGCAAGCATCACCCTTACACTATATCAGCTGTGTGCGATTAGGAAGTTGCATACGCGAGGTGGTTAAATTAATGAATCCAGAGACGCCACTCGACTGTGGCGTCCGGCGAGACGGGCGGCGGTTTGGTACCAAAATAACTCATCGAAAATTGACACCCCATCCTCGCACAGCCCCCGATACAGGCTTAGTCGGTGTAGCCGCGATCAAATACCACATAGATGACCTTGGGAGCGCGAGGGTTCTGGCCAGATTGATTCCGCGCTCCCGGTCCGCGGTCAAATCGACAAAGGCGGGCAAATTGCCGTCGGCGTCGAGTCCGACATGAAGCTTCGCCGCGCCCTTGGTTTTCTGGTACTTGGCCCAGGGAAACAGAGATAGGGTCAGGTCGAGCAGGGCGGCATCCAGCAGATAGATCTTCACTTTCAGCTTGAATTTCTTGTTCCGTGGCGCCAGGGATTGGCAGCGCCCCAGCAAGCGTTGAAACAGCTCCCCATAGGGCGTATGGGACTGATTCTCGTTGAAACGCACCAGAGTTGCCCGGCTGAACGCTTTGATGCCCAGGCGGTAGAGCTTTTGACCTTGAACGGCGAGGCTGTCCACCTCATCCCGCAGACTGCAACGGCCGGACAGCTGCGCTGTCAGCATGGCGACGAACTGAGTCCAGCGGGTAAACGAACGAAACTTCTGGGCGGTCACCCCGATCACATAAGCAAGAGATCCTGAGTAACAAATCCAGGTTGAAGTCATTTGTCGAGTAGGAGAATCACCGGGGCATGGGCAGCAAAGGCACTGTCAAGGCACAATTTCGGCACAGTGGACAGCTGGCCGGTTTTAAAGCGGAGGGAACGAGTTGAGAGCACAGGGAGGAACAAAGGAAGAGATTGTTATAAACTAGCGAAAATAAATAAAAAAAGGCCCAGTCAAACGACAGGGCCTTCGTTGTTTTTTTGGAGCGGGAAACGAGATTCGAACTCGCGACTTCAACCTTGGCAAGGTTGCACTCTACCACTGAGTTATTCCCGCTCATGCCGCTCGCCTTGTTCCTGCAGCGAGCGGCTGTATTAATAGCAAAAGGGTTTTTTCAAGTCAACAGGTAATTATCAAAAAAATCTCCGGCGACATCACGGGGCTACAGGGACGCACTGCGGCTCTGGCGGAAATATTCAAAATATTTTTTGACCTTTTGGACATAGTTGCGGGTTTCCTCGTAGGGCGGAATCCCCTGGTAACGTAATACGGCGTTCGGGCCGGCATTATAGGCGGCCAGGGCGAGATCGGTATTCCCGTTGAACTGATCGAGCATCAGGCGCAGGTAGCGACTCCCGCCGCGGATATTTTCCTCGGGATTAAAGGGATTGAGCACATTCATGTCGCTGGCGGTTTCGGGTATCAACTGCATGAGTCCTTGGGCACCTTTACTGGAAAGGGCGTTGGAATTGTAGTTGCTCTCCACCTTGATGACTGCGTGAACCAGCGCCTCATCGAGGTTATAGGCCGAGGCGTATTGCTTGACCAACCCATCATAGTGTTTGGTGAGATTGGTGAGATTAACGGACGCCCCGGGGGATTTAGGAGGGTGGGAGCGTTTCGATTTCATGAACAACCGATAACGGCCATGGGTCGGGCAATCGGTAAAATGGGTAACGCCGTTGGCGTCGATATAACGATAAATGTCGCCATACCCCGGGGGCGGAACCACCAGGAAGACGACGAACAGAACCCAAACGGCAAATGCGCTGACGGCAAAATGTTTCATAGCTTCCTCGATTTTTCGCGGCGAGTTCGCAATATATCGAATATTTTTCCGTATTTCAACCTACTTGGCGCACCGGCAAAGAACTTGACAAGGGCAAGGCGCAAGCCGATAATAACGCATTTTTAATGGGCGTCAGGCACCGCCCTCCCTTTTCAGACGGCGGTTCGGTCATAAACCAGCCTCCCCTCCCTTGCCGACTTGCAATTGTCGGTCCATTCTTCGCCCAACGAGGCCTATCATGAAAATTATTTCCGATTTTCTGGTCATCGGCAGCGGCATCGCCGGTCTTTCCTACGCTCTTAAAGTCGCCACCCAGGGCAAGGTCGCCATCGTCACCAAGCGAGAAATCTCCGAAACCGCCACCAGCCTGGCCCAAGGAGGGATCGCGTCGGTCTTTTCGCAGGAAGATTCCTTCGAAAATCATGTGCGCGACACCTTGGTCGCCGGCGCCTTCCTGCCCAAGGAAGAGATCGTGCGCATGGTCGTCGAAAATGGGCCCCAGGCCATCCACGACCTGATCGACTGGGGCGTGCAGTTTACCCGCAAGGCCGACGACAGCTACGACCTGCACCGCGAAGGAGGACACAGCCACCGTCGTATCCTCCACGCCCAGGACATCACCGGCCGAGAAGTCGAACGGGCACTGGTCGAAGCGGTGCGCAAGCATCCCAACATCAGCATCTACGAAAACCACATCGCCGTCGACCTGATCACCGCGGCCAAGGTCGCCCATCGCCGCATCCGCCCGGACAAATGCCTAGGCGCCTACGTACTTAATATCGCCAGCAAGGAAATCCTGACATTCGGCGCGAAAATCACCATTCTTGCCACCGGCGGTGCCGGCAAGGTCTATCTTTACACCTGCAATCCCGACGTCTCCACCGGCGACGGCGTGGCCATGGCCTACCGCGCCGGCGCGACCATCGCCAACATGGAATTCATGCAGTTCCACCCGACCACCCTCTTCCACCCCCACGCCAAATCCTTCCTCATTTCCGAAGCGGTACGGGGCGAAGGGGCGATTCTCAAGCGGCGGGACGGCACGGCCTTCATGGAAAAGTACCACGAACTCAGGGATCTCGCCCCCCGTGACATCGTCGCCCGCGCCATCGACCATGAAATGAAAACCTACGGTGATGACTGCGTCTTTCTGGATATCACCCACAAGGGGGCGGAGTTCATCAAGGGACATTTCCCGAATATCTACGAAACCTGCCTTTCCTTCGGCATCGACATGACCAAGGAACCGATTCCGGTGGTGCCGGCGGCCCACTACCTGTGCGGCGGGGTGCGGGTCGACGAATGGGGGGAATCGGACATTGAAAATCTTTTCGTTATCGGCGAATCGTCCTGCACCGGCCTCCACGGTGCCAACCGCCTGGCCAGCAACAGCCTGCTCGAAGGAGTGGTCTACGGCAAGCGTGCCGCGCAACGCTCCCTGGAACGTCTGGCGAGCCTGCCCAACACCTACCCGGCCATCGATCCCTGGGATTACGGCACCGCCACCAACAGCGACGAAGAGGTGGTGGTCGCCCACAACTGGCACGAAATCCGCCTCTGCATGTGGAACTACGTCGGCATCGTGCGCTCCAACAAACGCCTGACACGGGCGCTGCGTCGCGTCCAGATGATTCAGGAGGAAATCGCCGACTACTACTGGGATTTCCTCATCACCTCGGATCTCATCGAGCTGCGCAACATCGCCACGGTGGCCGAGCTCATCGTCCGCTGCGCCCTGGAGCGGCAGGAGAGCCGCGGGCTGCACTATACCATTGATTATCCCGAAACGGATGATATCCACTGGAAGCGCGATACCCTGATTCAGAAACAGTTCTGATCACCCCACCAGGAGCCGACCCTTGACCATTGATGAAATTCGCGTTCGCATCGACGAACTGGATCGCCTGCTGCTGAAGATCTTCAACGAGCGGGCGGAGCTGGCCCTCCGGATCGGTGAAATCAAAAAAGAACGGGGGCTTCCCGTTTACGACCCGGCCCGGGAGAAGCGCATTTTCGAGGCCATGCAGGCGGCCAATCCCGGCCCTCTGGATAACGGCGCCATCGTCCGTATGTTCGAGCGGGTCATCGACGAATCCCGGCGGTTGGAACGTCTCCGCACGAAAGGTCTGTAAAGATGTTTATTGTCATGAAAAAAAATGTCACCGAAAACGAGCTGCAGCAGGTCAAGGAGTATCTTATCGAGCGGGATTTCGATTTCCATCAGTCGACCGGCGCCAACCGGGTCATCCTCGGCGTTATCGGCGATACCAGCCGCGTGCCCATTGATGAACTGCGAACTCAGCCCGGTGTCCAGCAGGTCTTCAAGATTTCCGAGGAAGAATGACTCTTCCCCAGCGGGAGCGGCGACGCTCCCGTTTTTTTTCAGGGATGTTCCGGTCCGCGCAGTTCCTCTTCCAGCTGTTTCCGCAACGCCTCGATCCGCTTGCGGTTGACGCCGAAATCACTGTAACCGAGGCGGGCGGCGGAACGCAGATGCACCGCCTTTTCCGCCTCGTCAAAGCGCAATTCAAGATCATCGACAAAGTGAAAGATCCGCGAACGGAAGGTGGCCCAGAGATAATTGTCCGCCACCCGCTCCACCCGTCCCCCCAGGTTCTCCACCGCCCGCCGAGCTACTTTCTGAATCCGGGGCCAGTTTTCCGTCGTTACCGCAACCGGCTGAACCAGGTGGGCTGGGTCCGTCATTTCGCTGCACACACAATTGGGCTTTGGCGAGCAGGGACGCAAGCGGCCCTCCCTGAGACCCGGTCCATCGGCGGAACCGGAAGCGCAGGCGGTAAGACCCAGAAATCCACCCAGGGTCAGCAATCGTTTCAACCCGTCCAGAGCTCTTTTGCCCATATCCTTCCCACCCCTTTCCCGTTCGTGAAGAACGAAAGAATTCCTTTATTTATCCAAGGGTTTCCATAAAGCCTTTGCCATTTTACCGACTAAATGGCATATTGCGTGATTTGAAATAAAAATTTCTGGATATCTAGCCGCCGGAACCGGACAAGGAAGCAGAGATTTTCGGCGCGGCGACCACTTCGTCCGGCACGAGGAGTTTTGCTTGAATCAGACGAAACCAGGCTCGAAACCAGCACTGGGCCTCTTCCATCCCGCCCCGCGGCAGTTCGCGACCCCCGTGGCCGCCCTGCTGCAAACCAATATACCTCTCTTTATCGATGACCAGGGTTGCCTGCAAGCGGGGGCCGTCGACACGGCCGACCTTTCGTCCGGCCTCCCTTTTGTCGGCATGACTCCCTCCTGCCCTCCCGAAACTCTCGGGGACGCGGATTTTTGCCGCGACCACGGACTGCGTTACGCCTACGTCGGCGGCTCGATGGCCAAGGGCATCAGTTCCGTCACCATGGCCCAGGCCTTTGGCGAAGCAGGGATGCTCGGTTTTTTCGGTGCCGCCGGTCTGCCTCTCGACGAGGTGGAAAAGGCCATCGCTCAACTTCAGGGCGGTGCGAAAACTTATCCCTTCGGGATGAATCTGATTCATAGCCCCAACGAACCCGATCTGGAAGCGGCGCTGGTGGAACTGTACCTTGGGCGTGGTGTACGCCTGATCGAGGCCTCGGCCTTTCTCGATCTGACCCTGCCGGCGGTGCATTTCCGCGTCCACGGCATCCACCGCGATTCCAACGGCCGGATCGTCACTCCCAACCGGATCATCGCCAAGCTTTCCCGGGAAGAACTCGCCGCCAAGTTCCTCGCCCCGCCGCCGGAGCGTTTACTGCGGGAACTGGTCGCTGGCGACCGGATCACTGCCGAGCAGGCGGAACTGGCGAGCCAAATTCCCATGGCCCAGGATATCACCGTCGAAGCCGATTCGGGCGGGCATACGGATAACCGCCCGGCGATCTCCCTCTTCCCCTCCATCGTCGCGTTGCGGGACAAGCTTCAGGCCCGCTACCGCTACGATCACCCCCCGCGTCTCGGCCTCGGCGGCGGTATCGCCACCCCGTCCTCGGCCTTGGCCGCCTTCGCCATGGGTGCCGCCTATCTGGTCACCGGCACCGTCAATCAGGCCTGCGTCGAATCGGGCACCTGCGACGAAGTTCGCAAAATGCTCGCCGAGACGCGTCAGGCCGATATCACCATGGCGCCCTCGGCGGATATGTTCGAGATGGGCGTACATGTGCAGGTGCTCAAGCGCGGCACCATGTTTTCCATGCGCGCCACCCGTCTCCTTGAGCTTTACCGGCAGTGCGACAGTATCGACGCGATTCCCGCCGCCGAAAGGCAAAAGCTCGAAACCACGCTCTTTCGCGCTCCCCTGGAAACAATCTGGGAAGAGACCCGGACCTATTTTGCCAAACGTGATCCCCGCCAGGTGGAACGGGCGCGACAAGAGCCCAAACACAAGATGGCCCTGATCTTCCGCTGGTATCTAGGACAGTCGCCGGTCTGGGCGAACCGGGGAGAAAGCTCACGGAAGATCGATTACCAGATCTGGTGCGGCCCGGCCATGGGCGCCTTCAACGAATGGACCGCCGGCACCTTTCTTGAAGACCCCACCCAGCGCCGGGTGGTGCCCGTCGCTCTCAACCTGCTGCTCGGCGCTGCCTATCTCTGGCGCGCCAGGCAACTGACCCTCCAGGGTTACCCCCTCGCCGCCGCCGATTGCGCCTATGCACCCCTGGAAGCCGAGAACCTCAAGGAGTATCTCCGTTGAAAACCGATTGCGCCGAACAGAATATCCATACCGCCCCCTTCCCCCCCCTGGCCATTGTCGGACTCAGTTGCCTCTTCCCCAAGGCCGATAGCGTCGAAGCCTACTGGTCCAACATCAAGAACGGGGTGGATGCCATCCGCGAGGTACCGGAAAGCCATTGGCGGGCGGCGGATTACTTCGACCCGAACCCCAAAGCGCCGGACAAGGTCTACGCCAAACTCGGCGGTTTTCTCGATCCTGTTCCCTTCAATCCCATGGAATACGGCATTCTGCCCAACGCCCTGGAAGCCATCGACACCTCGCAACTGCTCGGCTTAGTGGCCGTCGGCCAGGCCCTGAAGGATGCCGGTTACGGGCCGGAGCGGGAATTCGATCGGGAAAAGGTCAGCGTCATCCTCGGCGTCACCGGTGCCCTGGAGCTGGTCATTCCCCTGGGTGCCCGTCTCGGCTATCCCATCTGGCGCTCGGCCATGAAGGAAGCGGGAATCGACGATGCCGCCATCGAGGATGCGGTACAGCGCATCGGCGACGCCTACGTCCCTTGGCAAGAGAACTCCTTCCCCGGTCTGCTCGGCAACGTCGTCGCCGGCCGCATCAGCAAACATTATAACCTTGGCGGCACCAACTGCGTCTGCGACGCCGCCTGCGGCAGCTCCCTTTCCGCCCTCAACCTGGCGGCCCTGGAACTGGCCACCGGCCAGTCGGACATGGTCGTTACCGGCGGCATCGACACCTTCACCGACATCTTCATGTACACCTGTTTCAGCAAAACCCCGGCCCTCTCCCCCAGCGGCCACGCCCGCCCCTTCGATGCCGAAAGCGACGGCACCACCCTCGGCGAGGGGCTCGGCATCCTGGTTCTGAAGCGCCTGACCGATGCCGAGCGGGACGGCGACAAGATCTACGCGGTGGTCAAGGGAATCGGCACCTCCAGCGACGGCAAAGGAAGCGCCATTTATGAACCGAGCCCCGGAGGCCAGCAGAAAGCCCTGCGCCGAGCCTATGAAAATGCTGACGTCGAACCGGCCAGCATCGGCCTGATTGAGGCCCACGGCACCGGCACCAGAGTTGGCGACGCCATCGAAATCAAGGCCCTGCGCGAGGTTTTCGGCGAAGCGGAAGAGCCGACCTGCGCCCTCGGCTCGGTGAAGTCGCAGATCGGCCACACCAAGGCCGCCGCCGGTTCGGCGGGGCTGATCAAGGCGGCGCTGGCCCTGCATCACAAGGTGCTGCCGCCGACGATCAAGGTCAACAAGCCGCAGGAGGCCTTGACCGCGGGGAAAACCCCCTTCTATATCAACAGCGAAACCCGCCCTTGGCTCCCCGCCGCCGGCCATCCCCGGCGTGCAGCGGTGAGCGCTCTCGGCTTCGGCGGCAGCAACTTCCACTGCGTTCTCGAAGAGTACCGTCCCGAAAAAGCAGGCATCGACTGGTCCGACGATATCCAGATTGCCGCCTTTTACGCCGCCGACATCCAGGGACTGGAGCAGGCGATGAAAGCATTCCCCACCAACGCTTCCTGGTCCGCTCTGGCCCGCGCCGCCCGAAAGAGCCGCCGAGCTTTCGATCCCCGGCAAAAGTGTCGATTGGCCCTGATCTTCGTCCGTGCGGGAACCGACCCGGCCGAGCAGATGGACAAAGCATTGGCACAACTGGAAAAGAACCGCGCCAGGACGAGTTGGACGACACCAGACGGCACCTGTTTTGCCTCCGGGGATGGTGAGGCGCCGCCGGCGATTCTCTTCCCCGGCCAAGGGGCCCAGTATCCGGGGATGCTCAAAGATCTGGCCCTGCGTTTTCCCGCCTTTTTCCAACAGCTCGAAGAAGCCGATCAGCTTTTCCCTGCCGAAACGGGACGGCTTTCCGACCTGATCTACCCCCGTCCGGCATTTTCTGACGGCGAACGCCAAGACCAGAATGAGCGCCTGCGCGCCACCGAGGTCGCACAACCGGCTCTGGGCACAGTCAGCCTCGGCGCCTGGAGTGTCCTCGCCGACTTTGGCCTGACGGCCGGAGCTTTTGCCGGGCACAGCTACGGCGAACTTGCCGCTCTTTGCGCTGCCGGGGTCTTTGCCCCCGTCGACCTGCACCGCCTGTCGCGCCTGCGCGGCGAACTGATGGCCGGCGGCGGTGGCGATAAAGGCTCCATGCTGGCGGTCTCGGCGCCCTTGGCGGAAATTGAGAAAGCACTTGAAGAAGAGAAGCTAACCCTGGTTCTGGCCAACAGAAATACTCCCGGGCAAGGGGTTCTTTCCGGCCCCGCCGACGAGATCAGCCGCGCCGCCGAATGCCTCGGGCGGCGGGGCTTGCGCTGCACGGCTCTGAATGTCGCCGCCGCCTTTCACAGCGAACTGGTCGCCGAGGCCGCCGGTCCCTTCGGTGAGAAATTGAAAGAGGTAGTCTTCCGCTCCCCCCAGGCGCCGGTCTATGCCAACACCAGCGGCACCCCCTATCCCGCCGATGCCGACGCCGCCCGCTCCCTGCTTGCGAACCAGCTGGCGAAACCGGTGGAATTCGTGCAAGAAATCGAAGCCATGTACGCCGCCGGCATCCGCGTCTTTCTCGAAGTCGGTCCCGGCGCCCGTCTGACCGGCATGGTCAAAACCATTCTCGGCGAACGCCCTCATCAGGCCCTAGCCATTGATGCCGCCAACGGCAAGCGCTCGGCCCTGCTCGATCTTGCCCGCGCTCTGGCGCAACTGGCGGTACTCGGCCAGGAACTGCGTCTCGGCCTTTGGGACGACCGCGCCGACGAACCGGAAACCGAAACCGGCAAAAAGCCCGGATTGACCGTCGCCATCAGCGGCGCCAACCATTTCAAACGGCCGCCGAAGCGTCCCGCCGTCAAACGCCCCGCGCCTGTCGCGCCGCCCGCATCCGCACCATCCATCGCGCCTGCGACCGCTACCGTGCCGACCCCGGTCACCCCCGCCGCACCGGTATCCGGGCAACCCTCGAACGAGGCTCTGCGCGAAGCCCTGAACCTCACCCAACAAAGTTTGCAAGCACTGCAGAATCTGCAGGAGCAGACCGCCCGCCTGCACCAGCAGTTTCTCACTGGCCAGGAGCAGGCCGTGCAGTCTTTTCTGAGCCTGGTCGATCAGCAGCGGCGCATCTTCAGCACCAGCCCGACGCCTGCGGTCACTCCCACGCCGACGCCGATACCCCCGGCACCGGCACCGACGGCGCAAGCCTCGGTGTCCCCGGTTCCGGCACCGTCCCCCTGTCCGCTATCGGTCACCACGGCGAGCACCGCGCCGGCGCCCAGCACTGCCGTCGTCACCGCGCCGCCCGCCGTCGGTCTCGATGTGAACCGAGTCGCCGAGGTGCTGCTTGCGGTAATCGCCGAGAAGACCGGCTATCCCCGGGAAATGCTGGAGCTGGACATGGCCCTCGACGCCGATCTCGGCATCGATTCCATCAAACGCGTCGAAATCCTCTCCGCTCTGCAAGAACAGCTCCCCGAAGCACCGCCGGTGCGCCCCGACGAGCTTGGCGCCTTGCAGACCCTGGGACAGATTGTCGCCCGTCTCGCTGTCACCGCGCCTGTCGTGGCGGCCACGGCCGTCGTCACCGCGCCGCCCTCCGTCAGTCTCGATGCGAACCGGGTCGCTGAGGTCCTGCTTGCGGTGATCGCCGAGAAGACCGGCTATCCCCGGGAAATGCTGGAGCTGGACATGGCCCTCGACGCCGATCTCGGCATCGATTCCATCAAACGCGTCGAAATCCTCTCCGCTCTGCAAGAACAGCTCCCCGAAGCACCGCCGGTGCGCCCCGACGAGCTTGGCGCCTTGCAGACCCTGGGACAGATTGTCGCCCGTCTCGCCGTTGCCGCGCCTGTCGTGGCGGCCACGGTCGCCGTCGCCGCGCCGCCCGCTGTCGGTCTCGATGCGAACCGGGTCGCTGAAATCCTGCTTGCGGTGATCGCCGAGAAGACCGGCTATCCCCGGGAGATGCTGGAACTGGACATGGCCCTCGACGCCGATCTCGGCATCGATTCCATCAAACGCGTCGAAATCCTCTCCGCTCTCCAGGAACAGCTCCCCGAAGCACCGCCGGTGCGCCCCGACGAGCTTGGCTTCTTGCAGACCCTGGGACAGATTGTTACCCGTCTCGCCGTTGCCGCGCCTGTTGTGGCGGCCACTGCCACCGTCGCCGCGCCGCCCGCCGTCGGGCTCGATGCGAACCGGGTCGCCGAGGTGTTGCTCGCCGTCATCGCCGAGAAGACCGGCTATCCCCGGGAAATGCTGGAGCTGGACATGGCCCTCGACGCCGATCTCGGCATCGATTCCATCAAACGCGTCGAAATCCTCTCCGCTCTGCAAGAACAGCTCCCCGAAGCACCGCCGGTGCGCCCCGACGAGCTTGGCGCCTTGCAAACCCTGGGACAGATTGTCGCCCGTCTCGCTGTCACCGCGCCTGTCGTGGCAGCCACGGCCGCCGTCGCCGCGCCGCCCGCTGTCGGTCTCGATGCGAACCGGGTCGCTGAGGTGCTTCTCGCCGTCATCGCCGAGAAGACCGGCTATCCCCGGGAAATGCTGGAGCTGGACATGGCCCTCGACGCCGATCTCGGCATCGATTCCATCAAACGCGTCGAAATCCTCTCCGCTCTGCAGGAGCAGCTCCCCGAAGCACCGCCGATCAAACCGGAGCACCTCGGTACGCTGCAAACAGTGGCGCAGATCGTCGACTTCCTCGCCAGCGTCTCCGGCGCCCCGGCCGGAGCCCCCGTTGGCATGGAAGCCCCGGCGGCGGGTGGGTCCGTCGAACGGAAGCTGCTCAAGGTCGTGCCCCTCAATCCCAAGGCAGAGCGTCCGCGCCTCAAGCTCGCCGACGGCGAACTGGAACTGTGGATCGGCGACGACGGTTCTCCCCTGGCCCGAAATCTCGCGGATTACTTTGCCGGGCAGGGACAACGTACCCGACTCATTTCCCCCGAGGAACTCGATTTTCTTCCGGCGCCGTCGGAGCTGGCGGGGCTGATCCTGCTCGCACCCGCCGCCGGTTGTAAAGACCGCGACTTGGCGTGCGCCTTCCGCCTCATGCAGATTGCCGGAACCGGGCTGAACCGTGTCGCCGAACGCGGGGACGCGATTCTGGTAACGGTTTCCCGGCTGAACGGCAGCTTCGGGCTCCTGCCCGGCGCCATGCCCACCGACCCCCTTTCCGGCGGTCTGGCCGGCTTGAGCAAAACCGCCGCCCACGAATGGCCGAAGGTCCATTGCAAGGCCATCGACCTGGCCGATGACTGGAACTCGCCGGAGGAACTGGCCGCCGCCCTGAGTGAGGAAATCCTCCGCGACGGGCCGCTGGAAGTCGGTCTCGCCGCAACCGGCCTGCATACCCTGAAACTGACCACCACGCCTCTTTCCGGAGAAACCGGCGAATTGCCCCTCTCCCCCGGCGACCTGGTGGTCGTCAGCGGCGGTGCCCGAGGAGTGACCGCCGAGGTGGCCATCGCCCTGGCCCGCGCCGCCCGGCCTACCCTGCTTCTTCTCGGCCGCACACCGGCGCCGGAAGCGGAACCGGAATGGCTGCGGGAACTGCGGGAAGAGACGGAAATCAAGCAGGCCCTGCTCAAGCATGCGAAGTCCCCCATGAAACCGATGGATCTGGAAACGCGCTACCAGAGTCTGCTTCACAGCCGGGAAATCCGCACCAACCTGCGCCGTATTGAAGAAGCGGGAGGCCGGGTTCTCTACCGCGCCGTCGATCTGCGTGACGAGCGGGCGCTGGCCGAGGTCGTGGGCAAGGTGCGGGCCGAGCACGGAGCGGTACGGGGGCTGATTCATGGCGCCGGGGTTCTCGCCGACCGGCGCATCGCCGACAAGACCCTGGAGCAGTTCGAACAGGTCTACGCCACCAAGGTCGCCGGACTCCGCGCTCTTCTTGCCGCCGTCGGCGACGACGAACCGCGCTTTCTGGTGTTCTTCTCCTCGTCCACTGGACGCTTCGGCCGTACCGGCCAGGTCGACTACGCCGTCGCCAACGAGGTGCTCAACAAGATCGCCCAGCAGCAGGCGCAGCTGCACCCCCACTGCCGGGTACTTTCCCTCAATTGGGGACCCTGGGACGGCGGCATGGTGACGCCGGGGCTGAAAAAACTCTTCGCCCAGGAAGGGGTCGAAGTCATCGGCCTGCAAGCGGGCGCCGACTACCTGCTCAGGGAACTGGCGACGCCGCCGGGCGGCCCGGTGGAACTGGTCATCCTCGGTTCCCGGGAAGCCGCCGTGCCCGAGGCGCCGCCGGCCCCGCCGGAAAATATCCACATCTCCAAAGCCTTTGATCTCGATTTGAGCGTGGCCCAGTATCCTTTCCTCCTGTCTCACGTCATGGATAAAAAGGCGGTACTGCCCATGGCAATGATGGTCGAATGGCTGGCCCAGGGAGCGATTCACAACAACCCCGGCCTGCGCTTTCACGGTTTCAACGACCTGCGGGTCATGAAGGGGGTGACCCTCGGCCCCGAGGATCTGCGCTCCCTGCAGGTACTCACCGGCAAAGCCTTCAAGAGCGACGGGTTCCACGTGGTGCCGGTGGAGCTTTCCGGACGCGTCGATTCCGGACGACCCCAAGTCCATGCCCGCGCCAGGGTGGTGCTGGCCAACCGCCTGCCCGATGCCCGACCGGCGTCCGCACCACCGGAACTGGAATCCTACTCCCGACCGATCGGGGAAATCTACCGGCCGGAGCGCCTCTTCCACGGCGCCGACTTCCAGGGGCTAAGCGCTATTCTCGGCTGCTCGGAAGCGGGCATCAGCGCCCGAGCCAAAAGCGCCCCCGCCCCCAGCAGCTGGATCGCCCAGCCCCTGCGCAGCTCTTGGCTCACCGATCCTTTGGTTCTCGACTGCGCCTTCCAGCTGATGATCCTCTGGAGTTTCGAGCGCTACGCCGCCGGTTCCCTGCCGGTCTTCGCCGGCCGTTACCGCCAGTACGTTGAGCGCTTCCCCGAGGCGGGCTGTGAAATCCGCATACAGGTCAGCCGCCAGAGCCCGAGCGGGGCGGCGGCCGACATGGAATTCGTCGACCCCGCCGACGGCCGGCTCATCGCCCGCATCGAGGATTATGAGTGCGTCATCGACGCCTCGCTGAACCAGAGCTTCCAGCGGAACAAACTGCAGGGAGCCGCCTGAGCATGAAACACGGAAAATCGGTGGCGATCGTCGGCCTCGGCGGGATCTTTCCCGACGCCCCGACCCTCGAAGCCTTCTGGAACAATATCGCCCAGGGAGTCAACAGCTCTCGCCGCCCGCCGAAAGGGCGCTGGCTACTGGAACCGGAGGAGGTTCACGACCCCCGTATCGGCACCCCGGACAAGGTCGCCTCGGTCAAGGGCTGCTACATCGCCGACGAGCTCGGCGAGCTTCCCCCCGAGCTCGCCATCGATCCCGCCTTCGCCGCCGGACTCGACCCCCTCTTTCACCTGCTGTTGCGCGCCGGGCATCGCGCCTTCACCGGCGCCGCGACCGCCAACCTCGACCGCTCCCGGGTCGGGGTTATTATCGGCAACCTCGCCCTGCCCAGCGAATCGGCCTCGGCCCTGGCCCGCGACTGGCTCGGCCGCACCTTTGAGGAGCGGCTGCTCGGGGAGAGTCGCGTCGGCCCGCCCGCCGTCGCCGCCGTCAATCACCGGGTCGCCGGGCTTCCGGCCGGACTGCTGGCCCGCGCTCTTGGTCTCGGCGGCCCCAGCTTCACCCTCGACGCCGCCTGCGCTTCCTCTCTCTACGCCATTTACCTGGCAATGGAAGAACTTCTCTCCGGCCGCGCCGACGCCATGCTCGGCGGCGGGCTCTCCCGTCCCGATTCTCTCTACACCCAGATGGGCTTTTCCCAGTTGCGCGCCGTCTCCCCCACCGGCACCTGCTCCCCCTTCGATGCCCGGGGGGACGGTCTCGTCGTCGGCGAAGGCTGCGGTATCTTTCTGCTCAAGCGCACTGAGGATGCCCTGCGCGACGGCGACCGCATCCTCGGGGTGATCCGGGGCATCGGCCTTTCCAACGATCTCGGCGGCAGCCTCCTCGCCCCCGCCTCGGAAGGTCAGCTGCGGGCAATGCGGGCCGCTTACCAGCAGGCGGGCTGGAATCCGAGCGATGTCGATCTGATCGAGTGCCACGCCACCGGTACTCCGGTCGGGGATGCGGTGGAGTTCACAAGCCTGCGCACCCTCTGGGGGGAGAGCGGCTGGCAGCGCGGGCAGTGCGTGCTCGGCTCGGTAAAATCCAACATCGGCCATCTGCTCACCGCCGCCGGCGCCGCCGCCCTGAGCAAGATCCTCCTTGCCTTGCAGGCGGAAACTCTTCCGCCGACGGCCAATTTCCGCTCCCCAGCCAAGGGAATCGATCTCGACCGGAGCCCCTTCCGCATTCTCGCCGAAGGCCAACCTTGGCGCCCACGCAAACCGGGCACCCCACGCCGGGCGGCGGTGAGCGCTTTCGGCTTCGGGGGCATCAACGCCCATCTGCTGATCGAGGAATGGCTGCCGCCCCAGCCGAGCAAGAGCCGGGTGGCCTTCCCTCCTTCCTTTCAGCGCGCCTCCCAGCCCATCGCCATTGTCGGGATGGGGACTCATTTCGGTCCCTGGGAGGATCTCGTGGCCTTCCAGCGCCGCGCCTTCGGTGCCGACGATACCCTGGCAACCCCACCGAGCCGCTGGTGGGGGACGGAAGAGAGCCGCTGGCTGGAGAAAAGCGGGATCGACGCCGCGGCCCTGCGCGGCCATTTTGTGCCGAGCGTGGCGGCGGCACCCGGGGAGTTTCGCATCCCCCCCCGGGAACTGGAGGAGATGCTGCCCCGTCAGCTGCTCATGCTGCAAGTGGCCGACCAAGCCCTGCGCGACGCCCAACTCAAGGGGGAAGATCTGCTCTTCACCGGGGTCTTCATCGGCGCCGGCCTCGATCTCAATGCCAGCGGTTTCAGTTTTCGCTGGGAGATCCCCCGTCTTGCCCGCCGCTGGGCCGAAAAACTCGGACGAACGCTCGACGATTCCGCGCTCTCCGACTGGATCGCCGAATTGCGCGAGGCCGCCGGTCCGCCCCTGACCGCCAACCGGGTGATGGGGGGGCTGGGGAACATCGTCGCCAGCCGCATCGCCAAGGAGTTCCGCGTCGGTGGGCCGAGCTTCACCCTCTCCGGCGAGGAGAACTCCGGATTGCGTGCCCTGGAGGTAGCGGTCCACGCCCTGCGCCGGGGCATCATCAACCGCGCCTTGGTTGGCGCCGTCGACCTCCACGGCGATCCGCGCGCGGTCCTCGGCCGTCATGGCGAACAGCCCTACTCCCCCTCGGGCCGCTGCCGCCCCTTTCAGCTTGAAGCCGACGGCACCCTTATCGGCGAGGGGGCGGCGGCCCTGGTCCTCAAGCGCCTGGAGGACGCTCAGCGCGACGGCGACCGCATCTACGCCGTCATCCAGGGAATCGGTACCGCCACCGGCGGCGCCGCCGAAAGTTTCCACCCCGACCGCCACGCCCTCGATCTTGCCCTGCGCCGGACCTTCCAGGAGAGCCGTCTCAAGCCCGCCGCCGTCGATTATCTGGAAACTCACGGCAGCGGTGATCCCCATGAAGATGCCCTAGAAGGCGCGGCCCTGGCCGAGTTCCTTGATTCCGGCGGCGACGATCATCCCTGCTGGATCGGCGCGGTCAAGGCCGAAATCGGCCATGCCGGGCATGCCGCCGGGCTCGCTTCGCTGGTGCGCGCCGCTCTCGCCCTCCATCACCAGATTCTGCCGCCGCTGCGCTTCTCCCGAATCGAGGGAACTCCCTGGGCACAGAGGAATCGCCCCTACCGCCTGGCCAGCGCCGCCCACTACTGGCTGCGCGACCGCGCCGAAGGTCCGCGCCGCGCCTTGGTCAGCGGTCTGGGCGCTGACGGCACCTTCTCGGCGGTCCTGCTCGAAGGCTGCGAGGGGAAAGGCAAAACGCGCACTCCCGCGCTCCCCAACCCCTTGGGACCGCTACGCGAAGGGCTCTTCGCCCTCACCGGCGACAGCGCCGCGACGGTGCTCGGCAAACTGGAAGAACTGCGAAAGCTGGTTACGAACAAAGCCGATGCCACGATGGCGGATTTGGCCCGCACCTGGCACAAGCAATTTCCCGTCGAACGCAGCCGAGGGCGCTGTCTGTCCCTGGTCACCGGGAACCGGGACGAACTGACGGCCCTGCTCGACCAGGCCCGGTCTTGGCTGACCGAATTCCCGGAAAAACGACTGGACGGCAACGACCGCACGCCCCGGGGGCTGCGCGACCGGATCTTCTACAATCCCGCGCCGCTTGCCGCCGACGGCAAAATCGCCTTCATCTTTCCCGGTTCCGGCAATCACTTCGCCGGCATGGGCCGGGATCTCTCCGCCCGCTGGCCCGAGGTCTACCGCCGCCAGGACACCTCCAGCCAGTATCTGCGCCGCCAGTATCTGCCCCAGCACTTCTGGGGGGAAAGTCTCGACGAAACGATTCATGAAAACCACAACGCCCTGGTCATCGCCCAAGTCGCCCTCGGCACCGCGGTCAGCGACCTGGTGCGCGGCTTCGGCGTCGAACCGCAGCTGGTGAGCGGCTACAGCCTCGGCGAATCGGCCGGATTCTTCTCCTTCAGCGTCTGGAAGGATCGCGACAGCATGGCCCGACGGCTGCGGGAATCGACCCTCTTTACTGAGGATCTGGCCGGATCCTGCCAAGCCGCCCGCCGAACCTGGAAACTGCCGCCGGAAGAGGAGGTGGACTGGACCCTGGGGCTGGTCGCCGCCCCGGCGGAAGAGGTACGGCAGGCTCTAGCCGGCGAGGAGCGGGTCTATCTGTTGATCGTCAACACCTACGAGGAGTGTGTCATCGGCGGTCGTCGCATTGATCTCGAACGGGTGGTCAAACGCCTTGGCGCGACCTTCATTCCTCTGCGCGGCGTGACCACGGTCCATTGCCCCGTCGCCGACCAGGTCGCCCACCGCTACCGGGAGCTGCACCGCTTTCCGACCACGCCCCCCGAAGGCCTACGCTTCTACAGCTGCGCCCTGGGGCGTTCCTATCCTTTGGATGAAAACAGCGTGGCCGACGCCATTCTCGGCCAGGCCCTCGCTACCGTCGATTACCCGCGGGTAGTCGAGCAGCTCTACGCCGACGGCGCCCGCATCTTCCTGGAGATGGGCCCCGGCAACTCCTGCACGCGCATGATCGGCCGCATCCTCAAGAATCGCCCCCATTTCGTCCGGGCGGCCTGCTATCCCGGCGCCGACGCCGTCGCTCTGATCCTGCGCCTGCTCGCTCAGTGCCTCGCCGAAGGACTGCCGGTCGACATTGCCGCCCTCTATCCGGAAACCCTCGCAGCCAAGGTCGCGAAAGCGGAGACTTCGCTGATCGCCACGCAGATCGGCGGCGCTCCTTTCACCCCGCCTCAGCCGCCGAACGCCGCGCCGCAAAGGCCGAAAAGGGCACCCACCCCGACCCCGGCTCCACCAGCCGCGAAGCAGCCTGTGGCGACCATGTCGGCAAAGCCACCGACCCCCAAACCGCCGCTGATTGAAGCAGCAAATCCGTCTTCGGCGGCAACTGTGAAAACCGCACCGTCAGCGACGGCCGCGGCCGTCGAGCATCCCCTCATCACCCCTCTGGAACGGCTGACCGCCGCCGGGGCCGAGGGGCACGCCGCCTACCTCAGCTTCGCCAACGGCCTGCGCCGGGCCTTGACGGAAAATCTTAACTGGCAGATGGAACTGCTGGCCCGGGGCGGCCATGGGGGAGAGTTCCCCGCCGCCGACCTCTTCGCCGCCGTTTCGGTGCCGCCACCCGCGGCCCCTGCCCGCCCGGCCCGTTTCAATCGGGAAATGTGCATGGAAGCGGCCATCGGCTCCATCGCCAAAATGCTCGGCCCCGACTTCGCCGAGGCCGACGACTTCCCGACCCGGGTACGGTTGCCCAACGAGCCGTTGATGCTGGTCGACCGCATCGTCGAGGTCGAGGGGGTGCCGCGCTCCATGAGCCATGGCCGGGTCGTCACCGAGCACGATGTCACGGCCGATCGCTGGTATCTGGACGGCGGCCGCATTCCCACCTGCATCGCGGTGGAGGCAGGGCAGGCCGACCTCTGGCTTTCGGGCTACCTAGGGATCGATTTCATCACCCGGGGGCTGGCGGTCTACCGTCTGCTCGACGCCGTCGTCACTTTCCATCGCAGCCTGCCGGTACCGGGAGAGATCATCCGCTACGACATCCACATCGAGCGTTTCTTCCGCCAGGACCAGACCTATCTCTTCCGTTTCAACTTCGAGGCGACGGTCGACGGCGAACCCCTTCTCACCATGAAGAACGGTTGCGCCGGCTTCTTCACCGTTGACGAACTGGAGGCCGGCAAAGGCATTGTCCACACCAAACTCGATCTGCGGCCGCAAGCGGGCAAGCTCCCCGCCGACTGGCGGGAACTGGTGCCGATGGCAAAGGAAGCCTACAACGAAACCCAGGTCGATGCCATCTACGCCGGCGATCTCGCCGGCGCCTTCGGACCATGTTTCGCCGATCTCGACCTGGGCCGTCCCCACACCCTGCCCGGCGGCCTGCTCAAACTGGTGGATCGGGTCATCGAACTCGACCCCAAAGGGGGCCGTTACGGCTTGGGTCAGATCCGCGCCGAAATGGACATCCGCCCCGATGCCTGGTTTCTCACCTGCCACTTCGTCGACGACAGGGTCATGCCCGGCACCCTGATGTACGAATGCTGCATGCATACCCTGCGCATCTACCTGTTGCGGATGGGCTGGATCGGCGCGGCGGGCACGACTTGGTGCGAACCGGTGCCCGGCATCGCCAGCGGTCTCAAGTGTCGGGGACAGGTGATCGAGACGACGAAAGTCGTCACCTATCAGGTGAGCATCAAGGAACTCGGCTACGGCCCCGAACCCTTCGCCATCGTCGATGCCCTGATGTTTGCCGACGGCAAGGCCATCGTCGAAATCCCCAACATGTCGGTTCGCCTGGCGGGCCTGACCCGGGAGCAGGTGGAAGGGTTGTGGCGGAAGCGGAACACCGCCGTCGGTGTGCTTCAGAAATCGGTCTTGAAGGATTCGCCCCGACAGGTCGCGGGCAAGCGTCCGGCTCTCTACGATTACGAGAAGATTCTCGCCTTTTCCACCGGCAATCCCTCGGAAGCCTTCGGCGAGCCTTACCGGATCTTCGACCGCGAGCGCAGAATCGCCCGTCTCCCCCGCCCGCCTTTCCAGTTTCTCGACCGCATTGTCGCCATCGACGGCGAACCCTGGAAACTGGTCCCCGGGGTGACCATTGAGGCCGAGTACGACGTTCCCCCCGACGCCTGGTATTTCGCCGCCGGCCGCCAACCGGAGATGCCCTTCGCGATCCTCCTGGAAACCGGCCTGCAACCCTGTGGCTGGCTCGCCGCCTACCTCGGCAGCGCCCTGACCAGCAACAGCGACCTGCGCTTCCGCAACCTCGACGGTAACGCCGTGCAGCACCGGCCGGTAACACCCCAATCGGGCACGTTGACCACCCATGTCAAGATCACCCGCATCTCCAGCAGCGGTGGGATGATCATCCAGAGCTATGACTTCGAGATCCGTGATGCTCAGGGGCCGGTTTACACCGGCGATACGGTCTTCGGCTTCTTCTCCGCCGCATCCCTCGCCCAGCAGGTCGGCGTGCGCGATGCCCGGCCCTATCAGCCGAGCGTCGAGGAAACGGCGCGAGGTGAGGCCTTCCCCTACCCCACCGGCGCTCCCTTTCCGGATACGCAGCTGCGCATGGTCGATGACATCGAGATCTTCGTCGCCGACGGCGGTCCCCAAGGCCTCGGCTTCATCCGCGGAACGAAGCGGGTCGACCCCGGGGAGTGGTTCTTCCAGGCCCACTTCTATCAGGATCCGGTCTGCCCCGGCTCCTTGGGTCTCGAATCCTTTCTGCAACTGTTGAAAGTCGTCGCGGTCAAACGCTGGGGCGGCTCCGTCGCAACCCGTCTGGAGACCGTCGTCACGGGAATGCGTCACCAGTGGAACTACCGGGGGCAGATCATCCCCGACAATCACCAGGTTACCATCGAAGCATCCGTCACCGCTGTTGACGATGACCGGCACCTGCTCACCGCCGACGGCTATCTGACCGTCGACGGCAAGGTGATCTACCGGATGAAGGATTTCAGCCTACGCTGGTCCTGACATCTATCCCGCCCAACAAAAATCGGCCGGAAGCGATGCTTATACCGCTTCCGGCCGATGGCCGTTCCCGACGAAAAATAGGCTTGTTCTCCTAAACTTCCTCCAGATCCGTATCCCCCATCCACCGCGCCGTCAAGCGATATAACACCGGCACTACCACCAGGGTCAGAAGGGTCGCGAAGGTCAGGCCGAAAATGACCGCCACCGCCATCGGCCCCCACCATTCCGCCGACTCGCCGCCGATCTCCCAGCTCAGAGAGCGAAAGTCGAAACTCACCCCCACGGCCATGGGCAACAAACCGAGAATGGTGGTGACGGCGGTGAGCATGACCGGGCGGAAACGGACCGTGCCGGCACGGACCAGGGCCTCGCGCAGAGGCATCCCCTGGGCGCGCAGCTGGTTGATGTAGTCGATGAGAACGATGGCGTTGTTGACCACCACCCCAGCCAGGGAAATGACGCCGATGCCGGTCATGATGACGCCGAAGGGGGTGATGGTGACCAGCAGGCCGATCTGCACCCCCGTCAAAGAGAGGATGACCGAGGTCATGACGATCAGGGTCTGGGAGAGGGAGTTGAACTGGGTGACAAGCACCAAGGCGATGAGAAAGAGGGCGGCGAGAAAGGCCTTGCCGAGAAAAGCGATGGCCTTCTGCTGTTCTTCCTGCTCGCCGGAAAAGGTCAGCTGATAGCCGCCGGGGATTTTCAGCTCAACCAGCCGTTGCTGTACCTCCTTGAGCACCACGTTGCTGTTGCGTCCCAAGGTGTTGGCGGAGATCGTCACGACCCGTTTCTGGTCGAGATGGCGGATGGAACCGAAGCCGGCGGCAAGGCGCAGCGTGGCGACCGTGGAGAGCGGAACCGGGTCGCCGCCGGGGGTGGGGATGAGCAGATTCTCGATGTCCGCCAGGCGCTCGCGGCGCTCTTCGGGCAGACGCACGACAATATCGTACTCATCTTGGCCGTAGCGGTAGGTACCGAGCTTGCTGCCGCTGATGGCGGCCTTGACCATGTTGGAAATATCGGAGGTCGAAAGGTTGAGGAGGGTCGCCTTCTCGCGATCGACCAGCACCTGGATTTCCGGCTTGGCCCGGGCAAAGTCATCCTTGAGGTCAACCAGCCCGGGGACGTCGGCGATCAGCTGGCGCGCCTGCGCCACCAGCGCCTCCAGGGTCTCGATATTCTCGCCGCTGATCTCGATGTTGACGGGCGGGCCGGTGGGGGGACCGTGCTGCTCCTTCTCAACCTTGAGTTCGGCCCCGACGAAACCGGCCAGGGACCGACGCAGACGCTCCAGCACTGCGTCGGAACGCTCATGGCGCTCGACCCGTTCGACGAATTCCATGGAAACCTTGCCCATGTGCGATTGTCCACCGATCTCGGCACCCGCCTCGCCGCTCGGCGCTACCCCGGTCTCGGCGGTCACGAAGCGGATATCCTGCTCCGCCAGGGCCAACTTCTCGACCTTTTGCACTAGGGCATCGGTACTATCGAGGCGATGGCCCTCCGGCGCCTTGATCTCCACATAAGCCCGGTTCGGCTCGGTGTCGGGGAGAAACTCCAGGCCATGGCCGAACCTGCCGTAAAGGGCGGAAACCCCGATCAGCAGGCCGAAGCTCGCCAAGGCAACGAGCAGGCTGTGATCGAGAGCGATTTCCAGGGTTCGGCGGTAGAGGCGTACGATGAGGGTGCGGTCTTCCCGGGGATGGAGTTCCGTCGGGCGCAGGCGCATGAAACCGGCGCAGAGCACGGGATTGATGACCAAAGCGACGAAGAGGGAAGCGCTCAGAGTGATGATCAGGGTGATGGGCAGAAATTTCATGAATTCACCCATGATCCCCGGCCAGAAGATCATGGGGAAAAAGGCGCAGAGGGTGGTCAGAGTCGAGCTGATCACCGGCCAGCCGACCTCGGCGGCGGCGAGCCGCGCCGCTTTGACGCGGCCGTTGCCTTCCTGCATGTGGCGATAGGCGTTCTCGACGATGACGATGGCGTTGTCGACCAGCATCCCTAGGGCGAGGATCAGACTGAAGAGGACGACCATGTTGAGGGTCATACCCAGGGCCTGGATCGCCATGAAGGAGAGGAGCATGGAGAAAGGGATGGCGAGAGCGACGAAAAGGGAGTTGCGCAGGCCGAGAAAGAGAAAGAGGACCGCGACGACGAGGATCAGGCCGGTGAGGATGTTGTTCTCCAGTTCGCCGACCATGCGCCGGATATCCTTGGACTGGTTCAGGGTCACTTCCAGGGAGATCCCCTCGGGCACCAGGTCGCGGGCCGTTTGCAGCAGGGCAAAGACCTGGTCGGCGACGGCGATGATGTTCTCGCCGGTGCGCTTCTTCACCGCCAGACTGATGCTCTCCTGGCCGCCGAGACGGGCATGGCTGAGCCGATCCTCGAAGGTGAAGTCGACCGTCGCCACATCCTTGTAGTAGATGGGCCGGCCGTCGCGGGTGACCATGACCAGGTTGTCGATCTGATTGGGATCGGTGAATTCGCCGGGAATACGCAGCAGGTACTTGCCCTCGCCGAGATCGATGCTGCCGCCGGGGATGTTGACGTTCTCCCGCTGGATGGCGGCGAGAATCTCGGCGAAGGAGAGGCGGTAGGCGGCAAGACGGTCGGGGTCGAATTCCACCCGCACCTGCCGCTCGCGGGCGCCGGTCAGAACCACATCGAGCACCCCGGGGATCTCTTCGATGCGCTCCTCCAGTTCCTCGGAAACGCCCTTGAGGACGGTCTCCCCGACATCCCCGGAAATGGCGACCATGAGGATGGGAAACTCGGAAAGGTTGATTTCGAGAATCGACGGATCTTCTTCCAGATCGTTAGGAAGATCCCCCTTGGCCTGATCGACCTTGTCCCGCACCCACTGCAGGGCGTCGTCGATATCCACGTCGGGATGGAATTCGATGGTGATCATCGACGAGCCCTCAGCGCTCACCGAGCGGATCTCCTCCACCTCCTTGAGCCCCTTGAGCTTGCGTTCGATGGGGAGGGTGATGAGGGACTCGACATCTTCCGAAGCCACCCCCTCGTAATTGGTCACCACCAGCACGTAGGGAATGGTGATATCCGGGTTGGACTCCCGAGGCAGGGTCAGATAGCTGTAGATACCGACGACGACGGCGATGAACATCAGCACATAGACGGTGCCCCGGCGCTGGATGGCGGCGTTGGTGATGAGCATCTCAGGGCTCCGTGATAACAACGGGAGAACCGTCATTGACCAGATGCTGCCCCTTGACCAGCAGCGCCTCGCCCGGATTCAGCCCGGCCTCAACCACCACCCGGCCGTCGATCACCGGCCCGAGGCGCACATCCCGCTGTCGGGCCGCCCCGTCCTCGGCGACATAGACCAGCTTGCGCCCTTCTTGGTCGACGACGGCGTGCAACGGGATGGCGATCGCCCCAGGCAGCTCCCGGCGCAGGGCGGAGACGCGCACGATCATCCCCGGGCGCAGCCGTCCGGTGTTGTTGGCCACCTCGACCTTGGCCATGTAGGTCCGGGTCACGGGGTCGGCCTTGTAGGCGAGATGAATGATTTCGCCGGAAAATTCCTCCCCCCCCGTCTGGTTGACCTGAGCCGGGGTAAGATGCACCTTCTCCCCCAGCGCCAAAAAGCGGATATCCTTTTCCGGCACTTCCAGCAGTACCTTGAGCCGGTCGACCTGGACCAACTCAGCCACCGCCATGCCGGCACTGACATATTCCCCCCGATCGACCAGCCACCTGTCGAGCACCCCGGAAATCGGCGCGTAGAGGGTGCTCTTCTCCAGGGCCACCTGGGCCTGGCGCAGTTCGGCGGCGGCGGCATCCTGGGCGGCGACGGCATTGTCGTATTCCTGCGGGCTGATGAGTTTTTCGTCGAGCAGGCGCCGCAGACGGTCGCGGGAAACGGTGCGCAGTTCCGCCTCGGAACGCGCCCGATCCAGGGCGGCCTGATGGCTGTCGGAGTCGATGCGCAGCAAAGGCTCACCAGCGCGCACCCGTTCTCCCTCTTCCGGTCCGCGCCAGCGGACCGGCCCGTCGATCTCGGCGGCCAGCAGAAGATCCTCCCAGGCTTCCAGCGATCCGGGCAGGGTCAGCGGTTCGCGCAAATCGAAGGGGGTCACCGCCTCCACCGCGACGGGTATCCCTTTGTCCTCAACGGCAACCGGCGCTTCGGGAACGGACTCACCGGGGCCATTCTGGGTACAGCCGACCAGAAACAGCAGCATCAGCAAAAACAAAGGCATAAAAATCCCTCGATGATGGATAAAAGATGGGCTCGGAAAACCGGGACATTAATGCTCGGCGGCCAGGGTGCGCTCCTGGAGCTGTTGCAACAGCTCACGCTCTGCACGGGAAGGTTCCGCTTCCGCACCGATGCCGGCCAGCGCTTGACGCAGCAGAACGCGAAGCATGGCGGTCACCTCCGCCTCGTTCTGGAGATACCCCGAATACCAACTGGAGAGCATGAGCAGATGCAGGGCATAAAGATGGCCGATGGCCGTCAGCGGGTCAAAGCAACCGGACAGTTCTCCCCGCCCACGAGCACGCTCCAGAATCTCGCCGACGCCGCGCACATACCGACCGTTGAGTTCCCGAGACTGGGCCCGACCGGTGCTCCGGGGCAAAGCCATTTCCCGCATGAGCAGCCGACCGAATTCCTGGTTGCGGGTGACAAAACGGAACTGACTGATGAAAAGGGTCAGCAATTGTTCGAGAACCGGCGCCTCGGGATCGTTCTTTTCCGCCAGGGCGGCAAAGGCATAGTCGATCTCGTCCTCGCAGAAGGCCAGGAAGATCTCTTCCTTGGCGCGAAAATAACCGTAGATCGTCCCCTTGCCGATCCCCGCCGCCCGGGCGATCTGCTCGATACTCGTCTTCTCGAAACCCTTCTCGGCGAAGAGCCGTACCGCCGCCTCGATGATCGCCTGGCGGGTGGCCTGTTTTTTCGCCTCGCGAATACCTCTCATCACGTGCTCCATAAAAAGTCGAACGTGGTCGAATTTTATCGCCCCCCGATCTTCTCCGCAACCTTTTTTCCGACCCCGGTCGACTTCATCATTCATCATTCCTTGCCTTGACAGTCGAGAAGCGTCAATGGCACCTTTAACACAGGAGGACTGACCATGAACCCCATTGCATTGCTCGAAAAATACTACCCCCCCGGCTCTCTCGCTCACCGCATCCTCTTGCGCCACAGCGGCCGGGTCGCGGCCAAGGCGGTCAAGGCCGCCCGCCATGCCGCTAAGCGGGACCCGGTGGATGTGGAATTCGTCCGCGAGGCGGCGCTGCTTCACGATATCGGCATCTTCTACACCGATGCGCCGGACCTCGGCTGTCACGGCGCCTTGCCTTATCTGGCCCACGGCTACAAGGGGCGGGAATTGCTTGAAAAAGAAGGCCTTCCCCGGCATGCCCTAGTCTGCGAGCGACACATCGGCGTCGGCCTGAGTGCTGAGGAAATAAGGGGAAAAGGCCTGCCCCTGCCGCTCCGCGACATGCTTCCGTTGAGCATTGAAGAAGAGATCGTCACCTATGCCGATCTCTTCTTTTCCAAAAATCCCCGGGAAAACGACCGGGAACGGACGCCGGAGGAAGTGCGCGAGACCCTGCGCCGGTTCGGCGAAGACAAGCCGGCGATCTTCGACGCCTGGCACAAGCGCTTCGGCGGCTGAGCGAATTGCCATGGAAGCCTGGATTCAGGATTTTTTTCATTGGCTCCCGACCGGAGCGTTTTACTACGCTCTGGTTTTCCTGATTTCCTTTTGCGAATCCCTGGCCTTCGCCGGAATCGTCGTGCCCGGCAGTACCCTCATCGTCTTCACCGGTTTTCTCGCCGCCAACGGTAAAGGAGCCTATCTGCCGTTAATGACCGCCTCCATCCTCGGCGCCATCCTCGGCGACCTGCTCAGCTACTGGCTGGGGGCGCGAATGGGCACAGCGCTTCTGGCCCGCCCCCTGTTCAGGCGCTATCAGGGACTTTTCCGCAAAGCCCAGCTCTTCTTCCTCGAACACGGCGGCAAAAGCGTCTTTCTCGGCCGCTTCATCGGCTTGATCCGTCCCTTCATCCCCTTCGTCGCCGGCTATGCCCGCATGCGCCCCGGCCTGTTCTCCTTTTACGCCGTCGTCAGCGGCATCCTCTGGGGATTGGCCTATCCCGGCCTCGGCTATTTCTTCGGCGCCAGCTGGCAGCGGGTCGAGCTCTGGGCCGGGCGCTTCAGCTACCTGCTCGCGGCCCTGGTGGTTCTGCTCGTCGCCAATCACCTCTTCTGGAGAAAACTCGCTCCCCGACTGTGGGCTCTGGGGCAACGGCATCGCCTCCAAACAACGGAATATTGGCGAAATTTTCTGCAAAGACCGGCGGCACGCCGCCTCAAAGAGCGCCACCCGGGGTTGTGGAATTTTCTCGCCGATCGTTTCGATCCCCGGCACGGCGCCGGACTCTTTCTCACCGCCGGGTTCACCGGGGTGGTCCTCTTTTCCATCCTCTTCATCCTCCTGGTCGGCCCCTTTCCTCGGCTCGATCAGAGCATCCACCAAGGCCTCGCCGCATTGCGCCATCCCCTCGCCGACCCCATCGCTTTGCTCGTCACCTATCTCGGCAACGGTCCGGTCATTGCCGGGCTCGGGCTTTGGGCCAACCTCTGGCTACTTTTGCGCCGTCGCTATTTCAGCGCCCTGCTCCTGACCGGGGGGACGCTCGCCGGGGAACTTCTCGTCTATCTCCTCAAGCTTCTCTTCGCGCGGCCCCGGCCCGAATCCCCCTTTATCCATCTGGTCATGGATCTGCACGGCTTTCCCAGCGCCCATGCCTTCGTTGCCCTGGTCTTTTACGGCCTGCTCGTCTACATGCTCCTCGATACCCTGAAGAATCTGGAAAAACGCTTCTACCTCGTCGTTGGCGGCAGCCTGCTGACCCTGCTCATCGGCTTCAGCCGCCTTTATCTGGGAGTGCACTGGTTCAGCGACGTCCTCGGCGGCTATGCCTTGGCCGCCGCCTGGCTGAGTCTGCTGATCACCGCCGGGGAACTGCGTCGCCGCCTGGCCGGGGAGTACCTCTGGGGACGGACACCGGCCCTGCCCGACCTCACCGCGCGACGACGGAGAGTTGTTCTCGTGTTGGCCGCCATCCCCCTGTTCTGGATTCTCTGGGTCTACGTCGAACACCGTCTGGACAGAGATCTCGGCCCCGGCAGAGGTTTACAACCACCGGCGAATCGGCTAGGATGCTCGCCGGAAACGCGCATTCATTCCCTGGATCAAAAGGATAATAATTTCCATGTACAGACGTTTGCCCGCCGAATGGGAAGAGCAGGACGGCGTTCTCCTCGCCTGGCCTCATGCCGATAGCGACTGGCGCGAAGACCTGCCCTTGGTAGAACCGGTCTTCCTCGCCATCGCCCAGGTTGTCGCCCGCTTCCAGCGAGTGCTGATCGTCGCCCCGCAGACGGCCCCCCTCGCCGAGCGACTGCGCCGGACCGGCGTCGACCTGGGGCGGGTTTCGCTCTACCCTCTGCCGACCAACGACACCTGGGCGCGGGACTTCGGCCCGATCACCGTCTTCGAGGACGGCAAACCCCTCCTCTACGATTTCGGCTTCAACGGCTGGGGTCTCAAGTTCGCCGCCCATTTCGACAACCGCATCACCGCCGAACTGGACCGCCTCGGAGTCTTCGGCCAGTGCCGGGTGTCGGTGCCGGGACTGATCCTCGAAGGGGGAAGCATTGAAAGCGACGGCGCGGGCACGCTGCTGACTACCGCCCAGTGCCTGCTCGAAGCCAACCGCAATCCGCACCTTTCCCGGGCGCAGCTCGAAGAAAAACTGGTCGAGCTCTTCGGCGTCGACCATGTCCTCTGGCTGGAGCACGGCTATCTCGCCGGGGACGACACCGATTCCCACATCGACACCCTGGCGCGGTTCGCCCCGGACAACACCATTCTCTACGTCAGATGCGACGATGATCGGGATGAGCATTATGGCGCCCTGGCCCTCATGGAGGCGGAACTGCGCGCCCTGCGCACCCGCGGCGGCGGTCGTTTCCGCCTGCTGCCCCTGCCCTGGCCAAAAGCCTGTTTGGGTGACGTGGGGGAGCGCCTGCCGGCGACCTACGCCAACTTCCTGGTCATCAACGGCGCGGTGCTGGTGCCAACCTACGACGACCCGGCCGACGTCGAAGCCTGCGCCGTCATCGCTCGGGCCTTTCCCGGGCGGGAGATCGTTCCCGTCGATTGCCGGGCGCTGATCCGGCAACACGGCTCGTTGCATTGCGTCACCATGCAACTCCCGAAAGGAGTCTTGGCATGAATACCCTCAGCGTCGCCCTGGTACAGCACGGCTGCACCGCCGACCGAAATGAAAATGTTCGCCGCAGCAGCGAAGGCATCCGTCGCGCCGCCGCGCAGGGGGCGCAACTGGTGGTTCTGCCGGAATTGCACTGCGGCCTTTACTTCTGCGTAACGGAGGAAACCGCCTGCTTCGACCAGGCGGAAACCATCCCCGGACCGAGCACCGAGGTCTTCGGCGCCCTCGCCCGTGAACTGGGGATCGTCATCGTCACTTCTCTCTTCGAGAAACGGGCGCCGGGCCTCTACCACAACACCGCCGTGGTTCTGGAAAAGGACGGCTCCATCGCCGGAAAATATCGCAAGATGCACATCCCCGACGATCCCGGCTATTACGAAAAATTCTATTTCACCCCCGGCGATCTCGGCTTCACCCCCATCGACACCTCCGTCGGCCGCCTCGGCGTGCTCGTCTGCTGGGACCAGTGGTATCCGGAAGCGGCGCGGTTGATGGCCATGGCCGGGGCCGAGCTGCTCATCTACCCCACCGCCATCGGCTACGATCCCAACGACACGGCCGAGGAGCAGGGCCGCCAGCGCGATGCCTGGATCACTATCCAGCGCAGCCACGCCGTGGCCAACGGCATCCCCGTCATCAGCGTCAACCGCATCGGCTTCGAAGATGATCCCTCCGGACAGACCGCCGGCGCCCGCTTCTGGGGGAGCAGCTTCGCCACCGGTTTCCAGGGGGAACTGCTGGTCAGCGCCGCACAGGATCAGGAAGACGTGCTGCTGGTGGCGATCGACAAGGCGCGCAGCGAAACGGTGCGGCGCATCTGGCCTTACCTGCGGGACCGGCGCATCGACGCCTACGACGATCTGCTACGCCGCTATCGGGATTGAATCATGACACGATACGGATTTTTCATCGGCGGCCTGCTGGCCGCGCTTCTCTGCACTCCCCTGTCGGCAACGGCGAACCTTCCCGATTTTGCAATCTGGCTTGCCGAGGTCCGCGCCGAGGCCCTGGCCCGGGGGATTTCACCGCAAACCGTCAGCGCCGGCCTGGACGAACTGACCCCGCTGGGCTACATCATCGAGCAGGACCGCAAGCAGATGCCGCGGACGGATGGACGCAAACGTACCGGAATCTACAGCCGCTACCTGAAACGGGTCATGCCTCCACAGAAAATCCAACGAGCCGAGAGTCGTTATCTGCAGCGCCGTAACCTGCTGCGCCGCATCGATGCCCATTTCGGCGTTCCCGGTCATTATCTGGTGGCGTTGTGGGGAATCGAAAGTCATTTCGGCGAGCATCAGGGCAAAACCCCGGTCATTCAGGCCCTGGCGACCCTCGCCTACGACGGTCGGCGCGGGGAATTTTTCCGGGGGGAACTCTTTCGCGCCCTGGAAATTCTTGACCAAGGACACATCGATACCGAAGGGATGCTTGGCTCTTGGGCCGGCGCCATGGGCCAGGTGCAGTTCATGCCGTCGAGTTTCATGAATTTCGCCGTCGATTTTGACGGCGACGGCCGCAAGGATATCTGGACCAATGAAGCCGATGCCCTGGCTTCCGCCGCCAACTATCTGATCGCCAACGGCTGGCGTTCGGGAGAAGGCTGGGGAGAACGGGTGACCTTGCCGAAAGGATTCAACCACCGTCTGGCCGGGTTGGAAACCCGCAAAACCCTTGCCGAATGGCGGCGCCTGGGCGTCAGGAAGATCGACGGTCCCGGCCAGTGCAAGGCCTCCCTGCTGTTGCCCGACGGAACTGACAGCCCGGCCTTTCTGGTTTATGACAATTTCCGCGTGCTGCTCCACTGGAACCGTTCCCAAGCCTTCGCCCTTACCGTCGGACACCTGGCCCACCGGCTTTACGCCTTGGAGCGGAAAACCTTTCCCTGAGCAAGGAAACGTAAATTTTTTCTTTTCTTTAGAAAATGGTTAGTGTATTGATAGCCATTGGCTAGGCCGCTCAGCCTGCCCCGTCCCCTTTGCGGTGGGACGGGGTTTTTTCGTGGGCAGCACAGATCACGCCTCGTTCCGGAAGATACCGACCATGTCCGCCTATTTCCAAAAATTCCGCCTTTTGTTTCTGAATCGCTATCTCCTTTTCATCCTGGCACTGATCCTGGCCACGGAAATCTTTCAGCAATTCGGCGGGCTGCCTGCCCTGCGCCATGCCTGGCGCCTGGAAATCCCGCTGCTGCTCTATCTCTACTGGCTCAGCAACCGCATGTTGCGCCCCTCCCGCCGACAACCCTGGCTGGCGGCGATTCCCGGGGCCTTGCTCTACGTCATCTTCGATCTCTACCACATGCAGTTCGGGCGCCTGCTGCGCATCTCCGAAGTCGCACAGATCCCCGAACTCATTCAGATTCTCACTCCAAGCATCCGCCTCGCGGCATTTCTGGCGGTGGGCCTCCCGCTGACGCTCTTCATGCGTGCCGTCGCCTGGCGGCGCTGGAAATCGACTCTGGCGGCAGCTCTCCCCCTGCTCGCGCTCTGCCTCTCCATAGGGTTCTATCCCGCCGGGTTTATGGCGGTTTTTGCCCAAGCCCAGACGGACATGGTCTTCTATTCGGATACCAAGAGCGCCCGGGCCAACGGTCGCCTGGCCATGATGCTCTACAACGAGGCCAAACGTCGCGGCTATCTGCAAGAAACCGCCCGCTACCTAGGGGATACGCCCTACCTGAAAAAATACGCAAAACTTGCCAATCAGATCCGCCGCCAGCCGGACAAACGCAACGTGCATCTGGTGGTGCTGGAGAGCTTTCTCGATCCGTCCCTGCTCGGCGCCGCCCATTTTTCCCAGGATCCGGCCCATCCGGAATTCGCCGAGCTTTTCGGCGGGAAAGGCAGCCTGAGCATTTCCCCGGTCTTCGGTGGCGGTACCGCCCAGGCCGAATTCGAGGTACTCTGCGGCGTCCCGGCGATGCGGGAACTGTCGGGAATCGAGTTCGACGTCTTCACCGGCTCTCCCACCCCCTGCCTCCCCTATCTGCTCGCGGAGGGGGGCTATCAGACCCTGGCCAGCAACGCCTACAAACCCGATTTCTTCAACTCCACCAACGCCTACGCCGGCATGGGCTTCAACGGTATTTTCTACCCCCAGGAGTTCGCCCCGGCCTCGGAGAGCTATTTCGGTACCGGCGATGTCGGCAAAGAAATCTATATGTTCGACGGCAAACTGCTGGATAGCAATCTTGCCTTCATCGCCGAAAAGATCCGCGCGAGCAAGGGGCGACCGATCTTCAATTACATTATCGGCATGTACGGCCACCTTCCGCATATTCTCGACGAAACGAAACGTCCTAAAGTCGTCCGGGTGGAGGGCGCGTCCCAGGTCGGGCAACTGGAACGGGCGGTCAACCAGTACTACTACCGCACCGAGGCTATTGCCGAATTCGTTCAGGGCTTGATGCGCATCGACCCGGAAAGCCTGGTGATTCTGGTCAGCGACCATCTGCCTACCCTCGACCAGGGGCCGACCACCTACCGTTCCCTGAACTACCTCGCTGGGGTGGAGGGGGATATTCATCTCAACCGCATTTACTTCATCGAAAACGGTCAAGTGACGCGCCGTCGTACCATCAACCATTACGACGTGCCGCAAATCATCCTCGATTATGTGACGCGGGGGGAATATTGTCGGGACGGGGATTGCGATTTCACCCCGGAAGAGACTCCCGAGGAGAAGACGGTGTACCGGGAGGAATATTTGACGATCATGGCGAGAGCCATGCTCTGAAGGGAAATGAAAACGCCCGCCTGTTCAGGCGGGCGTTTTTCGTTACGGCAAAGCGGAGGGATTGTCCGCATCGGCCTCGCAGCTTTCGACCACGCTGCGCAACCAGGCAATTTCGTCGGGCAGAAACTGCTTGGGATAGTCGCCGCCGACATTGAGCGCCCAGTGCAGAGGGGGGGCGGAAATACGCGCCAGGGCGTAGCCCGCCACCAACACGTAACTGACTTCGGACCCGGCCCAGGCATAAAGGCGGTCCTCCCGATCAAAAAGCATCAGGTAGTCCTCCCCTTCTCCGTCGATAATCAACGGCACCGCGCTTTCGGCGTCGGCGGCGGTGATTTCACCGAACTTGCCCTCTTCCGCCTGGGTCGGAACGTAAAAATTGCTGTTAAGAAAAAGATCGTAAAAACTCGTCTGTTTATCGTGATTTTCAGGCTCCTGATGGCAAAGGCTCAGAGCCATATCGAGATCGGTCATGGGAGGGTTCCTTTCGTTGGGGAGAAAAAGCCGCTCACCGACCCTCACGCTCCGCGCGGCGCAGGTCGCGCCAGACTCGGCCGTGCTTGATCAGCTTCACCAGACAGATGACCCCAACCATCAGCACCAGGGCGTTGGACAGGGTCAGGGTATACTGGGGGCCAAAATAGAAAAAGCCGTGTTCCTGAAGAAGAACCAGGGCACCGAGCACCCCACCGGTCATGGTAATGATGCGCACAATCGTAATCTGTTTGATGGTCAGCCCTTCGGACATACGCCCTCCGCGTTCGTGAATGGCCGTCAGCATACACGTTTCCGTGAAAAAAGGAAAACGGAACCGCCGCTGCCCTTACAGGGCCATCGCCAAAATCGGGTAGGAGGCGGGGTTGCCCCCGCCGTCCTCCCACACCACCGTGCGTACGGTTCCGTACACGGCGGTTCCTGATTTGCTTCTGCATTATCAACCAACAATGCCTGTCGTCCTATAAGCGCC
>Ga0265295_1000476_pt1 | contig 80801 bp, 80 predicted proteins | sample Munlansysbiofilm_FD_192503 | JGI IMG/M metagenome (GOLD analysis project Ga0265295, IMG submission 192503) | Leachate microbial communities from a municipal landfill in Southern Ontario, Canada - Methane capture system biofilm | ecosystem: Engineered > Solid waste > Landfill > Unclassified ... | reverse complement strand
CCCGGAGCCCAGGGCGTTGTCGTGATCCCCCATTTCAAGGGAAGCGGCTCCCCTTACTGGAACCCCGATGCCAAGGGTTTCATCAACAACCTGAGCCTCAGCAGCACAAAAGGTGATATTGCCCGTGCCATCCTGGAGGGGATAGCCCTGGAAATCCAGGAGAACATCATCATCTTTGAAGAGATCGCCCACCCGGTCGATCAGATGCGCGTCTCAGGGGGAATGGCCAGGAGTGCGGTGTTCAACCAGATACAGGCCGACATACTCCAAAAGGAGGTCATCCAGCCATACAACACAGAGACCACCTCCCTAGGGGCGTGGATCAACGCCTCTGTGGCCCTTGGCCATCATGGAACGCACCTTGAGGCGTATAGGAAGGCCGTATCATCACAGAGCCAAAACCTCTTCAAGCCCGACTGGTCGCTGGCTCCCCTGTATGAGCAGCTGCTCAAGAGCAAGCGCAGGTATCTGTCGGCCTTCACCCAGTGAGGGACAATTTCTGATCCTTGCTAGCCAACCCAAAGCATCACCTGATAGCCTATAGCATCACTATGTAATCTCTTGCCCCTATCTGTTATACTGGTAAGCTAACCAACGAGGAGGGTATATGCAGAAAAAACCAACCGATGTATGGACTGTTGAGGATTCAGCCAATCTCTACCGTATCGAAGAGTGGGGCAACGGCTATTTTCATATACAGCAGGATGGGGAGGTGGAGGTTCGCCTGAAGCGCGATACCCCCGAGTCCTCCATCAGTCTTCTCCAGATCGCCAAGGGCTTGAAGGACAGGGGCACCAAGCTGCCTGTCCTGTTGCGTTTCAGCAATATCCTTGATGACCGTATCCAGCATATCAACGAGAGCTTTGCCCACGCGATAGCTGAAGCGGGGTATCAGGGTACCTACAGGGGGGTCTACCCGGTCAAGGTGAACCAGCAGCAGCAGGTCATCGAGGAGATCACCCGTTTCGGCAAGCAGTACCACCATGGCCTGGAGACAGGCAGCAAGGCCGAGCTTATCATAGCCCTCGCCTACGTCGACGATCCCGAAGCCTACATAGTGTGCAACGGGTACAAGGACGAGGAGTACATCGACCTTGCCCTCAAGGGGATGTCCCTGGGCATGCAGACGGTCCTGGTCATCGAGATGCCGGGGGAGGCGGCCATCATCGTGGAGAGGGCCAAGGCCCTGGGCATTACCCCGAACATAGGCATCAGGATGAAGCCTTCCACGGTAGCGGGGGGCCACTGGACTGATAGCGGGGGGGACCGCAGTGTCTTCGGGTTGAACACCTCCCAGGTCATAGAGGTAGTGGACATGCTCAGGCGTGAAGGGATGCTTCCCTGCCTGAAACTGCTTCACTACCACCTCGGATCGCAGATCCCCAACATACGCTCCATCAGGATGGGTGCTACCGAAGCCGCACGCTTCTATGCCGGTCTGATCCAGGAAGGGGCTCCCATGGGGTTGCTTGATATCGGAGGGGGGCTTGCAATCGACTATGACGGCAGCCACACCGACAGCAGCAACAGCCGAAACTACACTACGCGTGAGTACTGCTCTGATGTGGTTGAGGAGATCATGAACATCTGCAACCAGGCCAAGATCGCCCACCCCACGATCCTCAGCGAATCGGGGAGGGCGCTGGTCTCCTACTACTCGGTGCTGTTGCTCAATATACTGGACACCAATGTGTTCTGGAATGGAAAGGGGCGTGAGGAGGCCATTGCACCGGAGCTTCTTCCTGCCTTGGACAACCTGCTGTATGTGCGCACCATGCTCAGGGAGGAGACGGCCCAGGAGTGTCTCAACGACTTGAACTACTACCGTGAGGAGATACGCAACAAGTTTCTCTACGGTCAGGTTAACATGCGTGAACGAGCCGCAGCGGAGCACCTCTACTGGTCCATCATCAGTGAGATATACACCCTCATGAAGGCACAGGAGCACCCCTCTTCCCACCTGAAGGTGGTGGAAAAACAGCTCTCCGACATCTATTATGGAAACTACAGCCTCTTTCAGTCGCTGCCGGATGTCTGGGCGATCGACCAGCTCTTCCCCATCATGCCGATCCATCTGTTGGATACGAAACCCACCAGGCAGGCGATCCTTTCTGACATCACGTGTGACAGCGAGGGTAAGATCGACCGCTTCATAGGCCGTGGAGGCGCTGAGGAGACCCTGGCATTGCATGTCCCCCCTGAAGATGATGACTACATCCTGGGTGTCTTCCTGGTAGGAGCCTACCAGGAGACCCTGGGGGACCTGCACAACCTCCTCGGCGATACCAACGTCATGAGCATCACCTATGACGAGGATGGCAAGTTCATATTCCATAACGAACTGGAAGGTGATACAATTGCCGAGGTGCTCAGTTATGTCGAGTATGATACCAAGCAGATGGAGGCGATGATCCGCATCAAGGCGGAGCGCTCTGTCCAGGAAGGCAGAATAACTGCACAACAGAGAAGGAAGATTATTTCAGCCTATACGGCAGGGATGAGGGGATACACCTATTACGAGACCGATCAGGAGGATTGAGGCGATGAAGAAACGTTTGATGATAGTGGGAGCCGGTGGGGTTGGCAATGTCGTGGTACAGAAGTCTGCAAGGATGGACGACCTCTATGAGGCCATCATGCTCGCAAGTAGGACTCTCTCCAAGGCTGATGCCATTGCACAGCAAGCAGGCCCTGTTCCTGTCACCACAGCTGCAGTCGATGCAGATGATGTGCCTGCACTTGTCGCCCTCATCGAGGGCTTCAAGCCCGACCTCCTGATCAATGTGGCCCTTCCTTACCAGGACCTCACCATCATGGAGGCATGCCTGCAAACTGGGGTCCACTATGTGGACACCGCCAACTACGAGCCCAAGGACAAGGCCGAGTTCGAGTACTCCTGGCAATGGGCCTTTGATGACCGCTTCAAGAGAGCTGGCCTGACGGCAATCCTGGGCAGCGGCTTTGACCCCGGGGTTACCAACGTATTCACCGCCTATGCCGCCAAGCACTATTTTGATGAGATACACTACCTTGATATAGTGGACTGCAATGCAGGCGACCATGGCAAGACGTTTGCAACCAACTTCAACCCGGAGATCAACATCCGCGAGATAACCCAGCGGGGGCGGTACTGGGAGGACGGAAGGTGGAAAAGCACAGACCCCCTTGCCGTCAAGCAGATGGTGGACTATCCCAACATTGGCGAGAGAGCTTCCTACCTGCTCTTCCATGAGGAGCTTGAGTCGTTGGTAAAGCACTTTCCCACCATCAGGCGGGCTCGGTTCTGGATGACCTTCTCAGAGGAGTACATCAACCACCTCAAGGTCCTGGAGAGCGTAGGGATGACCAGCATCAAGCCCATTCTCTATGAAGGGATCGAGATCCAACCCCTGCAGTTCCTCAAGGCTGTCCTGCCCGAACCCTCATCCCTGGGGGAGAACTACAAGGGCGAGACCTCCATCGGGGTGCAGCTGAGGGGCATCAAGGATGGCAAGGAGCGAACTCTCTTCATCTACAACAACTGCAAGCACCAGGACGCCTTTGAGGATACCAAGGCCCAGGCGGTCTCCTATACCACCGGCGTACCCGCCTCCATCGGAGGGAGGCTGCTTGCCCAGGGGATATGGCAGATGAGCGGGGTCTGGAATATGGAACAGTTCGACCCCGATCCCTTCATGGCTCTCCTGCCCGAACTCGGCCTTCCCTGGGAGATTGTTGTCGATGGGGAGCTCGCATTCCCCCAAGAGAGTATAAGCCATGCTTGATGCTACAAAGGTAAGCCATACTCCAGCCTTTGTGCTGGAGTATGATGCATTCCAAAAAAACCTTGCCCTGATCAGGGATTTGCAACAGGATCTGCCCTGCACCTTCCTGTTTGCCCTCAAAGGGTTCGGCATGCACCGTGTCTTTTCTGAGATAGCTGCAGTTGCCCAAGGGGCTACTGCAAGCTCGCTCAATGAGGCGATCCTTGCCAGCGAACATTTCTCCTCAGTCCATGCCTACGCCCCTGTCTACCACCCCAAGGAGTTTGACGGCATTGCACAGCTTTCGTCCCATATCACCTTCAATTCGGTGGACCAGTACTCTCGCTACAAAGGGCGGTTGGGCACCTCTTTGGCAGGGCTTCGGGTCAACCCCAAGTTTGAGGTGGTCCAGACAGCTTTGTATGACCCTTGCTCCCCGGGATCACGCCTTGGCGTAGATCCTGAACATCTTGCAAAGCTTCCTGAAGGCATAAGCGGCCTGCATGTACATAACCTCTGTGAAAGTGGTGCACAAGAGATGCAAGGGACCTTGCAGGCGGTGGAAAAGCTGTACGGAAGGTTTTTTCCCGACATCACCTGGCTTAATCTGGGAGGGGGTCACCTGGTCACCCGAGCAGGGTATGACCTGGAGCTTTTCAAGGCGACGGTCCGGGCCTTCTCCAGGAGGTTTCCCCACATCACGCTGATCTTCGAGCCCGGTGCGGCGTATGTCTGGGAGACGGGGGTCCTGGTATCGGAGGTGCTGGATATCGTCAGCAGTGACGGGATCCACACCCTGATGCTCGATACCTCCTTCACCGCCCATATGCCGGACTGCCTTGAGATGCCCTATACCCCGAGGGTGAGGGGCGCTTCGGTCGTGGATGAAAAAACCGATACAAGAAGAGCCAAGGATGGTGTGCGCCTTGGCGGGTGCAGCTGTCTTGCAGGGGATTGGGTCGGGCAGTATCTCTTCCCCACCATGCCCAGGATAGGGGACAGGCTGGTCTTCTGCGACATGATGCACTACACGATGGTGAAGACCACCCTCTTCAATGGGGTGGCCCACCCTGATATCGGCATCTATCGTGACGGCTCCTATGAGGTGGTCAAGCAGTTCTCCTATGAAGACTACAAGAGTCGCCTCTCGTAAAAGGAGTGATGATGAAAGCCTATTTCCTTGATTCCGAATACCCCAATACCCCTGCCCAGAGCGCATACTTCCATGTCATCCCGTTCCCCCTTGAAAAGACCGTCTCCTACATGGGAGGGACCAAGGGGGGGCCTTTGGCCATCCTTGAGGCCTCAGGCCAGCTGGAGAAGCTTGTCGATGACCACACCGAGCCCGGTGTGGTGGGCATCCACACCACAGAGGCCATCGAGGCAAGCGAGAGTGAAAACGTGCAGGAGGTGTTCGCCAGGGCCGAGGCTCTGGTGAAGCGCGCCTTTTTTCAGCACTCAATCCCCCTCATGCTCGGTGGCGAGCATAGCGTAACCAATGCATCGATACAGGCTATAGCGAAGCATTTTGCACAGGGCGAAGTGGGTATTTTGCAGTTTGACGCCCATATGGATTTGCGCGAGGCATATGAAGGTTCCCCCTTCAGCCATGCCAGCGTCATGAAACGTGCTGTTGTCGCCGGCATTCCCCTGTTCCAAGTCGGAGTGCGCAACTACAGCAGTGAAGACCTCAAGGCACGGGAGGATTTCAAGGTAGGCCATCTGGATGGTCATGCACTCAATGCCCTGAAACATTCCAAGACAGGGCTTTCGCACATCTCCTTGCCCGCCTCCTTTCCGAAGAAGCTGTTCATCACCTTTGATGTCGATGGCCTTGATGCCTCGCTGATGGGCTCGACCGGAACCCCAGACCCGGGGGGGCTCTTCTGGTGGGATGCCATAGACCTCTTGGAAAGCCTGACCCGAGACAGGACAATAGTCGGCTGTGATGTTGTGGAGCTCGCCCCCAACCCCCTGCTGCACCACGGCCCTTACCTGGCTGCCAAGCTGACCTATCACCTGATGGGCCTCATAGCAAGAAGAAACGGGAAACTCCTGGACCGTGCGCGCTTGTAGGCGGTATTTTACCTTTGGAGAGGAGCGCTTCATATACGGGGCGGACATGAAAGGGGACCACCTGCATAGTGGTGGTCCCCGGGAGTGTGCAATGCTCTATGAAAAAGGTGTCTTACAGAAGGTTTTCTACAAGAGTGTTCCTACCTGGCAAGAGCCCTTCCAAGGGCCTTGCACGCTTCGAGCGCCTTTGCATCGGGTTCGTCGTTGGCGATGACAGGGGCATCCACCAGGTTGGCACCGTGAGAGAGGACCCTGTTCTGCCAATTGATCATCCACTCGCCATCACCCCAGCCATAGGAGCCAAAGAGGGCTACGCCCCTGTCTTTCAGTTTGTCCTCCAGGGAGGCGAACATGGGTTCGAACTCATCCTGCTCAAGCTCCTCAACTCCCATGGCGGGGCACCCGAAGGCAAACGCATCATAGGAATCGAACGTCTCAGAGGTGAAGGCTTGTGCATGTATGATGCGTGCATCTGCGAGGGCTGATGTTGCCCCTGTCAGGACAGCCTCTGCCATCAGCTCGGTGTTGCCTGTTCCACTGTACAGTACGATTGCTATTTTTTTCATGGGGTGACGCTCCTTTTTCAGGTCACTTTTTGTTAGCAAAGGCTAACTACATCCAGTATATGTCCGTCCCTTGGCTGCGTCAAGTGAAGGGGCGGGAGCCTTGAGAAGATTGCTGAGAAAATCCGGTCTGAGCCCTAAGCTTGTGAGTTTTGCTCTTGGGTGAAGAAATTCTTGGTGATACGCTTTACCTTTGTGGTCAGGGGGGAGCCATGGCCATAGCGCTCCAAAGCTTCATTGAGCACCCACTGATAGGCAATGCGTGCTTCCTCGATCCTTCCCATCCTATGGTAGCAGTGGGCGATATGCGCCATGAGCCCGATGCGTTCTGCCTCAGTGGAGAAATGCTTGTCCGCATCAAGGAAGGCCCGCACTACGATGTAGTGGCCAAGGGCTTCCCTGTAGCGTTTCATCTTCTCAAGGCAGTAGGCGAGGGCGACACGAGCCATGATGGTCTGGTGGTCTGCCGATCCTTCGAACTCCTCGTAGATTCCCATCACGTGTTTGCGAAGGGGAAGCTCCTTGATATAGAGCTCCTTGCTATGGTATATGTCCGCCTGCAGGCAGATGGTATCCATATAGAGGTCATAGGAGGGCCCCTCCTCTGTCGTCCAGTCACGTTTGAGCAGCCCTGTTGCAATGGTCTGAGCTTGCTTGTCCTGCCCATCGTCAAGGTAGGAGTTGGCCAGGGCAATCTCTGCCTCGAGGGTGATTTCGTCATCCTTCCCGTAGAGGTTCTTGGTGGTTTCGAATATCTGTTTTGCCATTGCCAGTTCATTGGTCGGGTCATTTGCATGCAGGTATGCCATGTTCAGCTCACCCATCAGGGTAACATAATGGGAGTTGGCCGGTCCGTGCAGATTGAAATGTTCTACGCGCTTCTTCTCCAGTTCCATAATGTTCTGGTGGACCTGGGCAAAATAGACTGGGTCGTCCAGTTCGCTGGTAAGCAGCAATCGTGAGAGGTAGTTTTCCATACCCCAAGTATAGCGTTAGGAATTGTCCCTAACAAGTGCCTCTCGTGTTTTGATCGCACGAATGGCCAGGAAGCAGTCATGCACATAACTGTCCATCAGGAGGTCCCCGCTTGTGTCGGTGTAGAGACCGGTGATGGAGAAGCCCTGGGTGCACAGGCCCCCTACAAGGTCGTCCAGGGTGTGGCTGAACTCTATGGTGTCATGCTTTTTCAACCGTTTTCCCAGCTCCTTCCTGTCCAGGCTCTTCAGGTCTGAAAAGGGGATGGTGTATTTGACCTTCATCCGGTTCTTCAAGGCCGCCTTCTCATCAAACAGGTAGAGTGCCGGATTGGTGGCGCTGGTAAGAAGGGTGCCCCCGTCCTTGAGCACCCTGTTGCACTGGCGGTATACCAGCTGCACATCATCGATGAAACAAGTTGAGGTGGGGTTGTATATCAGGTCGAACTGCTTGTCGGAAAAACGCGAAAGGTCGCACATGTCCCCCTGCTCGAGTGCAAGGGCAAGGCCCTCTCTCTTGGCGATGGTGGCATCTTGGAGAAGTTGCTTTTCAGAGATGTCGAAGACTGTGACGTTTGCCCCGTAGGAGGCGAGCAACACCCCTTGCTGGCCACCGCCGCAGGCGAGGCAGAGGACATCCTTGCCCTTGGTATGCTCTATCCAGGAGTGGGGGACACGCTTGAAGGGGGAGAGGCCCATATCCAACTCTCCCTCCCTGGCCATCCTTACCTGTTCTGCGGTGCATCCGTCAGTCCATATATTGCCTCTGAGGGCTTCATAATCCCAAGCCTGGGCATTGTAGGTAGTATACTTTTCCATGCGCACACCATAGCACTAATAGTGGTTGGCATCAAGGCAAGAGAGAAATATAACTTTTTATGTGGCAGGGTTTTGTAAGATCTGTATTGAATGAATCGGGGTATAGGTCAACAAATTTTGCTTTTCATACGAATGCATGAGGGTGATCTTGTCGATATCTACAGTAAGGGCCTCGATTGCAGGCAGTTTCCTGCACCTTGCCCCACGAGCCAGGGTCACATGGGGATGGAAGGCCCTCTGTTCAACAACGAAGTTGTTCGTCCGCAACAGGTAGGAGAGTTCCTTCTGCAAGGCCTCAAGGACCCTGTTCTCCTCAACACCCAGCCAGAGGATGTCCCCTTGGCTTTTACGCCATTGCCCCAACTGGTTGAGAGTCAGGGCTAGGGGCGGGGTCTTCAGCGAGTTGAGGATTTCCTTGAGCAGGGTGAGGCAGGTCGCCTCCACATCCCCGAGGAAGCAGAGGGTGAGGTGGAGGTTCTCATACCGCGTATAAAGGGCGTTCTGGCAATAGGGCTCTATCTCCTGCTGCAGAAGGGCTATCGAGTCTTTTGTCCTTTTGTCGAACTCCAACGCGTAGAATAACCTCATAGTTTGAGTATAGATGCACTTTGCACTGCAGGCAAGAGCGTGCAAGAGGCAAGAAGGAAAACTCTTGCTACACTTTCGGTTAAGTTCTAGAATAATCAAGGGAGGATCTATATGAAAATAGTACTGGTGGGCGCAGGAAGTGCCCAATTTGGTTTTGGCACCTTGGGGGATATCTTCCAAAGCAAGAAGCTCGCAGGCAGTGAGATCTGCCTTGTCGATATCGATCAGGGGGCCTTGGACCATGTCAGCGGGGTTGCCAAGAAGTTCATCAGCGACCATTCGCTGCCCTTTACCCTGACAGCCACCCTTGACCGCGCCTCAGTCCTTGCAGGAGCTGACGTGGTGGTCATCTCCATAGAGGTCGGCAGTCGCTTTGCCCTCTGGGATGAGGACTGGACGCTTCCCCAGCAGTATGGCATCAGGCAGGTATATGGGGAGAATGGGGGAGCGGGTGGGGTGTTCCATGCCCTGCGCATCACGCCGGTGATCGTGGCCATCTGTGATGACGTTGTGCGCCTCGCCCCCGATGCGTGGGTGTTCAACTACTCAAACCCGATGACCGCCATCACCACAACGGTGTTGCGCAAGTATCCCGATCTGAAGTTCGTGGGAATGTGTCACGAGATAGCATCCCTTGAACGCTATCTGCCCTCCATCCTCGACACTCCGTTTGAAGGTCTTGCTCTCAGGGCCGGCGGGCTGAACCACTTCAGCGTGCTGCTTGAGGCAAGCTACAAGGAAAGTGGCGAGGATGCATATCCGGACATCCTCAGCAAGGCTCCCGCTTTCTTTGCCAAGGAGCCCGGCTATTCTGACATTCTCTCCTATGTGAAGAAAAACCAGGAACTGTTCATGACCGAAGGAAGTTCCGAGAGGAATCTTCCCAAGGGTATGGTCAGTGCAAAGAGCTGGGCGGACAGGACCCTGTTCAAGAAGGTCCTCGAACACTACAGCCTCCTACCCATCACAGGGGACAGTCACTTTGGCGAGTACATCCCCTGGGCCCATGAGGTCGCCGACCACAAGGGCATCAAGGACTTCTATACGCTGTACCAGATGATGCTCGCCCATGTCAAGCCAAAGATCGAGCTGAAGCTGAACGAACGCCTTGTCATAATCCTGGAAGGCATCCTGGATGACAGCGGCTATGAGGAGCCGGCGGTGAACATCCTCAACAACGGCCTCATCCCATCGCTTCCCTCCTGGATTGCCGTAGAGGTCCCTGCACAGGTGCATACCAAGGGCCTTGAAGGGATCGCCTTTCCCTCCTACCCCAAGGGGTTCGCCGCCCTTCTGAGAAACTACTGCGGTGTGTATGACCTGATAGCAGAGGCAGTGCTGACAGGATCGAAGGAGTATGCCATCCAGGCCCTCCTTGCAAATCCTGTAGTTGACCGCTGTGATCAGATCCCTGAACTGGTCGATCTGATGATCGAGCGCCAGCAGAGGTGGCTGGGATATCTGAAGTAGGGCAAGGGGCAAAAAGAAACCTTCCTGCTTGAGGAAGGTTTCTAGTAGCGGCAAAGGGACTCGGACCCCTGACCGAACGGATATGAGCCGTTTGCTCTACCAACTGAGCTATGCCGCCGTCTGTTGTCTAACAACTCTTGCATAATAGTAAATGCCCAAGGGTTAGTCAATAGGGTTTTGGGAAAGAGTTTCCCCAAAACCCCCTTGTTTGTCTTTTTTTCCAGAAGGATAGGTAAATTAACCCATGGCAAACAGTTATCAAACACCCTTTGAGGCCTTTTCTTGTGGAATTTGTCGCATGTAGGGCAAAAAAGAGGCAATGGTTCACCATTGTCCTGCTTCTTACCGGTACCTGCACTTTGTGGGGAACACCCCTTGGGCTGTTTGTCCGAATGCGGCACAAGTAAGGCTACATCCTCTCCAAAGCTAAAATGCTTGCCTTATTCGCTCTATATCGCTACTCTAGAAGCATGATTGGATTCTTCATTAAAAAAGCATTTTTCGATGGCTGGGATAACCTCATTGGTGTGGTTATCCATAATCTTGGGTTTCTCCTGGTGATGTTGGCCTTTATGGGCGGTCTGAGCCTGGGGGAGGTCAATATGGCGCTGAGCATGGTTGCCATACTTCTCTCGTTGGGGTTGTTTGCCTTCTTCTTTGCCGGCACTGCATCCTCCACCTACTCCTATAGCCGCTACGAACGCGGTGGCTTCGAAGGGTTCAAGCGGGGCATCAGGGAGTCGTGGAGGCATGCCCTCCTGTTCTGGGCCCTTCTTGCTCTGGACATCACCCTCATCCTGCTTGTCATCCCCTTTTATCTGAGCTATGGGAACATTATGGGGACAGTGCTCTCAGTGGTGCTGTTCTGGGTGTTCGCAGGCTTGAGCCTGGCCTTGATGTACTACTTCCCCCTGTTCTACCAGATGCGCGGGGACACACCCCTGAAGACTTTGAAGAAGAGCTTCATCATCCTCATCGACAACCTCTGGTTCTCCCTTTTCCAGGCTCTCTATCAGCTCTTAGTCCTTGCCCTCTCGCTCTTCCTTGCAGGATTGGCACCAGGGGTCACTGGAATGATGCTAGCCTCCAGTGATGCAACCAAGCTGCTGATGTACAAGTATGACTATCTTGAGGAGAACCCGGAAGCCGATAAGAAGCATATCCCCTGGGATGAGCTGCTCTATGATGAGCAGGAGAGTGTGGGCCACCGTTCCCTGAGGAACATGATCTTCCCTTGGAAAGACTAGCATGGCCTTCGAAGTCGAACTGAAGGCCCATGTCTCAGAACCTCTTGTGCTCAAGGCCCGCATTGAAGAGATCAGGGGCATCTCGGTTGCCCTGTGTGAGCTCAAGCAGGACACCTATTTCTCCCGCCCCGGAGAGGAAGCCCTCTTTCGTATGAGAGCCGAGCACAGCGGCCCTTGTTTTGAGCAGATGCAGGGTACACTGGTCTTTACCCATAAGAACAAGGCCCTCAAGGGGGGCGTGGAGGTGAACGAAGAGGTGGAGTTCTTCTCCTCTTCCGATCAGGAAGATTCCGCCTTGGCATTCTTTCTCAGCTTGGGATATGTGGTCTGCATCACCAAGACCAAGAAGGGGCATCGCTATACCTGTCCTGCCAATCCAGCCCTTCCCCCCCTTACCATCGAGCTTGTTGAGGTTATCGGACTTGGTTGGTTTTTAGAAATTGAGTTTGTCCTTGAAGAGAAGGAGAGATCCGACCAGGCCAAAGATGCACTGCTGGCATTTCTCGCCCTGGTTGGGATAGAAAAGACTGCCATTGAAGGCCAATACTACATGCAGATGCTCAAGAAGAAGAAACCCGAGGCCTAGGTCTCGGGTTTCTCAATACTTGTCCGGTAGCAGTTGCTGTCCCTGTTTACATCACAGGGTAGTGGGGGACATCTTCCTCGCCAAGGAAGCGGCTGATGCATTTCACCAGCACCTCATGGTCACGGATATCGGTAAGGCCCGATACGATGGCGACACCTACTGTACCGACCCCTTCCACATAGATGGGAAAGCCCCCTCCACATGCAACGAACTTGGTCGGGTCGAGGCCTCTCTCCTCAAGGGAGGATCCCTTTTGCTTGAGCCACAACGCGTAGCGCAAGGTGCTCATCTCAAAATTCAAGACAGTTCTGAACTTACGGTCTATCCAGCTCTCATTGCTGAGATTTGCCCCTTCAGCAGAGTACTGAAACAGGGTAAGGCCGCTCATAAGCTTGATGGAGATAGCAATCTTCAGATCCTTATCCATAGCCTCCGCTACGAATATCTTGCCCAGCTCCCACGCATCTTCGTGGGTAAAGCTTTCAAATCTCAACAATTCCTCTTGTGCCGATACAATTGCCAATCTCTCGTCAAGTTCCATACCTACTCCGTTGGGAATGTGATTCCCCATTGTTTTCTCAAAGTGTCCATGACTTCCATGACACGAATAATCTCGCTATGCGGCATCTGCTTGCATTCGAGCTCCCCTTCCTCAATAGCCTTCCTACATGCCTCCACCTGATGTTCGAATCCGGTGATGTACTTGAAAGGCTTATATGTTTCCACAAGGTTGTAATCCTTGTCATACACATTGATCCCTTCACAGTTATTGATGTTCAAGAATTCGATAAAGCCACGACTTCCAAAGATTGCGCCACGACGGTCGCTGGTACTTACCATGGAGCTGTGCAGGACAGCCATCTTGCCCCCCTTGAAGGTGAGGGTCATGCTGTTGGACTCATCCACACCACTATCTGTCTTTACGCAGGTCGAGGAGATCTCCTCAATCTGGTTGCCAAAGACCATCATGGCGAAGTTGATGGGGTAGACACCCACATCCAAAAGCGCTCCCCCTGCCAGCTCAGGATCGACAAGGCGCCTCACACCCTTCAGGGGGTAGCAGAGGTTTGCCGTGAGGGCTTGGGGCTCTCCGATGACTCTACGTTCAAGGATCTGGTCCAGGACAAGGCGCATCGGAAGATAGCGCGTCCATATCGCCTCCGCTACCAGCAGCTTCTTCTCCTTGCCATATGCGAGCACCTTTCTCGCCTGGTCAGCATTCATGGTAAAGGATTTTTCACACAGGACATGTTTGCCGCCGTTGAGGGCGAGCATCATGTGCTCATAGTGAAAGGCGTGAGGGGTGCATACATAGACCAGGTCTACTTGCGGGTCGCTGATCATCTCTTCGTAGGAACCATATGCTTTTTGGATATTCCACTTGCGTGCGAACTCCTTTGCCTTGGCAAGGTCTCTCGATGCGACAGCGTATGCTTCAACGTTATCCATCTCGCCTATGGTTGCTGCCATTTTGCGAGCTATGTTGCCGGCACCTAAAATTGCCATTTTCATACGTTTTCCTCCTTGTTCCCTAATAGTATAGGCTTTCTCTTGGTGTTTTGAAAGGCAAATGATCTGCAATTAGGGAAGTTTCAAGCTGTTTGGAAGCCTCAGGGGATCTTATATGCATAAGAGAGGGAGGAAGTTGAGGGCCAGGGAAAGCACACCTATCAGGGCGAATGTGGTGTTGCTCCTGATGCGGAGATTGCTTTTTGCAATAAGGCCTACCAGGGACCAGAGGCCAAAGAGCGTTGCAGTGGTGAGAAAGGCCACACTGGAATAGGCATACAGGGGGAGGTAGGGCAGCACTATGCAAAAGGCCAGGGAGGCACGGCCTCCGCCTTGCGTCCCCAAGGAGAGCAACAAGGCAGCTGTTGCACCTACAAGCAGCGTGAACAGCAGCACCAGGGAGGCCTTTGCAGGGGAGGCGAGCATGGCCAGGGCGACATTGGAACAGGCAAGGGCGAGGATCTTCAGCGCTTCGGTGACGTTGGAGAAGACAAAGCGGGCACTGCTTGTACGGTCGAAGAGGTGGTAGAGGGCGCTGATGACAAAGCAGGAGGTGAAGAGGCTGTATGCCAGTATGATGAGAATGGTCTGCCTCACAAAACCCAACTGGCTCTTGTGGATGGCAATGGCAAGGAAGACCAGCAACAGGGCCGAGACAAGGGAGCCGAGGATATCAACCACGGCATTGAACACCGAAGCCGGGGCATAGGGGTGCTTGCCCTCGCTGTTGAGCTTCCTGGCATAGGTATCGCTATTGTAGGAAAAGTTAAAGTACGTGCCGTTTCTCAGCTTGGCTGAGAAGTCAAGCTTGTGCACCTGGGAGGCATGGGAGGTTATCTCCTCCACCTGCCTTTCAAACTCCGAGAACAATTTGTCTAGATCTTCCATACTCAACTCCAGAATTTATCGGTCTTGATCTCATCGATCAGTCGGGATACCTCGACGGTCAACAGCGAGCAGATCATCTGCTCTGCAGCGATTCGGTCGCTCTTTGCCAGTTCGATGGCCTGGGGGAATTCCATTGGCTTGCCGATGTTGGCATAGTAGTTCCTTGATACCACAGTCATGCTCCGCCCTGCAGTCTTCGACCGTTTGTTCCTCACCCTTCTTCTGGGGGCCAGCAGCCCGATGGGTATGACTGGCACCGGGTGTTCCAGATAGATCCTGGCAACCCCCGGACGGAACAGGGCGAGCTCCTGTTGCATGTTGAGCCCGCCTTCAGGGAATATGTAGACGCTATCACCCCTTTCCAGGTATGAGGCCGCCTTGGAGACTACCTTCTTCCTGTCCTCAGGGGTAAGGGCCTCTATCTGCTCTGTCCAGCCTAGAAAGTTGCCCACCACGGGTATGCCAAAGCCAGGTCCTATGACCATGTGCAGAGGGTCCTTCATCAGTGTGGTCACAAAATGCACATCACTGCTGCTGAAATGGTTTGAACAGAAGAGCTTGGGTCCGGGGGGCAGGCTCTCTTCCTGCCAGGTCTGGAAATCATAGTTGAGCTGTAATATCACCTTGACAACAGTCCTGTAGATGCTATGAAGGAAATAACTGAATTTTTTCATCCATAACTCCTGGTCCGAGTGTACAAAAGCCACCGTCTCTGGTCAACACCAGGTAGGCATCCACAGCTCCCGCCCAAGGGATGGGTCAAATATCTTGTGGGCATTGATGTTATAGACCTCATGGAGGTTTTCCTGGCAGATCACCTCTTGGGTCGGGCCGTTGGCAAACACCTTGCCCTTTTTCAGCAGGATGGTCTCATCACTGTAGACCTGAACCAACAGCAGGTCATGCAAGACACAGATGACCGTCAGGTTCTTCTCAACCAGGGCTTTGAGCAGGTTCATCATCGTCCTCTGGTGCTTTACATCCAGATGGTTGACCGGCTCATCCAGCAGCAGGATCTTGCCCTGCTGACAGAGCGAGCGTGCCAGCAGGACGCGTTGCATCTCCCCCCCAGAGAGGGCGGTCACACGCTTGTGCGCAAGAGGCAGGATGTCGCAGTCCCGCATAGCCTGCTCGACAGTGCCCTCCTCATCATGGCCACCGTAAGCGTAGCGTCCCATGGACACTGCTTCCTGGACGGAGAAGTCGTAGTCGATCCTCCCGTTCTGGGGAACAAAGCCGAGCTTTCTGGCCAGGTTCCTTTGGGAGAGGGAGGTGACGTCGCTGCCTCCGATATGCACAGAGCCGCTTGTAGGGTTGAGCTCCTTGTAGAAGAACTTGAGCAAGGTGCTCTTTCCACTGCCGTTTGGCCCGGTGAGGGCGATGAACTTCCCTTGTGGAAGGCCCAGGTCAAGGTTGTTGAACACCTCCTGGGCTTCATAGCCCCCACTTAGGGCCTTCGTCTCCAGGCTATGCATAGGCGTAGCGCCCCCTGCGCAGCATCCAGATGAACAGCGGTGCCCCGACAATGCTGGTGATGACACCCACCGGCATCTCCCCGGTAGGCAGGAGCAATCGCGCCAGGGTGTCGCTGCCCAGCAGCAGCAGCGAACCGAACAGGCAGGTGGGCAGGAGCATCCTGCTGTGCTTCGGCCCGAGAATCAGACGCGCTATATGGGGTGCCATAAGGCCGATGAACCCTATCACGCCAAAGAAGGCTACGCACGTGGCCACAGCAAACGTTGCAAGCAGCAAGAGTAGGAGCCTGATCTTCTGCAAAGGGAGCCCGGATGCAAGGGCTGAGCCCTCATCCAGGAGGAGCATGTCCATCTCGGTGTGCAACACTCGCATGGGAACTATAAAGAGCAGGGCACACACCACCATGAACAGCACCTGTGTCCAGGTGCTGGAGGTAAAGCTTCCCAGTGTCCAAAAGAGGATCCTGTCGTACTGTTCATGATTGAGGAACATCAGCAGCGTCATCCCTGCCGAGAGGATATAGTTGGCTGCAACGCCTGTAAGCAGCAGTGTCGTCTGGCTCACCTTGTGCTTTGTGCCTACCAGAAAAATCAGAGATGTTGTAGCCAGCGCCCCAAGCAGGGCAGAGATGGGAAGACCCACAACCGCTGCATATCCCACGGTGATGGCCAAGGCGACGCCAAAGGAGGCGCCGGCAGAGACTCCCAGGACAAAGGGGTCCGCCATGGGATTGCGCAGCACCGCCTGGAAGACAGCACCCGCCCCTGCAAGGATTGAGCCGCACAGGATTGCTGTCAGCACCCGCGGAAGCCTTAGCTGGAAGATGATGTACTGCTGGGCAAGGTTGGCGGACCTGCCTGTGAGGACAAGCAGGGTGTCTGGAAGTGAGATTCCGGCAGGGCCGAGGGTGAGGGAGACCATTCCAAGAAGCAGTGTCGACAGCGCCAGAGCCAATGCCAGGCGTCTTTTCATAGCCAGTCATCCCCATAGATGGCCTTGGCCAGATCTTCCAGAGCAAGGGCACTGCGTGGGCCTTGGCGGCTGATCATATCCGATTCAACAAAGACAAGGCTTCCCGCTTTGGTCGCCCTGAGGTCGCTGTAGGGCTTTGTGCTGGTGAACTCCTTGAGGGTCTGTTCATTGGTTTGGCCCCACCTAGCCGACATGACGATGAGGTCGGGATCCTGGGCAACCAGCAGTTCCTTGCTGTATGTCCAACGATCGGCATCCTGGGCTATGTTGGTGGCCCCGATCATGCCAAGCATCTCGCTGATGTAGGTGTCGCCGGTGGCCGTCCCGTCGAAGGAGCCGAAATCAACCATGAAATAGACACGCTTGCCCTCCATGGTCCGGGCTTTCTCCACTGTCTTCCTCACTCGGTTCTGCATCTCAAGGATGATAAGCTCCCCCTCCTCGACACGGGAGACCTTTTGTGCGATCTCACGTATCAGGGTGTAGGTCCCTGCAAAGGTCTCCTGCAGCTTCAGGGAGAGCACCTCTATGCCCGCACTTGTCAGGGCGGCAAGGAGCTCATCGCTGACAAAGGTGGTGGCTATGGCAAGGTCCGGCTGCAAGGAGATGAGTTTTTCCAAGGATGGGTTGTACAAGGTGCCGATGCTCGGCAAGGCCAGGGCATCCTCGGGGTAGGTGCAGTAGTCAGTCCTTCCGACCAGCAGGTCCCCGACTCCCAGGGCATGGAGCGTCTCGGTGACATTGGGAGCAAGGCTCACAATGGAGAGCTTTTCCGGCTCAACTGATTTTTTTTCCAGCAACGGCTGGGCAAGAAGCGGAGTAAGCATGACAATGCCTACCAACAGGACCAACACACATGATTTGAATCTTTGGATCATAAATACCTGCCCCTTTGGAATAATGGGCATGAAACATACCCAAGCCTATACTCCGTAGGCTTTTCGTCTTGGCATCCGAGTCAGGTCTCCTGGCTTAGGCTTCAGTGGAAGCTGCGACTTCCCGCTTGTGGCAGTGTCATAGTGCAGATTCCTCATCCATTACAGTGGCGGGACCGCAGGGGCTTGTACCCCTTTCCCTTGGCTCGGATTACATCCATCGTACGGTTGTTCCTAGGTAGGTGTCAAGTCATTCCGGTTGACCTTGGATTTTCTCTACGGTACTATCGCTTCTATGAAGTACAACCATATAGAAATTTATTCAGACGGTGGGTGCAGCGGCAACCCCGGTCCGGGTGGCTGGGCCTTTACCTTCAAGGCCGACGACCTCTTTGAAAAGGAGTCGAGCGGCGGCAGCCCTGCGACCACCAACAACAGGATGGAGCTTACAGCGGTGATCGAGGCCTTGAAAGCCAGTGTTCCCTACCAGCCTGAAAAGATAGTGATCAACACCGACAGCCAGTATGTGAAGAACGGCATCACGCTGTGGATAAAGAACTGGAAGCGCAATGGGTGGAGGACCGCCTCGAAGGCGCCTGTGAAGAATCAGGAGCTCTGGATAGCCTTGGACGAGCTGAACAGCAAGCTTCCTGTCGAGTGGAAGTGGGTCAAGGGCCATGCGGGCATAGAGGGCAACGAGCGTTGTGATGCCATGGTTCGCATCGAGATGGATAAGTTTTTACAGCCATGAGCAAGAAACAGGAAAAGACTACATTTTGGCAGCTCTATACCTCTTTCCTGAAGATTGGCGGGCTTACCTTCGGCGGAGGCCTTGCAATGCTTCCCATGCTGCAGCGCGAGGTGATCGGCAAGTATGGATGGGTGACAGAGGAGCAGCTGTTGGATATCTACGCCATCGGGCAGTGCACCCCCGGCATCATTGCTATCAACACAGCCTCCATGATCGGATACAAAAGAAGGGGAGTGTGGGGAAGCATCGTCGCAACCCTTGGGATGGTCACCCCCTCCTTGGTGCTCATAACCCTGCTCGCCTCGATCCTGAGCCAGTTTGAGGAGAGCATACTCCTGCAAAGGGCATTCGGGGGCATAAGGGTTGCCGTGTGCGCGCTCATCACGCAGTCTGTCTTCACCCTCTATAAGAAGAGCATAGTCGACCTGCCTACGCTGCTGCTCTGCCTTGCTACGGTGGTAGGCACCATTTTCTTCCATCTTTCTCCCATCGTGTTTGTCCTTGTGGGGATCGTGTTCGGCCTGGTGGTGCAGAATCTCAAGAGGAGGGCGGCCAAATGACCTTTCTGCTGTTGTTCTATGAGTTCTTCAAGATAGGGCTGTTCTCCATCGGTGGGGGGCTTACCACCTTGCCGTTCCTCTACGCCCTCGCTGAGAAAAGGCCGCAGTGGTTCAGTGCGCAGAACATAGTCGACATGCTGGCCATCAGCGAATCGACACCTGGTCCCATCGGGATAAACATGGCAACCTACGCTGGCTATATGACCGCAGGACCCCTGGGCGGCCTGATAGCCACCTTGGGGGAGGTTACCCCAAGTGTGATCATCATCTGCATCATAGCAAGATTTCTTGACCAGTTCGACAAGAATCCCCATGTCAGGGATGCCTTCTACGGCCTGAGGGCAAGTGTCATCGGCCTGATCATATTTGCAGGTTCCAAGGTGTTTGCAGTCACGCTGCTGAGGGCAGGGTCAGTCAGGGGGGTGGAAGCGGTACTGTTTGTCATCCTCTTGGGTTTTGCCCTGAAGTTCAGAAAGGTGCATCCGCTTATTTGGATTGCCCTTGGGGCGGTTTTGGGTCTTGTGCTGAAGCTTCCTTCATAAGGGCACTAACCTTTGCATACCAGGATGCCTCTCCCTCCAAGGTTGCAAGGGTGGAAAAGGAGCGGGCCTCCTCTTTGTGCACCGAGATCAGAAACAGGGCAACTTCCCTTGCAAAGGAGGTGTCTCCCTCCTCCATGGCCAGCTCCATGAGCGTGGCATGGAGGGTATAGTTGCCCCTGTCCTTTGCGAGGATCTCCCTGTAGAGTTCGAATGCCTTTTCCTGTTCTCCCTTCTGGCGGTAGGCATATGCCTTGGCGAGGGGGAACTGCAGATGTGCGGGAAAGAGGGCGAATGAGGTGTCACAGAGAAGGATGGCCTCATCGAACTGTTCATCTGCGAGCAGGGCGAGGACCAGGTTATACCGGCCCTCGCTCTCTTTTGGTGCAAGCTTCACAGCCTCTTTGAGAAGAGGGACCGCATCACCGTACTCTTTGCGATCAAGGGCGGCGAGGGCATCCTTTTGCAGGACAAGGCTCTTCTCCTTCCTGGCGACCTGTGTCGAACAGGAGCCAAGCAGGAGGAGGCAGAGAAACAAAGCTAGTAGTGCTCGCTTCACGGCTCGAGTACCGTCCTCTCTATCTCGGCGACCTGTGAGCGATAGAGGTTGGTGATCGAAGACCCGTAGTCGGCCAGCAGCTGGATGATGTTTCTGGGGTTGTTCTCGGCATCCTTGCCATTGAGCCTGTCCCCTGCATCCCCAAGGCCAGGGAGGATGAAGGCCGCATCGTTGAGGACGGGGTCCATCCATAGGGTATAGACTTCAGCCCCCTCGATGGCCCGGCAGATCCTCAGCGACCCCTTCAGTGCACTGATGACGTTGATGAACTTCACCGATTTGGGATGGATGTTATTGTCACGAAGATATTTGACGATGGTTACCAAGGAGCCGCCGGTGGCGTTCATCGGGTCTGCAAAGATGAGGTCCTTGCCATCGAGCTCCTCAAGCTTGAAGTAGGATTTGTCAAGGTCGAGGATATAGTCCATGTTGGCCTCTTTCTTGCTGTCATCTCGCTTGATCTTAAAGAGGGCGAACGGTGTCACAAAGTCATCGGAGGAGTACTCCTGGATTTCCTTGCTCAAGATCATGCTGGGAAGCAGGGCTCCGCGCAGCATGACGCACATGACGCTGTTCTTGATGAAGGAGTCGACATCCGGAATCCTATGCACGGCATAGTTTCTCACCGGGCTGGTCACCGGAGTCTTGGTGATGATGCTGCGCTTGCTAGGAAGGGCTGCATCGGCATAGACATGGGAGAAGAGCATCTCGTATGCCCTTTGGATGTAGTAGAGGAACTCCTCGTGGTCTGTGCTCGGATCCCGTAGCTTTGCAATGAGGCGCGATGCCTGGCCATGCTGCTGCTTGGGTGTCTCAAAGGAGTAGACATGGATGTTGGGTTCCTCAGCGAAGACTTCCTTGAGGTACTTGCCAATTTCAGAAGCGCTGTCCACCAGGCCTTTGCGCGCCCCTTCAAGCTGCATGAGGTCGGTTGCATTCTCAAGCACCGAACAGTGGGTCAGAGATTTCTTGTACAGCTCATCGACATGGGCAATTTTTTCCTTGTCGCTGTCCAAAAGATAGCCGTCAAGGTCCGTAGCATGCAGTATAACTTTATTCATCGGGTATATTCTCCTGTTTCTGCAGAGATTTTACCCGAAGTGGACCAATTGTACAAGGAAACCTACCCCTTTACCGCACCTGCGGTCACCCCTTGTATGAACTGCTGGCTCATCGTCAGATAGAGGGCCAGAACAGGGATGGCTGAGAGCGTCAGGACCGCGAGCACCTTCGACCAGTCGGTCTGGTACTGCCCGAAGAGCCGGGTGACTCCGAGCAGAAGGGTTTTTTGGTCTTCAGTGTTGATGAATATCAGGGGGAACCAGAGGTCGTTCCAGAAGGGGATGAGATTGTAGATGGACACCGTTGCCAAGGCGGGCCGTATCAGGGGCAGGATGATCATGTGGTATATCTTGAAGGAGGATGCCCCGTCGATATAGGCCGCTTCCATAAGGCTCTTGGGTATCTCACGGATGAAGGTGGTGAGTATGAATACCCCCACAGGTATCCCCATGGCCACATAGATGGGAGGCAGGGACCAGATGGTGTTCAACAGGCCAAGGGCTCGTGTGATCTCCAGCAGCCTGATGGATGCTATCTTGATGGGAAGCATCATCCCTGAGATGAAGAGAAAGTAGAAGATGGTACTGTAGCGGCTCTTCCAGCTTGCCAGGGCGTACCCTGCCAGTGAGGAGACCAGGGTGACTATCACCAGGGAGAGGACCACGACCACCAGGCTGTTCTTGAAGTAGGTTAAGAAATCCCCGTCACGCAGGACAGTTACGTAGTTGTTGAAGTTCCACTTCTTGGGAATCCAGAAAGGGTTCTCATAGATGGTAAGGCGGGTCTTGAATGAGTTGATCACCAGCACCCATAACGGAAATACTACGATGAAAACCCATACGAGCATGATGATATGGCTTGCAATGTGCTTGTTTTGTCTTGTGAGTGATCCTTTCATATCATTGGCCTCCTTGGGTTCTCTTGAGGGTGGGTATCACCCCTACAAGCAGGACAAGGAACGTGATGGTGGCAATGGCGGCCCCTAGGCCGGCATCGGGGATGCCGATCGGGTGCTGCCCAGCGATGCCGTACCGGTAAAAGAGGGTGCCGATCAGGTCAGTTGAGTACCCTGGGGCCCCATTGACGTTCTCCATTGCAAAGACAATGTCAAAGGCATTGAAGTTGTTCACAAAGGTCAGCACTGCAATGATACCCACCACCGGCTTGATCAGGGGCAGCTTGATGGAGAAGAAAAGCCTGAAGAACCCGGCTCCCTCCATCCTTGCAGCCTCCAAAACCTCTTCGCTGATATTACGCAAGGCTGCGACAAACATCATCGTCGGGATACCCATCCACTGCCAGCAGGAGACCAGGGCGACACAGGTGAGGGCCGTCTTGGTATCCCCTAGCCAGGGGTGCTTGAGGAAGGGCAGTCCTATGGAGACGAAAAAATCCCCGGACCAGACCGGGTTGAGGATGAGTTTCCATAGGTAGCCGGTGACCAGCACGGCAAAGGTCGTCGGTATGAAGATGATGGTCTGGTAGAGTTGCCTGCCCTTCATCGTCTCATTGGTGAGGATGACGGCAAATATGATGCCCAGGGCGTTTTGGAAAATCAGGTGGATGAGGAAAAAATACCAGGTATTGAAAAAAGCACCCCAGTACCGCTCTGAAATGGTTGGATCGGAGAAGAGTTTGGAGAAGTTTCCCAACCCGACAAAGCTTCGTGTATGAGGGCTGTTCCCCGTGTAGAGGCTCAGGCGCAAGGAGTCAAGCATCGGGTATGCCATAAAGAGGACATAGAAGAGGAGGGCGGGCATCAGATAGAGAAACCATCGCCATTGTTGCTTCTTTTGCAGGGTATGTTTGGTTTTTGACATCAAGGGCTCCTCTTCAGGGATTAGGGAGGGTTGCCCGTTCGGGCAACCCTCAAAGCGTGTACAGTTAGCGAAGCTTCTGAATGGAGTCAGCAGCCTGTTTAGCAGTGAGGTCCCCCTTCATCACCCTGATGACCGCCTGGTCCATCGGGGAGTAGAGGTCCATAAGCGCTGGCCAGACAAAGCGTGCATCGGTCTGCTTTCCGGCATTGAGGGCGAGGAACTCGTTGGCATGGGGATTTTCCAGCTTGATGGGGAACTTGATCATCGGGAAGTATCCGCTGGGAAGGTTCTGGCTGGCTGTGGTGGCACCCTCTTCAGTGCAGAGCCAAGCGAGGAAGGCCTTGGCCTCAGCAGGATGGGCTGTTGCCTTGTTCATGGTTATGGCCATATCAGGGTGGAAGCATATGGCGGTCTTGTTCCCCTTGGGTGCCGGTATGGCAAAGAGGCCCCAGTCAAAGGTTGCCCCATCATAGACACCAGCTGTCCAGCTGCCGTCGACAAACATCACGGCCTTCTGGGTGTTGAACAGGACCTGGCTGTCGTTGTAGGTTACCGCTTCAAATCCCGACGGGCAGTATTTGGCCACATCGGCCATCGCCTGGTAGGCTGCGACAAAGGCGGCGTCATTCATCTTCAGCTCGCCACGTTCGTATTTCACCCTCTGCTCGGCCCCGCCGATAAAGTTGGGCAGCAGCCCTAGGAAGAAGGTTTCAAAGATGTCCCACTCATCCGCCAGTCCGTTGGCAAGGGGGGTGTAGCCAGCTTTCTTGAGCTTTGCATTGAGGGCGAGGAACTCCTCCCAGGTTTGGGGAATGGCGATCCCTTCCTTCTTGAATATATCCTTGTTGTAGTAGACCGCGTGTGATACTGCGGCAAAGGGAATTGCGAACTGTTTGCCGTCAGAGGTCTGCCAGGGGGCGCGGTTGGATGCGCTGAAGTTCTCCTTGAGCCCGGGGATGTCAGAACAATCGGCAAAGTAGCCTGCATTGAAGAGCTCCTGGCCTGCAGCATAGGAACGGGCATACATGAGGTCCGGTCCGGTCTTGCTGTCCAGTTGCAAGCGCAGTGTTGCATTGTAATCAGGTGGGTTGGTAGGTTGGAATTTGATGCTCACATTCGGGGCTACTTTCTTGTAGGCAGCGAGCAGACGGTTCATCTGTTCGACATCATCGGTTCTCCATGATCCCATGGTCAGCATGACAGTATCGCCAGCCATATCCTTGGTCCCTTGGCTGCTTAGGGGCATCGCCAAGCTCAAAAGAAGCAGAACAACAATAAAACAGTACAGTTTTTTCATAGGTCACTCCTTCGAAAATGTTGTACCGATAGTATACCACACAATCACAAAGAGAGAACATTTTTGATACTAGTATTTCAGTTTTGTCATAGTGTTCACCTCACTCCACTCCTCTCTGAATTATTCAGACAAGCAAATTTCGCCTTGGATAAGGACAAACAAAAGATAGTATGATACTGTTTGTGAATCTTTCTCTCATGAGGTGAACTATGAATCTAGTGTTTCTCGGCCCTCCTGGAGCCGGAAAAGGGACCATTGCGTCCCAGGCGAAAAAACATTACGACATCCCCCACATTTCAACAGGGGATCTGTTCCGCAACCATATCAAGCTTGAAACGGAGTTGGGCAGGCAGGTGAAGGCGATCCTGGCAGGTGGGGACCTGGTTCCCGACAGCATTACCATCGCCATGGTCAAAGAGCGCCTAGGCGAGGATGATGCCAAGAAAGGGTTCATCCTGGATGGCTTTCCCAGGACCATTCCCCAGGCTGAGGCCTTGATGGGGATGACTGATCTTGATGCGGTGGTCAATTTCCAACTTGGCAAGGAAGAGATCATCAAAAGGCTCTCAGGGCGAAGGATGTGCAAATCCACTGGCAGGATCTACCACCTCATCTATGACCCTCCCAAGAAGGAGGGCATCGATGATGAGACAGGCGAGGCTTTGATACAGCGTGAAGATGACAAGCCTGAGGCAATTGCGCACCGCCTTGATGTCTACCTTGAGCAGACCAAGCCCCTTATCGCCTTCTATCGGCAAGCGGGCCTGCTTGTTGATATCGATGCTTCTTCCTCACCCGATGCTGTCATGGCCGGCATGGTGGAGGCTCTGAAGAGCGCAGACCAGTAATGGCTATCGGGACAAGGGTTCCTTGCATTTCACAGGAGATGCAAGGAGCACTTGTCCTTTGCTTTGGCAAGCACTCTCTACAAATAGGTAAAACTAGCGTGACAGGCAGCGAAGGGCAATCGATTCATCCCTACGTTGAGCAACGTGTCACCACCTGATGCGTTACAGCGTTGCAGTCAGCTAGCTCTTCTCCAAACGTATTGCGTAGGAAAAAATTCTGTACATTCTAAAAAATACTAGTTGAACTCAAAAAATACCTATGATTTCTCCAGTTTTCAGGTGAATTCTCTCCATTGCAATATTTGTCAGGGCAATTTCAGAGTGTCTTCACTCACCTTGCGGGTTTTTCCTTTTGGGTCCCCTTCTCTTGGGTAGGCCCTTCAGTCTGCGCAAGGAGGTGTGCAAGCTCCTCCTCAGGGGCTAGCTTGCCACTTCTGCCATAGAGTTGTATCAGGGTGGAGAGCCTCTCCAGGTTGGCGTCGACGCCATGCTTCTCCTCCATCCTCCACGCCCAGTTGTGTGATCCGCATGTTGAGGGGATGTTCATCCTGGCCTTGGTGTTCAGGTCCAGGATGTCCTGCATGGGGAAGATTGCATACTGGGCATAGCTTGCCATGACCGCTCGTATCATCGCCCAAGATACATCCTTGGGGGCAGAGCCGAGATAGGCGGTTACCATCTTCCTATCCTTCTCCTCAAGTGCTTCAAACCACCCGCGCACCGTATCGTTGTCGTGCGTTCCTGTGTATGCGACGCAGTTGTCCGGATAGTTGTGGGGAAGGAAGAGGTGGTAGGGGTTGGGCCAGTCTGCAACATCGCGAGTAAAGCCAAATTGGCAGATACGCATGCCGGGGAAGTTGTTCTCATCGCGAAGCTGTTCGACCTCAGGGGTGACAAACCCAAGGTCCTCTGCAAAGATGGGCAGCTCCCCAAGTTGGGCCCGAACCTCCTTGAAGAAGTCTGATCCTGGTGCCTTTACCCATGTGCCATGCTCTGCGGTCTTGTTTCCGTAGGGAACCTCCCAGTAGGACTCGAATCCCCTGAAGTGGTCGATGCGCAGGATATCACTCTGATGAAGCAGGGCCTGGATGCGTTGTATCCACCACCTGTAGTTGTTCTCTTTCATCACAACCCAGTCATAGACCGGGTTGCCCCACAGCTGGCCTGTTGCACTGAAGAAGTCCGGCGGGACACCGCTGACACCACTGTAGTGGCCGCTTTCATCTGTTTTGAACAGATGGATATTGCTCCAGGTGTCCACCGAGTCCGCGGCAACAAAGATGGGGATGTCCCCTACGATGGAGACTTCATGCTTGTTTGCATACGCCTTCAGGTCCTGCCACTGCCGTTCAAAGAAAAACTGCAGGGCCTTCCATATGGCGATCTTCCTGGGGTATTTCATCTGCAGGCGAGCGACATGCTCCTTTGAGTAGGTGCCGTCCTCTTTTTTCCAGACACTGAACCAGCGCGCATCATTGTAGTGCTCGTACAGGATCATGAAAAGGGCGTAGTCATCAAGCCAGAATTGGTTTGCAGTGCAGAATGCATTGTATGCAACCTTGTCCATTTCATTGTCGAGGAAATTGGCCGCAGCCTTCTTGAGCAGGGGCATCTTCCAGGCATCGACCATCGAGTAGTCGACTTGGTCGGTGGGGAAGGGCGGGGGGGAGGCTATCTCGTCTTCTAGGAGGTAGCCATCCCTGACAAGCAGCGATAGGGAGAGCAGCAGCTCATTGCCTGCAAATGTCGACCGTGATGCGTAGGGGGAGTTGCCATACCCTGTGGGTCCAAGGGGGAGGATCTGCCATAACCGTACGTTTGCCTTTGCAAGGGAATCGACAAATGCATATGCCTTGGGCCCGAGGTCCCCGATTCCATGGCGCCCTGCCAAGCTGGTGGGGTGCAGCAGCACACCTGTGTATCTTCTCTGTTCAGTGTTCATCTCTGATCGTTACCTCTTTGAGGGATTGCCTCTCAATAATGGTGAAAGGGATCTCCATATGCGTCGATCCCAGAGCTTCTCCGTTTATCATGCGAAACAGGGCTTCGCTGGCCAGATACCCCTTTTCCTGGGCAGGCTGGTCCACGGTGGTCAAGGCCGGGGTTATCAGCTGGCTTTCGATGATGTTGTCAAAGCCAACCACAGAGATGTCATCCGGCACCCTGATGGCATGCTCGTTGAAGTAGAGGATCACCCCGATGGCGACGATGTCGCTCATAGCCAGCACGCATGTAGGGCGGCTCTTCAGCTTGGATATGAGATGGCCGGTATGCTTGCCATCCTCAAGGGTGCACTCGCTGACCATCTGGGTAACACACCCATCAAGGTCATAGAGGCTCAGCCCGAACTCCTTGAGGGCCCTTTCATACCCACGTTTCCTCCGTTTGGGGACGCTTGCCTCAAACTCATCGGAGTTGAAGGCATCCTCGCTCAGGCTTACGATTGTTATGCACCGATGTCCCTTCTCCAGGACAAGGCGCATTATCTGATAGGCGGCCACCTCATCGGCAATGTTCACCGAGGGCATCCCTGTCGAGGGGGTGCCGTCTATGGTGACGAAAGGAAGCTTGCGCGTCTTCATGATATTGACAATGTCCATGCCCACCTGCATGCCCATGGTGATGAGCCCGTCAACTGCTGCACAGCGCACTGCGTCTGTTATGGATTCATGAAGCGGGGGGATGATGGTGAGGGTGTATCCGTACTTTTGGCAGACACTGCCGATGCCTTGGATAACCTGCTGCGTATAGGGGTTTCTCATCGAGTAGTGGATGATCTGGGGCAGGAGGAATCCTATGCTGAGATGCCTGCGCAGGGAGAAGTTCCTTGCCATGGGGTCAGGTATATAGCCAAGCCTGTCGGCAGTGGCAAGGATGATGTCCCTTGCCTTGACGCTGATCCTGGACGGTTCGTTGAAGGCAAAGGAGACAGCGGTCTTCGAATACCCGCTTTCGCGGGCTATATCCTTTATGGTCGGTCGTTTCTGAGGGAGATCCATGCTTACATCCTTTTGAGCAAGAGGTTTTGGTAGGGTCCAAGAATGAAAGATTCATTTCCGAGTGTGAGCTCTCTGCCTGAAAAGACCTCCTTGTAAGAGCCAGAGGCAGAGGGTCCGAAATGGACGGATTTCTGGTATTCGCTGAAATTGGCCAGGATAAGATGCTCCTCACCGCGCTTGAGTGAAAAGACCGAGGCGTCATCGGAAGGGATGACCATTTCAAGCGAGTCGCAGCGGAAATCAGATTGCTGGGAGCGATATGCAATAACCTGTTGGAGAGAGGTGAACAGGGCAGTGCTGACAGGGTCACTTCTGCTCCAGTCAAAGGGAGGGCGGTGCAGGTTCCTGCTGTCCTTTGCCAAGACAGGATCATCATGATAGCTGTAGTCGTTCAGCGTCGCTATCTCATCCCCACTGTAGAGGACACATATCCCGCGGGTAAGATACACGAAAGAGTGAGCCAGAAAGAGTCTCTTGAAGGCAAGCTCCTGCTGGTATGTGTCCCTCCCCTCCAGCGCCATTTCAAGCCCGCATAGGGAGGCTGAGGTGCCGCAGTTGCGCGCATCCCTGTTCTTCTCATTGAATTCGTACAGTTCCCCCCGGGAAAATGAGCCGGGAAAGGTGCCCAGATAGAAGGAGATCAAAAACTGCTTGTGCTCGTAGGGGGAGAAGCCGAGTTCATGGAGGCTGTCATCCTCGATGCCCCACCCGATGTCGTCATGACAGCGCAGGTAGTTCACCCAGCAAGCGGAGGAGGGTATGTCGGTGGGAAGCTCTACAAGGCTTTTCTGAAGCAAGCGGGTGTCCCGGGTAGCAAGGGAGTTCCACATCTGCACCATCAGCGAGACGTTGTACAGCAGGTGGCACTCAGGTGCCTTCTCGGTGCCGAAGTAGGGGGCTACCTCCCGGGGTGACATGACCACCTCCCCCTTGATGATGCATAGGGGGGCGACTATCTCAAGGGCCAGGCGGTAGATCCTGAGGATTGAGTGCACCTCCGGCAGGTTGCGGTTGGTGGTCCCCCACCGCTTCCATATGTAGGGTATGGCATCGAAGCGGAACACCTCCACCCCATAGTTGGCCAGGGTGAGCATGGCATCCAGCATTGCAAGCAGGACTTCACTGTTGCCGTAGTTGAGGTCCCACTGGAAATGGTTGAAGGTGGTCATCACATATTCTTGTGTTTCAGAGAGGAGGGTAAAGTTTCCCGGCGCCTGCTGGGGAAACACTTCTGAAGTGGTAGCCTCATAGGCGTCTACAACTGATTTTTCTTCTGTAAAGAAGAACCTCTCCTTATAGGCTTGTTCCCCCTCCTTGGCCTTGAGGGCCCAGGGGTGGGTGTCGGCACAGTGGTTGAGCACGAAATCAAGGCAGAGGCTGATGTTTGCCTCTCTGCAAGCATCGGCTAGGAGGACAAACTCTTCGCTATTGCCCAGGCGCGGGTCAAAGGAGGTGAAGTCCTCCACCGCATACCCCCCATCATTGTCGGCAAGGGGCATTTTCATGCAGGGCATCAGATGCAGGTATCGGACTTGGAGGCTCTGCAGATAGGGCAGCTTCTCCTGCAGGCCTGCAAAGGTGCGGTTGAACTTGTCGACATAGAGCATCTGACCGCTCATCTCGGAGCCTGCATACCAGAGAGGATCGCGGATCCTCTCCCCATCCAGGGCCTTGAGGGAGGGTTTGCGCTCCTGTGCCTTATCCTTGAGCAGGGCAAAGAGCGATTCCATGCCCGAATCGGGATAGAGCGAACTCCACAAGGTGAGCAGCTCATCCTGCCTTGCTGCCCAGCGTGTCTTGAAGGTATGCATGGCCTAGCTCTTTATCGCACCATCGCTGATCCCCTTGACAATATACTTTTGCAAGAAGAGATAGACGATGATGATCGGGATGATGGAGATGAGCACTGCTGGGAATATCAGCTGCCAGGGGTTGCCGAACTGCCCTGCTGTGATGCGCGCAAAATAAAGTTCAAGGACGAGCGTCTTGGTCGGGCTGTTTCCAATGACGAGGAAGGGCAGGAGGTAGTCATTCCAGATCCACATGGAGTTGAGCACTATCACGGTGACGGTGATCGACTTGAGCAGAGGCATGACCACATGGATGTACATTTGGAAGATATTACAACCATCAATGGTTGCTGCCTCCTCAACACCGAGGGGGACACTTTTGACAAACCCGTGGTAGAGGAAGACAGACATGGAGAGTCCGAAGCCCCCATACATCAGCACAAGGCCGGTTGCGCTCTTGAGCCTGACATCATCGAAGAACTGTATCAAGGGGTACATGACAGCCTGGAAAGGGATGAGCATCGCTGCGACAAAGCACATGAATACAATGGTGCTTGCCGTCCCTTTGTTGCGAACCATGATCCAAGCAGCTATGCTGCTCACTATCACTATCAGGAGGACAGAGGAGGCGGTGATGGAGGCGGTGACCAAAAGTGCCCTGAAGAAGTTGATCTCCTTGGCGGCATTGGTCAGGTAGGAGAAGGTGAAGGACGAAGGCAGGCCCAGCGGGGAGCTTATGATCTCGCTCTGGTTCTTGAATGAGTTGACCAGCAGGAGCCATAGGGGTGCCAAGGTATAGAGCGCTATCAGGGTGAGGGCCACATGCAGGAGGACCTTCTTGATCTTCTTCTTGAGGAAGTAGTGTTCATTCATAGATTCGGAGGTGACGACTGTTAGTTCTTTCATGTTACATCTCCAGTTCTTTTTTCTTGGTAATGGCTACCTGGGTCAGTGTTATGACAGCCACAAGGATGAAGAATATCACAGCCTGTGCCTGGGCCTTGCCATAGTTCGGCGGTGAGGTGTCCTTGACAGTCCTGAGTATCTGCATGGCAAGCAGGCGCGTACCGAACTCACCGTCGGTGAGGGCCACGTTCTGGTCCAGCAGCTTGAAGCTGTTTGCAAGGGTCATGAAGAATACGATGGTAAAGGAGGGCATCAGCATCGGGATGGTTATCTTGCGGAAGGAGTACCAGTAGGTGGCTCCGTCGATGCTTGCAGCCTCATAGTAGTCGGCACTGATGGTATTCAAGCCTGCCACGTAGATGATCATCATGTAGCCTGCATACTGCCAGGTGCTGAGCATGGCCAGGGCAAACAGCGCCTTGTTGGAATTCTGCGTCATGTAGCGCAAGAAGGGCAGGTAGAGTGCGTCCGGGGAGAAAAGGATGTCGGTGAAGATGATCTGGAAGATGAACTGCCAGATGAATCCAAGGGCCAGGCCGCCGAGCATGTTGGGAAGGAAGAAGACCGTTCGGTAGAGGCCCGATCGCTTGGTGATGGTGGTAACCATCAGGGCCAGGGCCAAGGCCGCGATGTTGACAAAGATCACCGCTATGAAGGTGTACTTGACCGTATAGACAAGGGCTGAGATGAAGCGCTTATCCTGGAAAGCTTCCTTGTAGTTTGCAAACCCCACAAACGACTTGAACATGCTTGTGGCACGGGTGCCTGTATCAGGGTCGAAGTAGTAGGTTCCCCTCCAAGCAAGGAATGAGTTGACCAAACCCATGATGAAAGGGTAGAGGATGACCATGGTGAAGAGGAGTAGGGAGGGCATGACCAGCGGCCAGAACCATTTCTTGTAAAAATTCATATGATACTCCTGGAAAATAGGGGCCGGAACTTCCGGCCCCCATATAGTTTAGTCAGTTACTTCAATGCAATCCACTGCTCGATGGCGTAGTTTGCGATTGCCTCGTAATCGGCCTTGGTCCAGTTCCTCTTGGTGAGATAGCTCTCCATGACTCTCAGACCGACAACGTCTCCACTCCAGGATGCAGGTGCTCCCTGATAGGGGGCAGTGAGGGTATTCCCACTGGCGATGTAGTCGATGATCGAGTTTCCAAGGCTATTGGGAACTGTGGTGGTATTGGGATCGGCATTGTAGGGAATAAAGGCAAACTCCTCGACAATGTATTTCTTTCCGGTCGCACTGTTGTTCATCCAATAGAGGAAATCAAAGGCTTTCTGCTGCTCGGCCTTGGGGACCATGGCGTTGACAGCATAGTAGTTGGGAACGAATACAGGAATTGAGCTGTTGAGCTTGGCAACGGTCATACCGTCGGTTCTCTTAACATCTTGGCTCTGGTAAGGCATCTTTACAGGAACAAACTCAAGTCTTGCAGACTGTGCCTTGTTTACGCCTTCAATGTTGCCGAATGCCCAGTTGCCCTGCTTGAAGAAGACTGCCTTGCTGTCAGCAAAGATCTGTACAGCCTGGTCGTATCCGAAGTTGGCACTGGAAACGAAATCCTGTCCGCGAGTTGCTTTGCCCCTTGCTCCTGCGAGGTAGCTGGTCTTAAGGTCCAGTGCCTCGGCATATGCAAGGAATGCACCCTTCAGACTCTGGATCTTGGCGGTATCGGCCTGGTTGGCTTCGATGTCATTTGCAAATACAGCGTTGAGCGCCACGTTGATGAAGTGGTCCCCATAGGTCCATTTCTCAGCACCCATGACAGCAAATACGCCGTTGAGCTTTGAACTCAGGGGTCCCTTCCTTGCAGCAAGCTTGTGGGTGTTGCCGTTGAGCTTCACTTCCATGGCCTTGGGGGATGCGATCCAAGCATCAATGGCTTTTACCAGGGCTGCCCACTCTTCATAGGAAGCGGCCTTGATCTCTGCGAGCACTGCATCGACGGGGATGGGATTGAAGATCTCAGCGAGCATGTCGCGGTCAACGATGAAGCCATAGCCTTCTACGTTGTAAGGAATGCCGTAGCTGGTCTTTCCATCACTGGTCAGGCGCAGTCCCTGGGGAAGTGCTGTTGCCATCTTGCCAAAATCACCGGTTGTGACGGTGTTGAGGTCAAGGGCAAAACCACCCTGGCTCCACTCTGCAAGTTCCTTGATCCCCTGGATGGAGAATATGGAGGGCTTGTTGCGGCTATTCATCTCTGAGCGTAGGGTCTCCATGTGATCCTGTCCGCTTCCGATGGAGAAGTTCTTGACCCTGACACCAGTTTCAGCTTCATATGCTGCGCACATTGCTGCAAACTGAGCGGCGTTCTCTCCCTTGGAGTTGTAGACATAGATGTCATAGCCCTTGTCGGCTTCTGCAGAACCCTGTGCAAACAGAGTGGCTGAGAATGCCAAGAGGAGTACGAGAAGAACGATTAGACTTTTTTTCATGTTTCTCTCCTTATGCTTTTTTTAAAGCCTTGAACATTTTTGTACCAGCTAAAGTTTCTCTTGAATTGTAAACCTTGCTTGGTATATACTAATACTAAACCGGTTTTCTAAACCAGTCAACCTTTATTTTCAGAGATTGGTAGAAGGTTACTTTGTATCCTTTTAACCCCAAAACATGGTAGTTTTACCTTTGGAGGCAGATATGAACGTGAATTGGCGTGATACAGTGGACAGTTCGGTGAGCCAGACCTATGTGAATCCTCTCTATCCCAAGAGAGGGGAGACGGTCACCATCACCATACAGGTTGGAGCGGACAGCGCTCTCTCTTCAGTTGGCCTTGTTCCTTTCCATCATGGAAACGAACATCCCCAACAAACACAACGTGAGCAGAAGGGCTCGGTGGTGCTCTACCATGCAACGCTAGCCATGCCTGATGAGACGCTGTACTGGTACTTTGTCCTCTCTAGGGAGGACCGGGCCTACTACTACTCCAAAAAGGGTGTGACTGCCTCACCACCGTCGCTGTATGACAGCTTCTCCCTGAAGCCTGACCTTGTCCCGGTCTCCTGGGTCGGCTCGTCCACCTGTTACCAGATCTTCCCCGACAGGTTCAAGATAGGGGACACCAGCGTCGGTGCAACCGATGGGCAGTACTCCTTTGATGGAGGAATGGTCAGGACGATGGGTTTTTCTGATAAGCCCCTGCCCTTTGACGAAGGAAAATGCCTGGACTTCTTCAATGGGGACCTGAAGGGAATCGAGGATGCCATCCCGCACTTCAAGGCCTTGGGGGTGAATGTCCTCTATCTCAACCCCATCGGGGTATCCAGGACAACCCACCGCTATGACTGCTGTGACTTTTTCCACATCGATGAGAAGCTTGGTGGGGATGAGGCCTTCATTTCGCTATGCAGGAGCCTGCATGAGAACGACATGCGCATCGTGGTGGATATCTCCATCAACCATACCGGCACCGAACACCCCTGGCTCCTGAAGGCCCAGGAGGATAGGGGGAGCGAGGAAGCATCCTTCTACTATTTCAATGATGACGGAACGGTGGCCTGTTGGGAGGATGTCCCGACTCTTCCCCAGCTCAACTACAACAGCACAAAACTGCGGAGCCTCATCTATCAGGATGATGACTCTGCCCTGGTCAAGTTCCTCAAGGAGCCCTTCCTGCAGGATGGATGGCGCCTGGATGTCGCCACTGTCCTGGGAAGAAGGGGTGAGGACCAGAAGTGCGAGGAGGTCTGGCGCGAGGTGAGAAAAGCGGTGAAGGCTGAAAATGACCAGGCTTACCTGGTAGGGGAGGCCTGGGCGGACGCTTCTCCTTTCCTGCAAGGTGATATGTGGGACGCGACGATGAACTATTTTGGCTCCAGCAGGCCTCTTCGCTCCTGGATGGGGGAGACCGACCGTTTCCTCACCGAAGGGTGGGGCCACTCTCCCAAGCCGACCAGGGGCTATACAGGGGTCGAGCTCGCCCAGGCCCTGGAAAGCCAGATGGCAAGCCTTCCCTCTCAGATGCTCCCCATGCAGATGAATTTGCTTGACAGCCATGACACTACGCGCTTTCATGCAACGCCAAACAGTTTTGATTTCGACCTGTACAGCGGGTGCGTGATGCTGCTCTACCTCCTGCCCGGCATGCCCAACCTCTACTATGGTGATGAAGTGGGCCTCGAAGGACCCTACGGCAGTGTGGAGGATTCGCGCTACCCCATGCAGTGGGACAACTCCAAGTGGGATACCCGCTTTTACGAGCTGTACACCTTGATGGGGGAGGTGAGGAAACGCTATCAGAGGATGCTCCAAGCCTCTTCACATAAGGTTATCTATGCCGATGAGCATGCTTTGGTCTTTGCCCGCTATGACTGGGAAACAGCAATCTTATGTGTGCTCAACAAGGACGAAGAGGGTTCAACATTACAAATTCCTAACGGTATGCTTCAGGTAACAGAGTTCCTTGGAGAGAAAAAAGGCAACATATCAGAAGATAAGGGAACACTTATCCTTGAGCTTGCCAGTAAGGAGAACTGTGTTTTGGAGTGCAAGCGGTAAGAGCGTACAATGCTAGTGGCCACTGCAACGCTACAAAGATATGACCAATCTTGAGAGAACTGGGATAAAACAAAGTAAGATCGAGTAGAGAAGAAGTATCCTGCAACAAAACCATAATATTTTGTTGCAGGTTTCTTGCATAAAAAAGGATTAAGGTGCAGTATGAGGTGCCATAACCTGAAAGGAGACCTTTTAGCATGGCATATTTTTTTGATGAACCCTCGCGCACCTTCAGTGAGTACCTCCTAGTCCCCGGCTACTCCGACGAATACGCTATCCCCTCCAAAGTCAGCTTGAGAACCCCGTTGGTAAAGTATGCCAAGGGCGAGGAGCCGTCTCTATCCTTAAACATCCCCCTGGTCAGTGCGATCATGCAGTCTGTCAGCGGTGAGTCCATGGCCAGGGCCCTCGCCCGTGAAGGGGGGGTCAGCTTCATCTACGGCTCGCAAAGCATTGCGGAGGAGTGTGCGATGGTGGCAAAGGTCAAAGCCTTCAAGGCAGGCTTTGTCCCCAGTGACTCCAACCTCCGCGAAGACCAGACCCTTGCGGACCTCATTGAGCTGAAGAAGCGGTTCGGTCACAATACCGTAGCCATCACCTCCGACGGAAGTGAGCGAGGCGTGTTGCGCGGCGTCGTCTCAAGCCGGGACTGGCGACCAAGCAGGATGGCCATTGATACCCCGATCTCCTCCTTCATGACCCCTTTTTCCCGTCTTGTCTATGCCAAGGAGGGTGTTACCCTCAGCGAGGCCAATGACATCATCTGGGAGCACAAGCTCAACAGCCTACCTATAGTTGATGAGGAGGGCCGCCTCTGCTCCTTTGTCTTCCGCAAGGACTACGAAAGCCATAAGGAGCACCCGGATGAGGTGCTGGACAGCCGCAAGCGTTACCTGGTGGGGGCCGGGATCAATACGCGCGACTACCAACAGCGCGTTCCCGCCCTGTTGGCAAGTGGGGCCGATGTGCTGTGCATCGACTCCTCCGAAGGGTTTACCGAGTGGCAGAGAAAGACCTTGCAGTGGATACGGGCCGAATATGGCGATACGGTGAAGGTGGGTGCAGGCAATGTCGTGGACAGGGAGGGCTTTCTCTTCCTTGCCGAAAGCGGGGCCGACTTCATCAAGGTGGGCATCGGGGGGGGCTCGATTTGCATAACGCGCGAGACCAAGGGCATAGGCCGCGGTCAGGCTACAGCGGTCATTGAGGTGGCCAAGACCCGGGACGACTACTTCAAGAGGACCGGCACCTACATCCCCATCTGTTCTGACGGAGGGATCGTGCATGACTACCATATGACGCTCGCCCTTGCCATGGGTGCTGATTTTCTTATGCTTGGTCGCTACTTTGCCCGCTTTGACGAGAGCCCGACTGAGAAGGTGAACGTCAAGGGCTCCTACATGAAGGAATACTGGGGGGAAGGGTCGGCGAGGGCCCGCAACTGGCAGCGCTACGATATGGGTGGGGACGGCAAGCTCTCCTTTGTGGAGGGGGTGGACTCCTTTGTCCCCTATGCTGGCCCGCTTAGGGACAACGTGCAGCTCTCATTGAGCAAGATGCGCTCAACGATGTGCAACAGCGGGGCATTGAGCATCAGGGCCCTGCAGGAGAAGGCCAAGCTGACGCTGGTATCATCCACCACCATCGTGGAGGGGGGAAGCCATGATGTGCTGCTCAAGGACAGCAATGATATGCCTAGGAAGTAGGGAAGAAGAGCTACGACCAAAAGGTACTCTCCATTAGGTGCTATTTCATTATTATCCACTTTATAGTTGACACCTTCGCCTCCTTCATGGTACTTTCATGCAAGTCGGCCGGATAGCTCAGTGGGAGAGCGGTTGCTTTACACGCAACTGGTCGGGGGTTCAAATCCCTCTCCGGTCAAAAGCGCATCCAATCGGGTGCGCTTTTTCAATGTTCAAGGATGGTTTTATGAAACGCAATTTTTTTGAGAATCCAAAGACAGCTGTGCTTGTCGCCATTTTCTGCACCTTGCTCTGGGGAACTGCCTTCCCTACTATTAAAGTTGGGTACGAGCTGTTTGCAATTGGCGACAGCGCCAGTTCCAAACTTCTCTTTGCAGGAATACGATTCTTTTTCTCCGGACTCTTGCTGGTTGCTTACCATGCAGCCACCACTAGGAAAATACCAACAATTAAGAAAGAAAATTACCAATGGGTTTTGGTCCTAGCGCTGGTACAGACTACGGCCCAGTATTTCTTTGCCTATTTGGGTGTTGCCAATACCACAGGGGCAGCCTCCACCATTTTTTCCTCTGTCTCAGCCTGCTTTGCTGTGGTGCTGGCACATTTTTTCTTTACGGACGATAAGCTGACCACCCCGAAAATCGTTGGATCGATAGTCTGCGTCTTTGGTATTTTCGTCTCAACCCTTGGGGATGGGACCATCCATTTTTCCTTGAATGGGGAAGGGATGATTCTTGTCTCCCAGCTCTGTTTTGCAATAGGAACAGTATTCAATAGGAAAATTACCCAGACTGAAGGACCCTTGGCAGTTACCTCCTACAACTTGACCCTTGGAGGGCTGGTGCTGATAATTATCGGTCTTATCGGTGGAGGGCAGCTTACAAGAGTCTCGGTTTCAGGCCTTCTGGTCCTGCTCTATCTTGCCTTGTTGTCAGCAGTCGCCTTTACCCTCTGGTCACAGGTGCTCAAGCATCACCCTGTGGGTAAGATAAGTGTCTTTACCTTCATCACCCCAATTGCCGGTACTGCTTTCTCCGCCCTTGTGCTTGGTGAAGACATCATGCATATCAAGTACCCCATCTCCCTGCTATTGGTTACCCTGGGCATCTATACAATTCATAGAAGAAAGAAAGCTGATCTAAAATCAGTAGTGTTGCCCCGTTAAGACCAATTGGGTATAGTTGAAAAGACTGGGAGGTCATGATGCAGTTTGACCAGTATTTCCTCTATTTTGTCCTCTATGCGATGATCGGCTACATCTGTGAGCTCGTATACTGCGGAATCCTTGATGGAAGGCTGACCAACCGTGGCTTCCTGTTTGGCCCCTATCTGCCCATCTATGGGTTTGGGGCCCTGCTTGTGGTGGTCCCCCTCATGTCTTTTGATGCCCACCCCATAGCGGTGTTCGCCATGGCTTTTCTCCTGACAAGCGCTTTGGAGTATGTGACCAGCTTCCTCCTGGAAAAGATTTTCCAAACCAAGCTTTGGGACTACTCCAAGAGGTTTGCCAATATCAACGGCAGGGTCTGCCTGCTCAACTCCATACTCTTCGGCCTGCTGGGCCTTGCAGCCACCTATCTCCTGCATCCGGCCATCACCACCATGGTCTCTCGCATCCCCGCATATGTGTTGGATCCCCTGAGCAATGCACTGCTCATTCTCCTTTCCATAGACACAACCAGCAGTGTCTACCGGATGTCCTCTTTCCAGAGACAGCTCACTGAGTTCAGGATACGAGTCAGGGAACTTGAGGAGCGGATCGACCTGCTTGCAAAACAGAGGGCAACCCCTTCGCTTGTAAGTTTGGGAGAACGCCTTGACCGTGAGCTTGACGAGCTGAAAACCAAGGTAACCAAGCGCTTGAAATGGATCTACAGTGCATTCCCCTCGGTTACAGGAAACAATGAGGAGCAGCGCTTGCAACTTGAGCTGCTGAAGATGAACTTCCGCTCCTATCGGGAAAAGAAGAAAGAACAGAGAAAAAAGCGTTGATGGAAAAGAAGAGATGATGACAAGGAAGAAGCGATGACTGCACAGCAACGACTAGACCGGACCCTTGAGGCGATGGAGCGAGCCACACGAGAGAGCGGGCGCAAGCCCTCTTCCGTCACCCTTATGGCTGTGAGCAAGACCCACCCCTACCAGGACATCCTTGAGCTTTTTGACTGCTCACAGAGGCTGTTCGGTGAGAACAGGGTCCAGGAGGTTGAGCAGAAGTTCCCCCTAGTCCGGTCAGCTGGGATGAAGGTGCACCTTATCGGCCACCTGCAGTCCAACAAGGTCAGCAAGATAGTCCCCCTTGTCGATGGCATCGACAGTGTCGACTCGATCAAGATAGCGAGACGCATCAGCGCGTCCTGCATTGAGCTTGGTAAGCAGATGCCTGTCCTCCTGCAGTACAATACCAGTGAGGAAGCAGCAAAAAGCGGGTTTGAGAAAGAAGGGGACCTCTATGCCGCCCTTGATGCACTGGATGAGATGCCAGGCATCACCGTACAGGGTCTTATGACCCTGGGTCCTCTTGGTGGAAGAGAGAAGGAGACCCGCACAGCCTTCGCCCTTCTCAGGGAGCTGCAGCAGTCCTGTATCGCCCGATACCCCCATCTCGACCTCTCCACCCTGAGCATGGGTATGAGCGGTGACTTCCCCCTGGCGATCAGGGAGGGTGCCACCATGGTGAGGGTAGGCACGAGCCTGTTCGGAGAGAGGCAGGCCCCATGATGAAAAAAGCCCTTGTACTTATGATGCTCCTGCTGTTCTGTCTTTCAATGCTCCCCCTTTACAGTACGACCCTTCCCGCTTATGAACCCTACCAGGAGGATGAGTTTCCCCTGTGGAGCTACAAGCTGCGAAGGGGTGAGATCATCTTTTTCGGATCCTTTGTCATCACGATGGCAGTGGCAAGCCTGGGCTACACTCTTGTAGTGAATGCCGGGTGGGCACCCCCCGCCAAGGATGCCCTGAGTGCACTCCTGATCCAAGGCGGTATTGCAGGAGGCCTTTCGCTGGGCATTGCCGTAGCCGACTACATGCTCGGTGAAGTGGGGAACCCCTGATGGCCATCAACAAACAGAGCCTTGCCATTACTGTTGGGGTTCTTGAACAAATCATGCGCCTGGATGCCTACCTTGCTCAGGAGGGGCTCAGGCGCTCGATCCTCAGTTGCCCTGATACAACCATCCACCTCAACGGCAAACCTTCCAAAAAGGGAAAGCCTGTCAAACCAGGGGATGTGATCCTGGTGACCTATACAGAGGAGATCTTTGAAGGGTTGCGAGCCCAGCAGATACCCCTTGATGTCCTGTATGAGGATGCTTCCCTGCTTGCCATCAACAAGGTTCAGGGCATGGTCGTCCATCCGGCCATCGGCAACCATGAGGGCACTGTGGTAAATGCCTTGCTCGGCCGCTACGGGATGGACTTTTGTTCGCTATGTGATGCGGAAGAAGGCAATGTAGGGGAAGGCACTATGGAAGGGGAGGGCGAAGAGCCCTCCCTGGACTCCCCTCAGGTCAGGCCGGGCATTGTCCACCGCCTCGACAAGGACACCAGCGGTGCCATGGTCATAGCCCGCGACCTCCATAGCTACCGGTCCCTGCTCGCCCAGTTCAAGGCCCATACCACGACAAAGACCTATATAGCCCTGGCTAAGGGCAGTTTCTCCCGCATCGAGGGGAGCATTCAGACCAATATCAAGCGCGACAGCCGCAACCGCAAGCGCTTTGTCTCCTGCAGCGCTCAAGAGGGGCGCACTGCCCTTACCCACTACAGGGTGTTGCGCCAGTTTGCTGGCTTCGCACTGCTGCGGATCAACATCCACACAGGCAGGACCCACCAAATCCGGGTGCACCTCGCTTCGCTGGGACACCCGGTGATCGGGGATGTGATTTACGGAAAGGCTGATGGGACCACCCTCATGCTGCATGCCTTGCACCTGGAGGTCGATCATCCGGCTACCCTGGAGCGCCTGGCCTTCCGGTCAAGCCTGCCTTCACGGTTCCTCGAATATGTGAAAGGGGAGCGGAAGTGACCTTGCACTACATGCATTGCATTGGTTGGATCAGCCCTTTCTTAACAAGGTATGGGATCACTCCTATCCTTGCAAAGATGGCCACTAGGCCACCGGCTTCCACCCTCCGACAGGTAAGGATATCATCGAGCATCCAACGTAAGGACCAGATAATGCTCTGGTCCTTACCGTAGTTGAACTATATTTTTTTATTTTTATTTTTATTTTTATTTTTATTTGTTTTTTTATTGTGGCCTGCTTACTCATCATAGCGCCAGTTCTGCCTCTCCTTGGCCATGGCACCGAGCTCCAGCAGCTGGTGGTTGAACATGCGCTCTATGCGCAGCTTGCTTGCAGTGCCGTGGCCGGGAAAGAGCAGGATGTTCTCATCGAGGCTCATCAGGCGCTTCCAGATGGATTGCAGCAACAGGGCCTGCTCGCGGTATCCCTCTGTCGATCCCACTCGCCCGCACATCAGGGTGTCCCCGGTGAACAGGGCGTGGTCTATCTTGTAGACCAGGCTGTCCAGGCTGTGCCCGGGGACATGGATCACCTCTATCTCAAGGTCGCACAGAGAGAGGACCTGGTGGTCACTGATGGACTTGACCGGAAACTCGTAGGAGGCGAAGCCCGAGGCGTAGATGGTGGGGTTGTAAATCTTCGCCAAGGTGCCCAGGCCCGCCGTGTGTGCCATGTGGCGATGGGTCAGAAGCACATGCTTGAGCTTGAACTCGTTGGATTCGATCAGGTGAACAAGTTCATTGTCCACATGCCCGGGATCGATGAGGATCGCATCGCTGCCCTTCTTGGAGCCTATGAGATAGGTGTTGCAAAACCCCACAACAGAAAAATGCTGGTATATCCTCAATGGTGTGCCTCCGAGTAGTTGGAGTACCGAAAGGATACCCGCCTCTGGTTTGTGTGGGCGAAGTCGGCCTTCTTGAGGTTGCAGTCGATGAAGTCCGTATCCCTGAGGTAGCTTGTGCCGAAGTTGGTGTAGTAGAGGTCACAGTCGCCAAAGTTACAGTACAGCGTATCGATCCCCACGAAATTGCTGTGCGTGATGGTGGAGCCGCTGAAGTCGCACCCTATCATCTTGCTTCCTGAGAAGATGGAGTACCTGCTGGTGATGTTGTTGAACCGGCACCCCTCAAAGAGGCAGAAGTCAAAGAAGCTGGTGATGAACGTGCACTCGGAAAAGTCGATGTTCCTGAAGGTGCACCACGCCATGTTCGATGAGATGAACCCCTTCTTGGGAATGGTGAGGTTCTCAAACTCCCCTCCGGTGAGGGAGAGGTCCAGCACATCGTCCTTTCCAAGCAGGGAGGCGATGCAAGAGCTGTACAGCTCATCCTTGTTCGGGCTGTGGCGAAAGCAGAAGGGCCCTTCTCCACAGATGTAGGTATTGCATGTTGGGTGCGCGCACGTCATGAAGTTAAACATAGGGTAACAGTACCAAATCTCAGAGAGTTGTCAAGGTGGGCTCTTTGCTAGTACAGTATATCCATGCAGCAACATACAGGTATTGTCACCAGAGGAATCAGCAACATATACACAGTCAGGGAAGGGCAGGAGAGCTATCTCTGCCGCATCAAGGGCAAGCAGCTTGACACCGGCGTCCATGAGTACAACCCCCTGGCCGTCGGGGACAGGGTCTCCTTTGTCGTCACGGGAACCGCTGAAGGGCTCATCCTTGAGCGCCTTGAGCGTACCAACTGCTTTCAGCGTTGGAACATCAAGGGCAGCAGCAACCAGACGGTGGTGGCGAACATGGATATGATAGTCTGTGTCTGCAGTGCCGACGAACCTCCCTTTCGTCCGCGCTTCATCGACCGCGTCATAGCGTGCAGCATCGGCGTGGATGTGATGATAGTCATGAACAAGAGCGACATCCTGCTTACCGAGGATGAGTTCGAGCGCTTTGCCCTCTACAACAAGCTCGGCTATACCATCAGGGGGGTCAGTGCCCTCACCGGTGAGGGCCTGCCTGAGTTTGTAGCGCTTCTGAAGGGCAAGACCGTTGCCTTCATCGGCCAAAGCGGTGTAGGCAAGTCCACCCTCATCAACCGGATACTGGATGTGGATCAGAAGATCGGGGAGATCAGCGAAAAGTATAACCGCGGCAGGCATACCACCAACTACTCGCTGATGATCGAGGGCCCTGACTTTACCCTGGTGGACACCCCCGGTGTGCGCGAGATATTGGTTCCCCATGGGGACCCCCAAAGGATCGCCCAATCCTTTCCCGAGTTTGTCGAACCTTCGAAGAAGTGTGCATTCGATCACTGCCTGCACGATGAGGAGCCCGACTGTGAGGTCAAGCGCCTCCTTGAGGAGGGAGCAATCCACCACGACCGCTATGGCAGCTACCTGAGGATGCTCGCATCCTTGGATGTGAAGGGTCCCGAATGGATGGGAAAGAGCGACCAGAGCCGCGAACGATACAGAAATATGGAAAAGCATGAACAAGAAGAGTATTGAAGATCTGGGCTTTCTCTCTGTCCTTGAGAAGATACAGGGTTGCACCCTCAGTAGTGAGGGCATCCAAAGGCTCTCTACACTAGGTTTCCTTACAGACAAGGGTTCCCTGACCGAACGCCAGGAGAAGGTTGCATCCTTTTATCGCCTGATAGGACACCCCAATGGGGGGATCCCCCGCTCCTTTGCAGAGCTGGGCGATGCCCTTCCCATCCTGGACAACCCGCTGCTCGTCCTGGACGGGCAGGCTCTTATGGCCATTGCGCACTATATCGGCAGTGCCGAGCTGTTCTTGGAGTACTGCAACCAGAGCCTGGACAACAGCGGCCCGCTACCGAGCATCCATGGCTCCCTCGGACTTGCCATAGAGCCCTCCCTCATTGCGCTGAAGGCGAGCATCTACTCGATCCTTGACGAATCTGGTGAGGTCAAGGAGAGCCACCCGGCCATACGGGCCCTGAAAAAGCAGGTTGACCAGGCCAAAGGGGAGCGCACCCGGTTCTGCAACGACTTCATGAGGTCCAAACAGGACGCCATGCAAAGCGACCAGAGCGCCTACCGTGACGGAAGGGTGGTCATCCCTGTACGCAATGACCGCCGCAGTGAGGTGGAGGGGTTCATAAGCAGTGCCTCCTCATCCGGGGCAACCGTCTTTATGGAGCCCTACAGGCTCGTTGAGATGAACAACTCGGTGGTGATGGCCGAAAACCAGATTCTGGTGGAGATAGCGAAGTTGCTTGCCCAACTCGATGGGCAGGCACGCCAGTGCAAAGCGGAGCTGCTCGCCCTCCTTTCCATGGTGGGATCTGCAGACGCCCTCTTTGCTGCAGCACGCTACAGCTTTGATACCCATGCGACGAGGGTGAACCTCCAAGGCGACCACTTCTCGATGCTCGGTGCCCGCCATCCCCTTTTGGGCAGGAAGGCTGTTCCCGTCACCGTAGAGCTCTCACCCAAGGTGCAGGCAGTGGTCATCTCCGGACCCAATGCCGGAGGGAAGACCGTCACCATCAAGACGGTGGGCCTGATGGCCCTGCTGAACCAGTTCTGCGGCTTCATCCCGGCAATGGATGGATCGGCGCTTCCGCTGTTCGACAACATCTATACCGATATAGGGGACGAGCAGAGCATCGAAGAGGAGCTCTCCACCTTCAGCGGCCATATGAAGCAGATAGGACACATCCTGCGCAGCATGACAGGCTCCTCGCTGGTCATCATGGACGAGCTTGGAAGCGGCACCGACCCTGTCGAGGGAGCCGCCCTTGCCAGGGCCACCATGGAGTATTGCCTGCGCAAGGCCAAGCTGACGCTGGTTACCAGCCACCATGGGGTGCTCAAGCAGTTCGCCTATGCCAAGGAGAACGTCATCAACGCCTCGATGGAGTTTGACGAGAGGACCCACCTGCCCACCTTCAGGGTCATCAACGGCATACCCGGGGACAGCCACGCCCTTGATACCGCCAAGGCGATGCGCCTCCCACCCGAAGTGCTGGACAAGGCAAAGCACTATCTTGGAAGCGAGGCTGTGGAGATAGGGGAGATCATCAAGGGCCTTGAGCGGCGCAGGCGCGAAGCCGAGGTGCATGAGCAGAATCTCAAAGACCGCCACCGCGCCATGCAGCAGCAGGAAAAACAGATCCAGCTCAAGGAGCTGAAGCTCAAGCAGGAGACTCTTTTGCTGAAGCAGGAACAGTCCAGTGACCTCTACCGCTTCATGCGCCAAAAGAGCAGCGAGCTTGAAAAGCTTGTTGCCGATCTCCGCACAGGTGAGATAACGCGGGAGAAGACGCTGAAGGTCAAGGGTTTTGTCGCCTCGCTGCAGGAGAAGCACTCACAAACCGAGGAGCAGCTGGAACAGCAAAGCCAGGAGCTCCTGGAGCAGACAGAAGATAGGGCTCCCATGGAGTTCAAGCCCAACATGGATGTGCTGTGCGGCAAGGCCAGGCGCGAGGGACGCATCATTCGCAGCTCTTCGAAGGGCAAGTGGGTCGTAGCGATCGGAACAATGAAGTTCACATTGGCTGAAAGTGAACTCTTCCCCCCCAGAAAACAGGAACAGAAGAAGGTCCATGTGCAGTACCACAGTAGCACCCCCGCTCCGAAGATGGTCATCGATGTGCGCGGGCTGACTTTGGAGGAGGCCCTCTCTGCCCTGGATGCCCAGGTCGAGAGCGCCCTGGTCCATGGGTTTTCCTCCTTCTCGGTGATACACGGCTATGGGGACGGCATCCTCAGCCGGGGCATAGGGGAGTATCTGAAACAAAGCCAGCATGTCGCTGACTTCAGGTTTGCCCTTCCCGAGGATGGGGGGATGGGAAAGACCTATGTGTTTTTCTCATAGATGGATTGCAGGGGCGTTGCCCTTGCTTTTTTTTTGCCCGCGTGGTATCTACTAAATTAGTAATTTACTAATTTAGTAGATACCGCAGTACAATAGAACAAGAACGCAGAAAAGAGGACCTGGAGGAAGAACTGAATGAACCTTGATAAGAAGAAGCTCAGGCAGCAGTACAGGGAGAGCAAGCCACCCATGGGATGTTTTGCCCTGAGGTGCGAGAGTACCGATGCGCTCTACATAGGGTGGGCCATGGACCTGGAGAGTGCTAAGAACTCCCTGCTGTTCAGGCTCTCCATAGGAGGGTTGCTCAATGAACCTGAGCTGCAAGCCCTCTATGATAGGGAGGGAGGGGAGCATTTCAGCTTCTCAGTCCTGGAGAGCCTGCCCTATGATGCAGATGATGGTGCTAAGGATTACAAGGATGACCTTGAGACACTTGCCTTGCTCTATCGTGAAAAATACCCACATGCACAGGAGATACAGGTATGGAAATACCCACAACATTGAAACACAAGCCGGTGATCGTCGTTGAGAACTACAGCGAGGTAGATGGGAAACGGGCGTATGACTCGGATGCACAAGGGCTCTCCATCGGGCTTGCCCAGTGGAATGACCGGGGCAGCGTCGAGGTCTCTGCAAAGGTCTGGCGTCATACCGGGGAGAAGTGGTCCCGCCAAAGTGAGGAGCTCCCCCTGAACAGGGTCCTGGACCTTGCAATCCTGGTCGCAAGGACCAGCCTCCACTTTCAGGATGCCTATCGCTTCCCCCAGTACTATGACCCCACCAAGGAGCATATCGACAGGATCGGGATGCAGGGCTCTGCAATGACCGTCGAGGTGTGCAAGAACAATGCCCTGCTGGACAGCGACATACGACTGCTCGCCGATGCCTTGGGCGAGGATGGGGAGATGCTGGGCGAGCGCTTCAGGGTCCTCTCCTCCCTGCTGAAAGAAATGGGGTTTTGAGGGCCTTGGCACGCTGTTTTCTTGCTAACTTGAGCTGGGCATGCTACGATTTTCCTAAGGAGTAACTATGTCTGATTATATGAATGGAACAGGTATCCAATACCATCTGCATATCAAGGAGGGCGATGTGGGGCGGTACGTCATCCTTCCTGGGGACCCCAAGCGTGTTCCCCTGATAGCCGCCTATCTGGATGATGCGCACCTTGTAGCCGACAGCCGCGAGTATGTCACCTATACAGGGACTCTGGAGGGTGAGAAGGTTTCGGTGACCTCCACAGGCATAGGCGGCCCTTCGGCTTCCATTGCCATGGAGGAGCTCTTCAAGTGCGGCAGCGATACCTTCATCCGCCTGGGAACCTGCGGCGGCATTGCCTTGGATGTCATGGGAGGGGATGTGGTCATCGCCACAGGGGCTGTGAGGATGGAGGGCACCAGTCGGGAGTACGCTCCCATCGAGTTCCCATCCGTTGCAACCTTTGAGGTCGTCAGCGCCCTGGTGGAGGCGGCCGCCCTCCTGGGAAACCGCAGCCACACAGGGGTGGTGCAGTGCAAGGACTCCTTCTACGGCCAGCACTCCCCTTCGGAGATGCCCGTATCCTATGACCTGATCAACAAGTGGGAGGCGTGGAAGCGGCTGGGAGTCCTGGCAAGCGAGATGGAGAGCGCCGCCCTGTTCGTAGTTGCCGCCAAGCTTGGGGCCCGCTGTGGCAGTGCCTTTCTTGTGGTTGGAAACCAGGAGCGCGAGCTGCTGGGTATGGATAACCCGATATTCCACGACACCGACTCCGCCATCAAGGTGGCGATCGAGGCGGTGCGGTCTCTGATCCTCAAGGATAGGAAGGCATAGAGGTTCCCTTATGCCCGTTTTCTCTGGCTCCCCGGTGGGGAGCTTTTTTCTTCTAGGATGGCCTGTATGCTCAACTCCTGGGGAAAGGGGCCCATCTTGCCCAGCGAGCAGAGGCAGGAGCTGCCATGGTATGCCTCATAAGTGCCGCACAGGGGGTAGTTTTTACCAGCCCCCGGCAAGATGGTGCTGATCGCTTTGTAGTGGTATAGCAGTGCCTGTGCATTGGGGATGTACTCCAAGGTGCACAGATGGGAGAGAAAGCCGAATTGCGGTCTGCTTCCGGGCAGGTATATGAGCAGGTCCAGCAGGGTGGGGACCAGGGTGTAGTCCAGAATGGTTCCGCCTTGTCCCTCGATGTGCAGGTATACTCTCAGCAATAGCTGCCGGGCCTTGGAAATCGTCGAATAGATGCTCTGTTCACTGCTGAAACGCATTCGGTAGTACATTGCTCTCCTCCGTATAGGGGATAGAGCGGCAGTTGCCCCTTTCGCTTCAGCTTTCGTAGGTGGGGATGGCAAGTTCCTTAAGTTTCTCTAGCCCTTGGAGCAGGAGCTTGTCAAGGTTTTCTCTCTTTTCTGCGAAAAGCAGTGGTTCGATGGTGTAGATTTCCAGCCCCTGTTCTTCATATTCAGCTTGGAGTTCCTTGTTGGGAAAGGTTCCCATATCCAGGGCAAAGCGGATTTTTTGGATGTCTTCGGCAAGGTTCTCACTTTTCACGAGCAGGGACTTTTCGGTTTGCAAGTTATGGATCCTGATGATTCCCCTCATTGCATGGGAGGTGTATAGGTGTAGCGTATTCATATCGGACCACTATAGTAAAATACGGCATTTGTGTACACCTGAAAGTTAATCGGCGCCACTGCTTGCAATTTCTCTCTCATTGGCCAATACTTTCCCCTGGTTGTTCAAAGATCTTGGGGTTTTTCGTTTGTTGCTTATTTATGAAGAATCCTTTATCATAATGCAATATTACAAGGTAGGAATTCAGATGGCTCAACAAATTCAGGATTTGGTTGCTTCCATCCGTAAGGATGGCATTGAAGTAGCCCAGAAAGAGGCGGCACAGATTATCTCTGATGCCAAAGCCCAGGCTGACGAGATTGTATCCCAGGGACGCAAACGCGCCTCCAAACTTATTGAAGATGCACAGAAAGAGATTGATGTACGCGACCAGAGTGCCCGTGCAAGTCTCGGCCAGGCGAGTAGGGATGTACAGCTCTCCTTGAAGAAGGCAATCCAGAAGCAACTGGACAACCTGCTTGTCGACAAGCTCGAGAAGGCCTTCAGTTCCGAAGCCCTGCTCTCCCTTGTCGCTTCCGTTGTCACCCAGCTAGCTGACAAGGCAAAGACAGAGGTCCAGCTCAGTGAGAAGGATTTCAAGAGGCTTGCCTCCTCGCTCAAAAGCGAACTGGCTGAGAAGATCAAGGGTGGTTTGGAAATAAAGGCCGTCGAACAAGTGCACAGCGGTTTCCGCATTGCCGAAAAGGACGGTTCTGGTTTCTACGACTTCAGTGCAGAGGAGACTGCCAAGCTCATGGAGCCTTTCCTCTCCTCAGCCATAGCAGAAATTGTCTTCGCCCAAGCGAAGTAAGGAGCAGTGATGGCTTCCTATTATTATCTGGTGGCGACGCTGCCCATGTTGCGCTACGATGGAAAGAGTCCCTTTGATACGGACTCTTTCCTTGAACAGTGCAGGACACAGGTCAGCCCCCGCGATTACCAGATTATCGCATCTGCCCTTTCGGGCAGAGGCTCGCTTCACCCTTTCCTCAAACGGTGGCAGCAGTTCTCTTCCATGGTGAAGAAAGAGCTGAATGACCAGCGCAGCAAGAAGCTCGGTCTCTCCTCACCCAAATATCGCAATGAAGGTGGGAAGGAGTTTCGCATAGGGGAAGCGGTGCGCCAGGCCCTCTCCAATGAGAACGTCCTGGAAGCTGAGCTCTCCCTGCTCGCCCTCAAATGGAATTATCTTGATGAGATCTCGGCCTTGCACTACTTCGATGTGGAGGCTTTGCTCTCCTATGCTGTAAAGCTGCAGCTGTTGGAGCGCAAGAGTCTCTTTACCAAGGAGGAGGGCAATGCTGAATTCAAGCGCCTCTTCTCCAATTTACAGACTGAAATAGCTAATACGTAGTGGAGTTGGATATGGCAAATACAAGTGGACGTGTTATTGGCGTCAACGGCAATATGGTTTCTGTAGAGTTTGACAGCGCCATCTCAAAGAACGAGGTTGGGTTCATCCATCTAGGGGATGTCAGGCTCAAGGGTGAAGTCATCAAGATCAACAAGAATGTTGCATCGCTGCAGGTGTTCGAGATGACCGAAGGCATCAGCGTTGGGGACAAGGTTGAGTTTTCACACGAGATGCTCAGCGTCGAGTTGGGACCTGGTCTGCTTCAGCAGATTTATGACGGGCTTCAGAACCCCCTGCCCGAACTGGCCGCACAGTGCGGCTTCTTCCTGCAAAGGGGCGTCTACCTCGACCCTATTCCCAATCTGGATTGGGAGTTTACCCCATTGGTCAAGGTCGGGGATCTCCTCAGGCCCGCCGATACCTTCGCCACGGTTCCCGAAGGGCTCTTTACCCATGAGATCATGCTTCCCTTCTCCTTTGCCGAGGTCGACTGGAAGGTGACCTCCATCAAAAAGAAGGGCACCTACAATGTCCGTGAGGAGGTTGCCACCGTCGAGGACCCCAAGGGCAACAAGCGCTCCCTGAGCATGGTCTTCACCTGGCCGGTCAAGCGTGCCATCAACAAGTATGAGGAGCGCCTGCGCCCCGATGAGACGCTGGTGACGAAGATCCGTATCATCGATACCTTCTTGCCTGTTGCAAAAGGGGGGACGTACTGCACCCCCGGCCCCTTTGGAGCCGGCAAGACGGTGCTTCAGCACATGACCAGCCGCAACGCCGATGTCGACATCGTCATCATCGCAGCGTGTGGTGAGCGTGCCGGTGAGGTCGTCGAGGTGCTCAAGGAGTTCCCCGAGCTGACCGACCCCAAGACCGGGCGTTCCCTCATGGAGCGCACCATCATCATCTGCAACACCTCCTCCATGCCGGTGGCCAGCCGTGAAGCTTCGGTATACACAGCTGTCACGATTGCCGAGTACTATCGCCAGATGGGCCTGGACATCCTCTTGCTTGCCGACTCCACTTCACGGTGGGCCCAGGCAATGCGTGAGATGAGCGGCCGTCTTGAGGAGATACCCGGTGAAGAGGCCTTCCCGGCCTATCTTGAGAGCCGCATTGCGGAGTTCTATGAGCGTGCTGGAAAGGTACGGCTCAAGGATGGGCGCATCGGGTCCGTTACCATCGGAGGGACCGTCAGTCCAGCCGGAGGCAACTTTGAGGAGCCTGTGACCCAGGCCACGCTGAAGGTTGTCGGTGCATTCCACGGCCTGAGCCGCGAACGCAGTGATGCACGCAAGTATCCTGCCATCGACATCCTCGGGTCCTGGTCCAAGTACAGCGGCATCATTGCAGGCAAGAAGGTGGAGTATGCACGTTCAATCCTGTTCAGGGGCAGTGAGATCAACCAGATGATGAAGGTTGTCGGAGAGGAAGGGACATCCATAGCCGACTACGTCATCTATCAGAAGAGCGAGCTCATCGATGCCTGTTTCTTGCAGCAGAACTCCTTTGACCCTGTAGACTCATCAATACCCATCGAAAGACAGCGTCATGTGTTTGACCTCCTGTTTACCGTCCTTGCAGCCACCTATGAGCTGGAGAATAAAAAGCAGGTCCGTTCCTTCTTCAATACACTCAGGCAGAAGTTCCTTGACTGGAACGGTGTCGAGTTCAATGGTGAGCGTTTCACCCAGATAGAAGGGGAGATTAAGAAACTCTACAAAGGCAAGTTTGTGCAGTATGACAGTGTTGCCGAGAAGTTGATGTAAGGGGTAGATGATGCAAAAAGTATATTCGAAGATAGAGTCAATCGTAGGGAACGTCATTACCGTACGTGCACAAGGGGTCAGCAATGGCGACCTTGCAATTGTGAGCACCTCCCATGGCGACAGCTATGCAAACGTCATCAAGCTTGATGAAGACCTGGTATCCCTGCAGATATTCTCTGGTGGCCAGGGAGTTTCAACCGGAGACCAGATCCGTTTCCTGGGGATCCCCATGCGCGTCTCCTACAGCGACAACCTGATGGGACGTGTCTTTGATGGCACGGGAAAGCCTCGTGACAAGGGTCCCTCCCTGACCGACAACATGATCGATATCGGAGGTCCCGCAGTCAACCCTGCAAAAAGGATCATTCCCCGGAACATGATCCGTACCGGTATTCCCATGATTGACGTGTTCAATACCCTCGTTGAGAGTCAGAAGCTGCCGATCTTCTCTGTAAGCGGCGAACCTTACAACCCGTTGTTGGCCCGGATCGCCATGCAGGCTGAGGTTGACCTGATCATCCTCGGGGGCATGGGGCTCAAGTATGATGACTTCCTCTTCTTCAAGGACACCTTGGAAAAGAGCGGGGCCATGAGCCGGACCATCATGTTTGTCCATACAGCGAGCGACCCCACCGTAGAGTGCATCCTTGTCCCTGACATGGCCCTGGCCGTTGCAGAGAGGTTTGCCCTCGATGGCAAGAAGGTCCTGGTCCTGCTGACCGATATGACCAACTTTGCCGACTCCTTGAAGGAGATGGCAATTACCATGGACCAGGTGCCGTCCAACCGCGGATATCCCGGAGACCTCTACAGTGCCCTCGCCTCGCGGTATGAGAAGGCTGTAGACTTTGAGGGTGCGGGCTCCCTTACCATCCTGGCCGTCACCACCATGCCCGGTGATGACGTCACCCACCCGGTTCCCGACAACACAGGCTATATCACCGAGGGCCAGTACTACCTCAAGGGTGGGAGGATCGAGCCGTTCGGTTCGCTTTCCCGCCTGAAGCAGCAGGTCAACAAGGATACCCGTGATGACCACCGCGCCCTTATGGACGGTATGATCAAGCTGTTCGCCTCCTACAAGGAGTCGGTGGAGAAGAAGTCCATGGGCTTTATGATGACCGAGTGGGATGAGAAGCTGCTCAAGTACGGAACCTTGTTTGAGAACAGGCTGATGGACTTGAGTGTGAACATCCCTCTGGAACAGGCCCTCGATTTGGGCTGGGAGATCCTTGCCAAGTGTTTCGAACCAAATGAGACAGGATTGAACAGCGATCTGATTCTCAACCGTTGGCCGAACAAATCGGTTGACTAAGGGGGAATTATGGCCGGCAAACTGACAAAGAATGAGCAAAAGCTGCAAAAGGACAGCCTCAAGCAGTTTCAGCGCTATCTGCCGACCCTGCAGCTGAAGAAACAGCAGTTGCAGGTGGTCATTCGCCAGATAGAGGCTGAGGTTGCTGAGATGCGCACCAAGCAAAAGCAGCTTGTGCTTGCGATGCAGGTCTGGATAGCGGTCTTTCATGAGAATGCGTTTTTTTCCGAAAATCTTGGTCTGGAAAACCTTATCAAGATTGATAGGGTCGAACGTTCGGTGGGTAATATCGCTGGGGTGAACATCCCCGTATTCAAGGAACTCTCGTTTCAGCCCATCACCTATGACTTGGACGACTACCCCCTATGGGTAGACCGGGCTCTGCAGAGCTTGCGTGATGTATCGCGCTTTGATGCTCTCATCGCTACCCTTGAGCAGCAGGTGAAACTGCTGAATAGGGAGCTCAGGACCACCAGCCAGAGGGTCAACCTTTTTGAAAAGGTGAAGATTCCTGAGGCCAAGGAAAATATCCGCAAAATCGGCATATACCTGGGCGATCAGCAGACCGCTGCTGTTGTACGAGGAAAGATTGCAAAGAAAAAACTGGTAAAGGAGGCCTGATATGATTGTTCCCATGAAAAAAGTATCTGTCATCGTACAGGCCCACGATAAGTCCTCCATGCTCAAGACCCTGCGCAAAGAGGGTGTGATGCATATTTTCACTGAGACCGTCCGCACCGAGACAAGTGAAGCCCTCAAACGGGAGCTGGATGCTCTGCATAAGGTTCAGACCCATATCCTTGATAAGGTCGATCCCAAAAGAAAGCCTGTTCAGAAACGTGTTTCTGAAGAGGTGTTTGTCGAGCTTCATACTCGGTATATGCAGCTGATCCAGGCACGGATCAGGCTTGAGGAGGAGGTCACCAAGGACAGTGCCGCCATTGAGCTGTTGCGCCCTTGGGGTGATTTCGATCCTGATGAGATAGCCGCTCTTGCCCGTGAAGGCGTTTCTCTTGCCTTCTATACCCTTTCCAAGAAGGACCTGAAGGCACTTGACCCCTCCATTACCTATATCGAGCTTGCGCCACTTGGACCTATGCAGGCCATAGCGGTGGTTGATGCAGAACTCGAAAGCAGTGTGGGGGCAACCCGATTCACCATTCCCGAGATGGGCCTTTCCGCTCTTGAGCAGCGAAATGCCTATGACAGGCAACGCCTTGTTGAGATCAATGCAAGCCTCAGGGAGGGGGGTGTCTATCTGGATGCGTACCAGCACAGGATGGACCGAACCGAGCAGGAGCTGAGATTCGACCAGGTCAGTGCATCCTCCGATGGGGGCGATGACCTGTGCTGGATCACAGGCTTCATCCCTGCACCCCAGGAGAAGGCTTTCACCAAGTTCGCCTCCTACCAGGGGTGGGCCTACCTGATAGTCGACCCAAGTGATGAGGACGAGCCTCCCACGCAGGTCAAGTATGCCAAGGGGGTAGGGATCATCAAGCCGGTCTTCGATATCCTTGGCACGGTTCCCGGCTATAGGGAGAATGACATCAGCCTCTGGTTCTTGCTCTTCTTCACCCTGTTCTTTGCCATGATCATTGGCGATGCTGGCTACGGCCTGGTCTTCTTGCTGGCTGCCGGGGGTATGCATATCAAGTCAAAGAAGGCCAATACCATGGTATTGCTCATATATGTCTTGAGCATAGCCACCATTGTCTGGGGTTCCTTGACAGGTACGTGGTTCGGATCGAAGATGATTCTTGAGTCTGTTCCTTTTCTGAAACAGTTGGTCATCCCCTCGATATCCAACTATCCCGAGCTCTTCGGCCTTGATGCCGTCACAGCCCAGAACCAGGTGATGAAGTTCTGCTTTATCATCGGTACTGTACAGCTCTCCCTTGCCTGCGTGCTGAACATAGTGCACAAGGCACCCAAGAAGGATCTGAGCCTGTTTGCAGATGTGGGTTGGATGATCGATGTCCTGGCCCTCTACTTTATCGTATTGCAGTTGGTAGTCGGCGAGAGCGTCAACTTTGCCATTGCCGGTGGGGCAGTGGGCGTGGGCTTTGTCCTGGTTGTGATCTTTGGTGCCCAGGGTCCCGGAATTCCTTTTGGCAAGGGTCTTGCCTCCGGGTTGGGTGGTTTCTTCACCACGTTCCTCAATACCATAAGCTGTTTCTCAAACATCATGAGTTACATCCGTCTCTTTGCTGTCGGTATGGCATCTGTTGCGATAGCACAGAGCTTCAACAGCATGGCCGGTGGGATGCTCTCGGGCTTCGCCGCCATAGCGGGTGTTCTGGTCCTGGTCATCGGGCACTCCCTTAACTTGGTTATGGGTCTGCTCTCAGTGGTGGTACATGGTGTACGACTGAATCTTTTGGAATTTTCCGGGCAACTCGGTATGGAGTGGACTGGAATCTCATATGAACCGTTCTCACAGACGGTACAAGAAAACTGAATCGTTGTTTAAGAACAACTAAGGAGAAATCATGGCTAATTTGGAATTTATCGGACTGGCTTGCGCCTTGTCCCTTTCAGCTCTGGGTTCCGGTCTTGGTGCAGGTGCTGCCGCACAGGCAGCAGTTGGCGGCTGGAAGAAATGTTATGCAAACGGTAAGCCCGCTCCATTTATCATGGTCGCTTTTGCCGGTGCCCCTCTGACACAGACCATCTACGGCTTCCTGCTTATGAACTTCATCGCAGCAGCCATTGCAGCAGGCGCATCTCCCATGCTTGCCTTTGGCGTCGGTGTTTTTGGTGGTGCCGCCATAGGTCTCTCTGCCTGGATGCAGGGCAAGACCAGTGCCTGTGCTTGTGATGCCTTGGCAGAAACAGGAAAGGGAACGGCCAACTACTTTATCGTCATCGGTATCGTAGAGACTGTAGCACTCTTTACCTTGGTCTTTAGCTTGCTTGCATTGCAATAAACAGCTGTCGAACAACGGTTCACATACATCGGAGGGCACTTTCGAAAGGGAGTGCCCTTTGGTCTTTTCATCCACACTCATCAGAATTCAATCCAAGTCAAATTCATGTCCAATAGTAATATAGTATGCTTAAACCATGAGAAATCTTCTGCATGCCGAATAAGCCTAGTAAAATACTAGGCTTATTGGTTGACAAGACTGAAAAAGGGGAAGATGATGCACATATACCCCCTAGGGGTATAAGGAGCTGCATATGATGTTTATACCATTACTGGTTGTTTTCCTGCTGTTCTACCTCTTGCTACGCAATCCCGCTGGCACCGGAAGGTATGTGACCAAACCTGACGAGCTGTCACCACTTGAGATCCTCAAGCAGAGATATGCACAAGGGGCCATCACACAAGATGAGTTTCTTCGCATGAGAGAAGAACTGAGCAAAAGATACTAGGAGGTTCTAGATGCATGGATATACTTGGCTGTACAGAGGGATGCAAAGGACAGGGGGATTCGCCTGTCTGAACTATATGGATTCACCCTTGGGCTTTTGGCTGATGATGGGCTTTTTGGCGGTATTGGCCGTGGCCATTGTCCTGCTGTTTGTCGGCATAAGGAAAAGGAACCGTCAGGGCAACGACGAATCGGAAGCCCTGGCGATCATCAGGCGTCGGTATGCCAATGGGGAACTGACCAATGATGAGTTCCAACAGATGAAGAGAGACCTGCGATAAGGATAATTCGGCAAGGGGGAATATGTGGATGGATCCATTGTGAACATGAATGCATCCACTGTTGCCTCTTCAGGTGAACTTCTTCTCCAGATCCAGGAGGGCTATCTTTTTGTCAAGACCGCCGCCATAGCCGACAAGCGAGCCATCCTTGCCGATCACCCGATGGCAGGGAATGATGATGCCGATGGCATTGCGGTTGTTGGCCATCCCGATGGCCCTGCATGCCTTTGGATTGCCGATGGCGATCGCAATGGCTTCATAGGAGCGCGTCTGTCCGTAGGGGATCTCCAGGAGGGCAGCCCAGACCTGTTCCTGAAAAGGGGTGCCGGAAGTTTTCAACGGTAAGGTGAAAGACTTTCTCTTGCCAGCGAAATACTCATCTAGTTCGCCCTTGGTCTGGTCAAAGAGGGGAAAATCCTTGTATATGGTCCCTTCCTGCTCTCCGAAGTCCAACCCTGTCAGTGAGGCTCCATCAGTTTGTAAGGTGATGAGACCGAAAGGTGAGTCGTACCGGGTAAAATATGCATCTGTATAGGTGCGTTGTGTCATGCTGCTTTCCTCCCTCTCCAGTATACGGGCCAATCTGGGGAAAAGAAAGGCGGTTGTGGTGATGCTTTGATACAAGTGAGGACTTAAAAAAACATGCCATTCACTATGAGAATAGAATAATCATTTGTTTGAAAACAAAGCGAAAGAAAAAATACGAAACCAGGGCCCTACCCATCCTTCTGATGGATAGGGCTCGGTGCTTCCTGTATTATCCGAAAACACGCACCCGCTCTTCAATGGGCAGGGCTTGTTTTTCCTGTGCAGGGCTTTCGATGGAACCAAAGGGCATTTGGGCGATGAGCGACCATGATGAGGGTAGGGACCAGGCGGCTCTGACTTCTTCCTCAATGAGGTTGCCGTAGTGCTGCAGCGAGGCTCCCACCTTGATGGTTGCCAGGGCGCTCCAGATGGAGAACTGTGTCAGCCCTGTTCCATGGTGACTCCACAGGGTAAAGTTATCCTTATAGAGGGGATACTCCTTTTGTAGGGTCTCAATGACAGCGAGATCTTCGAAAACCAGTACTGTACCGGCCCCAGAGGCAAATGAGAGGATCTTGCTCTTGGTGTCAGCAACCTGCTTTTCAGGAACTATCTTCAACAGGGCATCTAGCACTATATTCCAAAGCCTCTTGCTCTCATCCCCATACAGGATTACAGCACGCGCACTTTGGGAGTTGAAGGCTGAAGGTGCGAGCTTCACCGCTTCCTCAACTGTCTTGGTCACCACTTTCTTGGATACCGGCAGGGTAGTGCCAAGGCTATATATTGAGCGCCTGAGAGCGATGCTCTCTAGAAAAATATTATTCATACTATAAACTCCTTGTACGCAATATAGTTGAAAGCAATATTAAAGTAAAGGCACTCACAGCCTGTTTGCTGATATTGATCTTTTATCCTGTGAGACTTTGAAGGTTGAGTCTTTTTCCATAGGAATAATCGAGTCAAACGTAGTTTTAGCAAAGCTTTACACTCTGCAATACGAATTGAAGCATAGGCATTGCTTCTGGTATGTACCGTACCATCAGAGTAGAAACCTTGACAAACATACGGTCATGGACAAGAATATCCTATAAACACTACCAATTTGCTAGGACTGATACCCTTAGCTTTTTTTGCCAATGAAATATATGGGGTGTCTATAGTATTAGGCTTGTCTTGGGTGTATTGTTACTACAGACCCTTATAAGAAGTAAGAGAAGGGGAAGTCAAAAAAAGAGGTACACATGTCTAGAGTTATTGGAATTTTACTTTTGGTCGGTGGAACTGCTCTGCTCGTTGGAGGATATTTTGCTTCTCAGTCTGTAGAGGAGTCACTTCGGACCTTTTTAGGTTTTGCCTTTACCAAGGAGACCTTGTGGTTCCTGATCGGTGGGGCAGCCGCATTTGTAGGGGGCCTGTTCATCTTGATGGGAAGGCGATGATAGAGAAGGGAACACTTGTTCAAGTTCAGTAGAGATGCCTATACACCGATAGCTTTGTAGTCTCAAAGAAGACCGATAGGATTGGAATGGTTTCCCTTTCATAAAAAAACTGCATCTGGATTTTCCAGGTGCAGTTTTTTGTATGATAAACTTCTAGGAAGTACTGTTGGTATTAGTTGGCTATCACTCTGAACAAGATGTGTGTAGTGTATCTTCCTGCAGGAGCCAAGTCGATAGCCGCTGGATCGCCGTATACGAGAAGCTCAACGCTGGGAAGGGTTCCAAGTACCGCTTCAGCTGGTGCAATTGTCAGGGAATCTTCAGAATTGCCATTGGCGAGTAGCGATAGTTCAATTTTAGCAGCATTGGGGTTGTCCTGGTTGGTCAAAGGGAATATTTGAACGGAAAGGATGATTTTGTTGCTGGTATTGTTGATTCCGGATACATAGCCCACCAATGTCTTTTGTTTCAGGTCTGTTATTTTCACATCAACGCCCATCGATTCATTTACTGCATCGGTGAACTTTTCCAAGCTCAGGAAACTTTCGGGTTTGAGAGGATCGGCTGAAACACCAAACAATGATTGTTTTTCAACCTCAGTGTTGATGTCAATGGTGGATTTGTCGCCGATGCTATTGCCGTTGGCAGCAGAGCCTGCGAACACTGTTACAGTGGACAGGACCAGGATCATGAGAAGTACGGTAATTTTTTTCATAGTGTTTTCCTTTTAGGAGACCCGAAGGTTTCTCGTTGTTTTCTTTATTTGACATCTACAATATACGGCATGAAAGGACTTATGTCAATACAAAAAATAAAATTGTTTTAAAAATGTAAAAAAATTTTCAAAGAAGTTTTATTTACATACAAAATATAGAATTATCTATTATTATACGTATTAAACTTGTGACAACAATAGGTATTTATGTATAAACAAGTATGAAATGACTAAAGATTTACCGAAGCATAGGTACTGTATTCAATCACAAAGGTCATAAGATTGTATAAGTGAATCCCTTGCTTTGCTTGTCCAGGAGCTCTATTTACTCTGCACTATCCTTATGGATGTCATGTTTTGGCATTCTTGTCCTTCTTGGTGAAACCTGTATACTGAGGGCTACAAGACAAAGAGGTGCAAACAATGATATATGATGAGATTTCCCTTTTATCGACGTACAGTTCACTCATTGGCGAACTACCTTCGGTTGTAGCAATCCTTGAATCCACCAGGTGGGCAGATGCACTTCCAGGTCCCTACCCAAGTGGGAACCCCCGCATTGCGTGTGAGCTTGTGGAGTATGCAAGTTCAGCAGAGCCTCGCTTGTACCAGGTCTTTGAAGAGATGACAGCCTTGCACGTGATGCTCGCCGGTGAGGAGCTTATGGCCCTCTCCTGGAGGGAGAGCGCCCGCTCCCTAAAGTTTGACAAGGAAGGGAAGGCAACACTCCAGGGCGACCCCATCGGGGTAATCCATGCACAGTCGGGGCATTTTGCCCTGTTCATGCCAGGGGAGCCCCATACCATTGGTATGGAAGCCCCGGGAAACAGCTCAGTGGTGAGAAAGCTCATCTGTATGATAGCCGACTAGGTTAAGCTATACAAACGTTTACTAGGGCCTTAACAAAGAAGGGCAAAAGCAGTACAGTGGTGAGCGTTAAAGAGAGGGCCTATCATGAGAGAGATTCACACAGCTTCCATTGGCGATAGAACGATAGGAGCCGACTTGCCGGTTCTGGTACAGACCATGTATGACAGTGCTATTCCCCATGATAAGGAGGGCCTTGAGGCCCTTCTTAGGCGTATTGGGGTCCTCAATGCCATGGGCTGTGACATCCTGCGCTTCTCCTACCCATCCATCGATGACAGGGAGGCTTTCACCTGGTTGTGCAAGCACACTCCCATCCCCTTGGTGGCTGACATACACTTTGACTATAAGCTAGCTCTGGATGCAATTGCATGCGGTGCTCACAAGATACGCATCAATCCGGGGAACATCGGAGCTCGGTGGAAGGTCGATGAGGTGGTCAGAAGCGCTCTGGACAACAAGGTTGCCATACGCATCGGACTTAACAGCGGATCGCTGCCCAAGGGAAGTGACCCGATGCCCATCCTGATGAGCAACACAGCTTTGGAGTATCTTGGTTGGTTTGAGTCTTTGGGGTTCACCAACTCTGTAGTCTCCCTGAAGGCCAGCGATGTGGAGACCACCTATGAGGCTGCCAAGCTCTTCGCCTCCCAAAGCGGGTATCCCCAGCATCTGGGGGTTACCGAGGCAGGCTCGGTGGTCTCCTCGGTGACGCGCTCCACCTGGGCATTGGGCAGGCTGCTGAGTATAGGCATCGGTTCGACTCTGCGCATCAGCATCACCGGCGACATTGAGACCGAGGTGCAGGCCGGTGTTGAGCTGCTCAGAACCCTGGGCCTGCGCAAGGGAGGCATCCGCATTGTCAGCTGCCCCCGCTGTGGTAGGCATAGCTTTGACTCGCAGGGCTTCCTGCAGTCCATTGAAAAAGAGCTGATGACAGTGCAAAAGGACCTGACGGTGGCCATCATGGGGTGTCAGGTGAACGGTCCGGGCGAAGCGAAGAGTGCGGACATTGCTATTACAGGTATTGGAAGGGATATCTTCCTCTATGAAAAAGGTGAACTGGTTCGAAAGGTCAAACTTGAAGAGGCTCGGGAAGCAGTATTGGAAGCGGTAAGGAATGCAGAATAAACTCATAATAAAGGGTGCGCGCGAGCACAACCTGAAGAATATAGATATCGAGCTGGAAAAGAACAAGCTCATCGTCATCAGCGGACTCTCCGGAAGCGGAAAGAGTTCGCTCGCCTTTGATACGATCTTTGCAGAGGGACAGAGACGGTATGTGGAGAGCCTCAGCTCCTATGCGCGCATGTTCCTCGACCGGATGGACAAACCCGATGTCGATTATATGGAGGGCCTGAGCCCTGCCATCGCCATCGAGCAGAAGTCGACGCAGAAGAACCCACGCTCGACGGTAGGCACCATCACCGAGATCTACGACTATTATCGCTTGTTCTGGTCCCGGGTAGGGACGCCCCACTGCCATCAGTGCGGGCGTGAGATAACGGAGATGAGCATCGACCAGATCATTGAGGCGATCTACAAGGCCCAGGATGGCAGCAGGATCATCGTGAGCGCCCCTGTCGCCATCGGGCGCAAGGGCGAGTTCAAGAAGGTGTTCGAGGATGCCAAGAGCGGGGGCTTCCAACGCGTCAAGGTCGACGGACAGATGCTGGACCTTGAAGAGAGCATCGTCCTGGACAAGCAGCAGAAGCACTCCATCGATGTGGTGGTTGACCGTCTCATCCTGCGCGCTGATGCCCGTCAGCGCCTGGCCTCAAGCATCGAGACCTGCAACGAGATGACCAACGGCCTGGTGAAGATCACCTTCATCGCAGAGGACAACAGCGAGCATGAGGAGATCTTCAGCGAGCGCAACAGCTGCTCGCACTGCGGCATAACGCTGCCGGACCTGGAACCACGCCTCTTCAGCTTCAACAACCCCTTCGGAGCGTGCCCTGAGTGCAACGGCCTGGGGGTAAAAACTGAGTTCGACCCCGACCTGATCATCCCCGACTACTCCAAAAGCTTCAACAAAGGGGCCATCGCCACACAGAACCCTGAGGCTGAGTGGTCGCGCGTCCCCTTTGAAGCTCTTGCCAAGCATTTTGGCTTTACCCTGAACACCCCATTCAGCAAGCTCGCCCCTGAGGTCATTGATGCCATTCTCTATGGGACGAAGGAGAGCCTTGCCATGGAGTACACCAAGGAGAAACGCAAGGAGCTCTACCGGGTGGAGAAGCCCTTCCCTGGAGTGATACCGGATCTGCAGCGCCGCTACTATGAGACACCCAGCATGCAGATACGCATGTGGATGAACTCCTTTCAGCACTCCCATGTCTGCGACACCTGCCATGGGGACAGGCTCCGCCCTGAAGCGCTTGCAGTCACCATCAAGGGGATGAACATCATGGAGGCGACGCGCCTGTCGGTGAAGAACTCCCTTGAACTCTTTGCTGATTTCTCCCTGACGGAGAACCAGAAGATCATCTCGGCCCAGGTGCTCAAGGAGATACGCGCGCGCCTGCGCTTCCTCAGCAACGTCGGGCTCACCTACCTCACCATCGACCGAAGCAGCGGAACCCTCAGCGGAGGGGAGGCCCAGCGCATCCGCCTTGCCACCCAGATAGGAAGCGCCCTCAGTGGGGTGCTCTACGTCCTGGACGAACCCTCCATCGGGTTGCACCAGAGGGATAACCAGAAGCTCATCGATACCCTGAAGAACCTTCGTGACTTGGGGAACACCGTCCTGGTGGTCGAGCACGATGAGGCTACCATACGCGAAGCGGACTATGTGGTCGACCTCGGTCCCGGAGCCGGCATCCATGGAGGGTATGTCACCGCCCAGGGAACCCCAAAGGAGATTGAAGCAAATCCTGCGAGCATCACCGGCCAGTTCCTGAGTGGCAAGCTCACCATCCCCATTCCCGAGAAACGCAGGAAGGGCAACGGAAAGACGATCATCATCAAGGGGGCGAGCAAGAACAACCTCAAAAGTATCGATGTGGAGATCCCTTTGGGCAAGATGATCGTCCTCACCGGGGTTTCCGGCAGCGGCAAGAGCTCCTTGCTCAACGAGGTGCTCCTGCCTGCGGTCAAGAGGCAGCTGGCCCAGAAGAACCCCAACTTCGACGGATACTCCACCCTTGCCGGGGTAGAGCATCTGGATAAGGTGATCAACATCGACCAGAGCCCCATCGGACGGACTCCCCGCAGCAACCCGGCTACCTATGTGGGGGTCTTCACCCCCATCAGGGAGCTATATTCCTCCCTGCCGGAGAGCAAGGCGCGCGGCTACAAGAGCGGACGCTTCTCCTTCAACGTTTCAGGGGGAAGGTGTGAGAACTGCAAAGGGGACGGTACACTGAAAATAGAGATGAACTTCCTCCCTGATGTCTATGTCACGTGTGATGTCTGCCATGGCAAGCGGTTCAACAAGGAGACGCTCGCAGTCAGGTACAAGGGCAAGAACATCGCGGATGTCCTTGCCCTGACCATGGACGAGGCTGCGGAGTTCTTCGCTGCCATTCCCCGCATCAAACGCAAGCTGGACACCCTCATCTCGGTAGGGTTGGGCTACATCAAGCTTGGCCAGAGCGCCATAACGCTCAGCGGAGGGGAGGCACAACGGGTAAAGCTCAGTCTCGAACTCTCCAAGTACGGCACGGGAAAGACGCTCTATGTCCTGGATGAACCTACCACCGGGCTGCACTTTGCAGATGTGAAGAAGCTGATGGAGGTCATCAACCGCCTGGCCGACAGCGGCAATACGGTGGTGCTCATCGAGCACAACCTCGATGTCATAAAGCTCGCCGACCATATCATCGATCTGGGACCCGAAGGGGGCGATGGCGGGGGCATGGTGGTGACATGCGGAACTCCTGAGCAAGTTTCCCTATGCAAGGACTCTTTCACGGGGTATTATCTCTCTCAGATGCTCCATGAAACAGATTGACCGGCCGCGATATAAAAAACTGCTTTGTTTGGCACTCTTGTTTGTGGGGTGCTCCTTTTCTTTGTTCTCGCTGGGCTCCGATGGTTTTCAGCTTCTGGCCCTCTCCATAGGCCAGGCGACAGAGAGCGAGCTTCGCTCGATGGTCAGGGTGCGCAATCTCAGCGCCGGTACGGATGAAGAGATGCGCTTTGCCCTCTATGCCTATCATGGCATCACGGCCCTCTCCCTGGAGGAGGGGCCTTCTTCTAGACAGACCTACACCCTGACCATCCTGCATGCCGACCTGGTCTACAACGACCGCTCGCTCTCCTCGCTGGTCGTGCTGGAGGGAAATGCCGCGGTTGAGTTCTCCCTCACGGACGACAAGGGGCTCAAGCAGCTATCGGCTGAAAAGATGGTGGTGGACCTGAACAACAGCCTGCTCATCGCCTTCGGCGATGTCGTGTACGATGAGGGGGGTGACAAGAGCTCGGTTCAGAAGGTTACCGGGGATATTGTGAGCCTCAACTGGAAAAGCAAGGCCCTGCTGGTCACCGGCGGTACGACCACCACCGAGAGGAAAAATAGTGAGGATGAGGATGTAAGCTTCTTCACCACCGGCACAACCATCTCCTACAACGGCTCTGGTGATGGCATCTTCTTTGACCAGGGCTTCATCACCACCAACAAGAAACATGCCTACTCATCCATAACAGCTGACAGCCTCGCCTTTCTCAGTGGAGGGGACCTCCTGATCAAGGGGGCATACCTCTCCATAGGGAGGGTGCCGGTCCTATGGGTGCCTGCCTTCTTCATCCCCGGCGTCAGGATGGTGGGCAATCCCGCCATCGGGTTCTCAAGCGACAGGGGGATGTTCCTGAACACCACCTTTGAGATGTATGGAACCTATCCCAATTTCAAGAAGGCCAAGGGCAGCAGCTTCACCAGCCTGCTCGCCGGCGAAAGCGATGCATCGTTCATCCCCAGCGGTAGTGTCTACGGTGCCCGACAGGGCCCGGTGACCCCTTTTGAAAAGTGGGCTTCCGACAGCGGCTCCTTCCTTGCCTTGATGGCCGACTCCTATGAGCAGAGCGGTGTAACCGTCGGCTTGGAGGCACGGCACAGCTTCTTCTCCAAGAAGGTTGTCCTGAATTCCAGCCTGAGGCTTGCCGTTCACCCGGGGGGGAAGGAGAGCTTGACATCCTTTGGTGATTTTCCCAAGGTGCGCATGTATGGATCGAACAAGTTCGTCGTCGACACCTCCTGGGCGGACCTGAGCATCACCATGCCCTTCTATTCGGACCCCACGGTACGAACCCTGTATGGCAACAGGCTCACCTCCTTCTCCTTTGACGCCCTCTTGGGCAAACGCCAGGAGTTCCCCTCGGACTTCTCAGGGGATGTCCGCACCTTTACCTGGAAAGTTGACGGTTCATTTGACTTTCCCACCAAGAAATTCGGCTCCTATATCAAGGTGGCAAGGATCTCTACCCTCAACGCCACGATCGACTGGCAGTGGGGAAACTCAGACCCGCTTTCCCCCTCCTACGGCTATAGGGTGAACAAGCTCACCCTGCCCGAGCTGCAGGCAACCATAAGCGGCGAGCTTTTCTCCTGGTCCAGGCCCCTGGCTGAGTCCGGAAAGAAGGAGGGCCCTGCCCAGGAAACATTAGAGAATGAAGGAAATAATGAGAATACAGGGAAGGGCGAATCAGAGAAAACGAAGCTGACGACCCCTTTCAGCCTTGACCCCACCCTGGGCAAGCCCTATGTGCCCACTCTTGCCACACAGGCAAAGGCCACCCCTACAGGGGGGAAGCAGTCCATCACACTAGGCTACTCCCTGGATGAGAAGCTGGTCTTCTCGGTGCCGAACCTTGAGCTGCCCAATACAAATTGGGAGACGAACAGGAACCTCTACACCTCCACCAACCCTACCGTGGTCCTGGATATGGTGCTGCACCCCTCATTTTTCACCTTCAAGCAGAAGATAGCCTCCCCAATCATCACCAGTGAGGACAGGACCAAGGCAACCTACCTTACCAGGCAGGTCCAGGTCACCAGTGCAACCAGTGCTTCGGTTCCCCTTCTGGGCATCAGGTATGACCTGGAGGGCAAGCTCTACACCTTCCGTGACTCGCGCTCCACCGGCACATACGAAATTGACGAGTCATCTTTCTCATTTACCAAGGAGCATGTGACCAAGCACCAGGTGAGGGTGGCCAAATCCTTCGCCCTAGGTTATGGCACTATCTCACCGGCCATCACCGCAACGCTCTACCCCCTGACGCTCTCCTTGCTGCCTTCGCTGGGGTATTCGATCGGGCCCTGGACACTTTCCGGGTCGCTGAAGTTTGTCGATGACCAGGGGGCGCTTGTCCCCGAGAAACTTGCATCCTCTGTAAAGTTCAGCATCCCAGCGCTTCTGCTCTCCCTTGCAGGAACCTATGACCTGAAGGGGATGGGAACGGACAGGTGGGAACCCTTGACTCTCAGTGGAACGGCAGCGCTCGAACTGTTCTCCAAACGGCTCACCATCAGGGAGAGCTTCACCTTTGCAGCCTCTTCTGAGCTGTACGGGCCCAACTACTTCAAGGACCTCACCACCACACTCTCCATCCCGTTCGTGACTTCGACCCTTGTCTATGCAGGACCCTCCGATGCGCTCTTTGCAGAGAGCCTGACCACCCAGGTTGCCCTCAAGGATCTCTCCTACTCCTGGTGGAAGCGACGCATCACACTGAAGCTCGCCCTCGATGCCAAGCTTGGCATCAGCTTTGTCGATACCTATGCCACAGCCCTGAGCCTGACGGCCAAGGCCGGCTTTTCCATCGCGGAGTTCCTGGACTTCTCCTTCTCCCTGACCAGCTCCAACCGGGGCTTCCACCGGTACTACCAAGGCAACGACTTCTCCTTCCCCCTGATGTGGGCGGACCTCATGCGGTCGTTTGATCTGGTGGGGGGGGGCAGGAATGCCACCCAGTTCAACATGAACGCCGTAGCGGTGGAGCTTACCCACTATATGGAGGATTGGTCTTTGAATTGTAAATATACGGGAAATGTAGTATTATCTGGCAATCAGTACAAATGGGTTCCTGTTGTACAGGTTTTTCTTCAGTGGAAGACCATTCCGGAACTCAAGGTTGATGAAAAATGGACCGAATCTTCCGGCAGTTGGATTCAGAGTCCCTCATCATAAGGGTGGAGATGGAAAGCAGTATCGATTTCGATAATGAAGAGCAGATGGAGCGGGTCTGTGGCATCAATGACCGCAACCTGCCCTATATGGAAGCCTTGCTCGGGTGCGAGCTTTTTGCAAAAGGTATCACGCTGACATTTGTTTGTCCCAACGAACTGTCTGGAAACAGATTCCAGAGGTTGTTGGTGCGTCTGAAGGATGTGGCGAAGGTGCAGGACCATATCAGTGAGGCGGAGATATTCATGGAGTACCAGGGATTGAAAAACTCCACCTCCGTGATGGAGCTTGCCCAGGATGGGGATAGGGGGAGGACCTCCATCGTAGTGCAGAGCCGCATCGCCTACCCCAAGGGGCTGCACCAGGCGCAGTATATCGAGGCAATGGCCAAGAAGCAGGTTGTCTTCGGCATAGGCCCTGCAGGGACAGGGAAGACCTTCCTTGCCATATCGTACGCCCTGAGCCAGCTGCTTTCAGGCAAGAGGCAGAAGCTGGTCCTTACCAGGCCGATAGTTGAGGCAGGGGAGAGCCTGGGCTTCCTTCCGGGGGACCTGGCACAAAAGATCAACCCCTACCTGCGTCCTTTGTATGATGCGATGGAGTCGATGGCAAGCCTGTCGACCATACACCGCCTTGAAGAGAACGGAAGCATCGAGATAGCCCCTCTTGCCTATATGCGCGGGCGCTCGCTGCAGAATGCAATCGTCATACTTGATGAGGCGCAGAACACCACCATCGAGCAGATGCAGATGTTCCTTACCCGCCTGGGGGAACAGTCCAGTGCGATTATAACAGGGGACATCTCCCAGGTCGACCTTCCCCGGCACCGAAAGAGCGGGTTGGTGCATGCCAAGGAAATCCTCGGGGATATAGATGGGGTGCAGTTCGTCATGTTTGATTCGGGCGACGTGGTGCGCAGCCGCATTGTCCAGCAGATAATCGATGCCTACGCCCTTGATGTGAAGAACAAGGACAAGGTAGCCATGCATGAGTAAAAAACACCTGAGTAAAGAGAAAAAAATCCATAGCACCAAAAACCAGAGGATTCTTGCCATCACCCTTGTGGCCCTGGTTGTCGTTGCGGCGATGATCATCCCCCTGTTGGTGACCCGAAGTCCAGGGGAGGGGCTGCGTTCGTTCTCCTCACGCTATGAGGTCGGCTCCCTTGCCAATGAGGATGTCTTTGCATTCTCCTCGTTCGAATATGTGGATACCGACCAGACCGACCGCCTTATCGAAAAGGCGGAGCAGAAGGTGCTGCCGTACTTCTCCTACTCCTTGCATGCAACCTCGGTTTCGGTTACCCGGTTGCAGGCTTTCATCAATTATTGGAACCCAGACAAGACAGAGGTGCAGAAGTTTGAGCGTGTGGGCTCCCCTGACTCTGCACACGTCATGGCCAGATTTGCAGAGATGAGTGAGGATGACCTGCATTTCATGCTCTCCGCCTTGGAGGAGACAGGCGAGCTTGTCCTGCAAAAAGGGCTCTTTTCACATACTGATGTGCAGAGGAACAGGCTGGAGGGGTATGAACTCTTCTATCTGGAGAACACCCTCACCATGGAGAAGGCAAGGACTCTGGTCGAACAGAGCTTCAGCTCGGTAGTGACAAAGGAGAACCTTGGGCAGTACCTGCCTTACTGGCTGACCGCCTATGAAGATGCCAACCCGAGCTTCCAGCCCTTGCTGCTGCTTGACGCCCTGGCCTTGTTGCTTGAGAACAATGTCAGCTTTAACGAGGCCAAGACACTGCATCTCAGAGCGGTTGCAAGGCAGCAGGTCAAGCCTGTCCTGGTAACCATCCAGCGTGGCCAGAAGCTGATAGCCAAGGATACGGTCATCACCGAGGAGCAGATGGCCCTTGTCTCGAAGATGAAAAGCTCCTCCATCAACTACACGGTGCTTGAACTGATCGGCAGGTTTGTCTTTGTCATGCTTGCAACCGTCGCCTCCCTGTTTGTCTTCAACCAGTTCCTCAAGCATGAGAAGCGCTACTATCTCTACTTGAACCTGATGCTCGCTTCAATACTGCTCTCGCAGCTGGGGCTCTATCTCATCTCCCACTGGATGGTGCAAAATGCAATCCAGTTCAAGGACTCCTTCCTGCCGGTGCTCTTTGCCCCGATCTTCATATCCCAGATCACCAACAAGAAGCGTGTGGGTATCATCAGCGGCTTCATGCTCTCCTGCTACGCCATGATCCTGCCCCACAGTTCTGCCCTGACGTTCTTCTTTACGATGATTACCATAGGCTTCTGCCTCTATTTCTTCCAGTTCACCATCAAGCGCCTGGAGGATATCTACAACTGGTTCTATGCCTGTCTGTTCAGCAGTTTCATGGCGATATCGCTGAACTTGCTTGCCGGGCTCTCCTTCAACGGCATAGGCAGCTTGCTAGGGGCGTTGGTGGTCAACATATCGGTCTCACTGGTGCTGGTTGCGGCAATCGTGCCCCTGTGTGAGAGAGTGTTCAACATCCCCACCACCTTTCGCCTCAGTGAGCTTGCCCTTGCCGACAGCCCGGTTCTTGACCGCCTTGCCGTCGTAGCCCAGGGAACCTTCAACCATAGCCGTTATGTTGCGGACCTAGCATACAATGCAGCGAAGGCGATCGGTGCCAATGCCATGCTTGCCAAGGTAGGGGGCATCTACCATGATATCGGCAAGGTCGACCACCCTGAGTACTTCATCGAGAACCAGGGCCATGAGAACAAGCATGACGACATCAAGCCGAGCCTTTCGGTTGCCATCATCAAAAGCCACGTGAAGCTTGGTGTGGAGAAGGGCAGGGAGGCAGGCCTGCCTCAGGAGGTGCTGGACATCATTGCCCAACACCATGGCAACGACGTGATCCAGTTCTTCTACCATGAGGCAAAAGAGCAGGCCCTTGCCTCCGGCATCGAGGTCAATGAGGATGACTACTCCTATAATGGGGTGACTCCGGCCACACCGGAGGCCGCCATCGTCATGCTCTCCGACTGTGTCGAGGCAGCCAGCAGGACGTTGAAGAAAGCCACACCCTCCAAGTATGAGAAACTCATCCACTCTGTGGTCATGGGCAAGATAGCCCGTGACCAGCTGAAAAACTCCCTGCTCTCCCTCACCGACCTTGAACTGATCGGCGCTTCCTTCCTGCAGTCCCTGATAGGAAGGGACCACCACCGCATAGAGTATCCTGAGGAGCGAGAGGATACAGCGCAAAAGTCCCCTGTAAAAGGATAGGCGAATATGGAAAGAGATTGGGTTGTGGACATTTCGTATGCACAGGATTCCTACCGTGAGGTAGCACCGGAAAGCCTGGTGGAAAAGAGGGTGTTCTCCGTGTTGGAAGCCCTTGATGCCGAGCCTTGTGAACTCTCCCTCAGTTTTGTCGGTGATGAGCAGATGCAGCACCTCAACAAGACCTACCGCGACAAGGATGAGAGTACCGACATACTCTCCTTTGTCCAGGATGATGATAGTGAGGATTTCAGTTGGCCTGAACTCTCCTTTGCCGGTGATAGTGCACCCCCGGTAGAACTGAGGGTGCTTGGGGACATGGTGATATCTATAGATACCTTGAAAAGAAATGCACAATCATTTAGTGTTGATGTTGATGAGGAGCTCTTCAGGCTCTTGATTCACGGCCTGCTTCATCTCCTTGGATATGATCATGCAAGCAATGATGCAAGCGAGCCGATGCTCGTGCAGCAGGAGCAGATTCTCATGAATCTTTGGGAGGACAAACGTTGATTTCGCGATTGAAAGGCTTGTTTAAGAAAAAGCACCATAATTTGGATCAGGAGCTTCGCCAGCAGGTTGAAATTGAAGAGCGACAGACGATGATCGAAGGTATCGGGGAACTCAAGGACAAGACGGTAAAAGAGATCATGGTCCCCCGTGTTGATGTGCAATTCATCAACAGCAACGTAACCCTCGAAGAGTTTTATGAGATTATCCAGGAACAGGGGTATTCGCGCTATCCTGTCTACGAGGATACCATCGACAATATTGTCGGCATTCTCTATGCAAAAGATATTTTGCGCCATGATGTTGACAATGGCTTTGATGTGCGCCTACTCATGCGCAAGCCATACTTCATCCCCGAGAGCAAGCATCTTGACGACCTCCTGAGGGAGTTCAAGGTGCGCAAGGTGCATATCGCCATAGCAATCGACGAGTACGGCGGTGTCAGCGGCATTGTCTGCATGGAGGACATCCTTGAGGTCATCGTCGGAGATATCCAGGATGAGTTTGACGACGATGAGGGTGACGGCATTTTCAAGGTCGAGGAACAGGTCTATATTGTAGAGGCACGCACCTCCATTGACGATGTCAATGAGAGGATAGGGCTGAAGATAGACGAGGAGGACTTTGAGACCATCGGAGGCTATGTCTTCGAGCTTTTCGGCAGGATCCCGGCAGAAAAGGAAGCGGTTGAAGATGCACAGGCAGTCTTTACTGTGGAGAGCATCGACGGCCATAAGATCAACCAGTTGAAATTGGTTGTCAAATAAAGAGAGAATACGTTGACCCTTCATTGGGTAAAACAGTATATTAATATCGATACGGAATTAGAATTCCCGGAGGAAAACAATGAAAATTGCAATTAATGGTTTTGGAAGAATTGGACGCAACGTATTTAAGGTTGCTTTTGCAGACAAGAACATCGAGATCGTCGGAATCAACGACTTGACCAGTCCGAAGACACTGGCTCACCTTTTGAAATATGACTCCAACTATGGTGTGTACGACAGAAATGTTGAAGTCGGCGAAAACGCAATCATCGTTGACGGAAAGTCCATTCCTGTTTTTGCACTCAGAAACCCCGCTGAACTTCCTTGGAAGGAACTCGGTGTTGATGTAGCTGTTGAATCAACTGGTGTATTCACCGTTGCAGAGGGCCCTAAGGGCGGTTACAAGGATCACATCAAGGCCGGTGCCAAGAAAGTCATCCTCACCGTTCCTGCAAAGGACAAGATTGAACAGACCATCGTTTGTGGTGTCAATGATGACCAGCTCGACCTGAGCTTTGACGCTTTCTCAAACGCTTCCTGCACAACCAACTGTCTCGCTCCTATCGCAAAGGTCCTTAACGACAGCTTCGGTATCGAGCGTGGCCTTATGACCACCATCCATGCCTACACCAATGACCAGGTAATGCAGGACCAGCCCCACTCAGACCTCAGGCGTGCAAGAGCCGGTGCTGTATCCATCATCCCCACCACCACAGGTGCCGCCCGTGCAGTAGCCGATGTCATTCCTGCCCTGAAGGGCAAGCTCAACGGCATGGCCATGCGCGTTCCCATTCCCGTAGGTTCCATTGTCGACCTGGTTGTCATGCTTGAGAAGGATGCGACTGTAGAAGAGATCAACTTGGCAATGAAGGCTGCTGCAGAGGGTCCGATGAAGGGCATCCTCCAGTACACTGAAGATCCCATCGTATCCCACGACATCGTAGGAAACATGCACTCTTCAATCTTTGACGCTGCTCTTACCATGAAGATGGGTGAGAAGATGGTCAAGGTGCTCAGCTGGTATGACAACGAGATGGGGTACTCAGCCCGTGTCGTCGACCTTGCCAAGAAACTGGTGAAATAACTCAAAACACTTTATCTTCAGGCCTGTTGCAAAGCAGGCCTGAGGTTTTGCTAGGGGTTATGTATCGAATTTGAAGATAATTTAGAGAGGAGAGTAATATGATTTTACAAACTATCAGGGATTATGATTTCTCCGGCAAGAAGGCTCTTGTCCGTGTTGATTTCAATGTTCCACTGAAAGACGGTATGGTTACTGACGATACCAGGATCAGGGCAGCCCTTCCTACCATCAGGTATATCCTGGACGCAGGCGGCAGTGTCGTGGTGATGAGTCACTTCGGCAGACCCAAGGGAAAGAAGAATCCTGAATTTTCCATGGCACCCATTGCCAAGGAATTTGCCGCTCTGCTAGGACGACCTGTGCTCCTTGCCCCCGACGTCCTCGGCGAGGAGGTCAAAGCCCAGGTTGCCTCCCTCAAGAGCGGCGAGGTGCTGTTGCTTGAGAACGTCAGGTTCTATGCCGAAGAGGAAAAAAATGATCCTGAGTTTGCAAAACAGCTCGCCCAGTTTGGTGATGTCTATGTAAACGATGCCTTTGGCACTGCCCACAGGGCTCATGCATCCACTGCCGGTGTAGCCGAATACCTTCCTTCATATGCAGGCTTCCTCATCGAGAAAGAGGTCAAGTTCATGGCACCCCTGCTTGAGAACCCCGACAAGCCCTTTGTCGCCATCATCGGCGGCTCCAAGGTCTCCAGCAAGATTGGCGTCCTTGAAAGCCTGGTGAACACCTGCGATACCATCGTCATAGGTGGTGGAATGGCCTATACCTTCCTCGCTGTCCAGGGCCATGCCATTGGCAAGAGCCTGGTTGAAGAGGAGTTCAAGGAGACTGCATCATCCTTCCTTGCCAAGGCAAAGGAGAAGGGTGTTGGGGTGATTCTCCCTGTCGACCACCTTTGTGGCTCTGAGTTCAAGGAAGATACCGAAGCGATCGCTGTCGATAGTGCTGACATTCCCAACGACCTCATCGGCATGGACATCGGTCCGAAGACGGTGAAGCTGGTCGTCGCCGCAGTTGACGGGGCCAAAAGCGTCGTCTGGAACGGTCCCATGGGTGTCTTTGAGTTCGATGCCTTTGCCCAGGGCACCCTCACCGTCGCCAAGGCATTGGCAGCGTGCAAGGGCATCACCGTAGTGGGCGGGGGCGACTCCGTTGCAGCCATCAACAAGTTTGACCTTGCTGAAAAGATTAGCCACGTGAGCACCGGCGGAGGTGCATCCCTTGAGTTCCTGGAAGGAAAGGTCCTTCCCGGCATCAAGGCATTGGAGAAATAAGATGAGAAAACCCTATATTGCTGGAAACTGGAAGATGAACATGACCCCTAGCGAAGGCGCAGCCTTCGCCAAGGAACTTGTACAGGCTTTGGAAGGGGTCAAGACCAAGGTCATGATCGCCCCTCCCTTTGTCACCATCCCCGCTGTCCTTGAAGCGGTGAAAGGAAGCTCCATCATCGTTGCTGCACAGAACATGAGCGATGCGAAGGGCGGCGCCTTTACCGGCGAGGTAAGCGCTGCCATGCTCAAGGACCTTGGCGTCACCACTGTTATCCTCGGACACAGTGAGAGAAGGGCCATCTACGGCGAAAGCGATGCCCTGGTCAATGCCAAGGTGCTGTTGGCCATCTCTGAGGGGATGGATGTGGACCTCTGCATCGGTGAGACGCTGCAGGAGAGGGAGGCCGGCAAGCTTGAGGAAGTTCTCACCCGCCAGGTCACCGTAGGGCTTAAGGGAGTATCGGCCTCCGATATGGCAAGGGTCACCATCGCCTATGAGCCTGTATGGGCAATTGGTACGGGAAAGACCGCCACACCCGAAGATGCGGATAGCGCACATGCTTTTATTCGTTCTCTTGTGGCCAAACTCTATACAAAGGGTGTTGCAGAAGAGCTCATAATACAGTATGGTGGTTCAGTAAAGGCTTCTAATGTTAAGTCTTTGATGTCCAAGGAACATATCGATGGGGCTTTGGTTGGTGGTGCTTCGCTCTCAGTTGAGCAGTTCCTGCCTATCGTCTCCTTTGATATGTAACATAACCGGAGTAGTGAAATGGGTGTTTTGAGCGTTATTTTGTTGGTACTATTCGTGATCGTCAGTCTCCTTTTGGTCTTCCTTGTCGCAGTGCAGGACGAGCAGAGTGAAGGATTGGGCGGCATCTTCGGTGGTGGTAGTAATACTGCCTTCGGATCTCATGCAAGCAGTGTCGTTACCAAAGCTACTGCTACGCTGGCTGTAGTGTTCATGGTACTTGCTCTTGTCGTAGCATTTGTCAACAAGAGCCCGTCTCAGGACAAACTGCTCGACTCTGTAAAGACTGAACAGGTTCAGCAGACCACAGACTGGTGGAAGGGCAATGATGCTTCTGCTGGTCCAGTTGAAGCTCCTGCCCAGACCAAATAAGGTCGGTGGATGCCATTTGTTACTTGACTACCGGCCGCATACTATGCGGTCGGTATCTGTTATAAGGGAAACCATATGAAAGTTTGTGTGTTGTATGCCTCTGCCACAAAAGAGAGTGGACGGATCAAGGCCATAGCCAAGGCCTTGGCTGAGGGAGTCTCCTCCCTTGGCCACCAAGTCGATGTTATTGATATGAACCTGGACATGGGAAAGAAGGTCTCCTTTTATGACTATCTTATCTTTGGAACGGAGGCCACCACCTTTTGGGGCGGCAAGATATCCCCCGCCGTCTCCCAGTTCCTCAGGAGTGCCGGCACGGTCTCCGGCATCCGCTCCATGGGCTTCGTCTCCAAAGGTGGGGTGCGTTCCATGAAGACACTGCAATCTCTGATGAGGACCATGGAACATGAGGGGTTGTTTCTCAAGAAAAGTGAAATCATCACAAAACCAGATCATGGCCGTGCAGTAGGAAAACATCTGCAAATTTGATGTACTTTTTCCGTGTATTCAAGTATTTTATACCCAAGTAACCTCTAGGAGTTTTTCATGAAACGAATATCAGTCCTTGTTCTAGCCGTTTTGCTCGTGAGCATGGCTCTTGTAGCCGCACCGATCGGTGCCCCTGCAGCCACCGTTCGTCTTACCAAGACGACCCCTATCTCTGTCGCCGAGCTGGAGGCGGAAGTGGCTCGCTACAAGGCAAGCGCAGTACAAAGCGGTGCAGACCCCGCATCTGTCGATCCTTTGCAGATCCTGAGCCTGCTGATCAACAATGAACTCTACCGTCAGGGTGCCGCCCGCGATGGGGTGAAGATCACCGACGCCATGATAGAGCAGGCATATGCCTCCCAGAAGACAAACATCGAGGCCACATACGGGCAGAAGCTCTCCGATGATGAGTTCAAGCAGGTTGTCAACTCCAACTTCGGCTCTGTCGAATCCTACAAGAAGATGATCGGCGAACAGATGATGGTCGACGCCTATGTCAGGATGAAGAAGGCCGCGGACCTCAACAAGCCGGTCTCCATCTCTGAAACAGAGGTCTCCTCCTTCTACAGGAAGAACAAGACACAGTTCATCAGCCCCGAAACTGTCAAGCTCAGCCATATCTTCATCCCCTACAGTGATGACGAGGTGACAAACAGCAAGAACAAGGACACCCTGGTGCGCGTAGCCAATCAGCTGCGCTCCGGCTCCCTCTCCTTTGAGAAGGCGGTGGTTGAGTACTCCCAGGATACCCGCAGCAAGACCAAGGCCGGAGATATCGGCTGGCTTACCATGGACGATGAGCAGGCCCTCCTAGGCTTGGGCGATGCTTTCTTTGACACTGCATTCTCCACAGAAGTCGGGTCGACCAGTGATGTGGTGGCCTCCAATACCGGCCTTCATATCCTGAAGATACTTGCCTACAACGAGACCAAGATCCTGGGCCTTGACGACCAGATCAACCCCGATACGACCTCCACCATCCGTGACTACATCACCAGCCAGCTTACAGGAGCAAAACAACAGGAAGCTTACTACTCGGCCATCAATTCGTTGGTTGAGGATTTGCGCAAGAGCGCAAGCGTAAACATCCTGTATAAGAAATAACCATGAGAACAAGACACAAAGCAAGAGAGCTTGCACTTCAGACACTCTACGCCCTTGATTTTAACCACATCCTTTCCAAGGAGCACATTCCCCAGCACTTCAGCGGCATCACCGAGGTTGAGTACGCCGAGCTTGAGCAAGAGGTCAAGCTGTATGCCCACTATCTGGTGCAGGGAACTATTGAGAACCTTGACCAGGTGGATGAGCTCATCAGCAGGTTCTCGCTGAACCGACCTTTGGAACGCATCGACATTGTCGATAGGAACGTGTTGAGGATCAGTGTGTACTCTCTGTTATATGGGGATATCCATCCCCATATAATCATCGATGAAGCAGTCAAGCTTTCACAGGATTTTTCCACTGAGGTGAACTACAAGTTCATCAATGGAATGCTGGATACGATGCAAAAGCAACTGTTTCCCCTACAAGGAAAGACCGAGCATGATACGACTGAAGACCGTTGACCAGATAGGGAGGATTCGTGAGGCGTGTCACCTGACAGCCCGCCTCATGAACAGCCTGCCTTCCTTTATGGAACCGGGCATGTCCACCCACACCATAGATAAGTACTGTTATGATTTCATGATCGCCCACAAAGTAAAGCCGGCCTTCCTGGACTATGAAGGTTTTCCGGCCACCGCGTGCATCTCCATCAACGAGGAGGTAATCCATGGCATTCCCAGCAAGGATCGCCTCATCGCTGAAGGGGATCTTGTTGACATAGACCTTGGTATCAACCTCGACGGTCACTTCTCAGATATGGCACGCACCTTCATCATCGGTGAGACAAGCAAGGAGTGGGAGCAGCTGTGCTCCGTTACCCAGAGGTGTCTCTCCCTGGGCATAGAGGCCGCAGGCAAGAAGGGTGCCCGTATCCAGGACATAAGCTCTGCTGTCTACAAGCTTGCAAACTCCAAGGGGTATGGGGTCGTACGCGATTTCTGTGGGCATGGGGTGGGCCTTGCTGTCCACGAAGAGCCCTCCATTCCAAACTATGTGAGTTCCTACATGGCGAATCCTCGGATTCGGGAGGGTATGGTGCTCGCAATAGAACCCATGATAAACTTGGGTACCAAGAATACCAGGACGCTCGAGAATGGCTGGACGGTGGTCACTGCAGACGGCAAGCCCTCTGCACATTTTGAAGACACCATAGCCATAACCCAAGATGGATTGGAAATTCTTACGGTAGAAGCATAATTAGGAGTGCAAAGTGATTAAAGAGTTCATTTCTGGAGACACCATTCGCGACAGCGCCCTGAAACTTGCCCATAAGATGTACATCGAGGATCATTTCATCCCCGACATCATCTACGCTTCCTTACGCGGCGGTGCCTACATGGCCAATGTGTTCAGCGAATACTACAAGATGGTGCGCATCCGGGAGAAAGGGCGACCGGTTTTCTATGCCGCTGTGGTGGCCCGCTCGTATGGCTACCTCAGAAGCCAGACAAACGTCATGGTCGATGGTTGGACCTACTCACCCGAGCATCTGAGAACAGGCGACAAGATCCTTGTCGTCGATGATATATTCGATACCGGCAAGACCGTCAATGCACTGGCGGAGATCATCATGCACAAGGGCATTCCCCGTGAAGACCTCAAGATCGCCGTATACGACTACAAGGTCCCCCTCTACAAAAAGGAGGAGCCCCTTCCCATACAGCCGGACTACTACTGCCGCAAGCATGTGCTCGACGCACCTGAGGACGAGCAGTGGATTCACTACAACTGCCATGAGTTCCTCGGCCTCACCTCAGGGGAGATCGACCAGCAGTTCAGCGATCCTGAAGTAAGGGCCATCTTGCATGATGTGCGAGGGGATAACCTCTAATACCTGTATGAAACGGCCGAAAGGCCGTTTTGTTGGTTTGCCCAGCATGGGCAATAACTAGGTGGTGAAAGTCCACTGTGGGTGCGGTACTGCCAAGGGCAGAACCACTAGCTTAAGGCAAGTGCAAACATGCGAGTGTTTGTGCGAAGGCAGCCGGCGGCAAATTCCCGAGCCAACGAACAGAAACTGGATATAAGGCCGGTTGACAGGATGAGTCTGCCAATTGTGACAAAATCCAACCGCGAAGTCAGCAGGTAAATTCAGTGGCCACATGGGATGAAAGTTATTGCTCTTAACTGGGGAGGTCTGCGGTTTGTCCTTTAGCCTGCAATATCGGTGATGATAGGGACAAGGCTCATGAAGTGTCAAAGCGACATGTGCTGTTCGGCCGTAGAAGTCAGCAGAAGCCATAGTAGCGACATCGGAATGTCGTGAAGGGCTGAACGATTAAACGCTCTTGAGAGCGAAAACGCCAACCTGTTGCAAAGGGAGGAAGAGAAGGTTGCGAAAACCAAGCAACCGACTCGGAACCTGTATTTGTACAGCAGGGGAGGAAGGAAACTATGACAAGAGAAGGCATGACAGTGCCGAACACCACGCTTTGTGAGAAGCTCGTTTCCGATGACAACCTGACCAAGGCCGCTAAGAAGGTCAGGCTCAACGACGGGGCAGCAGGCATTGACGGCAGACTAGCTGAAGATGCATTGGTATACCTGTTGAAGAACCAGGAAAGGATTGTCAGCGAGATTATCACGAGGAAGTACAAACCGAGTCCTGTTAGAAGGGTTGAGATACCCAAGGCAAACGGCAAGAAGAGACTGCTGGGCATTCCTACCGTAAGGGACAGGATAGTACAGCAAGCGTTGGTACAGGTGCTGGCACCAGTGTTCGAGCCGACATTCTCGGACTTCAGCTTCGGCTACAGGCCGAACCGGAGTGCAGAGGATGCGGTGAGACTCGCTCAGCTCTATATGTCCGAGGGTTACAACCATGTTGTGGACCTCGATCTTTCTCAGTATTTCGATACCGTAGACCATGATATTCTCATGGGATTGGTGGACAAGGACATGGAAGATAAGGACATCAGGAGGCTGATTTTTGTATTCCTCAAGGCAGGGGTGATGGTTGGTGGCAAATTGGAGAAGACCGTACTCGGTGTTCCCCAAGGAGGCCCATTAAGCCCACTACTTGCAAATGTTTACCTGACGCCGTTTGACAAGGAAATGGAAAAACGAGGGCTGAAATTCGTCCGCTATGCTGACGATTGCCAACTTTTCACCAAATCCGACTATGCGGCGGCACGTGTGATGAAGAACGCAACGAAGTATCTGGAAGGGAAGCTGAAGCTGAAGGTGAACGTCGAAAAGACTGAAGCCAGAAAAGCAATAGGTTCCTGTTTTCTTGGATTCACCTTCATCACTCTGAAAAGCAAGGAATATGGAAGAGGGATGTGCAGGCCAAGGGGTAAGAAAATCGATAGTCTCAAGGGGAAGCTCAAGGAGATAACCAAGAGGAACCGAGGAGTGTCGATACATCAGGTAATCAAGGAGATAAATGAAACCATGCTGGGTTGGCTTGCCTACTATGCACGGGGAAATATCGTATCTTGGCTGACAAAAGAACTCCTCCCTTGGCTGAGACGAAGGATACGGCAATACCTGTGGAAGATTTGGAAGACTGCAAAAAGTCGGAAACGTCATCTCAGGAAAGCCGGAGTACCCGAATGGCAGATTGAAAAGATAACAGGATGGTCATCACGAAGCTATTGGAAAATGAGCAACCTGATGCGGTACCTGATTACCAACAAGATGCTGACAGAGTACTTTGGATTGCGAGACTTCGAGAACATCTACAAAGAATGGCACAAGAAGAGAATAGAGCGTGACCATGAGCTCGATTTCAATGACTACCTATGTAGGCAGTATGAAGAAGAGCAAGAAGCAAGGTTACTGATTGATGCATATCCATGTAGCAATTGGTAATGTCGTTTGATTGAACCGCCCGGTACCGAACGGTATGCCGTTGGTGGTGTGGGAGGTTGGGGCCGTGAGGCCCCTGCCTACCCGATT